>CEUD01125629.1_pt1 | contig 181636 bp, 184 predicted proteins | sample 356481 | NCBI WGS metagenome assembly CEUD01 (sample SAMEA2623314, study PRJEB7988) | marine metagenome | isolation source: saline water (ENVO:00002010), including | reverse complement strand
CATTTGTTCCATCAGAACCATTTGTTCCATCAGAACCATTAGTTCCACTACTTCCAGTTGAACCATTGCTGCCATTAGAACCATCACACATTGATGAGTCGCCATTGAACTCTGCTAAACAGTTTTCAAAAACTTCTTCAGCATACTCATCCTGATAAGTCTCTAAGTAATCTTTTTCATAAAACTCTTCGTCCTGACAAGAAACGAAAAAGAGGAGGGTCCATCCCAAAAGAATAATCTTTCCTAAGCCCTTAGTTTTCATACCCGCTCCTATAGAGCAAGACTTCAAGTTCGCTAGCAAACATTGCATACAAGTTTGTAGGGGAGTTTAAATTGAAATCTTTGAGGGATATCACTTGACTTGAAACGACTTACGTACAAAACAACAAACGGACAACGCAAATCTAAGTGAGAGGTTTTGGAGATGTAAAGCCTATTTTCGTATGAAATTGAATTTAGTGCAAGTAAGTGCTTAAGAAAAAATAAGGAATCCTCATAAATTTAAGCAATTATGAATCGTTTTAACTTATATTAAATTTCTTTGCACTTATTTATTTTTACAAGGTCTAAGTATTGATCACCACGAGTTTCTTCATCAACTTCGTAGCATTTTCCTTTACTTAAATCATCCTTTTTATAAAAGATAAATAAAGTATTTTCAGGACGACATTTTTCCTTTTGAGTTTTTTGAAAGTATAGTTTTGGATCAGTTGGATGTCTCTCAACACAGTCTCCTGAAAAAGGTGTAAGCCTAACAAATTGGTAACTAGGTTTTTCTGGACGACAGTCCTTGGCCTGCACTCTTACTTTTGTGAGCTCACCACCAAGTGTCCCAACCTTAAAGCATCTTCCCTCTGTTTCTGTTCTTTGTTCCCACAAGTACTTAACTGACTCTTTACAAAAATCATCATCAACCTTTTTATAAAAGTTTTTTCCAAGAGTTTCTGTGTCGAGTTCATAACAGGCTGACTTATTTTTTATCTCTGTAAAAACAAACTTAGTCTTCTTAGGGCGACAAACATCAATTTTTACTTTATCAAAGTAGCGATTACCATTAGTTTTTTCATCGAATTGGTAACAATAGCCACTCATATAATTGAAGGCAAAAACTAAGTCTTCTGTTTTGCACTTCTCTTTTTGCACAATGTTTTGGTAGCGATCACCATATGTTTCTTTATCGACTTCAAAGCATTTACCTGATTTGAGCTCACCTGGTTCAACTTGTCTCCATTCATAAGTCGTTTCTAAGGAGAAGGTTGTAAGTGAAAAAAGAGAAATAAAAAGAACTAGTTTCATGTCTTTATTTTAGCAATTATCAATAACTTGAGCTGATATTGGCAATTATTACCCGTAACCTTTTCTCAACTAAGTCAGAAAAAGGGGGCTACCGATAAGAAAGTGTGTTTAGTTTATGGAAAAAACTCAGGCATTTTAATAGTAGGGATCAATTTTTAGATTGGTTTTTTGCTCAATCTCAGCATCAGTGGATGCAGAGTAGTCGTTATATAAAAATTCATTTTATGGATTTCTTTGAAACAGTTCCATTAAAAACAATTAACAAATTATTTACAGAAAGAGATATATATTTTGTACCATCAAATGGAAAATATTCTTGTAGTGTTAGTTCAAAACATGAAGAAGTTATTATTGTTTTTCCTGAGCTTTTAAAGTTGTTAAGTGCTCCTTTTGATGGTTATGCAAAAGCTATTCTTTCTCATGAGTTGGGTCATATTTTTTGTGAGCATTCTTCAAAACATATTGATCCTATGCAAGCACAGGTTGAAGCCGATGCTTTCTGTATTGAACTAGGCTATGGTGAACAATTAGCTGAGTTTTTAGAAGAGCAGTTTGAGTCAGTGGAAAAACGAGTCAGACTAAGTTACGTTACAAGTTCTCTTTTCTCACATTAGTACCCTTGACATTATTTAAAGTGAACCCATCTTAAGAGTGAAGGAGATGGATATGAAAGAATATGCTTTTTCAATCATGATGTTTTTATTAGGGATCTTATTTATTAGCTTCCCAATGTTAAGTGCCTTTGTATTAAGTATGATGGCCATGAGTTTAGCTTTATTTAGCTTTATGGCAGTGTACCAACTTAAAAAAGTACCTGTTTATGTTGAAGTTAGAAGTTCGGACAATTGGACTTGGTCCAAATTCCCTTTAGATTAATGGTCTTAAGACTAGGTTCTCTCTTATCTTGTTTTTGATAAAGAGTGTAATTATCCTCATGAATTGCTTTAATTTGCCAAACGATAACTGAGTCAGGGTTTTGAATACAGTCACCAACTTTAAATTCCTTATTTTCGTTACAAGAAATTAAAAATATTTGTAAAAGAAAAAGTAATCCAATTGTGCCTTTCATGTTGTTGTCCTTTGAGTATAATGATCATAGCAAAGGAGACTATGAATGTCATTTTGGAAGAAGTTTGTTGATAATGGTAAAGATGATAATTTAAGTTCGCTACAAAAAGAATTAGCAAATTCCTTAGCAGAGCTAAGTGAAGAACAGCAAGTTGAAGTCACTTGTATCGCTGGCCTATTGGCAAGAGTGGCCTATGTGGATTTTGAATTAGACCCTAATGAATTAGTTGAAATTAAAAAAATTCTAAAACAATGGACTGACTATACAGATGATCTTGTTGAGCTTATTGCTAATACGGCAGTTAAGCATATTAAAGATCTCGCAGGACTAGAAAATCATCTTTATGTTTATCCACTTAGAGATATTCTTGATAGAGACACTCGGTTTAAGATCGTGGAGGCCTTATTCGCAATCGCAGCTGCAGATGGAAATGTGGAAAATATAGAATCTGAAGAAATTCGCATGATTAACACAGGACTTGAGTTATCTAATCAACATTTTATAGCAGCAAGGGCCAAGGTCATTCAGAAACTTGGAGCTTTAAAATCTTAATTTTTCTTAATTGTCCTAATAAAAAGTGAGTATTTTTGACCTCTTTTGAAATACCCTGTTTTTATATCTATAATAGTAGAGAACAGTGTTTTAAAGGATTAAAATGCAAACGGCTAAGAAGGTCAAAAAAGAACAAAGTACTTATAAAAAATTTGATTCCATTGATGGATCCCATCCATTTAAAGATTCAGTCCCTAAAGGTTTTGTTGATTATCCTGCAAGACTACGCAAAGGTGGAAAGTTAGCTTACTTTAATTTTGATCTTGCTCGTGAAATGGGATTAATGCCTAAGTCTCATCCTGATAAATTAAATAAAGAATTAGAAAGTAAAATATTAGAAACATTTGGAATCGTCATCATTAATGAATATGACAAAATGAATTCTAAATCATTTCCTCAAAAAGAAATTAAAGAGGGAACTTATATGGCCACGCGCTATCTTCAAATGCAACATGAAGATAAAACAGGAAGAACTTCTGGTGATGGTCGTTCTGTTTGGATGGGACATGTAAAGCATAGAGGCAAAAGCTGGGATATATCTAGTTGTGGCACAGGGGCAACTTGCCTTAGTCCAGCAACAAGTAAGTATAATAAGTTTTTTGAAACTGGTGATCCAAGCATTAGCTATGGTTGTGGTTATGCAGAGCTTGATGAAGGAATGGCCACGGCATTATTTAGTGATATCTTTCATGAAAACCATGTTCCAACAGAACAAACTCTTGCGGTTATTCAATATGAAAAAAACTTTTCAATAAATGTAAGAGTTCATGAATGCTTACTTAGACCAAGTCACTTCTTTGGATATTTAAAGCAAGGTGATTATAAATCATTAAATCAAATTACTGAGTACTACATTCACTCAAAGTATCCTGAACTAGCAAAAAAGAAAAAAAAGAATATTTATGAGCTGATTTTACAAGATATCTGTCATGACTTTGCAAAGGTTGCTGCACTTTTTGAAGACGAGTATATCTTTTGTTGGCTTGATTGGGATGGTGATAATATCCTGATGGATGGTTCAATTATTGACTATGGTTCTATTAGACAATTTGGACTTTATCACTCAGAGTACCGCTATGACGATGTTGAGAGGTTTTCAACTTCTCTTGCTGAACAAAAAGATAAAGCAAAATATATTGTACAGACTTTTTGTCAGCTCTTTGATTATTTAGAGAAAAAAGAAAAAACGCCAATCAATGAATTTAAAAACCATAAAGTTTTAAAAGACTTTGATCAGCACTTTGAGGATTATAAAGATCAAAACCTACTGCATAAAATAGGTCTAAATAGTGAAGCGAAAGAAATGATCTTTACTAAGCATAGAAAGCTTATAACTGAGTTTAGAAAGGACTTCTCATACTTTGAAAAGACAAAGTCTAAAAAAGGAATCATAAAAGTAAATGATGGTATAACTTGGGATGCAATCTTTTGTATGCGAGATATGTTAAGAGAACTTCCTCAGATATATCTTTCTCGCAACGAGAATATAAGTGATCAGGAATTTATTGAAATCTTAAGGTCTAATTACGCAAAGGAAGAAGACCTTTACCTAAACTCTTATCGTCATGAAAAAATTAAGTCATTTCAAAATCACTATTGGAAAATAATTAAAAAAGTTTCAAAAGAAACAAATAAGAATACGTCACAAGTTCTACTAGAGGTTACAATGCGCTCTTCAGTGATAAATAAAGCAGAAAGAGTGACTGGTGATGCAATCACCCTTATTACAGACATGCTTTTGAAAAAGAAAGAAAAGTTAGGTGTTGATGGAATTTATCGTGCAATTAAAAAAATTACACAATTCCAAGCTTTTGACCCTAAGATGAAAACACTACCAAAGAAAAAGTTTTTTCAAACAGACCTCATGAAAAATGTATTCGAAATAGTAAAGGATTATCGAGAAGGTCTATGAAGCTAGTTTTCTATGGTGGTGGTGATGAAGAGGATAATTATCAGCTAGATACCCTTTTAATAAAAAATCTTTGTAATAAACGTAAAATAAAAATGACATTTATACCGTCATCTTCTTATATGAGTCATTTAGACTTTAGAGAATTTGTTTTTCAATATCAGGCACATAATGTTGAAAGGTTTATTCACTTTCCAATTGATGTTCATTTTACAGAGGTACTTAAGAAAGAAGCTTTTTCTGCTGATATCATTCACCTTTCAGGGGGGAATACTTATTACTTTTTACAGTCTTTAAAAAAAGCTAAGTTATTTAAAGACTTAAAAGCATTTATAAAGAGGGGAGGAATTCTTACTGGATTAAGTGCAGGTGCAATTATTATGACCCCTGAGATTAATACAGCTGGTTTTCCACCTTTTGATTGTGATGAAAATGAAGATAATATTACCAATCTATCCTCATTAAACTTGGTCGACTTTGAGTTTTTTCCGCATTATAAGAACTCAAAAAGATATGATGAGCACCTATTAGCTTATTCATTACAAACGAAGCGAAAGATATATGCTTCTCCAGATGGTAATGGAGTAATAATTGATAATAATGATACTACTTTTTGCGGAAGAAATTACATTTTCTACCAAGGTAAAAAAATAGTAGTAAAATAAATATATGTATTATCAAATATTTATTCTTCTATTGAGCTTTGCCCTCTCTATTCTTGGTATCATCTTTTATCAAAAGTCCAAGTTACAAAAAAGAAATAAAATTATCCTTATAAGTTTACTAGGAGCTCTTTACATTGGTCTTACTCAGTACTTCCCGTTTAGAGTTCAAGTATATAAATTAATTGATCAAAGAACGGCCAATGAAATGATTGTAAGTCATGCAATGGCTGAATTAGTTTATAACCCTGTTGTAGAAAAGTACGTTGATGGGAAAGACAGTGATGAAGTTTACAAAGAGTTTAAAGAACTCTTTAAGCTTGGAAGGCGTCGTTTTAATTATGAGGAATTAAAGCAATGGAAAGAGATTTTATTACAGATATTCAAAATATCTGATGCCGCTTGTGCTGAAGTTTTTGTCGGAAATCTGGCAAGAGCAGAATTTTATAATTATGTCATGATGCTTAAGCCTAGGTATGTTGAACAGTGGATATCACTAATGAGCAAGGCGATCGTTTATGAGATTACCTTAAAAGAATACTTTCCTCCAAATAAAAATGAATACGAAAGAGCATTAGAGAAAGTTTTTCTATCTGAGAAGAATTTAAAAAAGCGCTCTAAGCTAAAACGATCTTATAATATGATTACACTCATTCCTGATAAAGAAGTATGCGAATTAGCTGAATATGCATATACAAAATCTGCTGAGTTATCAGAAACAGAGGAAGAAGAATACTTAAAGTACTTAGTGGCAATTAATGAATAAACTAGTCTTAATTTTTGCTTTCATTTTTTTCAGTTCCTCAAGTTTTGGCTTGAAGAAAATTGTTAATAGAGTCTCTGAGAAGAATCCAAACACAAATATTAAGAGAGATTTTTTTCAGTTTTATCCTAAACTTACTAACTGCAACGGACGTTTTGGTTATGAAATTATTTCTGAGATGGGAAGGTATGAATACCTTTATATTGATGAAGGAAAAGATTTAGAGTGTGAAGAATATGATGCTTTGGCCAAAGTCGCTGGACAGGAGGCAGAGGCAGAGAAGCAAAAACTCTTAGAATTATTTAAATCCAGTAAAACCATTGATACATGTATCGATCTTGAAAATGAAAAAGAATACTTTCTAAGACATTATAAAAGTATTATTAGTCGCAATGCAAATGAGTTAGCAAGAGAATTACAAGATATTGATGATAATAAGTCACATAATATTCAAGACATTCATAATGCAAAGGCTTTCTATGGCAGTATGTGTGCTGCAGGAGCAACCACTAGAGATATCTCACATTTTGTAGTTTTAGGAAATATATTAAGTGGCGTTGGTAGTCGTGGAGAATCAAGAGTTGTGCAAACAGATGGTGAAACAATTGAAAGTTGTTTGGATGTTAAGGCCTATGGAGATGGGTCAATAAAAGGTTTTCAAGTGAAAGTGGAAAACCTAGCTAGTCCCTATATAACTTTATCCTATGATCATTTCAAGATATCAGATGCATTAACAGTAAAGTTAGGATCAAAAGTTCTGGCAAGTACAGGTTGTGCCTCTGGGGGGAAAACTAAAGTTTTTAAGTTTCCTGCAAGTAAAGGAATACTTTCTGTTGAAATCGATGGCAATTGTTCAAGTGATGATGATAGTTCAAATACTGCTTGGTACTTTCGTCTCCAATGTAATAAAAAACCTGATGAGTTGCTTAAAAAGTCACTTGGCTCTGAAGTATGTTATAGCTTAATTGATAAATACGATGCACAGATTAATAAAATTATTCAAAAGAATAATGCTATTTTAAATACATATTGGGCTCAAGCAAAGTGTTATGCAAAAGCACATGGGAAGTTAGTCAGTGATTTCTTTGGATCAGATGAAGACTTTATGCCATCTTTTCTCACTGATGATGAAAGACTAGTAAGTTTAATGCAAAGAGAATCTCAAGAGTTTATTAAAGATGATTTAAAAATCGAAAAAAACCAAGAAAGTTTGGCTAAGCCTAGTCATTCACCTTTATTCCCAGCTTATAAAGATTTTAAGCTTAATAGATTTAAATATTGTGGTAAGCGCCCTCCAAAAGAACAAAGTCTTTTTAAAACAATTAGTTTTGCATATTGTTTTTATGGCTACTTAAGGTTATTTGATGCAGAAAATCCGATCTTTGATTAAATTAATAATTCCAGGCTTTCTCGTTGCTGCCACAGGTGTTGGAGCAGGGGATTTGATTACTGCTAGTTTGGCAGGTAAGAATCTCGGTTTAGTTGTTCTCGCCGTACCTTTGATTGGTGCACTTTTTAAATATTATTTAACTTTAGGTATTGCTAAGTATCAATTTGCAACTGGTGAAACATTAATTGCAGGATGGTTTAAATACTTTCCTCGTCTATTTCAATTTATTTTTTTTGTTTATCTCATTCTTTGGAGTTTTATGGTTTGTGGTGCACTTATCAGTGGTGCAGGATCAAGTCTGGAGGCAATATTAAACTTAGGGGAGCACGGTAAAGTTATTCTTGGGATTGCTCAAACAATAATTGTCTTTTTTATTGTCTATTTGGGATCTTTTGCAACTTTTGAGAAAGTTATGTCTTTTCTCGTTTTTACCATGTTTTTTACTGTGATTGGTATGGGAGTATTAGTATTTGATTTTCATTCACCAATTGTTGCTTCTCAAAATATGTCTTGGTCGCTACTCGCTGATCCTTGGTTTATTGGTGTACTGGGTGGAGTTGGCGGAACTTTAACAATTCTCTCTTATGGGTATTGGGTTCACGACTCAGGTAGAGAGGGAAAACAAGGCTTAAAAGACTCAAAAATAGACTTGAGTATTTCATACTTTTTAACTGCTGTTTTTTCTATGGCAATGATTATTCTGGGTGCAAAACTTATTGGTACTAATTATTCTAAGGCCGAAATAATACCTGCTCTTGGAACTTATATCGAATCTCGTTTTGGAAGCTGGGGAGTTCTTTTGTTCAAGCTTGGTTTTTGGGCAGGCATTTTTTCATCACTTCTAGGTGTGTGGCAGTCAGTTCCTCTGATCTTTGCGGACTCATATTGCTATTTAAAGGGACAAAAAGAAATAAATTTAAAGCAGTCTCGTTCATATACTTATTACTTAATTGGAATGAGTACAATTCCACTTATTAGTCTGTGGGTGAAATTTAATACTATTCAAAAACTGTATGGAATTATTGGTGCTGGCTTTATTCCATTCTGTGCCCTATCTTTAATAATTATCGATCGAAAGTTGAGTTTAGAATTCAGGAACTCAAAAATACATACAATTGTACTTTATCTATCCTTAATCTTTTTTATTTTAGTGATGTTTATTAGGTAAATATTTAAGATTATTAGCCGAAAAGTTATTCACAAGGAAAATAAGATGGCAGTAACGAAAGAAGATTTTTTAAAGCTTGTGAAATCAGCAGTTCAAAACAATGTAAGTGATATTCACATTCGTACTAATGAAAGACCTTGTTTTAGAATAAGAGGGGATTTAGTTCCTATCAAAGTAGATCCATATACAATTGAAGATATGCATACAATTGCCAAGATTTTGATTAAAGATGAAAAAGTTAAAGGCAACCTTGAAGAAATTAAAGAACATGATGGGTCTTATGCAATCCCTAAACTTTGTCGTCTTAGATATAATTACTTAAGATACCAAGGTAAAGTAGGTTTAATTTTAAGACTTATTAATGCAGAAATTCCAACAACAGAAGCCCTGGGGATTCCTCCTGTTATTAACAAAATTGCAATGACTCACAAGGGGCTTGTCCTTGTAACGGGTGCAACCGGCTCTGGTAAGTCATCAACTTTGGCAGCGATGATTAATCATGTTAACGAAAATAAAGCAGTACATATCCTTACCCTAGAAGATCCAGTTGAATACATTCACCCGGTTAAGAAAGCGAGAATTACTCAGAGAGAAATTGGGGAAGACACGGATGACTTTGGTGTTGCACTTAGGGCAGCACTAAGACAGGATCCGGATATTATTCTTATTGGAGAGATGCGAGACGCTGAAACAATTAGTATTGCAATAAAAGCAGCAGAAACTGGTCACTTAGTTTTTGGTACAGTCCATACAACAGATGCACTAAATACTATTGGGCGTTTAATTTCAATGTTTCCACCAGAGGAACAAAATGCTGTTCGAGCGAGAATTGCAGATAACTTATACGCAACAGTATCTCAAAGATTATTAAAAACTGTTGATGGAAAGGGTAGAGTCGCTGCACAAGAAATTATGATTACAAGTCCAGGTATAAGAGAAGCTATTTCAGATGCGAGTAAGATTTCAGAGATCTATACTTATATTAAAAAAGGTAAACAAGGTACTGGGACTCAAACTTTTGATCAGCATATTACAGATCTTTATAAGGCCGGAAAAATTACTATTGAAGAGGCCAAGGCAAATGCTACTTCACCAGAGGATTTTGAAAGAAATCTAATGTTTGGTGATGATGGTAGTGATGATATGTAGAAAAAAAATTCTAACACTTTTTATGTAAGAATTTTAAAAATCACTCAAATTCACCGCGTTAAGTTATTGAGATATTATGAGTGTCATTTTGCTTGTATTAGCTGAGCTAATAGCTGTCATTAACTGATCTAATTAGTCCTTTACGCCCCTTTTCAAGTTTTATAAATTATTATCCTAGCCCCGAGACCCAAACGAAAGCTAACGAGGAATAATTTATGAAAATAACGCTTCTATTCGCCCTAATCATGTTAAGTGCACAAGCAAGAACTCTAACTGTTATGACTTATAATGCTCATAATCTTTTTGATACAGTTCATGATGAAGGTAAAAATGATTACACTTATCTTCCTTTGAGCTTTAAAGAACAAAGTGCTGAAGTTCAAGCTTATTGTGCTTCACTTTCAAGTGAATATTATCGAGATAATTGCCTAAACTTTGACTGGAGTGAAAAGGTTCTTGAGAAAAAACTAAACAATCTTAAAAGAGTAATTATCACATTAAGTAATGGTCGTGGAGCCGATATCATCGCACTTCAAGAGGTTGAAAATAAAAACGTATTAACTATGTTACAAAAAAAGTTAGCTCGCTATGGATATCGTTATGTTTCTCTTATAGAGGGACCAGATTCTAGAGGTATCGATGTAGGCTTTATTTCTAAATATAAAATTAATAAAGAACAATTACACTTAGTAGACATGACTGGTGTTGCAAAAGAAACGAGAGGGATTCTCGAAATTGAAGTAGAAGTTTCTGGTAAAAACATTGTGCTTTTTGCAAATCACTGGCCTAGTCAGAATAATCCAGATGAGGCTCGTTTAATTGCAGCTCAAACACTTATTAAAGCAGCTAAGAAAGCAGAATCTTCTGCTGATTTAATGATTGCTTTGGGTGATTTTAATACTCTCGTTGATGATGCTCCTAATGCAATTGAAGAGGCTAAGAGATATTTTGATTTAAGTCGTGATGAAGCTCAATTAAGAGATACAAACGTTTTTAAAGGTACGCACTTCTATGCTGGACATTGGTCAGCTTTAGATAAAATTATGATCTTTGAAAAATACTCAAAAGAAATCAGACCTCTCTATAGTAAGTATGATATTTTTCATTTTAACTTTATGTTAGGTTCATCAATTTGGACTGATAGAGATACTGGTGAGCAAACAACTTATAATAATGTTCCACAAGCATTTGATTGGCAAACGGGACTAGGGTACTCTGATCACTTACCAGTGATAATGCAATTTGAAATTAGATAATATTTTTAAAAAACTTCCAAATGAATGGCAATTTGTACTTGAGGACTTTGAAGAAGCTTCTCAGGTACAATTAAGTCATTTTGTAAAAAAAGAATACGAGAGTAAAGAAATATACCCTCAGGTAGAAAACTTATTTTGGGCTTTTGAGCTTACTCCTTTAAAAAAAGTAAAAGTAATTATTTTAGGACAAGATCCATATCATGGGGAAGGACAAGCTCAGGGTTTAGCTTTTTCAGTCCCTAAAAATATAAAAATACCACCAAGCTTAAAAAATATTTTTAAAGAATTAAATGAAGATTTGGGGATGCCTATTCCTAGTAGTGGTTCCCTAGAGAAATGGGCAAAACAAGGTGTCTTTCTTTTAAACACTGTTTTGACTGTTGAGAAGTCTAAGGCCGGCTCTCATCGTAAAAAGGGCTGGGAACAATTTAGCTCACAAGTTATTAAGGAAATTAGTAATAGAAATAAAAACTGTGTTTTCATTTTATGGGGTTCACCAGCTCAAAAATTTAAAAAATTTATTAATACGGATAAACACTTAATTTTAGAGTCAGTTCACCCTTCACCACTTTCTTCATATAGAGGTTTTTTTGGCTCTAGGCCTTTTAGTAAAGCAAATGACTTCTTAAAAAAGAATGGGCGTAAAGAAATAGATTGGAGTCTCTAATTACTCTTCAAGTACTTTTACTTTGTCTCTTTTCATTTTAGACATCACTTCAGCAACTTTATCCATAAAGGCTTGAGCAGTACATGGTTTAGTTAGTGCGTGTTTTACACCAAAGGCTATTGCTTTTTGAACTTCTTCAGAAGTGAGGTTAGCAGATAAGATCATTATAGGTGTTTTAGCTTCTTTATTCTTTTCAACTTTTTTAATATTCATTATTAGATCGATACCTGAAGCTTTCGGCATTATAAGATCAGTAACAATGAGATCAAAAGATTGATTTTGATACTTTAAGAAAGCATCTTGTCCATCTTTAGCTTCTACAATAAAGTTGAAGCACTCCATCATCTCTAAAAACGTAACAAGGGCCTCTCGAATATCAGCTTCATCATCAACAACAAGAACACTTAATTTTTGACCCGACCTTGGAATAATTTTCATAAGTTAAAAACCTCTAGCTGGTATTTTAAACATTTTTATAGATATTAAAAGGAGTAAAAATGCTCCTTAAGTAATTCTTTTGTGGCTCCACGTGTCTACTGCTACGTGTTTAAGACTTCTAACAAAAACTAACTTGATTGCCATAGTCTGAATACTGTTCATATAATTCTAGAACTCATTCTACACATGGAGGTAATTTTGAAATTAATAGGATTAGCAGTATTACTAGCATCTCTTCCGAGCTTTGCTTTAAATCTAGGGACGATTGAAACAAAGTCTTATCCAGAGATTGATATTAGAGATATTCACAATAAAGATGTGAAAAGAGAAAAGAAAGGTGAAGCTCCGCGTTTCGCAGTTGAGCGTTATACCCAAGTATCTCCATTTATGGATCAAAACTTTACAAAAGAAAACGGTAATTTAGTTTGGCGCTATAGAGTAGTTGCAACAAACGCTGTTTCTTTAAACTTTGCTTTTACAAAGTTTAAGATGAGTGAATCATCTGAGTTAAATATTTATGCAACTGACTTCTCTGAAAGAATTAGATCTTTTACAAGTAAAGATAATAATGAAGCAGGTGAGCTTTGGACACCAGTTATCTATTCTGACGATGTTATCATTGAACTAGTTATGAATGAGTCAGATTTTGGAAATGTTGAGTTAGAACTAACTCAAGTGAACCAAGGTTATAGAACATTTGCAGAAACAACTGAAAAGTCTGGTTCATGTAATGTTGATGTTGTTTGTACCGAGGGTGATAACTGGAGAGATGAAATTAACGCTGTAGGTGTTATCTCAACTGGTGGATCTACATTCTGTACAGGTTTTATGGTTAATAATACTAGTAATGATAAAACTCCATACTTTATGACTGCTAATCACTGTCGTATTGGTGCAAGAAATTCAGCTTCTTTAGTTGTTTATTGGAATTACCAAGCGAGCTCATGTGGCGGAAGAAGAAATGGTAAGAAAGATGAGTTCTCAACTGGATCTAAGTTCTTAGCAAGTAGTGCAAAGTCAGACTTTGCTCTTGTAAAGCTTAATCAAGTTCCAGACGCTAAGTGGGGTGTTACTTATGCAGGTTTTGATGCAACAGGTGTAGATGCTTCTCAAGCTGTAGCAATTCACCACCCATCAACTGATGAAAAAGCTATCTCATTTGAATATGACCCAACAACAGTTACTGGTTATTTAAGTGAAGATGTTCCAGGTGCTGGAACACATATTAGAGTTGAGGACTGGGATGTTGGAACAACTGAACCAGGTTCTTCAGGTTCTCCACTATTTAACCAAGACCACAGAGTAATTGGTCAATTACATGGTGGATATGCATCATGTTCTTCTCAGACTTCTGACTGGTACGGACGTATTCATGTTTCTTGGGAAGGAGAGGGAACTGCAGCAACTAGATTAAAAGATCACTTAGATCCAAATAATACAGGTGCTCTAGTAACTGATACTCTAAAGTAATCTCAAAAGATCAAAATTATAATTAATAAAAGGCCTAAGCATATGCTTGGGCCTTTTTGTCTCTTCTCAAGCAGTAAATTAATTCATATAATTTCAAAATGTTAATTGATTTAAATCGAAATGACTTCTATTGGATTGGTCTAAAGAAGTTTATAAAGCAATACCTACTTTTAATTCTTCTTTTTCTAATAGGAAGGGTTGTTTTCACTCTCTACTTTGCACCAAAGGGTATACTGCTCGAAAATATTTTAGATGTATTCTATGCCTTCTTTATGGGATGGCGCTATGACTCGATTATTATAAGTTACTTTGGATTACCATATATATTATTAAATATAATCTTTTCTCTTTTTAAGTCGAGGCAAGTTTATAAGTATTTTAACTTTATAAGTGCAATTTATTTCTTTCTAGTTACTCTTTGTATTTTAACTTTTATTGTTTGTGATTTAGGGTTTTATTCATTTTTTCAAGATCATTTAAATATTCTATTTTTTGGTTTACTAGAGGATGATACAAGTGCCATCTTTGCATCTATTTGGAAGAATTATCCTGTCATCTGGCTTTCGATTCCAATCATTCTCTTTCTTTTAGGTATCTTTTTCTTTATTAAGCGAAACTTTAAATCCATTGCTTATAATGAAAGAGGCGTGTTTACACCAGGGGCGTTTAAGTACCTATTACTTATTAACGGCACCTTTATTCTGCTCTTTGGTGGACTTAGGGGAGGATATAGTTGGTATGTTCTGGCACCTAAGTACTCTGATTTTTCTAAACATCAATTTATTAACCAAATTGCTCTCAATGGATTTATTACATTTGAAAAAGCTGTGCAATTGCGAATGAAGCGCAATAAAGCTAATTTTAAAATGTACAAGGAACTAGGTTATAAGAAAATCTCTGATGCATTTCGAGACTATTTAAATCAACCAATAAACTCTGATGAGCCTAAAGAGCTGATTGAAAAACTTGTGAGAACCACCCCGGAAAATCCAGAGCTATTAGAAAACCCACCTCATGTTGTGATGATCTTAGCGGAGAGTTTTGGTGGCTTCTGGCTAAAGTATCAAAGTGAGACCTTTGATTTCCTAGGTCCTTTGCAAGAACACTTTAATGAAGATTATCTTTTTAGAAATTTTTTATCTGCTAATAACGGAACGATAGGATCATTGGTTAGTTTACAGTCAACAACACCAGAGAGACCAGGACAACGCTATCTTAGTGAGAGCCAATACATGCTCACACCTCTAAGTTCTTCTATCAATATACCATTTTCAGAAAATGGTTATGAGACAACTTTTATTTATGGGGGAAAGCTGGCGTGGAGAGATATTGGTAAATATTTTAAAGTTCAAAAGTATGACCATGTTATTGGAGAGAATTATTTAATTGAAGAGCTAAAGCTTACTGATAATTATGGTACTGAGTGGGGAATGTACGATGAGTACTTGTTTCGCTATATAAAAGAAAGGATCTCAAAAGCTACTAAACCTCAGTTTATTTTTGTACTGACAACTTCTAATCATCCTCCCTTTCAGTATCCTAGTTCGTTTAAAGTTGATGAGTTTCAAATACCTAATGAGTTAGACCAGAGAATCAATAGAGAAAGAGAATTATTCTCTGAAAGGTTTAAGGCCTTTAAATATGCAAATACAGTTTTTGCAGATTTTATTTCATGGTTCAAAGGCAGTGAGCTGAAAGATAAAGTTGTATTTGGTTTAACTGGTGATCATAATTTTTTTGGTTTTCTTAATTATAATGAGAGTGAAAAGCTAACTATGCACTCGGTACCATTTTATCTATACCTCCCAGAAAGACTTCGACCAGAAAGTTATGATCCTGAAAAACTGGGATCCCACGAAGATATCTTTGCCACGATTTATCCTCGAGTCCTTTCAAATGCAAAGTATACTACATTTGGGGTTGATCTTTTTAGCGATGAAAAGTCATTCGCACTTAACTCCAAAATCTTTGCAAGCGATGAAGGTATGTACTATGGTGAAACCGCATATGTTTGGGACTCAATGCCAAAGACCAAGAAAATGAAAGATCAAGAGTTCCCACTTATTCTTCGCCATAAGCGTTCTATACTAAGTGTCGTAAGTTATTATCTTAATTATATGGAGAAATTTCCTTACTCTATGCCAAAAGTAAAAGAATAGCATTAAATTTGATAGGCGTTCTGTCTTAGAAAATGATCTGCGATTACAATCTTTGCCATTGATTCAACTACAGGTAAGACTCTTGGGAGGATACACGGATCATGTCTACCTTCTTTAGCCTTTTGTCCTACAGTTGATGGAGGTCTAAAAGAAAGTGTCATGACTATGGTATCACCATTACTAATTCCTCCTTCAATTCCACCAAAATTACTTTGTTCTGTAGTAATCTCTTTACCTGTTTTAATTGTAAAGTCTTCACCGATTCCAAAATTAATACCGACACAAGACCCAATTGAAAGCATCGCTTTAGCAAGATCAGCTTTTAATTTATCAAAGCTTGGTTCACCTAGGGCAATAGGAGGTTGATATATTTTTAGTGTAACTTTTCCACCAATAGAGTTTCCATCTTTTTTTAGATCTAGTAAGTAATTAGATATTTCATCATCAAATTTGGCTTCACTTAGCCCAAGCTTTGATTCATTAGATTCTTGAAAATTAAGCTCACTAGCAAATTGCTTGGTACCGATTTGCGTAATCCTGGCCATAAAGTCTGTTTGAGGAATAATTAATGCAGCAAAATAGCCACCAATAACTCTAGTCAATGTTTCACGTCCAGATGCTCTACCGCCACCTCGATAGTCTCTATGGCCATACTTTAGCTCTGTGGTTTTATCAGCATGCCCTGGACGATACATATCTTTAGAGTAGTCTTCACTCTTTTGATTTGTATTTCGGACAATAATGGAGATTGGTGTCCCTAGAGTCTTACCCTCAAAGATTCCAGACAGAACTTCAAACTTATCTGCTTCATTACGTGCTGTCGTCTCTTTGAGGCGTCCAGGACGTCTTCTGTCTAGTTCTTCTTGTAATTTAGTTGGCTCAAAATTTACACCAGCAGGCATACCATCAATAATCACACCTAAGGCACTTCCGTGAGATTCACCAAAGGTCGTAATACTAAATAGTTTACCAAAAGTATTTCCTCTCATTTAAACCTCACTAATAAATTTCAATGACTCTAAGTTAATATCAAAGTTAATTTTTTCTTCATTTTTATAAGTATGACTAGGGATGAGTGCATTTATAAATGTTTCACCTATACTTAAATCTAAAAGGGTATTAAAACCTCTAAAGTAGCTCTGCAGAACTTTTGCTTTATAATTACCGTTAGAAGCAATGGAAAAAGCTTCCTCTGGAATGACTACGAGACCCTCTGGCTTCTCAAGCTTTAAATACTTAGGGAATGATAATTCTTGTTCACGATTAAAAAGCTTAAAGCAAAGGTTTTCACCCTTTTTTTCAAAGGGAGAAACGATAACATTTCCAAAGCCAAAGAACTGAGCACAGAAAAGATTGGGAGGCATTTGATAGAGGTCCTTAGGTGTACCTATGGCCTGAACTTTTCCGAAATTTAATATAAGTACTCGATCAGAAAAACTGAGAGCTTCGTTATTATTATGGGTTACATTTATTAATGTAATATCTTTTGACTTTAAGAGTGGAAAAATTTCGTTAGATAATTCATGCCTAAGTTTTTCATCGAGGTGACCAAAGGCTTCATCAAATAAGAGAACGGTAGGGTTAGTAACCATTGCTCTGGCAATAATAACTCTTTGATATTGCCCTCCACTTAATTCATGGGGGAGCCTCTCACTCTCGTTAGTTATATCAAAGAGACTAAGAGTTGTTCGTACTTGATTAATTCTTTTTTCTTCATCAATCTCACTTGAAAGATGAGAAAGGATATTGTCAAACACACTAAGCTTTTCATCGAGGTAAGATCTTTGATCAACATAAGAAATACTTACTTCAGTTAGAGTTTTAAGCTCTCCACTAAAATCTGTAATTTTGCTACTAAGTATATTTAGGAGAGTCGACTTTCCAGAACCACTTGGGCCAAGAATAGATAAAACTTCACCTTCAATAATATCTAGGTTCAGATTTGAAATACCACCGGTATTTCTTTTATCATAAATTTTGCTAATGTTTTTTAACTCAATTATTTTCTTCATTTCTAATTTCTTGAATTTGTTTTCTTTGAACAATTTTATAAATGACAAAACTAAAGGCAATTGCCGCTAGCGTCACAGCCATAGATAAGTATCCTACTAAATCAAAATTTTCAAGTTTTCCGTTATCTTGTTCAACAATTATCGCCCCAGCGATAAGAGTGGCCAGTGCACTTGCCCAAGCTCGAATAGAGTTTAAAAGCCCCATAAAGGTACCTCTTTCATCTTTATTCGCTACAGCACTAACCATAGTCATTGCCGGGATAAAGCGACCAGATACTATCACCATAAAGAAAGCAGACATGGCCAGATAAGTAAATAAACTCATTGGAGCTGCATTAGTATAAAGGTAGATTGGTAAAAAAGAGACTAGAGCAAGAATAATAAAAACTCTAAGTGTTCCAAAGCGATCTGTCATACGGCCTATCATTCTAGAAGTAATAACTGTAAAAAGCCCACCTATGAGATAAACATATTTTAAATCTTTAGCATCAATTCCTACATTTTTAACTCCATAAGGGGAAAGAAATGGAATGAGCATAAATGATGAAGTTCCAATAATTAAAATAAGAATGTACGCTTTAAAATAATCCATGTTTTTTAATAATTTAAAAAAGCGCAATAATTCCTCTTTAACACTTGCTTCTCTTAGATGATCTTTTAAGTGAGGAAATATCCAGATTGATGCCAGGAGTATGGGTAAGCTAAAGAAGGCAATAAACCAAAAAGTCTTTTGCCAGCCAAACTCATCTGATATGGCCAATCCAATGGGAACTCCAAGAATAGAAGCAATTGAAAAAGCACTCATAACAATACCCATTGCATTGCCTCTTCTTTCAAAAGGAATCAGGTCAGTGACAATAGCAAAGACAATTCCATTTAAAACTCCACCAAAACAACCTGCAACAATACGAGCACTCAAAAGAATATGAAAGTCATTTGTTAGTCCACATAAAAGGGTACCGATAATAAAGCCTAGAAAGCAAAAAATAAGTAAGTTCTTACGACCAAAGCGATCAGCAATAACTCCATAACAAATACCTGCAATTGCCGCAGAGAAACTATAACTTGAGACAAGCGTAGCAAATTGCTTGGGGGAGATTGTAAAGTACTCCATTAAAGTTGGACCTAGTGGCATGAGAACCACAAAGTCCACAATATGTGCAAATTGAATAGCAGCTAGTAGAGCTACATATATTCTTTCTTTTGAAATTTGTGAGCTATCGCTACTTAAGGCCTTTGATCTCATCAATACTCGAGCTATTATCTAGCGTTTCCAAACTCGAAACAGTTGAGACCGTATGATCAACCATACTGACAGCTGCCGGATGATAATTTCCAGAGTTTTTAACACCTCCAAAAGGAAGGCGTGAACTTGCTCCTACTGTAGAGCGGTTTAAGTTAATCAATCCAGCATCAATATCTCTAAGACATAACTCATAAATTTCTATATCTTGTGTAAAGACAGAACTTGCTAGTCCATAATCAGAAATGTTTGCAATCTCGATTGCCTCTTCAATTGTATCGTATGGAATAAAGCAACAATTAGGACCAAAAACTTCTTCTTGTGTAAATGGATTCGACTTTTTTGCCTCATCTAATAGGTGAATACTAGGAGCAGCAAAAAATCCATTCTTAGGTATTTCAAAATCCTTAGGACCTAGTAGTAACTTTGCTCCATTCTTTTCGGCCATGTCTAAGAACTCATTATATTTATCTAATGCAGCTTGATCTATAAGAGGTCCCATAAATGGAATCTCATCAAAATCCACTGGATGATCCATGATAATTCTTTTTGCTACTTCAATGAACTTCTCAATGAATTCATCTTGAATATTTCTATGAATAGCTATCAGAGAGGTTGAAGTACATCTTTGACCACTTGTAAGAAAGCAAGAGCGAACAAGCTCTGGAAGAGCATGATCAATATCTGTATCTTCATGTAAAATCGTAACGTTTTTTCCACCGAGTTCTAATGCAACTAGCTTGGTTAAATCACTACCAACCGTTTCAATAATTTTCTTTCCAACACCTAGTGAACCTGTAAAGAAGATACCTTTAATACTTGGGTGTTTAATTATGTCTTGAGTTGTTTTAACTGTTCCATTAATAAAGTTAATAACACCAGCTGGAAAACCTGCTTCATGAAAACATTCCATTAATAATTGTGCACTATAAATAGTTTTTTCACTTGGTTTAAAAATAATACTATTTCCTGTTAAAAGAGCAGCTAGAATTTGTCCATTGGCCAGGTGACATGGAAAGTTAAAAGGTCCAATAACTAAACTAGGTCCAATTGGTTTCTTTAGAGTATGGCCATTAATTTTAGGAAGTACATTTGTGATGGTTTCTTTTTGAATACGATCTTTAGAATCACTAATTGTAACATTTACTTTCGCTACAATTGCTCCAGCTTCAGTCTTTGCTTCCCAAAGTGGTTTACCAGTTTCCATGGCAATGGCATATCCGATATCATCTTTTCTTTTATGTGCTGCTTCTTGGAAAGCTTGTAGATATTCAACTCTGTCTTCAAGTGGCATTTTTCGCCATAGGTCAAAACCTGAAATAGCTGACTCGATTACTTTCTCAGTGTTCTTATATTGAATACCAGCTTTCCAAAGCTTTTGTTCAGTATTGGCCGGGCAGACCTTCTCAATAACTTCATCACTGGCATTTACATCATTCTCAGACATTCCTTCTGGGTAAGTGAATTGTCCAGTGAAGTAATCTCCTTTAAGAGTAAATTCCATAATATTCCTTTTGTTAATTTAATTTAGTATACCTTATTAAGTAATAAGTGGCATCCTTTTGAGTTGAAAAAAAGGCGAGTGCGAGAGAAAATAAAAGTATATTTTAAGGAGAAACCATGAGTGAAGTAAACACGATTGATCAACTATTAGATGAGATGTGGAAAGACTATATAAAACTGAATCCGGGTGCACAGAAAATTGTTGAACTATTTGAGGCCCGTGGGGATAAAGTTATAAATGATCACATTGCTCTTAGAACTTTTAATTTAAAAAAAGTTGGAATTGATGCATTAGCGAAGCCATTTTTGGCAAGTGGATATGTTGAGAGTGGAGAGTATCACTTTGAAGAGAAAAAACTTTATGCAAAACACTTTCAGCACCCAGATAAGACAAAACCAAAGATTTTTATTTCAGAACTATTAGTAGAAAAATTTAGTGATAAATTACAAGCAACTGTTAAGAAAATTGTTGAACAAATTCCAGCTGAAAATATTGAAAAATTTGACTTCACTTGTAGTGGGAGAAGTTGGGAAGTTGCAAGCTCAACCTATGAAGAACTATATGCAGAATCAGAATATGCAGCATGGTTAAGTGCTATTGGATACAGACCTAATCACTTTACGGTTTTTGTAAATGAGCTGGAGAGCTTTAAAAGCCTAGAAGAATTAAATGAAGCATTAAAGTCTGCTGGCTTTGCTCTTAATGACTCTGGTGGAGAAATAAAAGGAAGTGCTGATGTTTATCTTGAGCAGTCTTCGACAAAAGCTGATAAAATAACTGTTAATTTTTCTGATAAAGAAATGACGATACCAAGTTGCTATTTTGAATTTGCAAAGAGATATCCGCAAGAAAATGGTGAATTATATCAAGGTTTCGTCGCTAAAAGTGCAGACAAAATCTTTGAATCAACAAATAGGTAGGAATGCAAGAAAGTATACTCGTAAAATACATTGGCAATGATGAAAAGTATTGGGCAAAAATAAAACAATACTTTAATAGGGACTATAAACATTTAAAGCTAAGGTTTATAGAGAAAAATGTTGGCGAGTATGATCGAGCAAAAGATTTATTTATTTCAACTTATTATGAAGAGCCAGATATAGTCTATGTTGACCTTTCTCAAAACTATGATCAAATGCTCTCCCTTTTAAAACTCTTATGTCGAAATAATGTAACGAGACTGAAATCAACGGTGGCACTACACGAGTTAAGACTTGGACGAACCTCTCTAATGAGTGCAACTCTTGCTGGGGTGAGAATTAATCATTACAAATCAAATGAGATGAGTGATGTTGTCTATGATCCCATCTCTTTGCTGGATGTTAATTTAGCAGTCAATCCCCAAACTGTGCTTGGAAAAGAATTAGATAATATTCAATACCGACAAATACTAAGATTAGGATATATTGATGATGATCACTTTCGAGTTGAGTCAAATTCTCCTCTTGTTGAAAATGAGTTTGTCGAATTAGATGACCATCCACTAAGGGGAGTCATGAACTCAAAGCGCTTCTTAGTTGAATCAGGTGAAAGTAGTGATCTCTATTATAATCAACGTTATTCTTATAAGTTAAAATATACGTTTATTGATAATCCACTATTTCGTTCTACCGAGGAGAGTTGGAAGCTATTTAAAAAATATAAAAATAACCCACTAGCTTATGAAGAAGATACTAAGAAAGATTATAAGCAGCTTGTGGAAGACATGAATATCCGTCGTCAAAAATTCTCTGAAGTAAAAGCTAAAATAAAGAAATGGGTAGAAGACTCTGATGTGGATGTTATACCTAAAAGACTGAAAATTTTAGTTATCGATGAGTCTTTAGAGATGTTTAAAGAATTAGATGGAACTCCTGAGAGCTTCCCATATTCAATAAATTTTCAAACTCACCTTATGAAAGATTATTATCAAGTCAAGAGGTCAAAACCACACCTCATTATTTACCATTACGAAAAAGAGGGTAATAATGAGTCCGTATTAAAGGGGATTGTTAAAACAATTAGTGCCTTTTCTGACTATAACCCAATAATTTTAATCTTTAATTATCATGATAACTCGACACTTTTAAAAAGCCTTTTAGATTATAAGAATATCCTTACCTATAGAAATACAATCGACCTGGCGATCGTTAAAGAATGTGCAGAAAAGCTAGATGCTAAATTTAAAATAAGTAATGTTAGAGGAAAAGTATTTTACAAAACAAATGATCCTGAGTCAGTTTTGACAGTGAGTCGCAAGGCCAAGATTGTCGCAATTACAGAAAGTGTTGTTTATATTCAAACAAAATATAATATTCCTATGTGGACTCCATTTATTGTGGACGAGCCAGTACAAATGCTAATAACAATTGTTCCTATTAAACAAGACTCACCAATGTTTGGAAAAGAAAATGTATATTGTGGAATAGTCCACGGTGTGGGAGAGAAAGAAAAGTCTAGGCTTAGAGTTCTCGTCAATAAGTCTCTTGAAGACTATGAAGCGAGTAAGTAATTATCTAAGGCTTAAAACTAACGTATCTTAAACTATCACCAAATCTTAACTTTAACGCTGTTGCAACAACTGCATTAATTTTGGCCTTACCATTGTCTAGAATTTTTACTTTACCTAAACAGCACTTAAAATTCTCACTACCTGTTCTTGATATAATAAATGTCTCGCTTTCAAAGTCATCATTAGAAATCTCTTCAATTTCAACGACACTTGATTCTTTTAAAGCTCGAACATTATCGAGTCTGGCCTCAAGCACTGGACCTGGTTCAAATATTCCGACTAATCCACAAAATTCAAAGCCTTCTTGAATGAGTATATGTTTGGCGGGTTCTGTGTGAGGGTGAACTTCTGCGACTACCTCTTGTGCCTCTGGAGGTAATAGATCCACCAGAATAGGGTACTCAGGCATTAGCTCTTCAATAAATTTCTTATCTTTCGTGTAGAGATAATCAGCTTCAGTAAATTTCATCTTTAAATACTTGCTTCCCACAGCATCCCAAAAAGGAGAACGACCTTCGCTATTTACTCTTCCTCTCATTTCAGCAATAACAAGGTCTTCAAAGTACTGTCTATTTTCTGCCATATAAAGAAAGCGAGATAGAGAAAGAAAGCGTCCATTCTGTGAGTTTCTATGATCTGGAGCCAAAAAGAGAGAACAAATCTCTGCTGGTCCAGAGTGAGTTTTGTATAGATGCATACTTCTCACTTTATTAGATATTTTTAATGGAGGATAATTATTTTCTTCTTCTTTTAAGCGATAGAAAAAGTAAGGATCAAATCCACCAATTTTTGAAATAATTCCATTCACTCCTACAATCTTACCAGTAAAGAGCTCTTCCATAACAAAGAGATAAGACTCGCCATTGGGTCTGTCGCCACGGTGGGCGATACTTCTTTCGCTGATTTGAATCTTGTTCTTAATAATGGCCCTGTCTTTAGGGAGACTTGTTAGGCCATGCCCAGAATCTTTTAAAAGATCCATAAGGCCATCGAGATCACTAAGTCTAATTGGTCGGATTACAAACAAATTATACCTCTTTTAAAGTTTTCTCAATAATTTCTAAAACATTATCAATATCATTTTCATCAATTGCACCTGCTGGAATAAGAAAACGAACACGAGTCGGTTTTGACCCAGCAATAAAGCTTAGGACTCCATTATCAAAAAGCTTAAAGGTAAATGCTTTTGATTTTTCCATATCACCTTTAAAAACAGTCATCCCCACCATGGCACCAAGTCCCCAAGGTCCTTCAATTAAGTCTGGGTGCTTCTTATTAAGGGCATCTAATCCTTTTGCAAAGTGATTATGGAGGCGCATAATTTTACCGTTCTCTCCTAGATAACCATTATTAGCAACTTCATTGATTATATAATAAGCAGCATTAATGGCAGCGCCAGAGCTAGTAAATGTTTGAGAGATTAAACCTGGCTGTGGCTTATGGTCCTCACGATAAAGAGTTGCACAAACTTGTGAGTTCTTACCGATATTTACAAAGTCCACGTGTTTATCAAGATTAAAATATTGGAAAGCAAAAAGTTCAGGAGTTCTCATAAATGTTTGAACTTCATCAACGATGACACTTACATTGTGCTTGTGACATGTATCACAGATAGCTTTGAAGTATTCTTCGTTTCCTACCCAGTATCCACCTTCACCTTGGATTAATTCCATACACATTGCTGCATATTCACCAGGGTATCTTTCAAAGTACCATTCAAGATGTTTTACCGCCATCTCAATACTTCTTTCATGTTGATCAGCTTTGTAAAATGGAATGTAATCAACCATAAGTGTTTTTGGTAAACCAACTCTATAAGCAGCTTTATCTGTAATTTGAGAAACTGCTAATGTTCTTCCCATAAAGCACTTCTCAAAAGCGATAACTCTATGAGCGGGTTTTCTTTTTTGAAAGGCCATCTTCAAAGAGTTTTCAGCTGCCATAACTCCTGAGCTTGTCATAAAGAGGTGATCAAAGCCGGCACCATTTTTATTGGCCTGATTTAAAAGTAATTCAAATAACTTTGGTGAATCAGAGTTTTGTTGAAGGTTACCACTCATCGTCGTATTGGTAATTGAGCCTTCTACTTCAGCGTTAATAACTCCAGGGTGAGAGTGACCAAAGTAATGAACACCAATACCAGTAATAAAATCGTACTTAACAGATCCATCACAAAGCTCAACCAGACCACCATTACCAATTCCTGACCCAATATAATCATAAAAAAGTTTTCCACCACGATTAGCAGAAAAATCTTTTAATAAGTTCTCATATGATTCTTTAAGCTCCGGATCGGCAGGCTTTACTTTAGTTATCTTTGAGGTGTGATCTTTTAACACGTCCTGTATGATTTTCTTCGCTTCTTCAAGTCTTGGATCATTTAAAAATTCTTCACCGATAGTTTTCTTGGTCATAACAACTCCCATAAGTAGTATTTTTGACTTAATAAGTTCTAAAATGCGCAAATTATCAAAATTATTACTTTTTATCGACATCTTTTCGCTTAAATTTGATAAAATTTTTTTATTAACATAGAAGTAATATATTATGCGCCTACTCAAGTACTTTTTTCTCGGTTTCATAAGCGGATTAGTTTTATTCTTTCCAGTCATGTTCTTTATGTATCCTTTCTTAAAGGCACTCTTAGCAAGCTCCATAATTGGCTTTATCTACAGTCTCTTTGTGGTGGGATTTATGGTTAGACAATTAAAAGAGGTTGTATTTGAGATTAATGCTCAGAATAAAGATCCAGAGAAAGGACTTCGATGGTATGAGGAGCAAATATTAGAGCAAATACTCGACATGCGTTATCGAGAATATTTAAATGTAGATGGACTCAGAAAATTTAGACCCACTGGTCTTTACCAGGTTCTAGAGAGTAAAATAGAGTTACGAGTAACACCTTATGCCATCTCAGTTAAAAGCTCACGAATGATGTGTCGAATTCTTGGTGATCTCGTTGAGATTAATTTTTTTGATTTAGAATAGAGGGTCTATGTTGAAGTATTTTTTTATATTAAGTCTGGTATTCACATCATACGTAAAAGCCGAAACTGTTTGGGAGTATGTAGATAGTAAATTAGAAGATAAAAAGTCAAAACGATGGTCATTATCTAATTGGCTTTTTATGAAAGAAAAGTTTGCACTACAGGATCAATGGCTTGCGATGAATACCAAAAATGATGCTCCTATGACTGAGTTCTATATTGATTATTCTCAATTAAAGTTTGATTCAGATACTGCTAATAATGAGAATGAAGAAGAGACAGGGGTAAATGTAGAAGCTGCAATCTATTATTCAATTATTGGATTAAGTTATCGGTCGGAAACTTATGAGGATTTATACTCTCAGCAAGAGGGGGCATTGAATTTAAGGATTATAGGAACTTCTCACCAGTCTACGCATTTAATTCTAAGTGCAGGTGGGAGAATATTTGAAGATGAAATCGAAGGGGAGTATCGTCAGACATTTTATGGCGGAGATATATCTCTTTATCTGCTTCCATTTCTTGGTTTTGATGCTCGCTATAGGCGCTATTTAAATACAGAGAATGATGACTCAACTTCAGAGATAGAGTCAGCACGTAGTCAGTGGGGGATGTTTATCGATCTTAGTTTTATACGTATCTTTACCTACCAGTTTGAAGAAAACTTTGACTATAAAACCCTATCGACGGGTAATAAATTTGAACAACAAATTAAGGGAACAGGCCTGGGAATTAGATTGTACTTCTAAATGGAAAATCTATATTTAGCATCTATTTTTGGTTCATTACTTTTTTATATACAAGTGAGTATGAATTATCGCTTTAGTAATAAGTACTTAAACCTCTTAGATAAAAAAGATAATTACCAACTCTTTCCACTTGCTATCACTTTTAGCTCAGTCTGTATTTTTAGCGCTTGTTATTACTATTCCGATCCAAGTGAAGCTCAATTTGGATACTTTTTTCTTATTTTAATGTTCTGTGTAGTGCTCGCAAAATATTATTACTTTAACTCTCTTAGAATCTTTCTTAATTGCAAACTTAGATTTGATCGACTTTACTTTTACCTTGTTTGTTTCTATGCAATTGTCTCTCTATATTACTTGTATGCATATACTCATGTTGGACTGGAAGCTTTTTTTGATTTAGCTAAGCCTGAGGCCTCTGGAAATTTTCTAAGAGAGAAATTAATCCCATTTGAAATAAACCGTGATGTTAAAATACTATTTATTCCAAATTATTTAATATCACAAATTATCTATATCTATCTCATAGTTGTTTCAGTAAAAAAGAAAGAGTTTTTAATTGCTTTTGGTGTATTATTTACTACCGTATCGATACTTTATACTAACTCCTATCATATCTTTCAGTGGAGTTTTTGGTTACCTCTAAATATGGTAGCAGATCTCTTTGAGATGTTCCGACTGCATAGTGTTCAAAAAATTAAACTCAACCAGAGAATTGATAGTTATAATCAAAAACTGTCTTTTGTTGAGCAAAAATTGAAAGATGTTGAAGAATCAAAAAAGATATTTAAACATGATCTAAATAATAAGTTTACTGCCTCAAACCTTAATTTGTATAAGGCACAAACTTTAATCTCTAAAGATGAATTTGAGAGTAAAGAAAAAGTACTCGATTGCATTGAAAATGCCAGAACGGCCAATAAACAAGCTGCAAATTTTTTAAAAAATAGTGGGTTAATTACAGGTACTAAGATTCTAAGTAAGACAAAGGAGATTCTAAGTCTTTTTGAGATTGAGAGCTCTATTGAAATGATGGAGTTACAAGGGGGACTTGCAGAATCGAAGTACGATAATATTCTTACAAATCTGGTTAAAAATGCCTATGAGGCAAATAAGCAACAAGAACATCCTTGGGTAAAAATAATAGGTAAGCAAAGTGAACATGAGTATCAATTAAAAGTTATCGATAGTGGACTCTTTCAAAATATCAATGACCCTGATCGAATATTTGAGGCCAATTTTACGACAAAAGAAAAGAATACCGACGAGCATGGCTATGGTCTGACCTCCGTTCTAAATGATATAAAAAGCCTTAATGGCAGTATAAAATTATGTGACTTTAATGGGCATACTTGCTTTGATATTACTTTTAGAACTGCCAAACTTTCTTAAGTAGGCTCTTTGTATGTCTTTCAAAATCAGGAAACAAAAATGCGTAAGGAACTCTCTTTCTTAATTCATTATGTGGAAGTAGTGACATTTGATAGGCTCCAATAAAAATTGTGAATGATTCCATCAAGTTCTTAAGTAGTATTTCTTTTGATATATTAAATTTTTTAGAAACTAAGTTCGTTAACATATCCAACGACTCACCAAGAAATACTTTGAAGGCAACAGTCCTTTCTAGGCTAGAGTTGATTTCAATGATCTGAGGAGCAATAATGCTTAGCCTTAGCATAAGTTCATTTTTAAATATTGGTTCAAATATTTTATCTAGTATGGTTATAAATTCCCTCTCTTCATTTATAATTTTTTCGTTTAAACGAAACCAGCTAATGTACTCATCTTGTAAGATATCTAAGAATATTTCTTCCTTAGTATTAAAGTATCGATAAAGTGCTCCCTTTGTTAGTCCACAACTTTGAGCAATTTGACTTACACTTGGAAGCTCTCGTGGGTTATCTAGAAAGAGAATTATTGATTTATCTTTTATCTCTTGTTTTTTTATTTCTTTATCTTCTTGAGAACGGGCTCTTTGCAAAATAATCTCCTAGTTTTTCATTACCAAATAAGCAAAATATGATTGTATTTTTCTTGGGTAAAATCGGCCTAAGAAAACAGTAAGTTTATTAGCAAGGCCAGGCACTATAAAGGCCTTCTTTTTGAACATTGCCTTTATACCAGTAAGGGCAACAGGATATGACTGCATCATAAATACTTTTTGATAAAAAGTTGTTTTTTGCCCGGAGACTTGTAAGAACTCTGTTGCTGTTATCCCTGGATTTAGTACAGTGACATTTACTCCGTGAACTTTTAATTCATGATTAAGTGCTTCACCTAGACTGAGCACATAAGACTTACAAGCTGCATAGGCCGCATAAGTAGGAGTTGCTTGAAAAGCAGCGACAGAACCAACTAATAAAATATTTCCACGACCAAGCTTTTTCATCCTTTGACCAAAGGCATGAGTAAGGTAGGAGAGTGCGGTAATATCAACTTGTATCATTTTATTTAAATCCTCCCAAGAAGACTCATGATAAAAACCATAGACTCCAAAACCGGCATTATTGATAAGAACATCAACTTCATAGCTTTGTGTTTGATCGATTAAGCTCTTTACTCCGCTAAGAGTTGAAAGGTCTGCTGGAATAATAATGACTTTAACAGGATATTTATTTTCAATATTCTTTTTTACTCTTTCAAGGTTCTCTACTCTTCTTGCAGTGATAATTATATTTTTTCCTTTCTTGGCGAGGATGTCTGCGAAATCAACTCCAAAACCTGAACTTGCTCCTGTGATTAGTGCGTAACTTGTTTGCATATTAAGCTCCTTAATTTAAGTAAACACCGTTTACTAATATCACTATAAGTGAACATCGTTCACTTATCAAGCTAAAAGTAATTCTTACAAGTTATTGAAAATATTAGTTATTCTTAATATTTCTAGGAAGAAAGATTCAAACTCTTAGCATATGTTTTTTTACAATATTAAGGGCTTATGATAGTTGAATAAGGCTAAATACTTAAAAACAAATATATAAAAAGAGGGCTTTTTAATGAAAGTTGCAAAAACTTATGATGTGAAAAAAACTGATAAGAAAACCATTGAGAAATGGACGAAGTTATTAATCCTAGGACGTATGATTGATGAAAGGGCTCCAAACTATTTAAAGCAAGCCCTTGGTTGGTCTTATCATGCTCCTTATGCTGGTCACGATGCAATTCAATTAGCTATTGGACAGGTTTTTGATAAAGAGACAGATCACTTATTTCCTTACTATAGAGATATGCAAACATCTTTAAGTGCAGGTCTAAGCGCTACTGAAATTATTTTAAACGGTCTTTCTAAAAAAGATGATCTCGCTAGTGGTGGAAGACATATGTCGAATCACTTTGCCAAGCCAGAATGGAATGTTCATAACGTAAGTTCTTGTACAGGTAACCATGTTTTACATGCTGTTGGTGTCGCTCGTGGAATGAAAAAATATGGACATAAAGGTGTTGCTATCTCAAGCCAAGGTGAGAGTAGTGTGAGTGAAGGTTATTGTTACGAAGCGATTAATGGTGCCAGCCGTGAAAAACTTCCAGTTGTTTTTGTCTTTCAAGATAATGGATATGGGATTTCAGTTCCAAAGCATGAGCAAACAGCTAATGAATTTGTTGCAGATAACTTTACAGGATTTAAAAACCTACAAATTATTCACTGTGATGGTTTAGATGTTTTTGATTCTATGAATGCAATGACTGCTGCCAAAAAACACGCGATGGAAAAACAAGAGCCAGTTATTGTTCATGCTCATTGTGTGAGAATTGGTAATCACTCAAACTCTGATAAGCATGAGTGGTACCGTGACGAAAAAGAAAGAGAAGAAGCTAAAGCTAAAGATCCACTACCAAAGTGGAAAGATATGCTTGTAAAAGAAAAGATTTTTACTAAGAAAAAATTAGAAGATTTAGAAGCTGAGTGTAAAGCAGAGTTAATGGAGGCCCATAAAGCCGCAGTAAAAGCTCCACACCCAGATCCTGAATCTATATTTGATTTTGTATTACCTCCTGCTTATGAAGCAAGTAAATACCCAGAAGGTCTACACGATGTTGAAGGTGAGGGAGTAAAGTTCATTACAGCTCTTAATGAAACATTAAAAGCAGAGTTTAGACATAATCCAGATACTTATATTTGGGGACAAGATATGGCCAATGGTGAAAAAGGTGGAATCTTTAATGTCTCTAAAGGTATGCAACAAGAGTTTGGGCCAGAAAGAGTATTTAATGCACCAATTGCAGAAGACTATATTGTGGGAACAGCAAATGGTATGAGCCGTTTTAATAAAGACATTAGAATCGTTGTCGAAGGAGCGGAGTTTGCTGATTACTTTTGGCCAGCAATGGAGCAATTAGTAGAATGCTCTCATGATTATTGGAGAAGTAATGGAGCTTTTGCACCAAATGTAACAATTAGACTTGCTAGTGGTGGATATATTGGTGGTGGCCTTTACCACTCACAAACTATTGAGGGAACTTTAACAACTTTCCCTGGTATTCGTGTGGTTTATCCGGCTTTTGCTGACGATGCTGCTGGTTTATTAAGAACTTCAATGAGAAGTGAAGGACCAACACTCTATCTAGAGCCAAAGACTTGCTATAATGCAAAGTATGCTATGAGTGCTTATCCTGAAGACTTTGAAGTACCATTTGGAAAAGCAAGATATAGAAGAAGAGGAAGTGATTTAAGTATTATCACTTATGGAAATACTGTTCACTTCTCATTAGATGTAGCTGAGCGTTTAGCAGAGGAAGGAATCGAGATTGAAGTTCTTGATCTTCGTTCACTAAACCCATTAGATGAAGATGCTATTTATGAAACTGTTGCTAATACTCATAGAGCATTAGTTGTACACGAAGATAAAGTTTTTGGTGGTTTTGGTGGTGAAATTGTTGCCAAAATTAATGAAATTGCTTTTGAACAACTTGATGCTCCAGTTAGAAGAGTTGGATCAACATTCACACCTGTAGGTTTTAATAGAATTTTAGAAGCAGCTTGTTTACCAAATGCAGATAAAATTGAAGTAGCGGTTCGCGACCTTTTAAAATATTAATTTAAATTTATAATAAGAAAGTGATTCTCGTCTCGAGAATCACTTCTTTATGATTACTTAGTTGAACAACTCATTGTTATTGGCATGTGATCACTGATAACTTGCTTAAAGTATTCGTAATAACTTGATGGTTTTAATTGAGAGTCAAGAACTCTACTAGCAAACTTCTTAACATAATTCTCAATAGTATCTTCATCTTTGATAATCCCTTCGACTCTTACATCGCGGCCATCAACTTTTATTTTCTTTCTACCAATCGTTAAAATTGTTTCTTCACCATTTTTTAATGGATCAACATAAACACCAAGTACACGATTATACTTTCTGGTATCCTTTATGTACTTTCCACCACTCATACGATCTGTACGTACGTTATATGTTCTTCTAACATTACCGCCAACTCTACCTTCGTAAAAATTAACTACATTAGCTACTACTTTACGCTTTCTTGGGTCGATACACTCACTAGTTTCCGTTTCATCAAAAATAAAGTGATCGTATGCACTTGCAAAACCACCTGTCTTTTCAGCTGTTGATACGGTTGTTAAGTCCTCAACATATAACTTTGCTCCTGGCATACTTTGTAAAACTGTATCCCAGAACTGATTATTATGCTCAAGGTTTAAGTCTCCAATAAGAATAACATCTTTTTGATTAAATCTTTTTCTTAACTGTTCCATGAAATCAAGAGTTACTTTGACTTCGGCAAAGCGAGCATAGTTACCTTTGTTTGCACCAATTCCTAGAGCATCATAATGATCAACTCCAAAAGATTGTTGGAGAATTCGCTTCATATTGGCAGCATCTGTTGGTGAGGTATAAATAACGTGTGAAGCGAGTAGTACAAAAGAGAAATCCCCTGAGATAAACTCTGCTAGAAAAGGCCTTCTTGAAAACATATCTTTTTTGTTCTCGCCTAACATATCTTTACCCATATTTGGGATACAAGCAAATGGAGTACCTCTTCCATAGGTTCTAATGTCACGGCAGTATTGATTTACTTTGGGCTTAACAACTGTGGTTCTATAATAATATCCAACTAGTTCTTGAACATCAGTTTTCTTAGCTGCTTCACCTCGTGGTGATAATAAAAGTGCCCATTCTTTATTCCCTGTTCTTTCATGGAGGGCATCTAATATTTTTAAGTAACCTGGTTTTCTATACACATCACGAGCATCTTTAAGATCACTTTCTAAACTTTCAATTTTTGCTTCAATTTCTTCTTGTTTTCTTGTGTTGGCAGCAGTTTGCCTTGCATCTTTAAGAGAATTTAGCTCTGCCTTTAATTCCTCAATCTCTTTTGGAGTTTCATTAATAAATTCAACAACACTCTGGTTATTTTTTAGATCGTCCGCAATTAATGGAAGTAATTCAGTAACACCAATAACATCAAACTCATCAATAAGCTCTGCGACTCTACGATAATCTTTGTAACGAGTTTTACTCATACCTGGGTGAAGTACATTAAAGCCACCAATACGAACTTTTCCTGCATTCTTAGCACGAGTTTTAGAATAATTCTTTCTATAAGCAGACGAATTATAATGATGATAATTTATATTACATGCAACATTGTAATCAGCTTCAACGAAGTCTTTAATCTCATTACATTCAGCTTGATAGTCTTCTCGAATTTGAATATCAATTTGTGCAAAAACACTAATACATAGTAATGAGCTTAGAAGGATTAATTGGATGGATTTCATAAAACCTCACTGCTGTATAATTAAGTTGTGAGATATTACCTTAATTAAATTTAAAGCGAGGTTTTATGTAAAATTTACAGACTTATAAGCGTCTTAAGACACTTCTATTTACATGATTTTGAGTACTTAATTGATAGCTCTAACTCAACATCATTCCAAGTTTTACCTAAGTGTAATTGTTCACAAGCTTTATTTATACCTGCCAAGCTATCTTGTAGTTTGAAATCAAAGACATCCATAACTCCGCTGGCAACAAGTTTGTTCTTTTGTTTTTTAAGACTTAGTGGAACTTCTTTGCTAACTCCATTAATATTTAATTCTATTAAGATCTCAGTATCAGTAGCCTTGATGATTTTTCCAGTAATTTTATCGTTAACCATTTTTCCAAAGAAGAATTTTACAATCTTCGCATCGCGATCAGTATTCTTTGTATAAGTAGAAGCTGGATCGATTGAGAAGCTTAGTTCAGCAAGAACTTCCTCATAATTACTTCCTGTATAATAGTCTTTAATACCAAGTTCTTTAAACCAACCGGGAACACCAACTTTTGATGGTGTTTTAAAAGCTACCCACTTAACTTCAACATCTTGTTTGTTAAAACTAAAGCATTGAGCAAAGAGTCCATATGAAATGAATGTGAAGATTAAAAGTAAACGCATAAAAATCCTTCTTTAAATATTTAAGTGAGAGAAAGAAATATTAGAGTATTTCTTTTGTAACTCTTTAAGAATATTAATGTTGGCAGTATTTTTACTTCTATTCAAGATATAAATCTGAGAATTCTCTTGGATAAAAGGTTTGGCCAAGTTGAGAGTGTTGTCTAGCTTTTCTAGGTCTTTTTTTTCATTAATGACAGCATGAGCTATAAAAAAAGGTTTTCCAAAGTTTTCACCTAGAAAAAAGTTATTTGTATGTTTATCTTCATGCTCAACATTTGCTAGGGATTTGGTGAGGATACCATTTAAAAGATAATTAATTTCATAGGCACCAGGTGAGTTAAAGTCTAAAAGCTCATCAGTTAGCCAGATGATCCCACAGGTTTCAGGGTTTATATGCTGAGATAAATGTTCTACCTCATGAGACATTTATTTCCTTTTTTGCATAACTATCAAGAACACCATTTATAAAGCTAGGGGATTCAGCAGTTCCATACTTTTTCGCTAACTCAATACATTCATTGATAATAACTTTATAGATTTCTTTGCCATCCATTTGAAGCTCTGAGAAACCTAGTAAAAGAATGGTCTGGTCTACTTTAGAAAGTCTTTCCATTTTCCAATTCTTTAAATAAGTTTGAATCTTTTCATAAGTCTCGTCATACTGAGAAAGGGTATTTGAAATTAATCCAATAACATACTTACTTACTTCAGATTCAAATGAAAAATCACTTGATGTTGCAAATTCTGCTAAGTTTTCTCTTAGCACTTCTTGATTGTCCTCTTTCATTGCAACTCGCATCTCTTTAAATACTGGAAGTTGTAAGTGAAAGAAGTATTTAAAACAAAATTCTCTGGCTTCTCTTTTTTTGGAATGGTCCACATCTACCTCTAGTTCACAGAACTATTAAAATTAGTCTCTTCATCTTTTATATTATTAACGAACTCTTCAACATCTTGAAACTTTCTATATACAGAAGCAAAACGAATATATGCAACTGGATCTAAGTTTCTTAGATACATCATTATTAATTTCCCTATCTCAATAGAAGAAATTTCTTTTTCGTTAATCTCAAGAATATTTTTTTCTAGGTTCTCAACAAGACGGTCTACTTGGTCTGTTGAGATTGGTCTTTTTTGACAGGCCTTTTCAAGCCCACCTTTAATTTTTTCTCTTTTGTAAGGCTCTCTTCTGCCATCCATCTTTACAACCATTGGCATTGAGATTTCAATGGTCTCATAGGTTGTGAAACGCTTGGTGCATTCATCACACCTTCTTCTTCTACGAATAGAAAAACCCTCTTTGAGTAACCTTGAATCCACAACTTTCGTGTCATTTGAATCACAAAATGGGCAACGCATAAAACACCTCTGACTTAGTCTTTATAAGTACTTGGATTGGGCTCTTTTGGCAAGCTAAGAAGCAATGATAATGCGGGCCTTTGTAAGATTTTTATTGTCATGCGCAAATTGACTAAGAATTTTTAGCAATGATAAATTTAAGTACACACAAATTTGAGGGACATTTATGCAAATCTTAAAGCAAATAGTACTTATACTAAGCTTATTCATTGTATTCTATCACTTTAATATAATGTAATTCTAGCCACTTAAACTATTAACTATTTCTTGTTTAATGGTATAATTATATTAATGAAGTTTTTAGTTTTATCATTATTATTCGCAATTATTTGCTCAGCAAATGATAAGTTTATACGCAAAGTGATGGACTATGAGCGCGGTGGAGGAGAGTTACAAATACGCTATAAGTGCGTAAGAAATCCCCCGCTTAATCGCTGTTCTGATAGCGATTTTATTTCTATGGCAAGTGAGAGTTGCCCTTCTAGTAAATATACAGTTAGTGTTAAAAGAAAAATTGGCTGTATTAAAGACCCTAAACAAAATTACCTTGAAGTTTGTAATCTTGCAGATATAACGTGTATGCCTAAATCAAGTACAAGTAATTCAAGTTCACCAAAACAAACAAGTAAAGACTTAAGTGAAACCAACCAAGCAGAAGATGGTCTTTTAGAAGAAGAAGATGATTACGATATTGAAACTGATGATACAGAAGATTATGAAACAGATAGCACTGATAATAATGGGATTATAAAGCCACAATCATATGATGGATATATTAAACCACAAAATACGAGACAAGCTAATCCTCGAAGTAATAATTCTAACTCATCAAATAATAGTGAAGAGGAAGTGGAGTCTGAGAAAGATGACGAACAGGCACAAGTTGATGAAGTTGAAGTTGCAGATGAAGAAGGAATATCCACTGATGCAGAACGAGTGGAAACAAATGAAGAATTAGTTGAAACGGAAGAACAAGTGCAAGACTTAGAAGTTGATAAGCTAGAGGCATTAGATGCAAAGCCTGGTGAAATTAAAGAAGATCAACAAATTAGTGAAGAAAAAAAAGAAGAATTACAAGAAGCTCTTGAAGATTCTTCGAAAGTAGAAGAGTTAGAAGAGGCCATTGAAAAAAGAGATAGTAATTTAAACCAAAAAAAGCCCGAAGATGAAACTTCAGGCTTAATTATTAACTCTAATTAAATTTAAAAATCAATTAAGAAAAATTATTTACAATTACCTTCTGTGTACTCAGTGATCCCATCACAACCTGCTTGGCAAGGATTAGGATAAGTTTGTCCATTACTTCCACATACCGGGCGAAAATCTTTAGTACAGATACACATATCATTTTCTTCAGCAATTCCATTGCTTGTTTCTTCTGCTGTATCGTTACTCTCTTCAACTTGCATCGATTCTGTTTCTTTAACTTTTGCATCAACACCATCATCAGTCATTTTTGATTTTGGGTCACAGCTTGTGAAAAGAATTAAAAGTGCAAAAAGTGAAATAATTTTATTCATTACAACCTCAACTTATTTTAGTTTTTATTGATATACTGGGAAATCATGGCAAAGATTAATGATTTCTTGCTTGATTTTTTCGTGCTTGGCCTGATCCTCTGGGTTTTTTAGAGTATCAGCAATCCAATTAGCTACCATAACCATGTGCTCTTCTTTTAGTCCACGCGTTGTTATAGCAGGTGTTCCGATTCTAATTCCACTGGTTACAAAAGGTGAACGAGTATCTTTAGGAACCATATTTTTATTCGTCGTAATATGAACTGATTCCAGTAAGGCCTCAGCATCTTTTCCACTCATATTAACTGAATCAGTCTTAATTAGTACAAGGTGATTATCAGTACCACCACTTACAATATCAATTCCTTGATTTTTTAATTCAGATGCTAGCTTTTGTGCATTTTTTACAACTTGAGCTTGGTAAGTTCTAAACTCATTACTAAGTGCTTCATGAAAAGCAACTGCTTTAGCTGCAATAACATGCTCAAGAGGTCCACCTTGAATTCCTGGAAAGATATTTGAATTAATCTTTTTTCCCCACTCATTATTACTAATTATAATTCCACCGCGTGGACCACGTAGTGTTTTATGAGTCGTACTTGTAACAAAGTCAGCAATGCCAACTGGGCTAGGGTGAACGCCTGCCGCGATTAGACCTGCAATATGTGCCATGTCCACCATCATCAATGCACCGACACTATCAGCAATCTTTCTCACTCTTTCAAAGTCAATTACTCTAGGATATGCACTTGCACCTGCAATAATAAGTTTTGGATTATGAGTTTTAGCAAGCTCTTCCATCTTATCGTAATCAAGTAATTCAGTTTCATGATTAAGGCCATAGCTAATAAAGTTATAAAGCTTTCCTGAGAAGTTTACAGGGCTTCCATGAGTAAGGTGACCACCTTCACTTAAATCCATTCCCAGAACAGTATCACCTGGTTGTAAACAGGCCATGTACACTGCCATATTCGCACCACTTCCTGAGTGTGGCTGAACATTTACATACTCGGCTCCAAATAATTTCTTTAATCTATCAATTGCTAAGTTCTCAGCTTGATCGACAAATTCACATCCACCGTAGTATCTCTTACCTGGATAACCTTCGGCATATTTATTAGTTAAACAACTTCCTTGAGCTTGCATGACAGCTTGTGAACAATAGTTCTCTGAGGCTATAAGCTCTAGGCCTTCTTCTTGGCGTGTTTTTTCAAGGTTAATAACTTTTAAAATTTCAGGATCAGTTTGTTCTAAAAAATTCATTTTATACCTCTTGGTTTAAGCCTCATATTTCTTAAAAATAAGTGTCGAGTTTGTCCCACCAAAGCCAAAAGAATTATTTAAAACATAATTCATCTCTTTGGCCTTCATAACATTTGCAACATAATCAAGGTCACAACCTTCACTTGGATTTTGAAGGTTAATAGTTGGACAAATCTTTTGATCAACAAGAGTTTGAACACAAATAACAGCTTCAAGTCCACCAGCCGCACCTAATAAGTGGCCAGTCATAGACTTAGTTGAACTAACACTTAATTTATAAGCGTGATCACCAAATGTTTTCTTAATAGCATTTGTTTCTGCAAGGTCACCTGTTGGAGTTGATGTTCCATGGGCATTGATATAATCAATTTGCTCTGGAGCAATCTTTGCCATTTCTAGTGCCTGTTGCATACAAGGTATAGTTCCTTCTCCTTCAGGATGAGGAGATGTAATATGATAAGCATCAGCAGTCGCTCCAAAACCAGCGATTTCCGCTAGAATAGTCGCTCCACGTGCTTTAGCTTTTTCAAGATTTTCTAAGACTAGTAGTCCAGCGCCTTCACCCATAACAAAACCATCTCTACCTTCATCAAATGGACGACTAGCAATTTCAGGTTCATCATTTCTTTTAGAGAGTGCTTTCATGGCATTAAAGCCAGCAAATGTAATAGGAGAGAGAACAGCTTCACTTCCCCCAACAATCATAGCATCTTGTCTACCCATCATGATTTCAGTTGCACCAGCTGCAATCGCATGACTGGCAGAAGCACAGGCAGAACTAATTGCGTGATTAATTCCTCTGAAATTATACAACATAGAAATCTTTCCAGTTGCCATATTTGGGATAAATGAAGGTACAAAGAAAGGACTTACTCTTCTAGGACCTTTTTCATAATAAATTTTATTAGTTTCTTCAATAAATGGAAAACCACCAAGACCTACACCTAAGATTGAGCCTACTTTATAAGGATCAAACTTTGTTTCTAATAGTCCTGATTGTTTAAGGGCTTCGTCAGCCGAATGAAGTGCAAAATGAATAAATCGATCAAAACGATTTTGTTCTTTTGGTTCAAGTAGTTCATCTGCAATTTGAAAATTTTTAACTTGTCCTGCGATTCGAACTGGCCACATGCTTTCATCAACATTTTCGATTTTGCTAATGCCGCTTTTTCCTTCAAGTAGGTTAGACCAAGATTCTTTTAAGTTGTTACCAGTACCACAAATCGCACTGATACCTGTGACTGCTACACGATTCATGAGATTCCTCGTTGCTTTAAAAAAAGCTCTTAAATAAAAAAAACCTCCTAAGGAGGTTTTTCTTAGTTAGCGTTGTCTTTTAAGAAGTTTGTGACGTCGTTGATGGTTTTAAGGTCTTCAGTTTTGTCCTCTGGGATTTCAACTCCAAATTCCTCTTCCATTTTCATCATCATTTCTACCATATCAAGTGAGTCTAAATTTAGGTCATCGATAAAATTCGTATCAGCTTTGATATTTCCAGCGTCTACTTTAGTAGCGTCACTAACGATTTTAATTACTTTTTCTTGAATTTCCATTATATCCTCCAAGTTTTTTCATTTGTATTTTAGTTAATTCCAAACGCTGGCGTCAACTATAATAAGGTAAAAAGTGCAAGAAAGTTTTAGAAAAACTAACGCACAGGCTCAGTCTTAAAGAGCAATGCAAAGCACCTTTTCACAATTGATAAATCAGCTAAAAGCGAAACTAGATATAAAGACCGCCATCAACTTTTATTACTTCACCTGTAATGTACTTTGAGCTCTGACTTAAAAGAAAGAGAGTGAGCTCTGCTACATCTTTAGTTTCTCCGAAATCGCCCATTGGTATTGCTGATAGGTATGATTCCTTAGCTTTTTCACTTAGTTCATCAGTCATCTTAGTCGCGATAAAACCAGGACAAATAGCATTACATCTGACTTTTCGAGATGCAAGTTCTTTAGCAACTGACTTCGTATAACCAATCAGTCCCGCTTTTGAAGCCGCATAGACTGTTTGAGATAAGTTACCCATTAGACCAACAATAGAGCTCATATTAACGATTGAAACTTCTTTGGCCTTAAGAAAATTTCGACTAAGTGTATTGGTAAGTACCATTGTTGCTTTAAGATTTACCTCTAATATGCTTTGAATTTCTTCAGGCTTTACTCTCATCATTAGTGAATCTTTAGAAATACCAGCATTATTAACAAGTCCGCTAATAGGTGCCACTTCTTTTGTAAATCTATCTAACTCATCTTTCATTTTGTCATATTCAGTCATATCAAAATAAAGGGGAGTCGCATCACTTGCTCCTGCTTCTTTCAATTCATTTGCAAGAGCAATTGCAGAGTCTTCATCACCACGCCAATTAAAAACCACATGTGCTTTTTGAGCAGCTAGTGAAAGTACGATTTCTTTTCCAATTCCTCGACTTGCACCAGTAACGAGTACTACTTTGCCATTTAAATCATTATAAATTGTTTGCATTTAAAAACTCCGTTAGACCTTCAAGATTCTTATCCATTGTAAAAGTAGAAAAGTCTTTATTTATTTTCTTATTAAGTCCAGTAAGTACTTTACCAGGACCAACTTCAATAAAAGTATCATCAGCACTTAAGCTTGAGATACTTTGAGACCATAACACGCTTCCTGAGACTTGGTTCACTAGATTTTGTTCTATTGATTCTGAGCTGGTCCCTGCAGCAAATCTCTTTGCATTAATATTAGCAATATAATCAATTGTATTAGGTTTGATTTCAATTTTGGCTAAATAGCCTCTCAGATTCTCTTCTGCTGGCAGCATAAGAGAAGAGTGAAAAGGAGCTGATACTTTTAAAGGCATTGCCATTTGCTTACCTTCATAATTTTCTTTTAACCACTCAACCGCTCTTTCACAAGCAGCTGCATGACCAGAAATAACCGTTTGAGTCGGCTCATTATAATTGGCACACATTACTTTTTCAGACTCATTTGAAACAGCGGCACAAGCTTCATCAATCTTCTCACTTGGAACTCTTAGAATTGCATACATTGCACCAACTCCTTCTGGAGTTGCACTTTGCATAAATTGTCCTCTCTTATTAACAGCTCTTAAAGCATCCGTTAAAGAGATACTTCCTGCTGCAACAAGAGCACTGTATTCACCAACAGAATGACCAAGTACTTGCTTGATACCAACGCCTCTTTCATTGAGTTTTTCTTTTAGAACTTCTAGTAATGCAATTGAATGAGTAACAATAGCAGGCTGAGTAAACTCAGTCAGCTTTAACTGCTCCTCTGGTCCATTAAACATAAGTTCGGTGATATCGAAATCAAGTGCTTCACGAGCGGTATCAAATACTTTTTTTGCACTTGCATAATTTAAAAGGTCACTTCCCATACCAACGTATTGGGCACCCTGACCTGGAAATATTAACGTTACATTTTTCATAAATACCTTTGGATTAATGAATTAAATAATAGTCATTAATATAAAAAATTAAGCAATTAGTAAATTTTTTGGCTATTGCTGCGTAGTGGTAGGTGAGTGAATTTTCTTACTCAATTCTCTTAATACAAGTAGTGCTCCATAATTACTCAGGTGATCATCATCTCGGTAAAGAGTTTTTCTGTCTCGATAGAGTGAGCAAGGCTTCTTATTAGCACAAAGAGCATCGAGGACACTGAAAACTTGTATGTCCGCAAAGTTTTTTTGAAACTTATTCAAAAGTATATTTGCCTCATAGTTCTCTTTTAGTGTTTCAATAAAGTCGACCTCTAGATTACAATCATTACTTTTAGGGTCGTCCATTAAGCACTTTCTAAGTTCTCTTGGAGGTGTGTTTGTTATAGGAGTAGGACTTAAAAAGATTATCTCTTTATTTCCTTTTTTTATGGCCTTAATTAAATCTCTAAGTGTTTTTTCGACAGCAAGTTGATTAGATAATTTCGATTGTTCACTTAATTTAAAGTTCCCTTCAAATTTTTCATAATTTTCATGTTTATTCATTTGATGAGAAAGAAATAATGGAATTCTACTCGAGATTATAATTCTTTTAATATGTTGGTTCTCAATTAATTTAGGAAGGCATTGCTGGTATAATTCTGTATTAAAACTTTTAAATTGGTACTCTAGACTAATACTTGGAATAACGCCGTGTTGGAATACTCCTATATCAAAGTTTTCAAGCTCTCTTGTGGCCCCTAAGTAGTGAGCTGCATGAGAATCTCCAATAATCACATTTTCAGCTTTGGTATCAGAATTACAATATTGTGTTGTAAAGCGGAACCTTCCATCTAATCCATCATTAAAAAATAGCTTCGCTACCTGCATTTGTCTTTGTTTATGCTCAGTAAAGATAAAGTCATAATTATAAAGGTTTAAATAGATTAGCGAGCTTAAAATCCCTGCTATCGACACTAGGTTTACTCGCTTGATCTTTACTTTGTCTTTAAGCTTTTGAGTTGGGTTTTCAACGAAATAAAATAAAAGCAGTGAAAAGATAAAAGCTAAGAAAATAAATAAGAGTTTATATGGGGTAGTAATATGATAAGAGTAAAAGAGAACCGATAAAAATGGCATATGTAAGAGATACATTGAATAACTTATTCGCCCAAGAAAAACGAACACTCCCTTTGATATAAACTTACTTAGAGAAGAATTCGTCGCCAGTATAAATGAAATTGTTCCAAGGGTAGGAAACAGAGCATAGAGGCCTGGATAATGTTGCTTATCTATAAAGAGAGCACTATAGGTAATTAAGCTTAAACCAGTAAATGCAAGGGTATTAGACTTTTTTAGACTCGCTAATTTATCGAGCTTAGAGAGAGCGATCACTCCTCCAATTAAAATTTGCCATAAGCGAGATGGAAGTAATAAATAAGCTCCGTTTTGATCATAAGAACTTAGATAGAGTGAGTACAAAAAAGAGCTCATAACTATAATAAGCAAAGATAAGTTTCTATACTTTTTTGCCTTATTAATAAATAAGGCCAGAAATGGCCAAAGAAAATAATACTGCTCTTCAATACTTAAAGACCAAAAGTGTATATATGGCTTTGCAAGGTATCCATTATTAAAGTATTGGGTCACTAAATATGAATAAATATTATTAAAAAATAATAATGAGGAATATATCTGTTCAATGATCAGTCTTAATTCAAGGGGATTACAAAAGTATACAAAAAAGTGAAAAGTAAAAATTAAGCTTACTAGTGCTGGAGGGATAATTCTTTTAAATCGATATTGAAAGTAGTCCCAAACAGAGAACTGATTCTTTTCAATTAATGCAAAGGTTTTCTTTGTTATTAGATACCCAGAAATAACAAAGAAAAAATCCACTCCTATAAAGCCCCCAGGGATAAGACTGGGAAAAGCATGTTCTATAATGACAAGAAAAAGGCCAAGCCCTCTCAAGAAGTCCAAGTCTTTACGTCGATTATCAAGAATATTTGATTTACTTAAAGTTTTCATTTAGCTCAAGAACACCACTGATGCTTTTTCATAAAGAACACTGAAGTAAAAGATTAAGAAAAAACAAAAACTAAGTATAAAGCGTTTACGTAATAAGGTCGTGGGATTGAGCTTTGATAAAGCGATAAAGATAATGGCCGTTAATATGCCCATATACCCAAGTCTATAGCGAACCATTCCATGTGCAAAAATGAGGATTGCATGGAAGTATATAAGCTGTAAAAGAATAGTTAAGCTTAGTTTGTCTATATTACCAGCGATAAGAATACTTACTGAAAAAAAGAAAGTAATTGTAAAAAGAATTTCAAATACAACAAAAATATTATGAACGATAACTGAATTCTTCTCCGTCAAGCCAATACCATGGATATTAAACCCCTTATTAAATGGAAATAAGTTGGGGGACCATAGGTTTTTATACTTTTGATAAGCTCTTTGAATAAATAAGGCCGGATTTTTTAATGCAAAGATGATTGCATGCTTAGCTTCACATTGAGCTTGCTTTTTATATTCTACATAACATGGCTTTCGCACTTCAGAATATTTATCTTCATTTCCAAAGTAGTCACTTGGCAAAGGCCATCCACTCTCATTCATATCAAAGTTTAAAATAGGTAAGTTATTATTACTAACCCATAGATTGTTTGAATTTTTTGTACTTAAAAGAAAACCTCCATCAGTATGTAGGTAATTGTGATAGAACACAGGGAGCATAGGGATAAAATAGGCAAGAAAGAGCAATACTTTATTTTTTAAAGGAGCACTCTGGATTAATAAGTAACAAATATAAACAAGGGAAAGAGGAAGGTTATAAGATTCAGTTATAGTAAAAAAACCAATCAATAAGCCAAGTATTAAATAATCTTTCCAGTTCTCCTTTGCTTTTAAGTGGTAAAAATAAATTAAGCTCATAATTAAGGTATCAAATACCTCTGTATAAAGGAGTTGTGGTGCAGCTAAGAAAAAGGGATGGACGAGAATAATGAAGATTATTATAAAGTGAGATTTTTTAAGTCTATACTTCTTTAAAATTAACCACCAAATATAGAAGCTTAGTAAGAGAAATACATGCTGGAGCATTTTAATAAGGTTATGGCCTTCATCTATTGAGATAAAAAACATCAGCTTTAAAAAAAGCGGGTATCCTGGCTCCCAAAATTCTACTTCATTAATATTTAAGTAGGGGTAGTCTTTTGAGTCAAATTCATAATTTCTAATGCTTTGAAGTTTTGAATCTTTGATTGAAAAGTAATTGCTAAGAGTAAAGGCCTCATGTTTTGCCATTTTGATATATGACTCAGCATCTCCACCCATATAGTGATCATTGAAAGTTATAAAGATTAATAATCGACTAACGATAAAAAAGAATAAAAGAGCGATAAATATCTTTTTCATTCCTTAAAGTATAGCAGTAAAAAATACATATGATATAATTGAATAATGCAAAAAGTGATGATTTTGGATGTCTATCCAGACAATAGTAATAAGTCTTGTAAAGACACTGGTGGTGGCTATGGCACTTCGCATGACTATGGAGATAGCTTTTTCTCATCATTTATTCGATTATTAGTTAGAAAAAATGTTTCTTTTCCTCCGCTTTACTTACCTTACGTAATAACTCATCTAGAAAATCAAGGCCTTGAGGTAAATGTTGAGATGAATTACCATGAGGAATTTAGCGCAGATTATTTTATCGTCATTAGTTCAATTATTGCACATGAATTAGAGATAGAGTTGATCAAAGCTTTAAAAAAACGAACAGATAAAATACTCGTTTTAGGTGCATTTGCTAGATTTAATAGTCAGTTATATGAAAATGCTGGTGCAAAAGTTTTAAAGAGTGAGCCAGAAATATATCTTAATAGCCATTCATTTATTAGTTTATTTGAAGGTGTTGAAACTCATCAAACTCAAACCTTTAATAATCAGCTCACATTGCCTAAACCAAAGTGGGACAAATTAATCGACTTATATCAGTGTAAGTTAGGCTTTCTAAGTTTTAAAAAAGTGGTTCCTATCGCTTTAAGTAAAGGGTGTCCTTTTTCCTGCTCTGTCTATTGTACTTATCCACTAGAGCAAGGAAGTAAGGTTAGGGTTAGAGATATAGATGAAGTATGCAATGAAATTACTTATATCAAAAATGAATATGGAATAGATAACTTTCTCTTTAGAGATCCTGTTTTTACGATGAATCGCGCTAAGGTTTTTGAGTTCTGTGAAAGTATTATTCAAAGCGGAATTAAAATTCAGTTTGCCATGGAAACTCATCTTAAACTTCTCGATGAAGAATTAATACAAGTTATGTCACGAGCAGGATTAAGGCTGATATATGTTGGAGTTGAGAGTAGTTCTGATGAAGTTTGTGAAGAGCAAGGAAGATATACAATTGAGCACTCAAAACAAGTTGAAATGATAAAGCTTCTTGAGAAGTATAAAGTAAATGTAAAAATAATGTATATTATAGGTTTTCCTTCAGAGCATAAAAAGGACTACGAACTTAATAAGAAGCTCGCTAAAAAATTTAATCCTCTTTATATTCAGTTAAATATTTTTACTCCATATCCCGGGACACAAGTTTATGATTCCTTAAAGAACCAAGTAACTAGTGAGAGGTTCATGGATTTTAATCAATCAAATTTAGTCTTTGCCCATAAGAACTATACGAAAGAAGAAGTTAGAAAAATGATTTCTGAATTTTATATAGACTTTTATATACGATTTGGATGGTTTATTAAATTTATAAGTTCAACAATTAGAAGAATCAAAGATGGGTTATATGGAAGAAGCTAAGGTTTATTTTATTACAGGAGTAACATCTGGAATAGGGAGAGAGTTTGCAGTTCAATTGATTAAAGCTGGTAATTTAGTTTATGGAATTGGTCGTAGGAAAAGTAGCCTCGAGTCATTGAAGAAAGAGCTTGAAGAAGCAGGTGATAGATTTCTATTTTCTGTTTGCGATGTAAGAGAAAGTGAAAAGGTTCAAGAATCCATAAAAATCTGTCTCAAAAAATTTAATAAAATTGATGTTTTGATTGCTAATGCTGGTTATTCTAGCCGTGCAAGTTTTGAAAATTTTAGTTTTCATGAATACAAAGAGCAAATAAATGTAAATACTTTGGCACCTATCGATATTCTCTATAGGTGTTATGATGAATTGGTAAAGTCAAAAGGGCAGTTTGTAACGATAAGCTCTGTCCTTGCTTATGGAGCGCTAGATACATATTCAGCTTACTCTATGTCAAAAGTCGCATTGTCTTATTTCTGTGAAGGAGTAAGGAATGACTTGAAAAAAGTTGGAATAGATATGACTGTAATCGTTCCTGGATATGTAAATAGTGATATTAGATTAAGAGATAACCTTGGTAATTTTACAAGTAAGTTAGACCGAAAAAATATATCTCTCTTGGAAATGGATACTAATAAAGCTGTCTCGAAGATGATTAGAGGGATTCAGAAAAGAAAGAAGTTATTAAGGGTTGGTCTTAGTACTTACTTTTTGATTGCGTTGATTTCAAGTTTTTCAAGCCTTATTAATAAAGTCTTATTTAGAAGAACGTAAAGCTCACTTTGTTATGACTCTCTTCTTGAGAAATAATCCTCTATAATGTAGAAAGGAGTTATGATATCGAATCTTCTTAGAATAATTGTATTTTGCTTTATCAGAACTCTAATTTTATTTTCACTTATAAATTTAAAATCTTCATCCTCATCATATGTATTTTCTAGTTTAGTTAATAAAAGTTCTTGGTCTTTATTAGGAATAAGACTTAGGTTAAAGACTCTTTTTTTGACATTTATTTGAGCTTTAGATTTTCTAAGTTGAGGGGGGATAAATATTATCTTGTATTTTAGAATTTTACTCAAAGCTCCAAGGCTAAATGACCAATTGACTAAGTAACTGATAAAGAAAAGCGGTATTGATCTAAGAGGAGATTGTGTCGTAAAAAGAGCCAGCTCCTTTAATAATAATAAAAAGAAAGAAAGTATAAAAGCTTTTATAACCCAAGAACTCATGGTTAAGATTGATAAGATTAAAAGAATTTGATGAAGAAAGAATAAACTAAAGTAGACTAGGCCTTTTATAGGAAAACTTTTTTTTGTTAGAAATTTATATTCATCACTCTCAATAGATAGGTTGTAAAATACCTCTATCTTGCTTAGGGATAGATTTGCTAGAGCTTCAATTGAATAAATGCCGTAGTTAAAAAATTGTTTATATAAAGAGAGTAAATTCGGTCTAGGCTTATGAAGTATTTGTAGATCATTATCTACTAAGTACTTGTGACCTTCTTTAAGAAGCTTTATGCACACAAATACATCTTCTCCTCCGGTCATTGAGTCAAGATATATATTTTCTCTTTTATTTTTAGGAAGCCTAAAACTTAAATTATTATTAGATGTGAAAGTCAAAGTACTATCAGAGATGCGTTGATAAAGAACTTTACTCTTTGCTGGGATGAAATCAATTAACATAGAGGCCTCTCTTCTAGAAAGTTTCTATGAAATGTTTCTGTTTGAGTAAGAGTGTCTTGTCGTTCATGGATGACAGTACCGCCTAGGAGAGTCAGGTCTTGGTCACTATTAAAATGATTATATACGCTTTCTAGCCAAGTTTTAGGTAGGTAACAGTCATCATCGACAAAAGAAATAATAGGCATATTGGCCTTAGAAATCGCAAAGTTTCTTAAGGAGCTTATTGTAGGTAGTGAACTCTCAAAGATATTGATATCGCTATTATCAAGTCCTACTTTTAATTCATTAATGTAACTTTCTTCCCATGACTCACCATTATTAATGATAATAATTTCTTTTGGAGATAAAGTCTGTTCTCTCAATGAGATAAATAACTCTTTTAAACTTTGTTTTCTATTTTTAGTGCAAATACATAGACTGATTTGGTCTGTAGTGACTTGATCAGGGTCTTTTAGTAATTTTATCGATTCATGAATATTAAAATCAATGAAGGTAGGTTGGCTTTGTTCAGTTAAGTTTTGAGCTTTGTAATTTGCAAGGTATTTTAGAGAAAGCTTATTTAAAAAGTCATTTTGCTCAGATTGGTTGTAGTTATTGAAATCTTTTAAGTAAAAATTATACAATCTAAGGTCATTCTTATTTATTTCTTCAAGTAGTTCTTTGGAATAATGTGTAGAGAACTCCTGAATAAATGATTCATGTAAGACAAAAACTTCTTCATCGATAAAGACATACCATGGAGAACAATAGTGGATAGAATTAACTTGCGGGTGGAGTTGGTAAAATTTATTAGACTCTATAATTAGCTCTTTAAATGAATTATAGCTAAAGCAGTGATTTGAAGTTCTTGTTGTGATTGGTCTTAGTAAATATTGGCTGCGATCAAATTTAATAACTTGTTTGTAGGCAAGACAATCTGTTTTCTCTGTAGATAAGTTGTTTTTATTTTGATGAATTTTATGACTGATTAATTTGTTTAATTTATTGTTTTGTCTTTTATTGTTTTTAGCTTTAATTAATAATTTTACCTTATCTGCGTAATAGAGAATTTCACTTAGCTCACAGTGATCAAATGTAAACTCCTCCCCATATAAATTGATATACTTTTGCTTTAAAAGGTAGCCCTTTATCATTGAACTGCGCTTATTGCTTAAACTTTTAGCTGAGTAGACATTTGAAAGTCTTTCTTTGAGAGGTAGAATGTGAGGGCAAATTATTGAGAAGAGCATAAGAAATTTTTTATATTTCTTAATAAAGTTTTTAGGGCAATTTCCATCTTTTAAAATGATGATAATGTCGAGATCTGATAATAAGTGAGCTTCAGAGCTCGCAACAGATCCAGTAAGAATGATATTAGCAATTCTATCTTTATTGGGAATAAGTTGAACAAATAGCTTTGTCGTTCCTTGAATATATAGATCTGTTATTAGATTTAACATTCTAATATTATTACCTCATGTATTGAAAACTTGTACTATAATTGAAGCATTAAACTTATAAATCGTGAATATTTTTGTAAGAAAATAAATTCAAGTGTAAAATTAAAGAATAGGCGTTAAGTAAGGTATATGGGCAATACACTGTATTTTGTAATTTTCAATATTAAGAATAAGTATGAGGGTACTATTTTGTCTTATCTATGGACGCTTGTACCAATAGTAATGCAGTTTGTTATTATGAGCTTTATTACAAAGCAGGTTTTCAATCAGGCCAACGATAGTTCCATTCGTCTTTTTGTATCTCTTTTATTATGGTCATTTTTTAGAGAAGTTACTTCAAATAGCAGTAACTTAATTTCTTTTAAGTGGCATCATGCGAAGAATTACTTTATAAAGCTCACATCTATAATTCGCATTGAGTTTCTAAGTAGTGTTCTTATTTTTGGTATCAATCTTTTTTTTACATTGAGTTATTTTGCTCTTCGTGGAACTTATGAATACGACATACTCGGCTTAATTTATTATATCCTACTTGGTTTTCTTATTACTTATATTATCAGTATCTTTTTATTTGTTTTAGGTTCTGTTTATAAGGATGCATTTCACCTTTGGAATAACTTTTTGTCCTTACTTTTTTGGTCAGTCCCAATTGTATACTCGAGCTCACTCGTTCCTCATAAGTATTTAACAATTTTAAAGCTTAATCCATTGTTTTCTGTTTTTTCAGGTCTTGGTGATGCTCTTAATGGAGAGGGGATTACTTATGACTTTAATCTTTTATTCTTTTTTGGACTGATTATAATGATAGTTCTATGTGAGAGTTTAGTCGAAAGGCTTAGAAACTCGATGGTGCTTAGACTATGAATGAGTTAGTTGAAATTAAGAACTTGAACCTTTCAATAAAGAGATTGAGAAAGTTTAGCTTTAGAGAACTTTTTCAAAAATCGATGGTCAAAGATGTTTTCACAGATTTTAACTTGTCCTTAGGCAGTAAAAATTATCTTATCTTAGGAGATAATGGAGTTGGAAAAACGACACTCTTGCGTCTACTTGCAGGAATTATCCAGCCAGACTCAGGTGAAATCGTGATAAAACAAAAGAGTACTTTCTGTATCTCTCAAAATATCATCTTTTTTTCTAGGGTTAGTATTTATGAAAATTTAAACTTTGCTTCCCATATACTATGTCAAAAAAGTTTAAGCTTTGAATTGGCAAAAGAAATTCTTCATTTTGCAGATGTGGATATAAATCTAAATGATATCTCAAATGGATTATCGACCGGAATGAGCTCGAGAATAATGATTGCACTTTGTCTTATGAATGGTGAGAAGACAGTTTTCTTTGATGAAACATTCGCTAATGTAAGTGAGAGCTATATGTTAAAAGTATTAACAGAAGCACAAAAAAAAGGGATACAATTAATTATCGTATCCCATTATTCAAAAAAGTTTGAAAATTTTGAATTCGAAAAAATTAATATTAACTAATTTTCATGTCTCCCAATAACCATTCACATAATAACTACTCATTCCCTTAGAGAAAACATCGCAACTATCATTGATTTCAGAATGATTAAGGTCAGTATTCTTACTGAGTACGTCTTTGATATAATCTTTTATATCGATTTCAACAGGCTTATTATAGACGTAACGTTCATCTCTATCTTTTTTCATAATCAACTCCTTGCCTTAGTATTTTAACATGAAACCTATGTATTTAAATAAGTATACTTTAAGTACTTGATTTGAGAAAATTGAAAAATGCGAGCATTACCTTATTTTAAGATGTATTTGATAAAAACTGTCAATATTCTGGGGCAGCTAAGCATACTTAAGTTATTATTTAGTAGTGTATACCGAGCATATCTTCGCTTTATAGTTAATAAGCTTAAAACCCTTGATGGAGTGCTATCGATTTACCTTAAAGGCTCAATGGCCGATGAATCTTTTGTTCCTGGTTTAAGTGATATCGATTTGGCCATAATTATTAATCACCAAGAGTCTATAGGTACACTTAAGAAAATTAAGTTTATATTAGACTTACATCGAGCTTCATACCTTATTCGTTTTTTTAATATTCTAGGAGAAGTTGAAATCTTTACTCAAAAAGAACTTACATCTAAGCTTTCTCAAACATATATAAATCACTTTAATTGGCGTCTTCTTTGGGGGAAAGATTTCTCCTTGAATAAAGAAGCTCTCTCTCGAGTTGAAAATATATCTTTTGCACTTTTTTTATATAATAATCTTCCGCAATATACGAATACCTTAACAAGCGAATCTCTAGAGAGAAGATTTAATAATATAGCTCGGAAAACCAGCATTAACTATACTTTTGTAAAACAACTTTCTTATACCAAGAATAAGGAAAATCTATTAGAGGCAATAAGCTCGCAAATTGATAGTCGTAAAGAGAGTGTAGTCTTTCTTGATAAAGAGTTTATTCAAATTCCTTATCTTGCAAATTTAGGTAGCTATTTTCATATAAACTTTGATCTTTCAAAGCAAAGTAAAATTACTCAATTTCTTTTTCAACACTGGCATCGAGAAAGTGATTTTTTTATAAGTATGAAGCAATTATTTTTAAGCTTTCAATGGAGAGGTTACTTTCTCCTTTCACATGGCAATATTGGAAATACTAAACAAAAAGAGAGTGAACTCTATCAATTGTATACTGATATATGTGGTGTTTTTAAAGTAAACACTCATATTGATCAGAACAATATGGAAATTGAAGAATTGATGGAGGCAATTGAGAAAGTGGTATATGGAGAGAATTAAACAAGTAAAAGATCATTTGAATAAATTTGGATTTATAAAAATGCCTTTATATGGGAATTCCATGTCACCACTCATTAAGAATGGTGATACAATAATCGTTAAGAAAGTGAGTGTTGAAAGCTTAAAGAAATGGGATATTGTCCTATTTGTAATAGGAGATGAGCTAGTTACTCATTATATTAATAAGATTAATTTAAATGAAAGTACAGTAATAACGAAAGGGCTTGGTGTTGATCATCTAGATCCATGTATAAAAATTGATAATATACTTGGCTATGTTGATATAAAAATACCAATGTTACTTAAGGTGAAAGAGTATATATTAGGTAAACTAAGAAGGGATTAGTATGTTAGGCTTAAGTCAATCAAAGTATTCTCCTGTATTTTGTCGTTTCAAAAAAGCTTTACCAGTTATTCTTAATAAGAAATATATAAAAACACTTGAGTCATTGGGAAATAAATTAAGTGAACAATCAAATAAAAATGATTTTAGCTCTCCTCTTGATGCCCTATGCTTTGAATCGATACTTCCTTACCAGAGTAATATCGCTAGTGCCAAAGAATATGATCAACAATTAGAAAAATCAGATTTCCAACTTAAGACAGAAAGGTTTTATGGAAAGCATTTGATTAGTATTGGGTCTTCAAGGCATGCTTTATTTGATGGTTTTCAATTTAAGGGAGTTGGGCGTAATTTATTAGCAATCAGTGACGAGTATGAATACGGATGGGGAGGGTATCGATTAGACAATATAATCGATGCATTTATAAAGAATGAATTTCTAAAAAAGAACTCTCTTATAGAGCCTTTAAATTTACTGGGAGCATTCGTCTTTGATGATATGGATCGTAAAAATGGACTCGTTATCAGGGAGGCGAATACTTTTCGCTTAGCTCAAATTGCACAAGGGAGTTTGAATCGTAAAGATTTAAAATTTGTAAGAAATTGGTTTGATGAAAATGTGAAAAAAAATCCCGAGGAAAACTTAAGGTCGATTATTAAAAACTTTATTAACTTAAAAAAACTAGGGATTACTTGTATGACACCTAGTTATCATAATTTGACCTTATGCGGGCGCCCAATAGATTCTGAGTCGTATGATATTAAAATAAATGATACCTTCTGTGCTGAACTCCAGCTTTTAAAAATGGGGGAGCGTATTTTCTTCTTTGATTCTTGGGTCCATCAAGTATATTTACCATGTTTTTTAACTAATGAGGTCTACTCCGAAATATTTGAAATTAACTTTGATTTTAAGCAATACTTCGCACAAGAGCTTACTCTTGCTTTTGGAGATATTGCAAAGAGAGACTTAGAGTATTTAAACTATCCTTCTTTGAGACAGCTTAAGTTAATTGGAGAAGGAATTAATGAATTAAGTGAATATACTAATGAACTTGGAGAGTCTTATGAGGAGAGTTTTCATAGTGATATTAATGCAAGTTTATTAAAATTCTCAGCATCTACAGATGATTCTTATATCAACTTATGTCAAAAACTGAAGCTATTACTCTTTAATAAAAAAGACTTTGATTTTAATATGGCCATCGAAAGATTTACCCTCATTGAAATGGGGGTAAAGTGATTTTATACAGTGTCCTTGTGAATAGAGGTGGGCTTTTAAGAGTGTTTGAATCTCTAAAGTTGTTATTTAATTATTTAGACGAACAAACCCCATTAAGAGTCATTTACTTTTCAGAATCTCCTTTAGAAGAGCTGGATCCTAATCGATTTATTCATATAAATTGGAAAGAGGGAGACTTTGATGCTTTAAAGGATGAGGGAATAATCAAGTCAAAGCAAGAAATTGAGTCAAAATTAGATATTACAAAAGTTAAGCGAATTATTTGTGACTCAACAACTTATAAGTACTTCGAAGATATTCCTGCTGACTTTACATATGATATCCATATTTTAGAACGTACTTTATTTAAGAGCTTAAAAGAGTGTCCTGCTTCTTACCAAAAACTTGATGAGTTTATTAATGACAAGTCATTTACATTAATGATGCAAATTGGTTTAGTGGGAATCAATATTGAAAATCAAATTCTAAATCGTGCAGATCATTTATTGGTGAACTCAAAAACATCTATAAAAGATTTACATAAAGACTACTCTGATATTATTGATAAAAAAACAGTCTATCAAATTCCGGTATCATCTAAGTTGAACTTTAAGGCCAAGGATAGACATAATATAAAGAGAAAACAAATTCTCTATCAGGGACGTTTACATCCTCAAAAAGGGCTACACTTCTTATTAGATAAAGACTGGGGCTTTTGTCCATTAACGATTAAGGGCTTAGATCAAAAGCTAATTAATAGCTTAGATATAGAAAAGTATAAGAATAAGGGGATTACTTTTGAGCCGTGGAGTTCAGATTCAAAAAATTTTCAAGATACTTTAGAGAATATTAGCTTTATGATTTTTCCCTCTATCTATGAACCTTATGGGCTGGCGTTGCAAGAGGCGCTACATTTAGGAAAGATTTGTATTTGTCATGATAATAACTCCGGTCACAATGAGCAGGTTATTGATGGGGAAAATGGCTTTTTAATTGATATGGCACAGAATCACTTAATTAATAAGGTTCAGTCCATTCTTAATAAGTCAGATGAGGATTTGATAAGAATAAGTGACAATGCAATAAACTCAGTTACAATTTCTGAGGATGATCGATTAAAAAAATTAGCAAGCTATATTGAATCAATCTCTTGAATTAATTGCTTAAAGAGATCATAGATCTTTTCTGATTCTGTTATGGATTGCTCTTTTTTATGCTCAATGCTCATCTTGATTTTATTACAGACATTTGAAACGTTTAGTATATCAGAGTCTTTTTCAATTAAATGTACAAGGGTAAGGTCATAAAAGCGATCATAAAAACACCCCCTAATATGATAGTTTTTAAAAGCTTCAAGCTCCTTAGTTTCTAATAAAGACATTTCTTTAAGTAAGTCCTTTTTATAATACTTTAATTCTTTTTCAGATCTTGCTTTAAGGGTTTTTATGTAAAACGGCTCTAAGTGCAAGCTTGTATCTTGGATTAAGCTTTTAAAATGTAGATCAGTATCAATATTAGTAAATTGCTTATCTAGCGTCTTTAAGAACGTTTCACTTGTAAGTTGATAGATATGTCTTAAGTCATGTAGCCATGAATTATAAAAATAGATAGCTTTTATGTTTGCAAAATTCTCAAAGTCATTTACTTTTACTTCTCCTGGAATTGCAAGTGTGATATGAGCTGGTGGTTGCTTTCTTTTTGTTGATATTGAAAATGACTCTGTATCAATCCACTTAGCATCTAAAACAAGATTATCTAAACTTGGTGAGTGAAGATTTATTCCATTGGTATATAACTTGATTATTCGCTCCATGAACTCTTGGATATATTTTTGATACTCTAAACTTAACCCATTCTCAATTAGTCGGCTTTTGATGACATTAATTTCATTTTCGCTGATATACTCTTGAAATATACAAGCAAGACGTGTTGGATTATACTCTCGTGCCAGAAAATAACTATTAGTATCAGTATATTTAAAAACTCCTATGTTAGTGGTACTGAGTTGCTTAGTTCTATTATAAATAATCTCTTCATTAGAGATACTCTTTAAACAATCCTGCAGAGTAATTGATCCAGAGCTATGCTCAAAGTCATAATTTAGGTTAAGGCTTCTTCCGACTCCTTTCAATTGAACTTGATTAATTAGTCCATGTCTTGTCGAGCCGGAGTATAGTGTTGAGAAGTGATTAAATTTCTCTGATTGAATAGTAATATAAGAGTCTTTATATAATTGATTATAATCTTCTGCGTTTAAAACACTCTTACTTGAGTGAGTCGTTCTGAGTCCAAGGTTAGATAAGTCCTTACATTTGATTTTATTCTTATGGTGATGTGTCTTTAAAAAAAATAGTGGAGAAACTTCTAATTCTTTTTGAGTTTCTCTAAGTGATTCTAAATAAGCACATTCCTCAAAAAGTAAGTCGGTGTATTTTTTATTTATCAGACATGGAGTTGAGTCTACTTTTTGAAAGGGGATAAAGTAGTACTTTTCAAAGTCAAGCTTACTCATGATAATGCTCTTTGATAGAATAAGTAGCCATGTTCACTATATGGTCTTCCAAACTTATTAATAAAATCAATCTCCTTCTGGGCCTTTATTAAGTACTCAACTTTTGCTGTTTGAAAGTCTTCTGTTGAATTAAAATAATTCTTATAGTTGAAATTAGATAAGGTGGAATTTTCGGGATAGTTATTTGAATTTAACTTTATTTCTTTTTTGATACAGAATTCAAAAAAATCAATTGAATTTAATTTAAAGGAAGAAAAACTAAGGTGTGCAGATAGATCATCTTTACTAAAAGCTTTGTGGGCAATCCCTCGCGGTAAGTAGTACATATGTCCTTCTTGAAATACAACCTTAGTCGTATCAAACTTAACCTCTATATCACCAACATTTTGGGCATTGATATAGTATTTATTATTTTCAGTCTGTTGGAATAACCACTCTTTATTTCCAGCAAGTTGATAAATATAGATGTCTTGTGGATCTGTGTGAAAGTTAAAACAATTATTTCCACCTGCGGGGGTAATATATAAATTACAAGTAATACTTAAACCATACTTTTTAAAAACTAAGTTACAAAAGTCATTGAGCTCAGAAATTGAGTTTTGTAGACCACTTAATTTATAGGAATAACTTCCACTCTCAATTTGACCTATTTCTAAGTTTTGAACTGCTTCCTGTTTTTTACCATCTTTAAAGCTTAGAATATCTGCAAAGTTCTTATCTTCTTGCCAGTATTGAAAATGCTTTTTAAGTATAGTTTCAATTGAGGGTAGTTGAGTCAAACTATCAGCCTCTGGCAAGTGACATTCGCATAGTTCATTTTCAATAGTTTCAAATGAGTTAATTTTTTTCATACACTATGTTATTATTTCACAGAAGCAGAAAAAAAGAAATAAAGCAGGTGCAAGTGAATACAGTGATTAAATTGAATCCAGAAGTTATAGTGAATGAAGTTAATGAAGCTGAGTCATATGCAGTTAACTTAAAGAATACAGATTCAAAGGTTATCCGCTTTAGCGGAGTTAGCGCAAAGTTTATTAAATACATATCTGAAAACTTAACACTGTCTGATATTGTGGAGAAAGTTAGTCATGACTTCACTGATATTTCAAAGGAAACTATCCAGGCCGATCTAAGTGATTTTATTCAAGAGCTTAAAAATAAAGACTTAATTAGTTAAGTTAATTTTCGTTTCAAATATCCATTTAGTCTTCTCTCAAAAAGTACATAAAAGATAGCTGCAATAAGAAAGACGATTAAAGTCGTTATCAAGAAGTTTAAGTACATATTCTGTATATATAATGGTTTTGAGAATGTTAAAATGATCGGAAAATGGAAGATATATACTGGGTAGTAGAGTTGAGTTATAAATGCCATAAAGTTCTTTGAGTACAGCTTCACATCAAGACTTATTATTAAGTAAAATAGCATGACAATACCAAGTCCAGAGAATAAGTGATAGAGAAGAAGTGGTTGGGTACTTGGATAAAGAGCTAAATCTCCTGAATATCCTACAAGGTAGATTGAAATAACTAAGAGGGAGATCTTTTGAAAAGCACTTAAGCTAAAGTGATCTTTCTTACTAGATAATGCAATTATACAACCTAAAAAATGAAATACCGTATAAGGCAAGAGCACAATACAAATAGCTGAAAGTAAAAAACCAATAAACCTAGTTACATTATTTATATAATATAAAAATATAAAGAGACTAAGAACAGCGTGACCAATTATTTCTGCTTTTAAGGTCCAAAGGGCAGGGTTGAGTGCTATTTCTTTCTCAAAGCCTTTATAAAGCGAATATAGAAAAAAATCAGTAAGTGTGAAGTCTTGTCGATAGATTAAATAAATTGCAAAACTAAAAAAGAGAGGGATTATAAGTCTTAGATATCTCTTTAATTGGAAATAAAATAATTGTTTAATATTTTGCCTGATTATTGGGGTGTATTTATACACAAAGAAGCCGCTAAATAAAAAAAAGAGCTTTATAGATAAATTATTATTTAGCAGTATTTGCAGAAAATAATTATCACTATCAAGTCGCTGATAGGCATATTGAAAGAAATGAGTCATAAAAACTTGTATGGCCAATAAAATGCGAATAAAATCGTAGAGTAGGTTTCGCATCACTTTTTTCCTACAATTAAATTACTAGAGTTCTTAAGTGTTATCAAAGCAGTATTTTGAAACTCTTTAATATTTTTTTTATATGCTTTATAAGCTTCTTTACTTACGTCTTCAAAGTTTAGCTTACTAATTTCTTTTTCTAAATGAGTGAATAAACTCTTAGGATCTGCTAGGTTTTTTGATGAGTACTCAAGTTGATCTAATATTTGAGAGATAATAAAACGATTATTATAATCATAAACCCCAATGGAAAGGTGAATGCTGATCTGGTCTGTATTATTTTCAACTTTATGTGCGAGTCCTCGAGTAAAGAGAAATGGTGTGTCTGAACTTACCTCGTAAAAATCTAAACGATCTAAGTGATTGCTTTGAGCTTGTGATAAGCTTGCCATTGAGTAAAAGTATTCATCTTTGCTGGACTTGGCAAAGTACCACTTTTTCTTTCCATGCAATGGTATAATTAAGGTATTCATACTATCGACATGATAGCTTAGGCCTTCCGCTCTAGGAGGTGATACAAATAAAACACAAATTAATTGATTGGAAAGTTCTTTAGAGAGTTTTGCTATTAATTTTTTTAAAGTACTTGATACAAATTCAGCTTTTGTTATAAGTAGTGGGTTTGCTAACTTATTTATTGCTTTTAAATGATCAACGACAAAGTCTTTTTTATCAATTGGCAAATCAACTTTAAGACTTCCGTGGTAACTCATTATTTCAAGCTGATCAATTGAATCAGTATCTTTAAATAACTCGAGAAGGATTTTCTCTTTATGCTCTTGAATCTCATTTATTAGTGAACTTAACTCATTATTATGAATATTAAAAAGCCCATGGTGAATATCTTTAATGCTCTTTAACTCTTCCATATCTTATCTTCTAAGCTCTTACTCATCTGAATAATATCCTCATTTAATGGGTATCCAAATTCATTAATTATATTATTTAGTAGAGGAAGAACTTTGTTATACCTTTCAAATATATCACTTATACTGACTAGGTTTTCGAGAAGTTCTTTTTTTAGGGTCTTGAAACTTTCTTCATTAACGTCAGCGTGATCGAGCTCAATCAACTCTTTTTCCGGGAACTCAAATAGCTTTCGTAGTAATTGGTCTTTGAAGTAATTAAAGTTATAAGGGGTTTCAAAAAGCTGTAAGTGAACGAAGTAGGGAAGCTCATCAACCTTATAGGTTATAACTTTTTTTATATTACCTTGTTGTGAATTTGTTGGAGAGTCTTTTTCAGAAATTTCTATATCTAAGTATGAGAACTCATCTAGGTAAGTATTTCTTTTATAATTATGAGCATTTTTTATGAGAATAAATTCATCTCGAGCCAACTTTATGTTTGATAAAATAGACTCGAGATTTGTTTCATTATTTATTTGGGTATTATATATGCCCTTCTCTTGGTAAAAGTTTAAGAATTCCTTTAAGAACTCCTTTTTACTCCATTGAGATAGCATGGTCTTTCTCTAAAATTTAATTAGAGCTGCACCACTAGTTAGACCTGCACCAAAGGCAGCAACTAGGATTGTTTGTCCTCTTTTAACTCTTCCATCCATCACTGCTTCATGTAATGCTGCTGGAATAGATGCGGAAGATGTATTGGCGTACTTTTGAACAGTTTGAATTACTCTTTCCATAGGGAAATTTAAAAGCTTAGCCGAAGTTTCAATAATTCTTAAATTTGCTTGGTGTGGGATAAACCAATCAATATCATCAAGAGTTAAGTTATTTCTTTCAAGAAGAGTTGCACAATGAGAAGACATTGTTTTAACAGCTGCTTTGAAAACAACCTGTCCATCCATTGAGATATATTGTTCTTTTTTCTCTAATACTTCATGAGTAATAGGCTCCTTTGAACCACCTTTTGGAAGTGCAAGGGCCATACTCTTTGAAGAATCACAACCTAGGATAGAGTCAAAAATCATTGCACCCGTATTATCTTCATCTCTTGAAATAACCGTTGCACCACAACCATCTCCAAAAAGAACACAAGTCGATCTATCTTCCCAATTATTAAATGTAGATGTCATTTCACATCCAACTAATAGTGCGTTCTTATAGACTCCAGTTTGAACTAAAGAATTAACCATTTGAAGTCCGTAAACCCATCCTGTACAAGCAGCATTGAAGTCTAAACAAGCACATTGGTTACTTATCCCAAGTCTCGTTTGAAGCTGACTTGCTGTATTTGGAAATAACATATCAGGTAAGGTTACAGAAAAAAGGATTAAGTCGATATCATCTGGTGTAAGCCCAGCATTTTTAATCGCTTCTCTTGCAGCATGCTCGGCCATACCACTAGGGAACTCTTCATTTTCAACGCTTCCAATTCTTCTTTCTTTGATTCCTGTTCTTTGAGTGATCCATTCATCTGAAGTGTCGACCATTTTTGCAAGGTCATCATTAGTCATTACTTTTTCAGGGTGATAATTACCAGTTCCTTTGATTATGGCATTGTACGTTTGCATGAGGGTATTCCTTTTTTGAAAATTAAGTGCAAAAAAAAAGGCCATCAAATATCGCTACTTGATGGCTTTTATTTAAGACAATTTAAACATTGCTCTTAATTCTGTGTCAATGAGATTTGATTACTCAGCGCTTTCTTCTTCTGCGTCAGCTTTGATTTCGAAAACCTGCTTACCTTTATAAGTTCCACAGCTAGGACATGCGTGATTTGGAAGAGTTAAGTCTCCACAATTTGGACATGACATAGGGTGTTTTCTGTACTCTTTATGGTGCTGACCAGCTCTTCTGAGACCTTTTCTCGATACTGATGTTTTCTTCTTAGGAACTGCCATATTAATCTCCAGATTTAATTTTTTTTAGATGAAACTTATATAAAAGAATCTATGGAATTTCAATAACAAAAGCTATTTTTTGTTATGGATTTGATTCATAATTCAATGAGTCTAAGTGTTTGATTTTATTGGGTTGGCTATCTGGCTCAAAAATTTTCAAGATAACAGTCGCATCTTGAGCCCCTAAGTCATAACACTTAGAATTATATTTTGAGCATTTTTGCATAATGTCAGTTTTAAGATTTGGGCACTCGAATTCATAACTTGTAATGTATGCATTTCTGCCGGCCATTTTCATTACTTTATTAATATTTTCTTCTGAACAATTTGGAAGGGTAAATAAATTGAAGTTTTTATTTATGCGGTAGTCTCTAAAAAAGTATTCATGCCAAGAATAATTAGAAGTAAAAAGATAGATTTCATTAGAGTAATTAGTTGCCTTGGTTACTTTTTCAAATAAGTCAGAGCTCTTATGTGTATTAAAATAAGTGAGCTCAGAAGGGGAAAATGCAAGGTTTGCTAGTAAGTATACTGGCAAGATGGAGTTAAGTATTTTTTGCTCTTTAATATAGCTTGTAAGTAGACTGAGGACAAAAATGAGCAATGCAATCAAGAAGAAATTATACCTCATATATATTGTTCTTCCCGTGACTTTAAAGAAAATCATCACTGCAGTAAAAACAAGAATTGTAAGGACTATACTTAAAAAAGACTTATTCTCTTTAAAAATCTGGCTGAGCTTATCTCTTAAAATAAATCCTAATATAAGTATAAGTGATACGAGAATCAAATAAGGACTAACTTTTTCAAATGGAACAGAGTGCTCGGGTGCTCCTAAGTAAAAGTCAGTAATTTTATTATAACGTGTAAAGTTAAAGATTATCTTTTGAGAAACCCAAAAGATAATGAGCTGGATAGGTAAATATTTGATCGCTAATTCTTTGTGTTCGAAGACCCACATTAAAAGATAGAGTAGTAATCCACTGATAAGAACGTAGTTCTCTGAACTATGTGAATTGAGCTGAAAGAGAACGAGTATGGTAAAAGCAAGTATTACCCTTGTGAACTCTTTAAAGCTGAATTTTTGTTTCGAGAAAAGAAAGTACACAAAAAATAATGTAAACTGATGTATTGGAAAGTAAGGTGTGAAGTGTTGTTCTAGCGTAAATTGAATCCCAATAAAGTACAAGTAAGCAATATTAAAAATAGCGAAATGATGTAGGTCTTTATATTCTTTGTCATGAAAACTTTTGAGTGCAATTAAGACTAAGCAAATAAAACCTGCAAGATAATTGACGAAGAATATTAAACAGCTCAACCACAATAAAAGCTTAACAGAATGATTACGTACATACTTACTAAGAAAGATAAGGAGCAAACTAAAAGCGAGGATATAATTAGTAATAATTAGGCTGAATGAAAAAATATAAGCATTAAATAAGATATAAAAGAAAAGATATTTATCTAATAAAGCCCTTTTGCTATTTATTAAAAAGTAAAGAAGAGGCAATGTTGAGAATAGTATCGAGAAGAATCTCATTTTATTTATAGTTATTATATCAAGAGAAACAAGAATCTTTGTCACTAAGTATGTAAGAGGTGGGTGAAAAGAGTGATAAAGGGAATAACCAAATATACTTTCAAGGTCCCAATATCCACGTGATAAGACCATTAACTCATCAATAAAAAGCTCTGTATTCCAAGCATAAATAACCTTAAATAAAGTTATGATACATACTAGGATTATAAGCGGTTTTATTTGTAGGAGCTTTCCCATTGTAACTATTGTTTTAAGTTTGTCGGAGATTCCATGGTCTCAATTGGCCCATCTTCATCAAGCACTGGGTATTGATTAATGTTTAAATAAATAAGCTCATGTACCATTTCTTTCAGGTTCGCTATATTTTTCTCAGAAAAATGAACTTCATGAACATCATTGTCTACAAAAGTTTCATCTAAGTCTTCATATTCTTCGTCTTCAGCAAAGTGATTTGGAATAAAACAAGACTTAAAGGAAACAGTCATTTCATCACGCATCTCTTTTAAGGTTCTGACACATTCTGTGAAAAAAGAAACATGTAACTCACCTTTGCACAGTAAAACATTACCAAATGGTTGGTGGTGTACTCTCTTAAGAGTGATGTCTAAATTTATTTCAGAGTCAGCTAAGTATTGCTCAGTTGTTCTTTCGCTCACTTTCTCATTTAATTCATTGAGAAGGTCTTCTAACCAATCTTGTGATTTGTTTAGCTTATAAGAGCTTTCCTCGTTTGGTTTTAAGAGGAGAATATTAACTTCAGCATCAATCTTATCAAATTTAGTCATAGTTTTACTTTTTACTTGCTTTCTTTTTAGCAGTTTTCTTTTTTGCAGTAGTTTTTGTTACTTTCTTAGCCGTTTTCTTAGCGGCTTTTGTTACTTTTTTCGCCGTCTTTTTAGCGACTTTCTTAGCTTTCTTGGCTGTTTTCTTGGCAACCTTTTTTGCTACTTTCTTTGCGACTTTGGCAGTTTTCTTTGCTTCTTTCACTGTTGCTTTTAAGTCTTCAGCGTCTTCATCTTTACTGTCTTTCTTAGCGGCTTTCTTGGTGGCTTTTTTTGTTGCTTTCTTTTCAACTTTCTTGGCAGCTTTTTTCTCTACTTTTTTAGCGGCTTTCTTTGCAGGTTTTTTTGCCGCTTTTTGACTAGGCTTTTTACCCTCTTTTAGATCTTTATAAAAATCCACTAGTTTATTATAAAACTCAAAAGAGTCATCAACATCAACACCTTTAAACTCTTCTTCTAATTCTTTATGCAGGTTCTTGTCATGAATTTTGATCAAACTTAATAAATAAAAACATTTTGATTTATAGTTCTGATTTTTCTCTGGTCCACTAAAGCTTGTCATAAATCCTCCACCTATGTTTATATGTTTACTTATTTAATAAGACTTAAAGAGAAATTGCAATAAATATGAAGTACTTAATTTGTGGATTTAGTGGGGCTGGAAAATCTAGCTTGCTAAATAAAATTAAAAATGATTCGCAGTATAAAGAATATGAATTTTATGATTTAGACAGCGAGTTATTAAAGATTTTTAAAAAAGATTCAATCACTGAATTGGTTGAATCCATTGGTTGGGAAGAATTTCGCCAAGCAGAACAAGAAACTTTAAATTTACTACTGCAAAAAAGTAATATTTGGATTGCGCTCGGTGGTGGTAGTTTGAATGAAAAGAATGTAGATTTTTTCTATGAGTCAAAGGACATCAAAGTCTTATTCTTAGATACTCCAATAGAAGTTTGCTTAGAGCGTATAAAGGCCGCTGGTGATAGGCCCTTATTGGCAGAGGGTGAAGATTTCTTAAGAAATTTATATAAGTCTAGACTTCCAATTTACACAAGATTTGAAAGAATTTTAAGTAATTAGAGTTTTATATACTTGATGTTTTTACTCGGAAAATGAATCTTTTACTAGATAAACCAACTAGGCTTGTCAGATGGTCCGACGAAGTGCCATAATTATTATGATTGCCATCAGCTAAGGAGTAGGTATGAAGGCTCAAGAATCTAATAATCAAGAACAATTTCAAGTAGCACTTTTATTTGACTCGCTTAAAGAAGCGAAGCCCGTTTCGGATGCTTTAAGAGATATAGGTGTTTATGCCCATCTTTATACAGAATTAGATGAATTTTGGGTTCATATAAATACTCAAACTCCAGATCTTGCATTAGTAGATGTGAAAAAGATGTCTCAGGGGACTTTATTATTAAAGAATCACCCTAAAGCTCAATCTGGTGATTTAAGTTTTGCTTTTTATTATAGTGAAGAGACTAAGTTTCTTACCCAATCTACTTTTCAATTTAAGCATTATGGATTCATTAAAAAAGAACTCGAACTAAGAGGACAAGTACAAAGTATTTTAAAAAGATTTAATGAAGTTCTCCATGCTAAAGATGAAGTTGAAACATTAAAAGAAAGAGTACAAAGATTACAACTTCGTTCTCAGAGATTAGTAGAAGATAATGAGATTGCCTTTAATTTTAATCATCAATTAGAAAAGCTTAATCAGCTTGTGGATAGAGTTGGTCGTTTTAGTTCAGAGAAAGAATATATTTCTCAATTAATTACAGTGTTCTCTGAGTGGGATGATGTAAGTGAGTTTGGAGTTTACACTCTAGGACAAAGTGGTCAAAAATTAGTTTCACCTAAGGCCATTAGAAATAAGTATAATGAATTACCTGATCTTTGGTTAACGAGAGCAAGTGAGAAAGGCATTGATCAATTCTCACAAGAAATGGCTCATGAAGTTGCATTTGATCTATTCAATCAAAACCTAAGAGTCGTAAATATTAAAGCACGTTCAGAATATCCTGAGATCATGATTTTATGTCAGTTTAATGAGGATAACTTACACCAATTTAATTGGGATCTATTAGAAGAAAGACTTTCGTTTCGCTATATGAGTTTTTTAATGCGTACTCAATCAGAGGAAAGTGTAACAGATACCAGAACTGAAGTTTGGAATGTTCTAAACTATCTTGATGATATTCACTTTCACCAAACTCAAGCAAAGCATAAGTGTGTTGAGATCGATCTAACAAATTTAGTTAATGTTATTAAAGAGAAGCATGGAAATCGCTTTTATTGGAAATCATTTTTTCAAGATTTTAACTCTCAACTTTCAGAGGTTTTAACTGGTAACTTTAAAGTTGCAAATTTTGGTGTTAGCAGTATTGCAACACTTATTGATAATCGTTATTTAGAAGAGGACTTTGCAGCTTGTAAAGAATTCTGTTTAAATTTTCAATATTGGAGATACTTTGAAGATACTGCGATGATGATGAACTCAACAATGTATCCAAAAGTGAAAATTATTGCTCCAAGCTCTGTGAATTATTTAAGACAACAACAAACTCAAAATACAGCAGCTGCTCAGATTCCGCTAGAGACTAAAGTGAATCGCATGAAGTATAGAGCACCTCAACTTGATGCATGAGAAAAGACACAGCTCTCTTAGTCAACTTTGAGAATCTAAGTTATAACTTTCAAGAATTAAATAAACTAGCACCTCATAATGAGGTGCTTTTTATGATTAAAGCAAATGCATATGGAAGCGGACTAACTGAGACTTATCGTTATGCAAAGGAAGTGAATAGAATTTCTAATTTTGGTGTTGCTTCACTAGGTGAGGCAATAAAAATTCGAGAAACATATCCTAAAGATAAGACAAGTATATATGTTTTTAGTGATCTCAACTTAGATAATCATGAGTTCATAAAGTTATATGATGAGCTAGATATTATTCCCGTTATATCAGATATGGAGAGTTTAAAAATCTATATCGAAAAATTGAAATCAAGGCCACTTGTAATAAAGCTTAACACTGGTATGAATAGACTAGGCTTTGCAAAGAGTGAAGTTGATGAACTTATAAGTATAGTGGCGAAGAATAATTTAAATATCTTTCACTTAATGACTCACTTTTCAAGTTCATACTTTGATGTTGATAGAGTCCAAGCAACTAGAAAGCAATATGAACTTTTTTGTGACATTAAAAAGTCATTTCTCTCAAGTGGAGTGAGTATCCAAAATACAAGTTGTGCTAACTCTGGAGCAATTGAACAAGAGTTTAGTTTAAATGAAAACTTTATTCGTCCAGGTCTAATGCTCTATGGGCCATATAGTGTTGGAGGTATAAAGAATGAGCCCATTAAGTGGCATGGCAAAAATATAAACTCTCTAGAAACCAGAATCATTAAAAAAACATTCTTTAAAAAAGGAACTCCTATCGGCTATGGAGGCACGGTAGTTGATGACGACTATCAAGTATTGCTCCTTCCTATAGGTTATGGTGATGGTTTTTTGACTTATTATGCTAATGCTAAGTTTAAGCTAGAATCACAAGAGGTTAAAGTCCTTGGTAGGGTAAACATGGATATGGTTGCTCTGGGGGTAAAGGGCAGCAGTACTGGCTTTAAGCTGAATCAAAAGGTAAAAATATGGGACTTTGATCAGGCCAGTTTGATGCAATTCTCAAGATCTGTAAAAACAATTCCCTATCAAGTAATGTGCGCCATAAGCACAAGAGTTCCTAGAATATACTTATAAAACTTATTTTCAGATAAAGTTTATTTTTCTACAATAGTCTTCATGGTTAAAGTAATTAATCGTCCTTTAGAAATGCTTGGAAGCACAGTCTTAGATTTAACTCCATCACTTGGACGCCTCACTATTTATATGATTCACGTATTCATGTGGTTAATAAGGCCACCTTTACGTTTAAAATTATTTTTTGAACAAATGGTGTTCATGGGAAATAAGAGTTTATTCATTATTATGTTAACCTCTTCATTCTCTGGGATGGTTTTTGCTTATCAAATATATCTTGGTTTTACCGCTTTCAGTGTTGATTCATTTGTAGGTCCAATTGTTGCGATTGCTGTATGTAAAGAGTTAGCTCCTGTGTTTACAGGACTTGTTGTTGCCGGAAGATGTGGAGCTGCGATGGCCGCTCAATTAGGAAGTATGGTTGTTACTGAACAAGTTGATGCCCTAGAGGTGATGGGTGTTAGTTCAATTCAGTATTTAGGAGTTCCTAGAGTTGTTGCAACTGTAATTACAATGCCAATGCTTGCTGCTATTTTCATGCTTATTGCTAATACTGGCTCATGGATTGTTGGGACACAATTACTTGGAATTGATGAGGCCATGTACTTTGCAAAAATATCAGACTTTATGACAGTAAAAATGGCAATCGAAGGACTTATTAAATCTGCCATCTTTGGATATATGATTGCTATCATTGGTACTTATCAAGGCTTTCAAGTTAAGGGTGGTGCCGAAGGAGTTGGTAAGGCCACTAACCAAGCTGTGGTCTGGGGAATGGTTACTGTTCTTGTCATGGACTTCTTTTTAACAGCTATTCTGGCGAAGGTTTTATAATGAGTTATAAAGCGTCCATCGAATTTAATAATCTTGTAAAAGAATTTGGAGATCACCGAGTATTAAATGATCTCGATTTTAATATTCATGAAGGAAAAATTACCACCATTCTAGGTTTCTCTGGTGCAGGTAAGTCGACGCTTTTAAAACATATATTAGGAGTTCATCATCCAACTACTGGGCAGGTAAAAGTTCTCGGTGAAGATTTGAGTACTCTTAATGAGTCAAAGCTACGTGAGTTTAGAACTAACTTTGGAATGGTATTTCAGTACTCGGCTTTATTCGACTCTATGACTAACTTTGATAATGTTGCCTTTCCGATGCGTGAGTTCACAAATATGAGTGAAGAAGAGATAAAAGAAAAAGTTCATACTCTTTTTAAACAAACTGCATTAGATGACTTTGCAATTCATAAACTCCCATCTGAAATTTCAGGAGGGATGAGAAAGAGGGTTGGACTGGCGCGTGCTCTTGCATTGCAACCAAAAATTATGCTGTATGATGAGCCAACAACTGGATTGGATCCAATTACAACTCATATGGTTGATGATCTTATAACTTCGACACATAACAATAACTCAGATATTCCAATGACTTCTGTTATTATTTCCCATGATATTGCAGCGACATTAAGAATCTCTGACTATGTTGCTTTCTTAGAAATGGGGAAGATGGTGGTGCACCTTCCTGTTGATGAATTTAGAAAATCGGATCATCCAACAATTAAGAAATTTATCGAGTTATCAACTTAGCTGAGTCACAAACTCAGGAAAGGATTTCCGCAATTTTTACTTTGGTAATTTCTACTATTTTTAGGTTAGAATATTCATATTATTAATGATTTGGAGTCAGTTTGAACGAATTAAAAGTCGGCTTTTTAACTTTAATCGCACTAGGTAGTTTAGTGATCGTTTCTTTAAAAATTACTGGAGATAAAGGTGGTTTTGGAGAGTACGTAGAATATAAAACAATCCTTAACGATGCGACTGGAATATATGAAAAGTCATCAATAAAGGTTGCAGGTATTGTTGCTGGTAGAGTGAAGTCTATCAACTTAAGTGGTTCACAAGCACTTATTACTTTTGAAGTTTTAAAAGATATAAAAATTTCTAAGATGTCTATCCTTCGAGTGAAGACTGTAGGTTTCTTAGGAGATAAGTATCTTGATATTTATCTCGGAGATCCAAGTCAACCAAGATTAAAGGCAGGTTCACTTGTTGCAAATGAAAGTGGTGCTGGTTTTGAAGAGCTTGGAAAGGATGCTTCTGAGGTCTTAAAGGATGTTAAAGCAATCGCGAAAGCTATTCGTGAAGGTTTATATGATGAAAATAAAAATAATATTGTAAAAGATATTATGGGTAATATTAAAGAGTTCTCTCAAAATGCTAAAGAGATCTCTGTTAATTTAAATGGTCTAATCAAAGATAATACAGGAAATATTAATTCTACCCTGGCTGATCTTAAAAAAGTTGCTCAACAATTACAGTATGAAACTGATCGCTATGCTGATGGCTCGCTTATGAATGATATGGAGGATTTAAAACCAATCCTTGCAAATGTCGATCGTGCAACTAGTGATCTAAAGGATATTTTAGCGGATATTAAAGCAGGGAAGGGGACAGTAGGTAAGCTTCTAAGAGATGATGAAGTAGTTGATCAAGTTAACCAAACTCTTTCAGGTGTTAATAGACTTGTTAATAGAATTAATAATTATCGTACTAATGTTTCTATCTATTCTGGAGTTAATGATCGTTTTGGGTCAAGAACTGATCTTAATTTAGATTTAATTCCAAGCCCAGAAAGATTCTTTAAATTTGGAATCGTAATTAATGATTATGGTCCTGAAGTTTTTGATGAAACCACAACAACTACAAGTGTTGATGGTGGTTCTGAAACAGTAGAAGAAAGACGTGAAGTAAATGATTCAGCATTTAAATTTAACCTTCAAATTGGTCGTCGTATTGGTAACTTTGCATTACGTGCAGGTTTAATCGAGACAACTGGTGGTGTGGGTGTTGATTATTTATTACCTGAGTATGGCTTTAGAGCCTTTAGTGAAGTCTTTGACTATCAAGAAGATGCTGGACCAAATTTAAGGTTTGGAACAGAGATCAAAATATGGAATGTTATGTATACAAAAGTTATGGCCGAGGATGTCCTTTCAAAAACGGATGATCAGTCATATACTTTTAGTGTAGGTTTAAGATTTACAGACGATGATCTTGCATCATTAATAGGAATATTGGCGAACTAGTATGGATAAAACTTGGCTCATTCGCACTAAAAATAATCATATCCTAGGTCCAGTGACCAAGGATAAGGTTCGTGAACTAATTGAAAAAGGTTCAATAAAGGGTGAGGATGAGGTTTGTGCAGGTAATGGTTATTGGTTCTATATTCGCGAAAAAGATTTAATTAATAAGTATATAACAGGGGATGTTCCTCAAGGTTTTAACCCTGTCTCTGAAGCGGAAACGGTACTCTGTATTAAGTCTTCAGCTCCAACTAAAGAAGCAAATAATAGTCATTCCAGTGAAGCAGACAATAGCTCTCTACCAAGTGATGATGACTTAGCTTATCCTGACATGCAAGACTTAGAAACCAGTAATACGGCTTCAACTACAATATTAAATGTAAATGATCTTAAAGTTCAGTTAAATACGATTCCAGATGAAGAAGCTGAGCCAATTGTTGAAGAAAATGAAACTTCAAATATGTCTTTAGATGCTTTAGAAGAAGTAGATGAAGATGAGGAAGATGAGTTTAAAAGTCAGTACACTAAAAAAAAAGTTAAACTAACTCAAAAGCGAATTAAGAAAAAATCAGGAAATGTTAAAGTAAAACAACGAAATGATAATATTCTTATGTACTTGGCATTTTTATTCTTGGCCATTGCAATTGGTGTTTTTATCTATCGTAAAAACTTTTTAAAGAAATTCATTGGAAACTTTTCTCATCACTTAATTTTAGACAAAGCATACGCTCAAGTAACCACACCTGTTGTAAACACCCCAAAAAAAAAATAATAATTAGTCCCTTAGAGTTTGAGCAAGGCCGTATCGATGTTCATGATGGATTATTGGGCTTTAAATTAGTAGGAGACCTTAAAAAAACTTTAAGTGGTTGTGATCATTTTAATGACCCTCTCATTATGAGTACTTTTATTCTTTCATCTTTCAATGAAGAAGACTTGGTTCTTAAAATGAATGAATGCCAAAATAATACTTTAGATAAAAATAGAAAGTTTATTTTGAACTATGGAACTGTTCGTTTTGGTATTAGCGCTCAAGAGAAGAGCATAATAGAAAGTACTTGGAAGAATCTTAAGCGTGAATATGAGCTCTATGAGCGTATCTTAAAAATTGAAATTAATCCTGAGAAAAAATTAAATTTAACTCAATTGAAAAGACAAATGGCCTATTATGAAGGATTTGATAACTTTATTTCTGATATCATACTTATTTATTATGCAGCTGTAATCCAAAACCCTGGCCTTTATGAAAGTATAATGAATAAAATAATAAATACTCCACTTCCATTATTCTTTTTGAAAAACGATTACCCATATAATATTGAATTACAATTATTGAAAAAATTATCAGACATCTTAGAGTTTATCGATCAGAATGTAGATGAAACTAATAAGACAAAGCTCTTTAAGATTAAATTAGCAATAGAAGCCAATAAGTTCTTTAAAGATCAAAATAAAGACTTATTTGAGCTACCTTCATTCAGTAGTATGAATGATTTATTACAGTCACCAAATACAGGCGCTAATATATTGAATATATGGCTTCCATGGGCAGTGGAGAATTTTCCAAAAAATAAAATAGAGGACACCTTTATAGCTAGCTTTGAAAACGTCGATTGGATGCAGTTGTGGGCATTGAAGTATTATTTTATTGAGCAACCAAAAATAAGAGAGAAAGTTTTTACCAAGTTAGAGACAATGCTTAAGTCTGATGATTTAAAGAAAAAAATTCTTTTTTATGAAATTCAATCTAATAAGAATTGGCAAAAATATTTTAATGATAAAATCTCTAAGTTTTCTATACAGTCGATTAAACAGAAAAGGTTTCTCTATCAAGGTTTAATTAAGGAGAATCAAGGGATATCATACGCAGTCTTTAAGCTATTTAAACTAGGGGACTTCTCAAGAGATTATTTTATTAAGCTCTTGGCAGTAAAATCTTATGGAATATCAACAACCAACATTCTACCACTTCAGCGATGATTCTATATGGTTGGTTGAAAAAACAATCGAGCAAATAAGTAATATAAATCGAGAAATAAGTGTTTTAGACCTTGGGGCTGGCTGTGGTATTGTAGGTATTGAGCTTGCCTTAAAATACACAAAAAACATACGCCTAAGTTTTCTAGAAAAACAAAGTGAATTTCAACCATTTCTTGAAGAGAATATTAATAATTTTATTTCTAAAGTAGAAACGAAAACTTATATTAAAGACATTAAAGATTTCGACTCTAAATATAAGTACGATGTGATAATTAGTAATCCTCCTTATTTTGAGAGTGGAAAAGGAAGACCATCGCCATCCTTAAATCGAAACACTTGCCGTACATTTCAAGGAATAGGTCTTATTCAGTGGTTTGAACTTGCTTCTCGTTTTATCAATAAGGGGGGAAGGTTTATTTTCTTAGTTCATAAAAGCAATCAGGAACATCTAGAACTATTAGAAAAAGAAAATATTCAAATTTTAGACCAGCGAGATGATCGTTTAATTTTAGAAGCGCTTTATAAAGAGTGAGCTAAGTAACTCTCTAATCTCATCATCTTCAATATCTGCAAATAGCTCGTTTGCTTTTGCTTGTTTCGCACGAAAGTGAGGGGAAAACTTATGGCCTTGTGGTTCTTCTTTTTTAACTTTGCTCTCAACTTTTTCTTGAAACTCTTCAGCTGAGAAATTTGCATTAGAAAACTTTATCTTCTTTATTCTATTTTTAAGAGCAGGAATTTTTTCTTCAATTTTTTGTATTATCTCACGAGTCATCATATTTAACTCTTGATTAAAAATAGGGTGCTTAGTAATAACAAATAAAGTGTCTCGCTGAAGCTTTTGAGGAATAGAGTTCTTACCAAGTAATTCTCCAACTACTTCGACCCAATTATTTATCAAGAAGATAAAGTCAAAGCACTCTGAACTTCGTGAGTAATAACCTCTATTTTGACGTTTTAAAGTCTTTTGTTGGTCGCTGGTATAGACATCTTTGCGTCTAACTTGGCCACTTAAGAATTCTGAGAGCTTTTTAGAATCATTTCCCATACTTTTTCATAACAAAATTTCATTAAAATAGACATAAATAAAGGATGTTGCGGCGTGTAGGCCATGTGCAAAGCACTCCCTTTTTGATATTAATAAGAAATGAAAACAATCTTTATGTTGTGCTTATTTTTAACATCTTGTGCTGGATATCGTTACCAAGAAAAGAATAATCCATTTGCGCAATATGGAATTGAATCCATCTCAATTCCTATGTTTTACAATAAGTCTAATCACTCTAATATTTCTTCTTTGATGACGAAGGAAATTTACCTAATGTTATCTAAGTTTAAATCACTTAAGGTACATTCTGGGGAGCATAAGGCAGATGCTGTTTTAATAGGTATTATTGAGTCTAGGGACAAACTATCACAGTCAAGGCAAGGAAGTAACCTACGTTCAGTTGAAAATGCTGCAGGTGATTTAATTGGTGAGAATAGAGGTGATTTTTATATTCCTTCAAATACAAATGTTAGAGCGAAGCTAAGACTAATATTAATTAAAAATCCAAGTCGAAAAGAAATTAAGTTAATGCAATCAAGTCTTGGCAAGTTTATGGCCAGTTCTCGTATTGTTATTAATGAAACGATTGATCTAACTCAGAGTTTTACCCGTGAAATTTATGATGATGAATCGGTTGTTGTTATCAACTCTCAAAATAGATCAGCCATTAGAAAGTCTTACTCCGACATGGCACAATCTGCAGCTCAGAACTTCAAGGATATGATTATTTATGCATTCTAAGTGGAAGATTTGGGATTTCTTTAAGTCACATGATCATTCGCTAGATAGTGGTGATGAAGGAGTTCATTCTTTTTATGCCTTTGATCCTCTTGTCTCCAAGCTCTTTATTGAACGAATTCCTCGAAATATTTTAGAGGGAAATAAATTAAATATACTTATTGGTAATGAAATCACTGAACAATGGGTAGAGGATAATCTCTTGTCCCTTGGATTATTTGGAAATAGTGAGTCCTATTTAATTCACTTTGCAGAAAAAATCCCCAAAAATGTTCAGCAATTATTTCTTAGTGGGAATCTTATTAGTGATAGCCGCTTTGTCATTTTAGTCTTTAATGAATTAAATGATTTTGCAAAACAATTACAAAAAAGTGATGTGGTCAATAGTATTGAAGTTACACCTCCTATGTTTTGGGAAAATAAAGAATTACTTGAATTTTTCTCATCTTACCTCGGTGTTTACCTTTCATATGAGGCATCTCAATTAATCATCGATTCCATTGAACCTGGCTGTAGTGAGTATTATAATCTTTTAAATCAATTACAGATTAACTTTCCTGATAAGAACATTGATAAAGATATGCTCTTAGAAGTTATGGAAAAAAATAAAATGGATCAGTTTGAGCTCGCTGCTCTTTTCTCTAGTCGAAAGTTTAATGAGTTTTATTCACTATTAATTGAAAGACTTAAAGATAATGGCTTTTATTCATTTAATTACTTTATGCAATCACATTTATTAAAAATGCTAGATACAAGTTACTTAGATGGTAAGAAAAAGCTTTCAAAGTATGATCGACAGATTTTAAGTGATGCAAAAAAGTGGAATCGTCATAGTCTTGTAAGAGCAATTGGCTACTTTAAAAAGCTTGAAGTTCTACTAAGAGAGAATGATGAAGTCTTTATGCATACGTTAAAAAAAGATTACTTAAAAAGCTTTTAATCTCTTAGATATATCTTTCCATAGTGTTCATCATTTCCAATCAACTTTGTAAATTTATAACGGCAGCTTTGAATCGCTTGTTCTTGTAAATTTCGTTGTAAATTATTACCATGTTTTAAAATCACTATTGCATCATACTTTTGTCTGAAGCTTTCACATTGTTTTTGAGAAAAATCAGGGACCTCATTTGTATGTCCTAGCTCTTGCGCCCAGATACTTTGAAAGTAGGGCTTAACATTCTTTTTTGATACTTTCACATAACCATAGTGTGGGTCCTGTAAATAATAAACAAGGGGCCATTCAACATTGATATTTAAATGAGAGTAATTCTCATTCAGTTCTTTAATAATATTTTGGTAATTATTGATGACATCTTTATAAAGCCTTGAGTCTTCTGGAATAATTTCTTGAGCCTTTTTAAAGTCTAAATAGAAGAAATTGCTTATACAAAATATAATAAAAAAAGTAAGTAGCTTATTGCTTAAATTGAATCTAAAGAAAAAATACATAAATAGCCCATAGAGACTGTAGATTACCGGGTAAAGATAATAATGGGCCTTGAAAATATGAAAAGACATTCCTAGGGCGTAAAATATAATGGGTAATATAAAATATAGTAATTCAGTGGGGATGGCTTTTTTATATTTAACTATTTGGTAGAGAGACCAAATACTTATAAGACTTAGAACCCATCTATTATCCATAAAAAAGAACCACTTTAAATCGTAGGTGAAAATACTTATATAACCCTGTAAGCTCTTAATCAGTTGAGTGCTTGCTGGAGAAGATGAAAAAATACCATGGTTATGATGGTGTAAGAAGAAAAAACTCGACCAAAGAATAATTGCAAAAATGCTTGAGGAAATAAACTTCCATCTTTGTTGGTTCTTCTTTTTTAAAATATATATGCAGTCTAAAATTATAAAGCTTACCAGAAAAGCAAGAGTCGTTTCTCTTGCTTGTGATAGTAAACAGACACAAATAAAAAAGGAAATGAAGCTTGAGCGCATGTGAAAGTAAGTCGCCATTATAGCAAGCGTTGCAGCTAGCATCTCATAGCGAAAATTAGACATATGAATAAAGTAATCTGGTAGTAAGAAAATAGGAAAGATGGCCAACCAATAGAGATTCTTCTTAGTCGGTCTTAACTCCTGTAAGGTCTTTATAAAGAATGTTAGTCCTAGAATACTAATCATATACATTGTGAAATGAATATAAAATGGAGAGTGACCAAAAACCTTTACAATGGGAGCAAGAAGGATTGGAAGTAAAAGAGGATGATCTGCAAAGTCCCCAAGTTGATACTTATGTAGGAGTATCTCTGAAAGAGAGTATTTAAATATATTAAAAAGAACGTAAGGTTTTTCTTCACTAAAATAAGGAAGGTGGAGAAACTCCCATTTAAAAATAAGAATGATACAAAATAATAAAGAGTAGATAATAAAAGTCTTATTCTTTAAAAGAGTCATATCTTATGGTCTAGGATTTGAGCAGAAATGTTAAATGTTTTTTGCAAAATTCTTCGCGTGAGAGATCATTTCGCGGATTGAAATTCCATCAACATAGTTACCAAAGAATATAATCCCTGGATTATAATTATAAATCTTTGTTCTAAGTGCTTTAACCGTTTTATAGCGTTGGTAATTATAAAAAGGAATGCCTTCTTTCCATACTTTATGAGAGCTAAATTTAATATTATAGAATAAGTCTTTTTGAGTGAGATCATACATCTCTTTAGAGTGTAGCGTTTGAAGATCATCAGCCTGAGGAGTAATGAATGTGTAACTATAATAGTTTTTATCAACGCCTCTATTAAAAATAGCGGTATTATTTAAAATCCCCATTGTCTTAAACTCAAATTGTCTTGGAAATAAAATACCAAAAGAATCTTTTAGGGCCTCAATCTCAGTATTAAGAATGTAGGTTGAAGTGCTAAGAGGAAGATAGTCTATTTTATTAAGCTCTTTTGATAATTCTGGGTACTGAGCTTGTACTAATTGAGCAGCGTCAGGAGCACTGGTACAAATAACATTATTAATATATTCATCAATAGCAGGGCTTGCGTTGAGATTAATATTCCCACTTAGTTCACTTGTGAGTTTATCAATTAAATCCTGCATCCCATTTTTAAATGAAATACTTGTCGCTTTATGTTTTTGAGCTCGTTTCTTCTTTAATTCTTTGAAAAACTGAAGGTAGTTACCTTTAAAGGACTTTTCAATTTTAAAGATAGAAAGAAAATGTAATTGGTCGCTAGTTGTTGCGTAGATTCCACTTAAAGCAGAACTTAGAACTTCATCACAGACTTTATTTCCAAGTAGGGGAAGGAAAAATTCTTTAACACTCATTTCTTCTGCAATCTGTGGTGTTTTTTTTAATACTCTAAAAAGAATTAAAAGAATCTCATAAATACTAATCATTTTAAGATTCTTTAAACTTCCTCTCCATATTTTTCGTTTTAATTTTTTATTGGCACCAATATAGTCAATATTTAGTTCTTGAATTAATTCCATCACATCAGCATTCGTAAACACTGCGTTCGCTGCTTGTTCCGCTAAGCCATGCTCAGACTTAACAGTTCCAATTTTTCCGCCTGTTTTTGAGCTTAGCTCATAGAGGACAACTTGATGGCCATACTTTTTTAAATAATAGGCCATTACTAAGCCGGCAATACCAGCTCCGTAAATATGAAATGGAACTCCTTTTTTATGAGTTCCAATTGGACCTGTGCTAATTTGCATTTTAAGACTTTAGAGTACTTTCAAGATCACCTGAATCATACATTTCAGTAATAATATCGTTTCCACCAATTAACTTACCTTTAAAGTAAAGTTGTGGAAAAGTTGGCCAGTTAGAATATTCCTTAAGGCCTGAACGTATATCCATATCTTCTAAAATATTAAATGTTGTGAACTTAACATTGATATGCTTTAAAATCGCCACTGTATTGGCAGAGAATCCACATTGTGGCATTTGCTCATTTCCCTTCATGAAAAGAACTATATCGTCAGACTTAATTATTTTTTCAATTCTTTCAGTTAACTCACCACTCACACTATCAGGACTTAATTCTTTTGAGTGTGCTTCTTGGTTTAAAATATTAAATGGATTATCGTTGCTCATAATTACTCCTGTAGTTTATCTTTAGTCATTGTTTTAATTTTTACAGCATGAATAAGGCTTTTAAGATCTTCTTTTAAAATGTCCATCACCATCTGGTGTTGATCAATTAAAATCTTCCCCTTGAATTCATCACTGTAAACTCTTATGTCTAAGTGATCCATAGTACCCGTGAGGTCACTAACTTGAACCACAGAGTCTTGTAGTTTTGATTCGATTAGTTTTTTTACGTGCTCTAAGTTATCCATAGTTTAAATATCCCTTTAAATCATAAAGCTAGTGGCCAAAGTAGCTAAACGCAATAGTACCGTAATTCGACCTAGAAGTTTATGTTTTTTTAAGTGGCTATTGTCTCCATTCATGATTTTACTTCCATAGTTAGCAGCAATAACATAAAGAAGCACCGTGCTAATTGCTAATGATACATGGATGTTTAGAATTGCTGGGTTTTGCATAGCCTTGCTTGCTTTAGCAATAGCACCGCGTGTGAGTTCGATTTGGAGTATTAAGATAATATCCCAGATGATAACAAGCTTCATGATTTTAGAGTGTTTCCAACGATTTTTATTGGATCCAAAAACATGGCTCACACCGTATAGCATTAAGAGGACTATTATTATAGATTGTACTTGAAAAATTATTTGAGACATATTTATATCCTTGAGTAATAATAAATTCCCAAATTTTTTACGGATAGACAAGATGAGTGATTTAGGCAAATGGGCCATTATTGATATTGAAACAACTGGAATTGATGCAAATTACGATAAAATTATCGATATTGGCTTCTTACAATTTGATGGTACTAAGCTGGTACAGACATATTCTAGTCTGGTGCGTTCTGATCAAAAAATATCTAAATTTATCCAAAAGCTTACTGGCATTAAAGAAAGTGAGCTTAAAAAGGCTCCAGCTTGGTCAAAAGTAGAACCTGATTTTCAAGAATTAAAGTCACATGCCCTAATTGCACATAACGCAGCATTCGAAGAAAAATTTCTAAAAAAATATTTAGAACCTCTTGAAGGGGAAGATTACTTTTATGACTCGATGCTTTTTTTGGCACTTTTATTTCCGGCAAAGAGTACTTTAAACCTTGAAAGTTTTCTTATTGATTTAAAAATTAAAGAAAAAGAAGATCATAGGGGGCTTGCAGACTCAATTGATCTTTTAAAAGTTATGCTCTTAGCAACATATATAACTCAAAAAGATAGTGAGTTTAATTTCTTTCTTAAAGATAAAATGAGCGATTTTAATAGTGAAGATTTTTGGTTTAAAAAATTCTTTAATTTGGAGTCTGAAGACCTATTAACGATTGCTGAACAGATTGAATACGATTTAATTGAAAGTTATGAAGCATATAAGGGAATAAAAAGCTTTGAAGATGAAAGCTATGACTATGACCCTGTTGCAAAAGAGTTTAGTGGAGAAAATATACAAAGTATTCTGACAAATGAAGAGAGACTAAAAACTTTCTTTCCCGCTTATAAATATCGCGACTCACAAAAAACCATGTCACTAAGAGTAGGGCAGTCATTTAAAAATAGAATTCACTCTATCATCCAAGCTCCTACGGGAACAGGTAAGACCCTTGGTTACTTACTTCCAAGTGCATTATTGGCAAAGAGTAAGGATGAACCAGTACTAGTGTCTACAGGAACTAAAACATTACAAAACCAAGCAGTTGAAAAAGACATCCCTCAACTCTATAAGATTTTAGGGGTTACACCTGATGATCTAAGAGTAATTCGTTTATTTGGTTCAAAGAACCACTTATGTGAACTTAAATTTAGAAATCTTGAACGAGAAGATCTTTTAAGCCAAATGATGGGTTTTGATGAGGCTTATAGTAAAGCTTATTTTGAGACATACTTCTTTTATAATAGTCATTTAAAAAACTATAATAAAATTTTAACTCGAGAAAGTGTTCCTTTCGTCTTAAAAAAAATAAATAAAGAGTTTAAAGAATTAGATGAAGAAATAGCTGTGGATTTTAGGGCCTGTACTGGAAATAAATGTCCCTTCAGAGGTGATTGCACTTATTTAAATGGTTTAAAAAAATCTAAAGAAGCAAACCTTATCATTGGTAATCATGCTCTTATGCTTTCATGGCCAAGAGGAATGGAAAAACCAAAGTATGTTGTCATTGATGAGGCCCATAAACTTGAAGGGGAAGTTACAAATGCTTATACGCTAGTACTTTCTCAAAAAGATATTGATCAATTTGGAACTCAGTTAAATAGCAATATCGGGTCACTATTTTATATTTTTGGACAATTAGAAGCAGAGCCGGAAGAGAAAATTAAAAGAATTCGCTCTGAAATTCAATCTTTGAGTTCAATTATTAATGATCATAAAGATCCATTACTTGAATCAATTGAGAGAACAATTAAAAAACAAAGAAATTATACAGATATATATTGGAACGAAATTCCAATGATTAAAAAAACACAATTAAATAATAATTTAGAAAGTGCCATTTTTAATCATATAGAGAGTTTAAGCTTTGTCTTTCAACAGTTGTATGATCTTTTAACTCCTTATGCTGTGAAGTGGGATCCTCAAACACTAGGGGATAATGAGAGTTTACTAAGTGCATGGTCTACTTTTGAAAGGCTCTATTCACAAGTTGAAAATGCTTACACAGTAACTCAAATTTTAATTCAAGAGAAAAAAGACCTCGTTTCAAGTATCAAGTTTCATGAAGAGTACGGTTATGAATTTAATATAGCTCCAATTAATGTTGGAGAGATACTTTATGAGAATGTAATTAAGGATGCTGAGTCTTGTGTTTTTACTTCGGCCACTCTAGCAAATCACGATGGAAGCCGTGGTATGGCCAGTGTCGAGTGGATGACTGGTTATCGTTATGTTGAAGCTGAAAAAAGATTTCAAAGCGCAATGTTCTTAGATAATGATTTTGATTATAAAAAGAATGTAAAAGTTTTTCTCGCTTCAAATGTACCAGCAATATACTCTTTGGAATATGTTGAGACAGTGCTAAATCCGTTAATAAAATTAATTAAGGAAATTGAAGGAAAGACACTTTTATTATTCTCTTCAAGAGTGCGCTTTGAAAAAGCAATCGAGATCATTTTAGATAAAGTTGAAACTGAAATGTCTTTATTTGTTCAAGGAATGGGACAAAGTGTGGTTGAGGATTTTAAACAAGCTGAAAATGGAATTCTCATTGGAATGGAATCTTTTGGAGAAGGGATTGATATTCCTGGTGATAAATTAAAATTAGTTTATATTGATAAAATTCCAGATCTTCGTAGAGACTTAATCATTGATGAGAGAAGAGATTTCTATGCTAGAGAATTTGGAAATGAATTTGTGGACTACTTTTTATCTCATCGAACCCGCTCACTTCATCAAAAATTAGGTCGACTGATGCGAAGGCAAAGTGATTCAGGTGCTGTGATTATTACTGATCCACGTATTGGTAAGTGGAAAAGAGGAACATTAGATACTTTTAACCAAATGATGTTGCCATATAATATTGAGTTCAAAGATCTAGAGGTTGCTTGTTCAGAAGCGAGAGACTTTATTAAAGGTATGTAATATTAAGCACTTATATTGATTTTCTGTATAGATACCTATAATTATTACTCATAGATGGGTTTTTAATTGTGCAGCGCAAGAATTTCTGGTAACTTGTGCTCACTTATGAAGATAACTAAAGCCCTATTTATTATATTCTCCCTTACTCTTTTAAACACAGCTGTGGCAAATACAACGACTATTCGCTATCAATATGTAACTGTTGTTAAGGAGATGTTAGTGCAGAGAGCTTTAAATATCTCAGAACTTAATAAGCAAACACCTTTTGATTATATCAAAACCATTACAAAACAAGCGATTTCCAATATTAAATATTCTGAAATTCCTATTGAACTTAGTGAATGCGTAGAGATTATGAAAGCAGATCTTGAGCAAAGAAGTATCTATATGAGTCATCAAGAGATAGTGGAAACCATTGTTGCGGCAGTGAACTCTTAATATTTCCTATTCAAATAAATAGCTATTTAAATAAGTAACTATGATCAACTTGGAAGTTCTTAAGCATTTCAATTTCTACGCTTATTCCACCTAGTAAATCGGCCTTATAAGGTATTTGAAAATATTTACTTAAATAAAAGTCATGGCCTTGACCATGTGGATTGGAAAGTCTGTCTTCATCAAAGAGTTTAAAGTGAATCGCCTGTACTTCATGGCCGGTTCGCATTTTTATTGCTCTTGGTTCGGAGTTAACTAACTCTACATGAACCATCCCTTCAATAAATGGTGCTTCATATTTCCAAATATTGGGAGATGTAATAACTGCATATGGTGTTCTGTGAACAGGATCTGGTTTTCTGTGCTGAGTCATTGCAAGATTAGATGCAAAGCTCGGAGTAGAGATATGAAACTTATTATTAATAACTTTTTCAAACTCACCACTGCCAAGTTTTGAATTAAGGGAGTAGTGAACTGTTTTATCTTTTTGATTAATGACATAACGCTCTGTGCTTTTTTTTGCGCCTAGGGATCTTTTGATGCGCACACTAATAGGTTCAAATTGGTAACTCAACTCGTAATCAACATAGATTTTTAAAAACTCACCCGTCTCAACTCGAGAAAGAATTTCGCTATTAAAGGTGTAATTGCCTTGTGGGCTTGAGTCTTGGAAGAGTTTAAAGAACTCTTCACAATAAGTGTTCTTATCTTTGATAAAATTAAATTTTCCTTCCAATATTTTTTCTTGAAAACCCATGGTCTAAATCCAATATTAATTTAGTTATGATCGTGATCAATCTTAATTAAAACATTTAATTAATTCAACTATTGTACACTCTGCTGCATTGTCATCTACGGCTTATCTGTGTTAAATTATCTATCAAATTACGTAATATTCATAATGATTTTTAAAGGAAATTGCTGCAATGATCAAAATCAAAAAGGGTCTAGATCTTCCTATTGAGGGAAGCCCTGAACAAAAAATCTATGATGGTCCAAATGTTACAAAATTCGCACTCATTGGTGATGACCTAGTTGGAATGAAACCAACTATGGAAGTTAAAGTTGGTGATCAAGTTAAGATTGGTCAATTACTTTACACTGATAAGAAAACACCTGGTATTCGTTATACCTCACCAGCTTGTGGTGAAGTGATCGAACTTAACCGTGGTGAGAAGAGAGCTTTTCAATCAGTTGTGATTAAAGCTACTGGCGATGATCATGTTACTTTTGAAAAATACAAAGGTGGAGATGTTTCTCAATATTCAGAGCAAGATGTGAGAGACTTTCTTAATGAAGCAGGTATGTGGGCTTCTTTAAAAAGAAGACCATACTCAAAGGTTGCTGTACTTGATGAAAAACCAAGTGCAATCTTTGTTAATGCAATGGATACTCATCCATTAGCTGCTGATCCGCAAATCGTTCTTGCAAATCAAGACAAAGCTTTTAATAAAGGTTTAGAAGTACTTAAAAAGCTTTGTGATACTGTTTATGTTTGTCATGCAGATGGAGCGAAGGTTCCTTTTATTGATGGTGTAAAGACTGAAAGCTTTTCAGGACCACACCCTGCAGGCTTAACTGGAACACATATTCATTTCTTAAATCCAGTTGGTGAGAGTCGCTTTGTATGGTCGACAAATTACCAAGAAGTGATTGCAATGGGGAAATTATTTGAAACAGGTCAATTATACCTTGAAAGAGTTATCTCATTAGCGGGACCTGTTGCAAGAAACCCAAGATTAATTAAGACAAGATTAGGGGCTTCAATTGAAGATTTAACAAAAGGTGAAACTTTTGAATCTGAAGAAGTAAGACCAATTTCTGGTTCTGTATTTGGAGGGCGTAAAGCAACTGGACCGTTTGCTTACCTTGGAAGATTTCACCACCAAATTTCATTACTTAGAGAAGGTCGTGATAGAGAATTACTTGGATGGCATAGTCCTGGTTTTAATAAATTCTCTGTAAAGCCAATCTATGTAACTGCATTATTAAAAAAGAAGTTTGGCTTTGATACCAATGCCAATGGAAGCTTAAGATCAATTGTTCCAATTGAGTCTTATGAAAAAGTAATGCCATTAGATATTTTACCGACTCACTTACTAAGAACACTTATGAGTGGGAATACAGAAATGGCTGCGAAGCTGGGTGCTTTAGAGTTAGATGAAGAAGATCTTGCATTATGTACTTTTGTTGATCCATCTAAGAATGATTTTGCTCCTAAACTTCGTGATAGTTTAACGACGATAGAGAAGGAAGGTTAAGATGAAATTTCTAAGAGATTTATTAGATTCAGTTGAGCCTCAATTTCATAAAGGTGGAAAATTAGAAAAATTATATCCACTATACGAAGCGATAGATACTTTTGCTTATACTCCAGGTGAGGTAGCACATGGTAATACTCACGTTCGTGATGGAATTGATTTAAAAAGAACAATGATTTCAGTTGCGATCGCTCTGGGACCATGTGTACTTTGGGCATTATATAATACGGGTTACCAAGCAAACTTAGCTCTTGCTTCAAGTGGTTTAGAGGCCACTGGATGGAGAGCAGGAATCATGTCTATGATTGGTTTAGCTCATGACCCAAGTAATTTAATTTCTAATTTTGTTTACGGGTTCTTATTTTTCTTTCCTATTTTTCTTGTGACTCAGATTGCAGGTGGGACTTGTGAGATGATTTTCTCGATTGTGAGAAAGCATGAGATTAATGAGGGATTTTTAGTAACAGGTTTACTTTACCCACTAACGCTTCCTGCAACAATTCCTCTATGGCAAGTTGCTGTTGGAATTATCTTCGGTGTTGTTATTGGAAAAGAAGTTTTTGGTGGTACAGGGAAAAATATTTTCAACCCAGCTTTAACTGCCAGAGCGTTCTTATTCTTTGCATACCCAGCACAAATTTCAGGTGATGCTGTTTGGACAGCGGTTGATGGATACACTGGTGCTACTGCACTTGCTCAAGCTGCCGCTGGTGGTGTTGATGCAATTGGTTGGTCTTGGCAAGATGCTTTTATCGGACTTGTGCCAGGATCTCTAGGTGAGACTTCAACACTACTTATTTTAATTGGTGCAGGTTATCTGCTTTCAACTGGAATTGGTTCTTGGAAAATTATGCTTTCAATGCTTTTAGGTATGGCCGCAACAGCTACACTTTTTAATGTTATTGGAAGTGATACTAATCCAATGTTTGCAGTTCCTTGGCACTGGCACTTAGTAATTGGTTCATTTGCATTTGCTTGTGTGTTTATGGCAACAGATCCAGTTAGTGCTTCAATGACTCCTAATGGGAAGTTTATTTACGGATTTTTAATCGGTGTTCTAGGTGTACTTATCAGAGTTGTTAACCCTGCTTATCCTGAGGGATGGATGCTAGCGATTCTTTTCATGAATGCTTGTTCACCACTAATTGATTATTTTATTGTAGAAAGAAATATTAAAAGAAGGATGGCAAGAAATGGCTAAGGGGAATCAAGTAGGAAAAACACTATTAGTCGCAGGACTTTTATGTTTTGTTTGTTCAATTATTGTTTCGATTACAGTTGTTACGTTGAAACCTCAACAGGCCAAGAATGCTGAAATCGATTTTAAGAAAAACGTTCTTAATGCTGCTGGTATGTTAGAGCCAGGTGATGATGTTGAAGAGAAGTTTAAGCAGATTCAAACTGTTATGGTTGATATTGAAAGTGGTACTATCACTGACGCTGTAAACCCAAAGAACTTTGATCAAAAATCTGCTGCAGCTAATCCAAATTATTCAGTTAAGATTCCAGCGGATAAAGATGTTGCTGGTCTGAATATGAGATCTAAGTATGCAAAGGTATTCTTAGTTAAAGATGGTGATGAAGTTAAGAAAATCATTCTTCCAATCTCAAGCATGGGGTTATGGGCAAGAATGTATGGATTCATGGCTCTATCTGGCGATACGAATACAGTTGAAGGTTTTGCTTATTACCAACACGGAGAGACTCCAGGTCTAGGTGCTGAAGTTGATAATCCTAAATGGAGAAAGCAATGGGTTGGGAAAGAGATTTATAACTCTGACTGGGAGCCGGTTGCTGGTGTTGTTAAGCAAGTAAATAAACCAGATCATCAAGTAGATGCTTTAAGTGGTGCAACCATTACTTCAAATGGTGTTGATACTTCACTAAAGTATTGGTTTGGAGAACACGGTTATAAGAAGTTTCTTGCTAACGTAAGAAATGGAGGTCTGTAATGAAAGTAAAAGAATTATTATTTAAACCAATTTTTAAAGATAACCCAATTGCATTACAAATTCTTGGAGTTTGTTCTGCACTTGCGGTAACAGTTCAATTAAAGAACGTTGTGGTTATGTGTGCTGCTGTGACTTTAGTAACGGCACTATCAAACGTTGGTGTATCTTTAATTAGAAATCATATTCCAGGTAGTATTCGTATTATTGTTCAAATGACGATCATTGCTTCTCTGGTTATTTTAGCAGAGCAATTTCTTAAAGCTTATTTATACGATCAGTGGAAAACCATGGCCGTGTACGTAGGACTAATTATTACAAACTGTATCGTTATGGGACGTACTGAAGCATTTGCAATGAAAAATGGTCCAGTGGCAAGTTTCTTTGATGGTATTGGGAATGGTCTTGGTTACTCATTCATTCTTATCGTTGTTGGTTTTTTCAGAGAGCTTTTTGGATCTGGAAAGATTTTTGGATTTACAGTTCTTGAAATGACTAAAGACGGTGGATGGTATCAAGGTAATGGTTTAATGCTTTTACCTCCAAGTGCCTTTATTATTATTGGTTTAATCATTTGGGCAATTAGAACAAATGATCCTTCTCAAATTGAAGAATCAAATTAGGAGTAGATGATGTTAGAGCATTATTTAAGTATTATTGTAAAAGCTATATTTATTGAGAACCTAGCACTTTCATTCTTCTTAGGAATGTGTACGTTCTTAGCAGTATCAAAGAAAGTATCAACTGCACTTGGTTTAGGTGTTGCGGTTATCGTTGTTCAATGTGTGACGATTCCTGTGAATAACCTTTTATACACTTACTTTTTAAAAGAAGGTGCACTTGCTTGGGCCGGTTTCCCAGAAGCAGACCTTTCTTTTCTAGGTTTAATTTCTTATATCGGTGTTATTGCAGCGATGGTTCAAATCTTAGAGATGGCGTTAGATAAATTCTTCCCAGCTCTTTATAATACTCTTGGTATTTTCTTACCATTAATCACTGTGAACTGTGCCATCTTAGGTGGATCATTATTCATGGTACAAAGAGATTATAACTTTGGTGAATCTATTGCCTACGCATTTGGTGGTGGAATTGGTTGGGCCTTAGCAATCGCGATCTTAGCTGGGATCAGAGAGAAAATGGATTACTCTGATGTTCCTGCGGGATTAAGAGGCTTAGGAATTACTTTTATGACAAGTGGACTTTTAGCAATTGTTTTTATGGCTTTTGCTGGAATTAAATTATAGGACTAAATTATGAATGAAGTAGTATTAGGAGTTGCAATGTTCACTGGGGTTATTATTGCCCTAGTAGTATTGATTTTAATCGCTAGATCTAAGCTAGTTCCTCAAGGTGACATTAATATCAATATCAATGATGAGAAAGATATTAAGGTTAGCCCAGGACAAAAGCTGCTTGGAGCACTAGCTGGTGAAAAACTATTTTTATCTTCTGCCTGTGGTGGTGGTGGAACCTGTGGACAGTGTTTGGCCAAAGTAACTGAGGGTGGAGGAGATATCTTACCAACAGAAAGATCTCACATTACAAATCGTGAAGCTAAAGAAGGCTGGAGACTTGCTTGTCAGGTGACTTGTAAGCAAGACATGAAAGTTCACGTTCACGATGAAGTATTTGGTGTTAAGAAGTGGAAGTGTAAAGTTAAGTCTAATGACTCTGTGGCAACTTTCATTAAAGAGCTTGTTCTTGAATTACCAGCTGGTGAGTCAGTTCCTTTTAGAGCTGGTGGTTTTATCCAGATTGAAAGACCAGGTGGACTTAATATCGACTTTAAAGACTTTGCTGTTGAAGATGAATATAGAGAAGATTGGGATAAGTACAATCTTTGGCAATATAAATCATATACAGATGAAGAAGTTGTAAGAGCATACTCTATGGCAAATTATCCTGAAGAAAAAGGGATTATTATGTTAAACGTACGTATTGCAACACCTCCACCAAGAGTACCAGATGCTCCTCCAGGGAAAATGTCATCTTATATTTATAACTTAAAGCCAGGTGATGAATGTACAATTTCTGGTCCATTCGGAGAGTTCTTTGCTCGTGATACAGATAAAGAAATGGTCTTTGTTGGTGGTGGAGCTGGTATGGCACCGATGAGATCACATATTTTTGATCAATTTAGAAGAATTAAAACTGATAGAAAAGTAACTTTCTGGTACGGAGCTCGTTCTAAGAGAGAAATGTTCTATGTTGAAGATTTTGATATGATTCAAAGAGAGAATGAAAACTTTAAGTGGCATGTGGCACTTTCAGATGCTCTTCCTTCGGATAATTGGGAAGGATATACTGGATTTATCCATAACGTTCTTTTCGAAAAATATCTTAAAGATCACCCTGCTCCAGAAGATTGTGAGTACTACTTATGTGGACCTCCAATTATGAATGAGTGTGTTATTAATATGCTCTTAGACCTTGGTGTTGAGCGTGAAGATATCATGCTTGATGATTTTGGTGGTTAAGCTGATACATTGCTTCTGCGAAGCCTAAAGGTATTGGGATTCATGGAAGCTTTTCATTCAAATATGCAAATGCATATTTGAATGAAAAACCAAGAAGCAAGTTTTAAAGAACTATTATAAGAAAAGGATGCCTTAGCATCCTTTTTTATTGCCCAAACTTAAGGCTAAGCTATTGAAATCATGCCCATTTTCAAGTTGAGTTTTCACTCAAAAATACCGATATGAATTTATGAAATTTATACTCCTCATTTTAGCATTATTAAGTCATTTCTCTTTTGCTCAAGATTTTGAAAATACGCAAGAAATGATTGAAATATGTTTAGAAGAGTTTGATCGTAATGAATTACTTTTTCCTTTGATCAGTCCAGAAGGTGTTACTATTTTAGAGAGTGTAGGAACTTCAAATTATCAACTCTCAATGGATAGTAGTTTTACACAAGCTCAAGCCAATGAATTAGAAGCACTAAAAGAGCAATGTATTCAATTATTTCAAAGTCAGTTATTAATGCAATTTCAAATTGGAAGCGTTGCCGATAGTTATAAATGTGCCACTCAAGTCCAAGCGATCTATGCTAAAGGTGATGGCCTAAACGATTTAATTGGTGATTTAAAAGATTTAACCAGTGTCATGCGAGCACAGTTCATAGAAGATACCGATAATTGGAGTCAAGCTCGTAGAAGAAATGAGCAATTGGCCCTAAGAAATGGAAAACGTTTATTAGAAACAAACTTAGAGATCTTTAATGAGGTAAATGACTTAGAGCCACCAGTAACGAGTGAAAATGAGTTCATGTTAAGAACAGTCAAAAACCCAGGATTAAATCCACAAAGTTTTACCCGTAACGCTCAAGTTCTAGAGGTAATGCTTCAATGCACTTTAGATGCAAATAAAACTTCAATTAGTTCGGTTGGAATGATGAGGCCATGCCTTGAAGAGAATGGTGTAAGCTTAAGTCGTGAAGAACAAGAGTATTATCGAGGTTATAGTAATTATCTTGTAAATGCATTTAATAGTTCAGCTTTAAAGCAAGCGGTTAATGCCTTGGCTCCTGCTGCAGTTCCTAATAGGCTTATTAGTTGTAGTGGTGGGGGAAATTGTCTAGCACAATTAACCGATGAAGAGAAAAGATTAAAATTAATTCACCTAAAAGAGCTTGCCGCTAAGATGGCCAATCCAAGTGATACGATGACTAGTGAAGAGTTTTATATTTTAAGTTCTTTTATGCCTTCGAAAAAACAGGTCACTACTTTAATGGTAAAGGATCATAATGGAAATTACTTACCTGTAAAAGAGATGTCTCCCGGTGAAGGATTTGAAGCAAGCTTGGCCATTGGTACTAAGTTATTTCAGGGAGACAATCGTCAACCTGAAGGTTTTATGCGTACAAATTATCATGGTGATACTGGTTTAGCGAAACAGTATTTTAAAATGGATGTGATGTATCCTGAGAATGAATCAGAAGATAGTGAGCTTTATAGAGGAGTTCGTGAGATGCGCACCCAATTAGGTCAAAGTCGAGTGGGGCAAAGTCGCAATGGATCTCGTTTAGGTATTGGGGGACAAATACGTATTCATCCCGAAGAGGGAGGCTCTATTGGGTGTTTGATTCTACCTAATGAAGAATCAACTATGATCTCTTCAATTGCTCATCGAGAAAATCAAAGTGGCACTATGGTGAGTAATGGTAATAACCCAAGTATGATGACAATTCCATTTGAGCTGACAGATGAGAATCTAGACTTCTTCTCACAAAAGATTCAAGACTCAAGTGGAGAAAGTGGTCATATAAAGTTTTGGAATCAATTAAAAGCACAAGAGAAAGAACTTAATTACTCTTATGCTATACCAGTTAATCGAGTCCTTGATTAATTAGTCTTGTATGTATTTAAGATAGTCTTCGTGGACAACCGCCTCTTTGTAGGCTGCTGCGGCTTTAATGTATTTAAGCTTATAATCAAGTAACTCTAGCTTAGCATCAACTGTTTTCTGTTCTCTTAAGTTTAAGAGAATAAGATCACTATCCCCATTAAAGAACTTTATTCTTTCTGCTTTTTCTAGTTTTTGAGCATACTTAATTTCTAATTGGCTTGTTTCAATTTGTTTGGTTAGATTAAGCAATTTAATCTGCAGTTGAGAAAGGTAGTTTTTAAATTTGTCCTGATAAAAACGCTGTTCAATTTTTATTTTATCTTGTTTTAATTTACTAATTGCAAGATCTGAATCAATTTTTCTTCTTTCAATAGGTATTTCAAGATCGAGCATGATCTTTTGTTCTTCTCCACGGTAGGATTCAAGACCTTCTCCTTGGTCTTTTGCACTTGAAAGCTTTAGGTTAAGCTTGGGAAGAGTTTGGTTATCTTTAAACTCTATTTCATTTTCATACTGCTTAAGGGCCAAATCAAAAATGCGAAATTGTGGGTTTCTACTTAGGGCCCTTTCAATTTCTTGTTCAAACTGTTCACTTTTAACTTCAATCTCTTTGAATTCAAGTTTGTGATCTTTATCTTTGACTAGCTTCGTTTTACCTTGGTCATCTCTAAAAAATAAACTTAAGTAGATTCTTGCTAGGTCTAGGTCCTGTGTTGCTTTAAGGAGTTTATTCTTTCTTTTGGTTAGGTACTGTAAGTTCTCTGTTATATAAATGCGAGCGAGATCACCTTTTCTTGCTCTTTTTTCAATAGCTGTTTGTTGATCTTTAGAAAGCTTATACAGATCAGAGTAAACATCAGTGATTATATAATTAATGATATATTCATAATAAGCTAATTCTGCACTTTTTAATGTCTTTAATTTCTTGCTAAGTAGTTCTGTTTTACTAATATCATTTTGTAATTGCTGGTTTTTTACTTGAAGTCGATTATTGTCAATTAAAGAGTCTCTTAGTAGAGAGAAGTTAATCCCTAGAAAATATTCCCCATCACTAAGAGTTTCATGCTCTTTTTCGTAAACGGGTATCTCTCCCTCTGAACGACGATAGCCACCTTCTAATTTAGAATTAAAGTAGGGAAGTGGTTTGACAAGTTTTAAGGATGAGTAATCACCATCATAATATCCATCGACTCTTTGTTGTGAGTTACCAATTAATTTGGAGTCAAATGCACCTTGGTTCTTGGTGAATTTTCGACGGTTAATTTTATACTCAACTTTTGCTTTTTGAATTTCTGGATAGTGTTTTATAGAAGAGCTTAAAACTTTTTCCAAATTCACCGCTAAAAGCGATTGAGAGTATATTAATAGGATAAGACTACTTATTTTCAGCATCAATATCCTTCCCTTTATAGTCTTCTTTTATGGCATTCTTATCTTCAAGAGATATAGGAAAACCATTTAACTTTCTCCAAAGCTCAAAGCCAATACTCACTTCATTAAGTAAAAGCCAAGAAAGAACTCTGGTTCCTTGACGAAGATATTTAGAATCTGGCCATTGTTCATCTTTATCCGGAACGATAATCACTCTAAATTTCCCATTAGCAGAAACACTCGGGTCAGTAGATTTAACCACTCCTCCAAATGTTCCAATTGCGACTGAAGGCCATCCACTAAATTGTACCGCAGGCCAACCCTCAAATTGTAGACGGGCTTTATCCCCAATTTGAATCAGGGGGAGATCATTTCCATCAACATAGATTTCAACCGCATTACTTTCTACTTTAGGCACAAAACTTGCTATTTTTTGATTCTTCTTCACTTGAACAGAGCCTGAACCATAAAGAACATTTAAGATAGTACCATCTCTAGGGGCCGTAATTAATTGAGTCTCTTGACGTGATAACTTTACTTCTGCTTTTGCAAGGGTTGAGGCCGCTTCAGCTTCATTTGATAATAACTTTTGATATTCAATTTTAGCTTTCTCATACTTTGTTCTAGCACTGAGACCTTGTTCATAAAGTTTCTTTTGACGATCAAAATTTATGAGTGCCGTTTCACTGGCAGCTTTATAGGCTTCATACTTCTTATAGGCAGCATCTCTTTCAAGTTTTAAACGAGTAACATAATTAGGGTCATTATCAACAATCTCTACAATAGGATCACCTTTTTTTACAAATGCTCCGTCAGAAATAAACCATTGATTTATTCTTCCATCAACAGTGGCATTGATAGACTGAATTCGATCATTAGGACTAAAGGCAATCACTTTTCCACTTCCTTGAGAGGTCTGAACCCAAGGAACAAATGTGAGAATAATAATTAAAGAGATAAAAAAGAAAAATAAAATTCTATTTAAAAATAATTGCCACTTAGGGATATAGAGAGATCTTAAAATTTTACCTTTATTACTAAGCATTTAAGACTCCTTATCCAGATCTATTAACTCAAAGCTCTCACAAGCACTTACTGTACAAGTAGAAATGACACCAATTCGATTTTCTTTTAAAAGATCTATTATCATATTACGCTCTCTCTCTGAGAAAACTTTAAATGTTGGGGTAAGAACCAGAAAAAGTGGTCTAAAGAGGATGGCACGTATTATCTCTAGTTTAAGAATACTCTTATAGCTTAATGGTGAACCATCAGAATTTAATGTTGTTTGCAGGCCTTGATCAAGAATTGCAATGGAATTATCTAGTTCTATCTTTTCTAAAAGTTCATTGAGAAATTTCACATCAATATCTTCTTTTAATAATAAGTTCTCTTCAATACTGGCCCTAATAATTTCAGGTCTCTCTAAGAGGTAAAAATTTCGAATCATCAGATAATCAGTGCGATCGATATCACTGATACACTTAATATGAAAATGACCTCTTACTATTCGACGATAACCTTTAAGAAGTGCAATAAATGTATTGATCTTCGCATTGTCCTTAGAGGTTATTAAGTAATAATTATGAGGCTCTAATTGAAAATTAAATGTGTAGATCTCACCAGAGTTATTTTTAACTTGTAATTCATTAAGGTGAATACGATTAGACATAATAATCGAAGACTCAGTATCTTCAATTTCATAAAAGATATTTAATTTATCTAGGGCCGCAGTTAAGTCATACATTTTTTCTAAGATTTTTCCAAACTTAGTTAAACTCGTTAGAATCAGAGTCACGATAATTTCAGCAGCTACTAATTGTCCCATGGATAATTGTCCAATAACAACTAGATAACCACCTACACCAAGAACAAAGGCACTTAAAAAAGCATAGAGGATAAAGAGGCCCATAATCTGAGAGAAAAGATAACGGAAGTGAGTCTTTCTCGCTTTGAGGTATTGAAAAGTATACTCCTCTGACTTTGTTAGTGCAAAACTCGCATGTCTTCTAAATAGTGTGTGAATACGACTAATTTCATTAATCCAATTTCCCATATCATACTTTGCATAAGACTCATTGATAGCGGATTTAATAGCGGCTTTTCCTAGTAGCTTCCAGATTAAAATTAATGAGACGATCAGTATTAAATCAAAAATTAAGAAGTATGGGTGATACAATGAAATAAGTATCATACCAACAAATAATTGGAGTGAAATGAAAACTCCGTCAGAAAGAATAGTCGTCATACTTTTTTGAACTGTCATAATGTCATAGTAACGATGACTTAAGTTATTCTGGTTTATTTTATTAAGCTTTTTAATATTACTGCTAAGAATTTTTTCTACAATGGTTAAACTCATCTTTGCAAAGAAATGCTGTTGAAAAAACTCGAGAGTCTTTAAAAGCAAAGCATTTAAGAAAACATTTATTCCAAGGATAAAGAGTAGTAAAAAAGAAAGGACAATAATAGGTTGAAGTAAAACGCCAAAAGTAACCGTATTAACTAAGCTTTGCACTGATACTGGTATTGCCAGAGAGATTAAACTTAGAAAGATCGATAAAATGATAACAGAGCTATAATAAGGCCTTTCTGACTTTAAGAGCTTCCAAACTATTTCAAAGTAATTTTTTTCATTATTCATAAGACTCACTTATTTAATACTAACTGTTTTTATATTAACAAACTCTCTTATGCCTTCTTCGCTGAGTTCTCTACCAATACCTGAAAGCTTTTCTCCGCCAAAGGGGAGGCGAGGGTCACTTTTCACAAAGTGATTAACAAAGACAGAGCCAGCTTGAAGTTCATTAATAAAATACTCAATGCACTCTTCATTTTTTGTGAAGATAGCACTACCAAGTCCAAATTCAGATAAGTTGGCAAGGATAATGGCCTCATCACTATTTTTAAACTTTGAAACAACAGCAACTGGTCCAAACATTTCCTCTTTAAAGGCAGTATGTTCTGGAGTTACATCTTTAAGTATGGTTGCAGGGTAATAGGCAGATTCTTCATTTGTTATTTCACCACCTATAACAAGCTTTGCACCTTCTTGGATGGATTGAATTACTTGTTGATGGATATCATCACGAAAATCTTTAGAGGCCATAGGACCTAATTCTTTCTGCTTAGTTTGAGAAGTTAATTTCTCTATAAATGAATCATAAATTGTTTCTTGAACCAGTAGTCTTTTAGCAGCAATACAGCTTTGACCACAATTTAGAAATCTTCCCTGAACGATATTTTCAACAGCATCATCAAGATCTGCATCTTCAAAAACGATATATGGGTCAGAACCACCAAGTTCTAGGACGGTACTAATCAGTTTTTTAGAAGTTTGTTGAATGACCTTTAACCCCGCTGGAGTCGAACCGGTTAAGCTCACTCCTTGAATTAATTCAGACTCTAGAACAGATTCCATGTTCTTACCACTCACTAAGAGTGTTCTAAATATATCTGCTGGTGCATTTATGGACTTAAATAATTCTTCAATGGCGAGAGCACAACCTGAAACATTAGAAGCATGTTTTAAGAGAGCAGTGTTACCACTAGCAATACAAGGAGTGAGAAAACGAAAGACCTGCCAGAAAGGAAAGTTCCAAGGCATAATTGCTAGGTGTACTCCTTTTGGTGAGTATCGAATAAAACTCTTAGAGGCATCAGTTTTTATGGTTTTATCTGCTAGAAAAGTCTTCGCGTTCTCAGCATAATAGCGACAAACCCAAGCACACTTTTCGATTTCGCCTACGCCTTCACTTTTTAATTTACCCATCTCATTATGCATAAGCTCAGAAAGCTTTTCTTTTTCTTTCTCTAATTGATCTGCGAGTTGATTTAATAATTTTGAGCGTTCTGTATGAGTGCTCTTTTTCCATTGTTCAAAACGATGATGTGATTTTTGAATAATTCCCTTAATCTCATCCTGATTCATCTCTTGGAAAGTATTAATGACTTCTAAATTATGTGGATTTACAGACTTCATTTTAATATATCTTTTAATTTTAGAATTCTTTTCTTATTCGCACCTAGATCTGAATAACCAACTCTTGATGCACTTCTAAAGTGAAGAAGATCTTCGCTCTTATATAGTTCTATGTCATCAACAAAACCCATCAATGATGATTTAAAATTATAGTGAATATAATTTTCTCCCTCTTGAGTTATTTTCCAATCAAGGTCTGACTTTAAGATAGTTTTCTTTATCTCATCCAAACTTTGCTCCGTTTTAATTGGTGCAAGATAGTGCTCTTTATCATCAGGGTAAAAGCTAACAACACAGTTTGGTTTATTTGGACATTTTTGAAGTTTACCATCTTGAACACCGAGTTCTGGATTCATCTTTTGACTCTGGTTTCCAAGAACTGAGAGTCTAACTCCAAAAGCAATGATAGCGATAGCAATAATAGTCATAAATAGCCTTGTCTTTTTCATACAAGAATTTTAATCATTATTAAGAACATCGTAAAAGGTAATATTATGAAAGAGCTTATACAAATTATGAAAACTATTGATGCTTCACGATGTTATGAAATTCGCAAAAATGTTTTCATAATAGAGCAAGGAGTCCCCAAAGATTTAGAGCTTGATGAGTACGACAAATCTGCCATGCATGTCCTCGCATTATATGACTCTAAAGCTGTTGGTTGTGCACGTGTGAGAGAGTTTTCTGATTATTATAAGGTTGAAAGAGTTGCCGTACTAAGAGAATTTAGAGGAAAGGGAATTGCACGAGAGATAATGTTATTTATCGAGAATGACATAGTGTGCAAGAAAAAAGATATCGTTTTAAATGCTCAGGCCTCTGTGATCGATTTCTATACTAAACTTGGTTATGTTGGAGAAGGGAAAAGGTTTATGGAAGCTGGTATTGAGCACCTTAAAATGAAAAAGACCTCCAATTTTGGAGGTCTATCCTAAGTCTGCTTCACTTCCTTAAATTTTAATAAGGTTAATATCTTTATCGGATGGATTTGCTCAAGCTTTAGTTTTTTGTTATATATCTCTTAAAAATCAAGGGTTTATCATATGAAATACATTCTAATTTACTTCTCTCTATTCCTCACGCTCTCATGCCAAAATGATCATGAGATTAGGTTAAAAGGCAAAATTTTTGGAACTTACTATAGTGTAATTACTTATGGAAAAGAGAAAGAGCCAGAGGTATTAAGAAAAGAAATCGATCAACTCTTAACTCGACTTGATTATATTTATTCAACCTATAAATCAGACTCTGAACTTTCAAAATTAAATAACTTTCACTCAGAAGATACTATTGGTTTAACCAGTGAGCTTTTTAATGTTTTGAAAATCTCTGAAGAAGTTTATCAAGATACAGACGGCTTCTTTGATGTCACTGTTGGTCCCATTGTAAATGCTTGGGGCTTTGGACCAGATGGTGTTCAAAAAAGACCTAGTGAGAAGGAGTTAAAGATTCTGTCTCAATTGGTTGGTATGGATAAGATTAAACTATTTGATAATGGTGATATAAAAAAAATAAATAAGAATATTTATATCGATCTCTCAGCAATTGCTAAGGGACATGCAGTTGATGAGGTGAGTGAGTATTTAAAAAGAAGTGAGTTTAAGTCTGCTCTAGTAGAAATTGGTGGAGAGGTGAGGGCCTATGGTAAGAAGCCTGATGGAACTGATTTTAGAATAGGAATTGAAAAACCAAGTGAAGTGCAGTCGGGTGAAATTGTAAACGTTGTTGCTTTAGATAATATGTCTCTTGCTACTAGTGGGAGTTATAGGAATTATAAGAAATACCAAGATAAGGTATTCTCTCATACCATCGATCCAAAAACTAAGAAACCTGCTCAAAATAAGGTGATCTCTGTCACAGTTGTACACGAAAAATGCGTTTATGCTGATGCCTATGCAACTGCTTTAATGGCAATGGGAGCTAAAAAAGCCTTAGAATTTGCAAATAACAAGGGCTTGGGGATTTATATTTTAGTGAAAAATGGTGAAAAAATTGATACATTAACCTCAAATAGTTTCCCAAAGAAATAAGGTTTTATATGAACACATTATTAATCACATTAGGAGTTTTTAGTATTGCATTTGTTGGTATGGCAATTGGTGTAATCATTTCTAATAAAGCAATTAAAGGTTCATGTGGAGGTATTGGTCAATTAATGGGTGGAAGCGCTTGTGACTTATGCTCTAAAAAAGATCAATGCGAAAAAACTGGCAAAGAAATTTGTGAAGAGGGAGAGGCCTGTTAGTTTTATAAGCTAAGGTTTAATGTCCCAAATAAAGCCGTTCTATCGAGCTCCACTCTGGTAATAGAAGCTTCAACTCCGCCAGCAACAGTAATATTACTATTTACTCTATAATTGACAGAGAAACTTGCAATATCATCCATATTTGGATTGAACTCAAAAGTTCTAACTTGATCACCATCTTGGTCCCAATCGAAATCAACACTTGCAGAAATACTATAGTCATCATTAACCATATAGCCTAACCATGACCCCACACCAACACGAGTGGTTTGACGTCTATTTGGAATGACACCATCACAAGAATAAGGCGCTTGTTTACACCAATCTGGATAAAATTCATCATCAGGATACACATCTCTTTCTAACATTGTTCTTAAACCATAGCTAAGTCCTGGAACATTACTATAAAACCCAAGTGTCGTTGAGAGACCTGCACCGTATAGCATTTCATTATCTTGACTGCCTTCGGTTGAAGGAATTTCATAATAAACATTTGTATTAAGATAAAGTGTTTTATTATTAATGATATTTTTTATGGATAAGTTTACTCTTTGATTATTATAACTATTTCCTGGCGTTCTCTTATCAGTATAAGTCTTCCCATCCCAACCAACATACTCATACTCAACATCATTATTTTCATCGTATTGAAAAGTATGAGTGAAGTTAAGATTAATATCGTTTGTAATATTATAGCCTAATTTAAATGATTGGAATGTTTGATGTGCTCCACGGAAATCTTGCTCATCACCTTTAGCGTCTTGTCCTGTCTTAAAGCGGTTAAATGTTGAACCTTCCTGCATATCAGGAGAGAGTGATGAGCCAAGGTATTTAACAAAGTAATTAAAGGTGAAGTCACCTTTGATTTGTCTTAAACTATCACTTAAGCTACTTCTTCTTTCTGGAGTGTGGTTGATCGTAGTCCACATAACTTGGGCCATACTCGAAAAAGAGAGAATAAAAAGTAATATACCAGTCTTCATCATTTACTATTTCACTTTATATATACAGTTATAATTTATTAAATTTTACCGCTATTACTTGCTGTCTTAGCCATTTGTAATTTAGCATTAAATAACTTATCTCTTTCATTTAAAAAGTTTTGTACATTTTTAATCATAGAAAGTCTAAGCTCAGCTTCATTATCATTCTTTAAATTCTTTTCAATCTCTTCTTTAATACTAACAAATTCAAGAGTCATCATATTCATTAAAGACTCATAGTGTACGCTTGTTTCAGCTAGAGCTTTTACATCCCCAGTATTTGTATTATCTAGATTAAATTTATAAGCTAACGTCTCAAGCTCATCTCTTTTTGTAGAATAAAGAGATTGAAGAATCCAAATGGCATTCTTAATAGACCAAGTATAGGCCTGTAAACTAAAAGAAGATGCTTCTTGTTTCTTATTTTGTTGAATAAAAAGTACTTCCCAGTGACGTTTCATGTAATCACGTAACTCAGTTGTATTAAAAAAGTCTTTTTGTTGAAATAACTTAGAGTTTTTCTTAAGACTTTCCATTACAGTATCACCAGACTCATAAATCAATTCATATTTTTGAGCTAGAGCTTGTACTTTATCGTGAGTTAGTGGTTGCTCAAGTTTAAGTTCTTTTAATTCATCAGTCATTCTCTTCATAAATACAAATGCACGACCCACGTAATAATCTTTTTGTGATTGTTCATTTGCTTGATCCACCATTATAAAAGGATGGTCTCTGAAAAATTGAGCTAGCTTCGTCCAAATATATACCTTATCTGCCTGAACTCGTTTTAATTCCTTTTTAAGGAAAGACTTAAAGCGATGATCTAGGTTAGGAATAAATTGAAGTTTACCATTTATCGATCTTTCATAACGTTTAATTTCATTCCATGCCGCTTCTGCAGTTAGTGGGAACATGAATTGATTTTCCATTTGCTCAATTCTTCCCATTCTTTCTGCGAAAACCATGCTTCCTTCGTAAGCAATTTGCATTGCTTTGAAGTGACTCATACGATCTTCCCATGAAATATCTTTTAAGCGTCCACTTGCACGGCTAGGTGCTGCTTGAGTAGAACTTACTTGATCTGTTAATTCTGAATCATCTACGATTTCATTTTCTGCTGCAAGAGTGAGGTCCTCATCAGTTTCCATATAATTAATGGTTTTAATATAGGCGTCTCTTACTTTTCCTACTGCCCACATGGCATGAGGGTTCATCGGTTGAGTAATAAAGTAAAAAGTAAAAGGTCCATAGATTGCGAGAGCAACAGAGTAACCTAGATTATCTTTTACTGTTTTCATAAACCATAATAGATTACCAAGAGTATACTTATAAATTATCCCTGATAAGTTACTTACAGGTCTATGCTTTATTAAATCTAATTTAACTTTTGAGTCTGAAAGCTTTACAGCAACTGTATATCTAAGTGGATCAAAGTTGTGGATACGGCTCTTCGTTTTTACAATTTTATCTCTAATAACAATTAAGTTTTTGAAGATTTCTTGACGTTCAGACCACTTAAGAACTTTATCATTCTCAATGCGGTGTATTTCACGAACGATATTTAATAATGCAGGATCACGTCTTCTCTTATCGGCACCAATAGGTGTTTTAGCATTCTTTAAAAAGCTATTTAATAGGTCCTCAAGAAATTTAATACGTGTCGTTTCACTCATTCCTGTTGGTGCTTGTTCATACTCACTGTATAAAACATTATAGAAGTGATTTGTAAAAGCACTTTGAGGGTCCATATTAATTGAACTATATGTGTAAGTGGTTCCATCTAATGTATCAGATGAATAAGCAAAGTTTCCTTCTTGATTATAATAATCATAGATTTCATTTACTTCGCCTTCTAAGTAAACTTTCTTTAAGATGACATAATAACCAGAAAGGAGAGTGGCAAGTTGGATTTGACCAATGATTTGCCCTTCAAGCCAGTAATTATACCCAGAGAATCCACCATTATTATGAACTGGAATAATATCTACGTTTGGATCAAGTGTCTTTTTCCCAGCCTCTTTTTCTAAAAGATCGGCCAGTCTGTCTTCCAGACGACCGGCCGATTTCATCACGAGGTCTGAGATTTCAATGTATGTTTTAGCGACTAACATTTTTATCCCAATATCTTATTGTTGTTGTTGTTGTGTTTGATTATAACTTTGTCCCACAGCTATACTTGTGATAACTGGTTTTAAAGTTAGGTTCTCTTCTTCACGGTCAGCTCTAGTAAAAGTAATTCCGTGATACTGATGTGAAGCGATCACTCTTAATGCTTCCCAATCTTTAGCTGGGTTTCTAACTGCATCTAAGATAACTTCTCTATATTGACTAACCTGGTTCTTATTAGCTGCTGGTAAAGCCGCTAGAACTGGGTCCATATCAATTTCTAATCCTAACTCAAGAGCAAAAGTTATATTCTTCGCATTTTCTAGTGCTGGAAGAACTTCTTGTAATGCCTTTACTCGTGTAGCTGGTGCAGTAGGGAACATGTATCCAAGTAGAGATCCATACTCATTTAACTTTCTTTCCCAAGCAATATCACTTTCTTTTAATGATCTTTTTAAATCATTGATTACAGTGGTTTTTAATCCAGCTTTATCAGCATATCCGTATAGAGGCTTTCTCTCTACTTGCAGATCATACTGTAGGTTATCAACTGATCTATTATTCGCACCTAAGAAATTACCGTAGTAGTTTAAAAACTTAGCTAACGATACACCACCATCTTTAATGGCTCTTTTTTCTGCGGCCATTGAGTTTTTAATTTGTTGATAGTGAACAAGCTCATGTCCAGCAGTATAGATAAGTGTAAATGGATTAAGTTCTGATCTTAACCAAATATAGATATCACTATTTGAGTATAGACCTTGAGACTCTTTTTTCTTCGCAAAACACTCACCAGCAAAGTCACGGTTACATAATTTTAGATCTCTAAGCTTTTCTGTTGAAAGGATAGAGATTCTGTCTTTTTTAAACTCATTAGTAAAAATTTCTTTTAAACTTACACCTTGCTCTTTTGCAAAGTTTTCAATGTTAAATTTTGCATATGGAGCAGCATCCATTAACTCAATAATATCGTCAATTGATTTACTGTTTGAGTTAATGATCTCTTGGAGACGAGCTACTTTCTTATGCTTTGCTAAGTGCTCAGCTCTTTTTGTTTGTAAGAATTGAGCTCTTTTTTCAGCTTTTAAGTTATTTGACTCTTCAAGAATAATTGCCCAGTCTGCTCTAGCAGCTCTTAGCTCTTTTGAGATTAGTTTAGAATCACTTAGTAATTCATTATTTCTCATTTCATACTGGCTTGCGACCTTAACTTCTCTGTCTCCATCTTTGTCTCCAAGATAAAGAGTTTCAAACTTTAGTTTTGTCACATCAGCATCTAATGAAAGTAATTGTGCAAATTCAACTGATTGCTTCGACTCTAATAGTCTTGTCTTTGCAATATCACAGAACTCATTTAAAAAGCTTCTTACAGCTTTCTTTCCACGTGCTGTCATAATAGTCGATGGAAATTGTGTTCTTACTGCTGATTTAAGTACAACTAGGAGTTTATCTAAAGTTGCTTTCTCACTTGCCTTAATGTTTTTCGCTGCAATAAGTTCTTCTATTTCATCTAAAATAACTAGGTCAATGGCCATGTCATTTACTGAATAGAAAGTATGTGTTCTTTCAATACTTACAACTCTTAGATTATCGATTAGGTCTCTAAGTTCAAAGAAGTATGATTTATCTTCTAAAGTTTTTAAGTAATTAACAATTCTATTTTGAGCTTTATCCACAGTGCGGAAATACTTTTTAATTTCGCTCTTAGGAATTTTAGTTTCAACAAAATCAATTGCTCTGTAGATAGCTTCAATACTTCTTGGGTGTAAGAAAGATAAGATCTCTTTTAATTGTACTTTTAAAGAATTTAAAAGCCCAAGAGTAATATATGCACTCGCATCTTCTTTTGCTAATTGAGTATTGATCTCTTTAAGTATTCTTGAAACTTGTACAATTTGAGCTCCAACAAATACTGGGATATCACTTGTGAAAAGTTTAGGTGACCTTTCAGCTACAAGTTCTTTTGCTGTTACAGAGTTCTTGTCGTTAACATCATCTGTAATAACAAATGGTGCATAACCACCACCTGCAGATGTGTTTACAATAGAGCTCATTTTACCTCTTTCTTGTGGAGCATATCTAACAAGTGCATTGTGAGTCATTCTTGGAAGTGCATCTTTTCCACCACCGTAGAATACCCAAATTCTGATATCTGCAGCAAGGTTAGCAAAACGATAACCTTCATCTTTTCTTTGAACAGCTACAGGAATACGACCAATTTTTACTAATTGCTGATAAGCAAATTCAGTTGGTCTTTTATCGATCATTTCTAATACTTCTTTTTTCTTAGCTGCCGGTAATGTCTTCATGATGAATACACCTTGGCCACCAGCTAGGTTAGGAGACTTAACAACCCACTCATCAGGATTTGATTTAATGATCTCTACAGATTCTCTTGTTGGAGGTAGAGTTTGTGGAGGAAGTAACTTTGCACCTTCTCTATTATCTACACCTAAACGAATAAGCTCTTCATTATAAAATTTTGGAGCATAGTGAGTAAGTGTTGCTAGGATGATTTTATTGTCTAAAATTCTGTTTAAACCACCCATGTAGAATTTCTTATTTACGATGGCATCGATTGCACCAGGAATTGCATAAGCTGACTCAAGAGGTACAGGGTTACCATTAACATCTTTGATTACACTTGGCTTACCGTCTCTACCTTTTCTAAGTGCGTCTGTTAAGTAAATCGCTTCACCGCTATCTGGATCTCTAAGAGTTAGATCTCTTTTTGCATCAAATAATGCAGAGTCAGAATTAATTCTTGAGTAAGCTGCAGTTACAATTGGATTTGTTTTACAAACAGTTCTTAGACGGATAAATCCTTCTTTATCACAATATAATTGATCAGTATCTGCATAGATTAATCCAGAGTATGCAGCTAATTGATGAATCTCAGGAGCCGCACCATTTGAACCACCTGGAGGAAGAATGATTTGAACACCATCTTTTCTACCAGTCCAGCTTTCACCTAATGACTTGTATGTTTCACCTAGAACTTTAAAGTGATCGTTTGGCATAACACGACCAAGAGAATCTAAAATCTCTGGGTTTTGTGCATAAAGGCCTTCAAGCATATTCATATTATTAGATGCACCACTTGGTGAACCTGCATTTAATTCTAAAATTCTAAATGGAAGAGTTGGAAGATCACCTTCTTTGTTTTTAAGGATAAGTCTTGGAAAATCATTACTCTGTTGAATATAGTCTTCAACAAGTACAAGGTCTAAACCAACATTATCCATGAATGGGTAATCTTTCATATTCTTGTGGTGAAGCTGTGGGAAATAAGAAGGTGAAGTTTCACAAGCTTCAATAAAAATTTTCTTTACATCTTCAGGTAAGCTTTGAACAAATTCACTAGAGCGAATGTCTTTTGCACTATAAAGATCCTGAAGAACTTTACGACAGCTAATTAATAGTTTTTGTGCTGCTCTTTCAACTTCATTGAATGTAGATTTCTGAAGTGGCACAACTGTTGTTGTACATGGAACAGTAAATGTTTTATAACCCTTAGCTGTTTTCTTAGAAAAAGTTAAATCTCTATTTTTAATGAACTTAGTAAGTCTTTTTGACTCTTGGTAGTGTGTACTGATGTCATTTTCTAAAATTCTCTTCGCTAGCGGCTCTGCATGCTGATAAGCTTTTCTTAATTTCTTAGCTGAAAATAAGTAATTTGCAACTTGCACCTCAACGTTTCCAATGAAACCTAGGTTAGGGTTGTAGAGCTTTTTAGAATTCTTCTTAGAATTAAGTGTTTTCACAATTTACCTCGGATGATGTTCTTACATTTTTCGGCACCATTCCGTGGCAGCTGAATATTTTTATGTAAGTAAAATATACAATAAAAAATAACGCGTTGCAATATCTTTTTGCACTCTATTTTAATTTCGTAGATAAATTTAACGTATTTTGAGTTTTTCTCAGCAAAAGTGTAAAAAATTCATTCAAATTCTTGTTTCAATTTTAAAATGAAACAGAACTGTCAATATTTTAAACAAATTTTGTATGTACTTGATATTTCTTAAGAGTTGCTAAAGTTTGGAAATGGGCCCATACTAATATCAGGAGATTAAGGATTTATGACTAAAGAAATATGCTTGATTGAAGATGAGAAAGATATTGCCGAGGCAATTAGAGATTACCTAGGTACAAAAGACTTTAATGTCCACATTTTCGGATCTGCAGAAGAATTTTATGATGGAAAGCCAGAAGACTTTGTTGGTATTTATCTCGTGGATTGGAATTTACCAGGTGAGCCTGGAATCGAAGTTATAAAGAAAATACGATCAAAAGATATGTTGTCTCCCATCTTCATGGTGTCTGCCTATAATCAAAAAAATGATATTTTAGAAGGCCTCAAATCTGGTGCTGATGACTACATTACTAAGCCTTTTAGTTTTGAAGAGCTTGAAGTCAAAATCGCTAATGCTCATACTAAGTACTCATTAGTATTACAAGCGGGTGCTGATAAGAATGACTTTCAATTATTAAAGGATGCTAAGGCCTTTATTAAGGGTGGTCAGACTGTGAATCTCACTGCCAGAGAGTTTGTTATCTTTGAAGGTCTATTAGGTGCTGAAGGCGAGCCGTTAACTCGCGAGGACCTTATAAAGTGTTTTGATAAAGACGATCAAATGACAAATAGAAATATAGATGTCCATGTGTTCTCCTTACGTAAAAAACTTAAAGCAGTTGGAATGCGCATTGATACTGTATGGGGTAAGGGATATAAAATCTCTTAAGCCCTTAGGTTCACTTAGAAAAATAATCTAAATTCAACTTCAAAGCGATCAACTTTTGGAACGTTTGTTCCTGTAACCATATGTTGATAGAAGAATTTTACTTGTGCAGGAATTGCAAATTCATTCTTCGTAAACTTATTAACAGATGTAAGCTCTGCCTTTAATCTAATATTGTGAGAGTCAGAATCTGAATTATATGCAAGATAATCATTAGCAGCACCGTATTTAGATTCATACTCTGATTGACCTGTGTGCTCATAAATGTATGCAACATTGAAGTTATACCAATCACTTGGAATATAACTTAGGTCAATATCAAACATTGTTTTATTACCTAGTTTTTCATAAAAAGTACCTTTCTCATCAGAGATATTTACTTCTTTGTCATAAGGAACACGAAGTGTTTTATCTGCTCCGAATTGATAGGTATATCTCATCCATGAATTGGCGATAAACTTAGAATTAAAGATATAGCTTCCTCCAAACTCAACAAATGCATCCCATTGTCCGTCACCAAAGCCAACATCTTGTAAAATATCTGGATCATCAACATAACCAGTTGGAGCCACACCACCCATTGTAAGCATTAATCCATAATCATATGCAGTGTAGAAGTTATACATAAGACCAAACTCTAAATCACCAGGACCTTGTCCTTCCCAGTCACCAACTTCATCGTATCCAAATGTATTAGTCGCAATACTTTGAATAGTTGCTCCATTAACATCTGGTAGTTGCTCGATAAGATTTCCAACAGTTCCGTTAATATTATTTGGATCTGTTTGGTAAAGATCAGCTGTGTCTGCGTAAGTATTTTGTCTTGTTCTCTTATAACCCATCTTTACACGAGCATCATACATAGGAAGAGCGGTATAAATAGTCATAATATCAGTTAGACCATAAGCAAGCCCATAACCAATAATATTCATTTGCGCGTTGGCATCTATTTTATATGTACCTGCTGTAAGATTGTCATAGGCCTCTGGATTATCTTTTAAGATTTCTAAAATGGCCTTAACTCTATCATCATCGATACCTTCTAAGTTTTTAGCACTGGCCTCAATTTCATAACTCATTGGAGTTTCAGACTTTGAGCGGTTAAACTCAGAATCAATATTAGTCGTTTGTACATTACGAACAACACCTAAACGAACACCTTTTGGTAGGGTTTTATAGTATTGGGCGAATACACTTTGTACTAAAGTAGTGGAAAATATTAAGAATAATACCTTAAGCAATTCTGGGTCTCCTCTCTCATCTCTATTTCTTTCTCAATTTTGATACATCTATATTAACTTATGTGAAGGGTGGTTTCACGAAGAATTAACGCGGTGTGTAAAAATGACATGCTTCCTTATCAAAGCTGGTTTTGAGCACTGAAATCAGGCAAAATGTTTAAACCGGAGGTCAAAATTGAGAGGAGTCAAATTGAGAGGATTACTTCAAATACTTTTATTATGTGTTTTAGCTGCTTCTTGTTCAAAGGGACAGAGCTTAACGGATTTCTTAGAGGGTGGAACACTACAAAGTGAGAGTAAGATTAATCCACTGTTTAAAGCAGAAACACTGGCCGCTGCAAATGGTGACTCTAAACTTTATACATTAACTTTAAAAGTACCACTGACTAAAGATTCTCTTGGATCATATGATTTTTCTGAAATCATGGAAAATGACGATCTTGATAATAGTAATCGTTCATGGCTTAAAAGATTCTTTGATTCAGTTTTTTATAACCTTGCAAATATTTGGTTCCGATTTGGTCAAAAAAATAAGTACTCTTATTCAACGGCGATTGATTTTCCTGAAATCGATTCAAACTATATTAAAGAAGTTCGAATTAAGAAGCTTTTCTTCTCCCTAGAAGATTGTGACATCATTGATGAAGACTGTGTTAAGCGAAGAACTTCAAGACCTCCAAGCTTAAACTTCTTACGTCGTTTCTTTTTGAATGTTTCTCCTTTGCAAGCTAATGAACTACATCTACTAGATGAAGGTGAATTTAAAGAGTGGGGTAAAGGTGACTTTAATCGTGTGGCCAATAAAGTCTTTAATCAAGGATACTTTGATAATTTTAACGATTATTACTATGACTTCTTAGAACTAAGTGGGGTAACTGAAAATGATGAACACCCATACACTGTAAGACATATGTTTAATGACTTAAATGTTGCAAGACTTGAAAATAATAAAAAACGTCAACGCAGTGAAGAGAATGTTCGCGATAATGGTAGAACTTTTCTTTTTAGACTTAAAAAAGATATTACAAAATATAGAAAAGTAGAGATTAAACAACACTTTAAACAAGATGCTTTTGATGGAGTTGTAAAAGATATAACTCTCTTAGGTGATAATTTAGTTGTAGAAATTTATACTCCTGAGCAAAGAGCAGACTTCTTTAGAGTTCTTTCTTCTACAGTTGAAAATGTAGATGAATTAGATATTAAATCTTTTGAAGGTTGTTCTTATATTAATTGTACAACAATAGATGTGAACTCAATCAACCTAGTACCTTTACTAGAAGAGAATCATCAAGTTAAGTTTGATACTTTCTTAGAGTTAAGATACTTAGAAATTAACGACTTCTTATATAATGGATACGTTGAGATAGAGGTTAAGCTCGATTTGCCGCTTTAATTTTAGCTAGGTCGATATCAATATCATACTTATCGGCCTCTTCTTCGACGATATCAAAAAAGTCCTGACTCAGAATAACTAGGTTTATAACATTAAACTTCTGTTCCAGACTTATTGCACAGCTATTTGAACACTTAAAGTCTGATGAAAAAATATATATTTCTTTAATTTGAGATTGATTTTGAAAGTTAGAATAATATTCAAAGTATTCTGCAACCTTTTCTCTCAGCTTTTTGTTTAAACTAGCTTTGGTATCTTCCTTTAAATTATAATAAAACAGAGAAGTTGACTTGGATTTACCATCAAAGGTGAGTTTTACAACTCCACTGCTGGCAATTTTTAGTGTATCATTTAAACAAGATGGACAGTACATACTTTAATTATGACAAAAAATATTAAATAACCAATAGGAAAATTTATGATAGCTGAAGAAAAATGGGTAAATACTTTTGATGACTTAAAGCTCAACTGTAAAGTTCATGAAAATGGTAGTGCTGTGTGGATAATTGTAACCCATGGTTTAGGTGAACATGGTGATAGACATTCCCATTTGCACGAGCTTTTCTCACAGTACTTTAATATTTGCACATATGATCTAAGAGGTCATGGAAAGAGTGAAGGGAAAAAAGGCTATGCTAAACATTTCTATGAATTCTCAGAGGACTTGTATTCAGTCATAAACTTTTTAAAAGATGAATACCAAATGAAAAGATATATCTTAATTGGCCACTCAATGGGAGGACTTGTGACAAGTACCTTTATGCAAAAAAGAGTGGATAAAGACTTTTACCCTGAAAAGGTCATTCTTAGCTCTCCTGCATGTGCTGGACCTGGAGCAATGGGGAACTTCTTTAGATTTGCTCCAAGAACATTTAATCGCTTTATGGCCAATATTCCTCTAACCATGCCAATCAGTGGAGTGCTAGATATCAAAAAGCTTTCTCATGATCCAAGAGTTTATGAAGAGTATATAAAGAACCCTCTTAATGTACTTAAAATTCATACCCACTTACTCTTTGAAATTTTAAGAGAATCAAAAGAAGTGTTTTCTAAACCATTAAGAATTACATGTGATCTTTATGTGGGAATAGGAACTGAAGACTATTTAGTTAATGCACCTTTCTGTATTGAGTATTTTAAAAATGTTGAAAAGCAAGCAAACCTCTTTGTTGTCGAAGGAGGTTACCATGAACTTCATAATGAAATTGAACGTTATCGCTTACCATTTTTCGACTTTCTTAAGAAAGCTATTATGGACTCAATTTATACATGATCGAATATAGTTTATTCGCTCAAGCGCTGGTGGATGAGAAAAGTAAAACTTCGAATAAGTCGGATGCGGCGTTAAGGTAGAAGAGTTATCTTTATACATCTTAATTAAAGCATTTATCAGATCTTGCCCATTAGCATGGTCACATGCAAACTTATCCGCTTCATATTCATTCTTTCTAGAAAGCCATGAAAAGAGGGGAGTTAAGAAGAATGTATAAATCGGTACTAAACTACTAAAAAGTGTTAATGCCATATAGTTTGATGGCTGAAGCTCTGAAAAAATTTGATAAAACCAAGCACTCTTACTTAGAAGTCCCAGTATATAAAAACCAATATAAAGAAAAACAATTGATTTCATTAATGACTTAATTATGTGTTTATGTTTTAAGTGGCCTAATTCGTGTGCCATCACTGCAATCACTTCTTCGGTACTCAGTGTTTTTAAAAGAGTATCAAAAAAGACAATTCGTTTATTCTTACCAAAGCCTGTAAAGTAAGCATTTCCGTGGGAGCTTCTAAGACTCGCATTCATTACGTAATAGTCCTTAAAGCTTAGGTTTGCTCTTTCAATTAAAGCATTCATTTCTTTTTCTAGTTCCACATCCTTAAGTGGAGTAAACTTATTAAAGAGTGGAGCTATGAATTTAGGGTAGGCCCATATTAAAAAGAATTGAAAAACTAAAAATGCACTGGCACCTGCAAGCCACCAAAGTTCACCTAAACTTTCCATTAAATATAATAAAAAATAGAGAAAGGGAGCACCAATTAAGCAGGATAATAAAATTCCTTTAAATATATCAATAAGAAAGATTTTAGGAGTTGTTTTATTAAAACCAAACTTCTCTTCCAGTACAAAGGTGGAATAAATACTTTCTGGCAAACTTACGATCATAGATATGAGGGAAAGTATTCCAAAGAAGATCAGCCCTTGAATTTTACTTGAATACTCAAAGTTACTTCTTACAAATTCATCAACCCAGCCATAAATAAAAAATAGACTAATATAAAGGCTGATGAAAGCTATAAGGTTTGAAACGATGCCAAAATTTAGTTTTGCGATAGAATAACGCTGAGCTTTCTGGTGATTTTCTAGATCAATCTTTTCTTCAAAGCCTTTTGGGACCTGATTTGCATGTTGTCGAATATATTTACTATTTACACGATTAAGTATGATTTTTAGAATGAGTCCTGCAATGCTAAAAATTAAAAATGATATTAATATGATTTGGGCCAAAATTACTCCATGAAAGTTTTAAAAGTATATTTAGAAGAAAGTCCTCTGCGTAACTTCAATTATATTATTTACAGTGAGGTCAATAAAAACGCAATATTCGTCGATCCATTAGATATCGATATTACGATGCCTATTGTAAAAAAGCTTGGATTAAATCCAAAGTACTTAATTAATACTCATTATCATGCAGATCACAAGCATCACAATCAAAAACTTTTAGACGAGTACTCTGTAACAGAGATTCTTTTTAAAGACCTTGAGGTATTTGAATTGAGCTCTAGCGAGAAGCTTCAGGCCTTATATACACCAGGGCACTTAGATCCACATTTTATCTTTAAATTGATTCAAGATGATAAGGCCTTTGGAGTGATCACTGGAGATGTTTTATTTAATTGTGGGATTGGGAATGCAAGACAAGGAGATGTGAATGTTCTCTTTGAAACGATTGATAAAGTTATTATGAAGCTTGAAGATGATTTAATTGTCTATCCAGCCCATGATTATTTAGTAACTAATTTAAAGTTCGCTCAAACCATTGAAGAAAAAAATGAAATTCGTGATAATTTATTAAAAGAAAAACTCGCAATCGATGATAAAGTTACTCATCATGAAGTTGATCATACGATAAAAGATGAAAAGGAGATAAATCCTTTTCTAAGATTGGAGAAGTACCAAGATATTTTTCCAGGCTTGAGTAAGAAAGAAATATTTATAAATATTAGACGTCAAAGAGATAATTGGTAGGAGGAATTATGGCTAATTTACCCAAAGTAGGAAACATGGCACCAGCATTTACTTTAGTGGACCAAGATGGAGAAAAGGTTGCTTTAAAAGACTTTAAAGGAAAGAAGAACGTTGTCCTTTATTTTTATCCAAAAGCAATGACACCTGGGTGTACTGTTCAAGCTTGTGGCATTAGAGATTATAAAAAAGAATTTGCTAAGGCCAACACAGTGGTTTTAGGAGTAAGTCCAGATGAACCAAATAAGCTACAACGTTTTATTGAAAAGCAAGATTTAAACTTCACTCTACTTTCCGATCCTGATCATAAGATTGCAGATAAGTATGGATCTTGGGGACCAAAGAAGTTTATGGGCAAAGAGTATGATGGAATCTTGCGCCAGACTTTTATTATTGGAAAAGATGGTAGACTCAAGCACATTATGGACAAAGTAAAAACCAAAACACACCATGATGATGTACTAGATTTTATTAATGAGAATCTGTAATTTGTTTTTTATCTAAAATTTCAATCGAAAATCTTTGAGAGAGGATACTAAGTATTCTCTCTACATCTTCTTCAAATTCTGGAGTGCAATACACGGACATATCTCGATACTCTTCACCAAGGGAGCTCTCGAGGGTGGAATAGAAGCAGATTCCCTCATTAGACTCAAAAGTAAAATAAACAAAACTCGAGTCGGCCTTACTTACTCGTAAAGTAATATTAATTAATTCCTGATTGTCTTGGTACGTTATATTGTTTTGCATAGGATTAAGTTCTCAATAACATTGACTTACAAGCTTTACAAGCCCTAAAATAGATATATGTATATAAGTCATGGAGGACTTAAATGTTACAGAGCAAAAAAATTCTCCTTTTAGCTATGCCGCTCATCCTTGTGAGCTGCTCAAGTTTAGTTGAATCCACTAGAAAATCCTTATTAGGTGAAGATAGTCCTAGAGAAACAAAGAAAGAAGTTAAATGGGTTTCAAAGGCCCAGTATGATGACCTTCTTACTCGTTATAAGAATCTAAAAGACAGTCATGAAAAATTAAAAGACGAAAAACTCAGTGGAAATAAGAATTATAACCAAATGGAAGAGATGTCTCAGAATAGTGGAGCCTCAGAGACCATTGATGTTTTTGCTAAAGGTGGACTGGCCAATCAAGTTGAATCAAATATGCAGCCAGAGCCTGGAGTAGAATTACAAAACCTTAATTCATCTGGAATCGAAGAAGAATTAAAAGTTTATAAAAAAGGAATTGCCTTAAAACTTAATGGGAAAATTGATGACTCATTAAAAGTTTTTCAATACCTTGAAAGATCAAAGTCTGAACAAATTCGCGTGAGAGCGAAAAGTCATATCAGCAATATCTACATGGATAAAAGTCAATTTGATTTAGCTCTACAAGTAAACGAAGCAATCATTACTAATTATGCTTTCAGTGGAAAAGTTATTGATGCTCTTAAGGATGCGATCGTTTGTTGTGATAAATTAGGTTTAACAGATAAGAAATTAAAATATCAATCAATCCTTAGAGATTTTTTTGAAATTAGAAGTTAATAAGGACTGAGGGAAGGTAATTGAAAAAAAGAGAACTCTTTTTAATTTTAATTCTAAGTGCCAACGCTGCAGCTCAAGTGCCGGGAGATCTTGTATTAGAAGATCCGGAAGATATTCAATTATTAATGGAAGAGTTTCCTGAGGAAGCTACCACAAATACAGAGAGAGAGCAGGAGAGCACCTTAGATGACCTAGAGGCTTTAAAAGAAGACCTTGGTGAGATTGAGTTTGCTCTACCTGAAGAAGATGTTCCAACTAATGCTAAAGAAGATGCTGATATCGTTAGTAAACCTGAGATTCTTTCAGGTGATGTAAACTCTAGTGATGCTAAAGTTATCTTTGATGTGGGCAAGGAAGAAAAAGAATTACTTGAAATGGCCAAGAGCATGCAAGGGAAAATCCCTATCAATGAATGGTCAGAGATTGCAGGTGCAACAACAAATAGTACCTATACAGTTCAAAAAAATGATTGGCTTTGGAAAATTTCTAAAAAATTATTTGGTTCAGGTTTTTATTATTCAAAAATCTGGGCATTAAACCCTTATATTACAAACCCACATGAGATTGAGCCTGGAATGGTTTTAAACTTCAACACTGGAAATCAAGATAATCTTCCTGAAGTTTCTGTTTATAAGCAAAAGGCTCAAAGCGTAGCAAAGAAAGTTGATCCTGCTGATCCTTATGCAAAGTGGGGGGATGATGCAACTCCTGAATGGATTCGTCAAAAAGAACGCTTACAAAATCAAGGTGTCTTTGTTCAATTTGCAACAGCAGATACAGATAAGACTTTATCAGAAGTCAGTGAGCAAAACCTTATTAAAGAATATGAAGCCTATGAGCCACCAAGACCAGACTTTAATATCGAGATTCCAAGAGAGGAGTACGATTCAACTGGTTTTGATCGAAATGCAAAAATTACTTTTAACTTTAAAGAAGGTTTTTATTTAAATACTTTCTTATCAACTAATATTGTACAAGACTTTGGTAAGGTTGATTCAGCCATTGAAGAGAAACAACTCTTTACCAAGTACGATTCAGTTTATGTTACTTTTGATGAAAGTATTGAGGTTGTGATTGGAGATAAGTTTTCAATCTATACAGCTCAAGGAATCAAGACTAATGAAAACTCGGATCGCCAAGGTTATAAATATACAATCGTTGGAAGTATTGAAGTAAAAGCTAAAGTTGGTGATAAGTGGAAGTGTGAGATTATAGAATCTGCAGGATTAATTAGTAGAGAAGATCGTATCACTGTTTATACTCCTAAAATTGATCGTATTACAAAAACATTTAACTCAAGGCTGATTGAAGCAGTTCTTGTTTCATCATTTAATGACCATCAAGAGTATGCATCTTTTGGAGATGTTGTTTACATTGATAGAGGACGTGCTGATGGTGTTGAAATGGGTAATGTTTTTGAAGTATACGGTTTTCAAGATAGGGGAACAGATAGAAATATCACAGAAAATCCAACCTATAAAAATGGTGAATTAACCATTATTTCATTAACAGATAACTTTGCCACAGCACTTGTTACAAGTTCTGTTAGAGACTTTATTATTGGTGATATTGCTGTAACGAAAACAAAAGCAGCTGCAGCGAGAACCACGCTCTTAAAAGAAAGACTAGAAAGTGGAGCTGATAGCGCTATTAAAGATAAGGCATTAGATGAACTTGATGTTGAACTTAATCTTGATGACTTAAATGATAGTTTACTAGATAAAGCAGATCAGATTCAATTTACTGAAGATGAACTAAGTGAGCTTGAAAGACAAGAAAGAGAAAAATCAATTATGAGTGAAGGGGAAAAAGACCTCAAAGCACTTGAAAGACTAGAGCAAGATATTGAGTCTGCTGAGAAACTTCTGAATCAGTCTCGCTTAGATGAAGATAAATTATTAGAAAATGAAAGCTTAGATGATGTAGAGAGAAATCTACTTTATCAACAACAAGAATCTCTTGATGAGCTTGAAGAAAACTTTGGTAAGCGTTACCTTGATGAAGATCTTAATGATAAAGATAATCCATTTGGTCTTACTGAATTTGATATTGAAGAAATGGATGAGCTTCTAAATATTGAGAAGACTCAAGAAGAATAAAGCAGATTAAAACTTGAAAAACATAATCCAACCCTTATTACTCTTAAAAGGATTCGCCATGGGACTAGCAGATATAGTCCCTGGGGTTTCTGGTGGAACAGTTGCCTTTATTACTGGAATCTATGATGAACTTTTAAAAAGTATAAGTTCAGTGAATAAAGAATTTGTCGCTCTCCTAATAAAATTTGAAATTAAAAAGGCGCTAGAGCATATAAACTATCAGTTTCTTATTCCACTTTTTATAGGAATTGGTAGTGCCATTCTTCTTACTTCTCGCTTAATGCATTACCTTTTAGAAACTCACCCCACTCATACATGGGGCTTCTTCTTTGGTTTAATAGTCGCTTCAATTATTTATATTGCTCGATCAGTAGAAAAACCTTGGAACTTACAAAAAGTAATTAAATTATGTGTTGGTATCTCGATTGGTTATTCACTAGTCTCTCTTGTTCCAGTGCAAACAGAGAACTCATATCTAAATATCTTCTTCAGTGGATCGGTTGCAATTTGTGCAATGATATTACCGGGCATTAGTGGTTCATTTATCCTACTTATCCTAGGGAAGTATGCCTTTGTTACAGGAGCCTTGAAAGCTCCCTTTGTCGATAATAATTTAATTTATATCTTGGTCTTCTGTATTGGATGTCTTGTTGGACTACTATCCTTCTCAAAGCTCTTAAATTATCTAATGAATAAATATCACCAAGCGATGATCTTAATCCTTACGGGCTTTATGATCGGATCCCTAAAGAAAATTTGGCCATGGAAAGAAACCATTAGATCAATCGTTGTAAGAGGAAAGACTCATGTCCTTGAGGAAGCGAATATACTTCCCGCAATTAATTCATCAGTCCTCACAACCATTGCTATAATGATTCTTGGCTTTGTTTTAGTTTTCGCTATTGAGAAATTTGCAATTAAAAAAGATTAATTCTTACAAAAACAATTATCTTGAAAGAGATTATCAGTTTCAATACAAACGTAGCCTTCCTTATCAATACACTGTGAAATTTTATTATACATGTATTCACACTCAGGAGAGCTGATTACATTTTCTAAAACATCACCAGTAGGAGTATAGATAAAGTCGAGTTTATGAAAGAAACTCATACAATCTAGTCTAGCCGTTAAACTTGGGTCTTTTGTATTTGCCAAGTTCCAAACCGCATCAAGGTCAGAGTTAGTAATTTGATCAAATTCAGTTTCGATAGAAAACAAACTTGATGTTAACAATAGCAGGATAAGTAACATTTTTAAGTTCATGTTAAGCTTTTCGGTGCGCGTAGGGGCAAATGAAACTAATATTCCCAAATGCCGAAAATGGGCATACAATGCCTAGTAAGAACCAAAGTATTAATGAGTTTACGGGGTGTTAGCTCAGCTGGATAGAGTAGATGGCTTCGAACCATTTGGTCGGGGGTTCGAATCCCTCACGCCCCGCCATTTTAATTATGAATAAAAACGAAAACCTTTTTGATGCCACTACAAATGAGATCTATCGTCCTTGGATGAGAACAATATATTTTGTGATAGGAATTCTTATTATTTTGTTAAGTTGTATTATTCTATATATTGCACATGTAAAACATCAGTCAGTTATGGGGTATGCACTTTCTGGAATATTATTTCTAACAGGTACCTCTACAATCATTTTCACTAGAAAAGCCAGTGATAAGCTTGTTTCTTTTATGTTTAGTGGCTGGAGATCTTTATGAACTTTTACCTTTTCTTTATTCACCCACAACTTAAAGATCTTTTACTAGAAGAGCTTAAGCGTCGGCACTCAAAGCTTAGCCTGAGTTTTTCAAATAAAGAGTTTCTTTCGATGAAAGGACCTGAGGGGTATGAAGTGCACCTTGAAAAAAATCCTCTAGTCTTTGCAAAGCGTATGGGAATCTTTTTGGATAAGAGTGCTGATCCAGGTGAGTATGCTGTACGAGTTAAAGAGGGAGAGTATTGGAATTATGAACTCATTCGAACTCCTTGTGATACATATGATATCGTTGAATCACCTAAGCCTGAGGGAGCACCTGCGAGAGCTTGGCATAAGATTGATGAAGCTTGTAAGCACTTTGAATGGAAGATTAAAGCGGGGGAGATTGTTATTGAGATTGGTTCAGCTCCAGGTGGAATTTCATATTATTTATTAGATAAAGGTGCTGAGTTATATGCCGTTGATCCCGCCAAGATGGATCCAAGTCTAAAAGGTTTTAAGCATATCCAAAGAAGTATCTTTGATGTGGATCGAAGAGATCTTCCCACTCACTGTGATTGGCTTATATCAGATCTTAATTTAAGTGGTGATTTAAATGTAGTTCAATGTGCTCGTATTGCTGCTTATTATTCAAAGTTAAAAGGGGGCTTTCTAACTATTAAGACTCCTCAGGATTTTGATGTAAAACATATGAAGAAATGGGCAAAGAGCTTTGAGAATTTTGAGACAACTTTATTTCACCTTCCTAGTCATAGGAGAGAGATAGGTTTATTCTTTCGAAATACGGCTTTAAGTAATTAGAATTACGAAGTTTTCATGGCTTAATTTAAGTACGTAAATTGCCGATAAGTTAGCATGAAATTTCTTATCTTTAACACTCTATTTTTATTATCAATTAACCTTGTGGCACAAGAGCGCTCGCCAAATCACATGCTTGTGATTGGGGGAGGGGGAGAACCCGAAGGTGATACAACTATCTTTGATGATGGTCTAAATCGACTAGGTGGGTATTTAGATAAAAATGACAAGGATTGGAATATTGGTGTTTCTTTTAATGGAGGACACTCGCGAACAGAAAGAATTGTAGAGAGAGAAATTGGTGCAGGTAATACTTCTTTTACAGAGGAAAGATATAATCAACTTATTAGTGAGTACGAACAAAAGTTAATAAGTGGAGAAATTCAAAGTGGAGATCAGTTAGTTCTCATCATTGATACCCATGGTGCTCAGAGATATGGTGATAATCGAACCCATGGTGTTTCGACCGCTTCAGGGGCAATTGAAGATTATGATAATTTATCTGGCAGTAGCATTGTAAGCTTAGATAGACTACAAAGATTAAGTGAGTTGGCCTTAGAAAAAAATGTGAATTTAGGTATTGTTGATTTAAGTTGTCACTCAGGTGCAACTCAAGTACTTGCAAATGCTAATACTTGTGTTTTCTCTGGAAGTGGTCCTGATGTATATAATTATGCTGATGAATCTTTTCAAAAAAACTTAAGACGAGGTCGTACATTAGAGGATATCTTTTTGCGTTCAAGAAAGTCTATGCCAAGAAAATTCTCAATGCTCTCGTCTCCAATTGGACAAAGAATTCAAGACGAGATTTATCCATTAGTTAAAAAGTACTTAATGTATGATAACGAAAGAGTTGGTGGACGTAAGTATCAAAATAGTTTTCAACAAGTATTTGAAGAAAGTCCAGCCTGTTTTGTTAGGCAAGAGAGTTTAGAGTTTCAGGAGTTAATGAATTTGATTGGTGAAGTTGAAGATATAACTAGTAGACGTTATCGTAGATTAATAAGTGCCTTAGAGGAGTATGAAGAACTTAGGTCTGTCCATAGGCAGGAATATGTTCGTCAAGCCAACCTTTTAGCATCGATTCCTGATGAAGAAATTTGTACCGTTGATAATTATTGTCATACCTATAGTGCAAAGGAAATTCTTAATTCAAGACAATCAACTATTGATTATTATCAAAATAAAATGAATGAAGAGCCAAGTAATAATACATGGGAATTTAATTTAAATATTCATCGCTCAATAATGGCGCGCAAAGAAGTCTTAATACAGGAAAATCCTAGTTTAGCGGACTTAAATCGAACAGATGTTTTTCACACAGAAACTGAAAGTAAGGCAAGTCGAGTAGGAAGAGAAATGGCAGAACTATATGATGACTTGTATGAAGAATTATCTGAAGACGATAATACTCCTAATCCATGTGCAAGAATAAGGTTTTAAATGTTTAAATATTTAATTTTATTATCTCTTTTTACTTTTAATACTTTTGCAAGTGAGTGTCGACAATTAGAATTAAATGGCTTTGTATCTCCCGAGAAGTCTGGAGTGATGTTGGTGATAAACCCAAAGACGAAGTCAGAAATAAAAATGAAATTTAATGAAAAAGTATTGGTCAAAGTAAACCCTTACTTTGAAAGACAAATAAAAGTAGTTGCAATTATAAATCAAAAAGCACTACAAAATGCTGAGATAATAAAGATCGAAAAAATTGATTATGCTCTTTCAGATCCACTTTTCCACCGCAATACAGTAAAAATTCTGAAAAAAGAAATTTCCTGTAAGTAAAATTCTTACATCTAATTGTGATTTCAATAGGTGCAAAATGCACTTATTTACACTCTTATTTTTCCTTATTAGAACTGAGAGAGTTTATTTAAGGAGAAAGTATGAAATCACTAATGTTATTAGGTTTTTTAAGTTTAAATGTATTTGCTGCGAATATTCTACCTCAAAAGTATGAGTTAAAGTTCATTGATGGTGTTAACACTCTTATCTTTGAAGACCTTTTAGAGACAAGTGGAATAGAGTATACGGATCAAACCTTTAAAGTGTTTGGACTAGAAAAGAGAGATGGTCGCCTGCGTGCCGCTGTTACTTATGATGTGGCTTTTGAACATGTGTATCGTCAGGACGGGAAAGTATTTATCAACGTTTCTACTTATGATTTAAATCGTAATCGCAATATCTTTGCAACTCGTTGGATTGGTATTCGAACGACTGTTTATACAACTTCTGGTGTTTTGAAAGATAGGGCAAATACGAATTGGACTGTAAGAAGACTTTCTGAGTAAATTCATGAGTGGGGTTTACTTCTGATAAACCCCAACTGTTCAGTTTAATACTATATTTATATTAGACTAGGCTCCCCATCCACCTGAAATACTATAAGCTTCACCTGTGATAGTACTTGCTGCGTTACCTGAAAGGAATTCACATAAATCAGCGACCTGATCTGGTGTTGTTAGCTTTTTAATATCTTGATCCTTTAAAAAGATTTGTCTCAAAACTTCTTCTTCGGATAGGTTATTTAATTCCATTTGTTTTTGAATCTGATTGCGCATAAGTGGTGTGTCAACAAAGCCAGGGCAGATGGAGTTAACTGTAATTCCATATTCACCAACTTCTTTTGCAACTACTTTTGCAAAACCTAAGACACCGTGCTTGGCCGCCACATAAGCACTTTTAAAAGGTGAAGCCAGTTTTCCATGAACAGAACTAATATTAATTATTCGACCACTCTTATTCTCTTTCATTCTAGGAAGAACGGCCTTAGTACAAAGAAATGGACTAGTTAACATAACGTCAATTAAGAGCTTCCATTTTTCTGTTGGAAATTCATCGACAGGAGACATGAACTGTAGACCGCAATTATTAACAAGTACATCAACTTGTTTATTAACAGCATGAATCGTCTCAAAAGCTTGATTAATTTCCGTTTCATTGGCCATATTACATTGGATAAAATTGATATTTGAATCAACTGGAGGTGCATTTAAATCTAAGGAGTAGACTTGATAATTTAGACCTGCATATCTTTTAGCAATTGCCAGTCCAATTCCACTAGAGCCACCTGTAATTACTGCTGTTTTCATACTACCTCCATTTTTATAGTGAGGAGGTTTTATGCTTAAAAAAGATATTTTACAATACGCGCATTTCTTAAAAAATCTTAATTTTATGTAATATTAGTCATTTAGGTTGTTTTTATTTGTACGTATGTACAAAATAATTTTACAAACGTACAAAAAAGAAATAGCGTGTTGAAATGGATATGATGACAGATTCTTTTGATTCAAGTCTAACGAGACTCTTTGACTTTCGCCTTAGTAAAGGTGATCAGAAAAAGATGGAAATTGTTCAGGCAACAATTGATTGCTTAGCAGAATTAGGCATAGAAAAATCTAGTTTTGAAGCAATTGCAAAAAAGATTGGAACAAGAAGATCTCATATTACTTATTACTATAAAGATAAGGATGATATCTTTTACGATATCTATAAGTATATTGCTGGTACTTATCAAGAGTATTCAATTCGTCACTTAGAAGCAGCTGGTAATTCAAAAGATAAACTATCAATCTTTTTAGATGCCTACTTTGATTGGACGAGAAATGAACAGAAGCAATTAAATGCAATGTTCTTACTTTATTACTTTTGTTATCACAAACCAGAGTTTCGTGAAATAAATCAAAAAATTAGAGAAGGTGGAGTTCAAAGAATTTCTTATATTTTAAGAGAACAATTTAGTTTCACTCCTAAGAAGTCTCAATTGCTTGCAAAAGGAATTCAAGCAATTATGTCCCATACCGCGGTCGATGCTTCAACATTTAAAGAAGAAGATAGAAAACCAATTGAAAAAGAAAAAGAGGCAAGGAAGCTGATTAAACTTTTAATAAGTAGTGCTTTATAGCACTGAAAGAGAGTGAGTTATGCTTTTAAGTACCCTTGGTTTATTAGGAGGTTTAGTTCTACTAATTATCCTTACTGTAAGAGGAGTTAATCTTCTTATTGCAGCTCCTATATGTGCTCTTCTTGTGGCCTTAATGAGTGGGATGCCTCTATATACTGATAATGGTAGTTATTACTTTCAAACCTATATGAGTGGTTTTGCTGGCTTTGTTTCTTCTTGGTATCTAATGTTCTTAACAGGCTCTTTATTTGGAAAAATGATGGAAGGTACTGGTAGTGCTAATAGTATTGCTAAGTATATTATCAAACATATTGGTATGAAGCATGCGGCACTTGCTATTGTTCTCGCATGTGCGATTCTTACTTATGGTGGAGTGAGTGTTTTTATCGTCGCTTTTGCTGTCTATCCGATGGCACTAAGCCTTTTTCGCGAAGCTGATCTTCCAAGAAGATTTATTCCAGGTGCATTGGCCTTTGGTTCCGTTACCTTTACAATGACAAGTGCTGGTTCACCTGAGATTCAAAACTGGATTCCTACCAAGTACTTAGGAACAACGCCCTATGCTGGCTGGCAAGTTTCTTTGATTGTTGCTTTAGTGATGGCATGCTTTGGTTACTGGTGGCTAAATAGAATGTTAGCAAAAGCTAAAGCTCAAGGTGAAAAATTTGAAGAGAGGCCTTTAGATCCAGCATTTCATGAAAATGATTCTTTACCAAATCCTATTTTATCATTAGTACCCCTCGTTATAGTTGTGGTTACGAGTGCACTTTTACATAAATCAATGCATACCAATGCACTTGTTATCGCTCTGGTTTTAGGGAGTTTAAGTTCTTATCTTTTAAACTTAAAAAGAGTTAAGGATCTAGGTGAACTTATTAATACAGGTGTGAGTGGTTCTTTATTGGCCATAGGTAATACAGCTGCTGTGGTTGGTTTTGGAGCAATTGCTAAAGAGACTCCGGCCTTTGAATCAGCAGTTCAGCTAGTAACTCAAATTCCAGGGAATGAGCTCATTGGAGCAGCAGTTGCTGTCTCTTTAATAGCAGGTCTAACTGGTTCAGCAAGTGGTGGACAGTCAATCGCTTTACCTTTATTAGCACCTCATTATACAGATCTAGGTGTAGATCCTGATCAATTACACCGTGTTGTAGCGATCTCTTCTGGAGCAATTGATTCACTACCACATAATGGTTATGTGGTAACAACTGTGAGGGCAATCTGTAGGGAGAGTCATGCAGATGCTTATGGTGCTGTAGGTGCCTTAACTGTAATAGTACCTTTAATAGGATTAACAATAGCAATAATATTATTCACACTAGGATTATAGGAGAGAAGATGAAGTTATTAATTTTAAGTATTTTTGTTATGGCAAATGTATTTGCCTTTGAGTTTGTACCAGAGAATGCAGACGAAAAAACACCTGTTGTTTTTGTTTTACATGGATGCAAACAAGATGCAGAGGAATTTATTAATGATAATTACCTTTTAGAGAAAGCTAATGGTAGAGCTGCTATTTATGCTCCATCTCAGTCGAGAATGCAAAATATCGATCATTGTTGGAATTGGTTCTTACCAATGAATCAAGATAGAGGAAGCTATTCAGAAACAAGAAAGTTATTAGATGGTTTAAAAGACTTTTTACAAAAGAATGATCTTTCAACGAATCCAGTTTATTTAATGGGGTTCTCTGCTGGAGCTGCTCAGTCGATGAATTTCTTAGCTTGTTATCCAGAACACTTTAAAGGTGCTGTTATTCATTCAGGCTTAGCTTATAAAGTAAGTGATAAAATTTGGGACATTAACGATGTTATTGCATATGGACCAAAGAGACCACATAAAGAATTAATTGAAGACTTTGTAAAGTGTTCAAAAAATGCGGAGTCATTTCTTGATAAGAAGATAACTGTATTTCACGGTACAAAAGACTTCAGAGTAAATATTAAAAACTTTCATGCACTAGAAGTACAATTAGTTGAAAGCTATGATCTTCGTGATGATGGAAGAAGAAATGGTTCATTTTCATTCACTGAAACAAATCATGTATATAGTGAAAATAATTATGACTACGATATTCGTTCTTATAAGTCTGGTAATGTAACTTTAGACTTCTATGAAGTCGATGGTTTACAACATGATTGGAGTGGTGGACTTGAGAGAAGAAATCGCAATGATCCTAATGGAATCAGTGCCACTGATGTGTTTTTAAAGAGTATTGGTCTATAGTTGACACTAATTTTTGGCAAATCACTAAAATAATATTTTAAGGGGGCTTTTTAAGCCCCCGTTTTTATTGCTTTTTAAGTACTGGAACATAAATCTCGGATAATAAAGATAAGATTTTTATTTACCGAAAAGGAATGTGTGAAGGTACTAATTCTTTGTTTTCTATTTTCTTTATTTACAGTGCATGCTCAAAAGGCAAAGAACGTTGCTATCGTGAAGTTTGTGAGAGGTGTCGCGGAAGTTCAAGTTCCTGGTGAAGCAGTTGAGAAACTGACTAAAGGTTATTGGATTAAAGAAGGCTCAGTAATAAAGACTAAAGCAAGAAGCGTTGTTAAATTAAGTTTTATCGATAAATCAGCAATGAATATTGGACCAAACTCTGAAATGAAAGTTGAAAAGTTTGCTAAAGATGATGCTGGTGTCATTGAAGTTCTTTCAGGAAAAATTCGTTCTCAAGTTTCAAAAAATTATATGGAGATGGAGAAGGGGAAGTCTAAGCTCTTTGTAAAATCTAAAAGTGCAGTCATGGGGATTAGAGGAACTGACTTTATTTTTTCAACCAATAAAACTAATGGCCAATCATCAGCAATCCTCTTTGAAGGTTCAGTAGTCTTTAATAAGAATGATGGTTTAAGAAGAAATACCAAAGCATTAGATGAATTAGTCGATAGAGGTGTTCGCATTAAGCCAGGGCAGTTCTCTGTTGCAGGTAATGGTATGAAAAAACCAACATTTCCTGCCAAGTTAGATCGTCGCCAGTTTAATGCTTTAGCAAAAAACCAAGACCTAGATAGTTCTGGTATAAAGAAACAGGTTAAGAAAAGAAGTGTTGTTCCAAAAGGCCTAACCGGAGATATGGTTAGTAGTGATATTGATGATCTTAAAAATGAGATTAAGAAAAAGTTTAAAATGGATCTGCAGTTTGAGAAAAAAGAAATCAATGAGAAGGTTGCCAATGGTGGAAGTATTGATGGTTTTGTAAAGCCAGCAGATGGGTCACCATTACATATTGAATCGGCAACAATTATGCCTATAACAACAGAGTCAAGTTACGATCAGAATACAGGTGAGTGGACAACTCAGGATTTTAGTATTGATCCTGATGGAAATCTAATTCCTAAAGAAGGTTTAATCTTAACTGACGAAGGAAAGCTCTTAAAAGAAGATGGTAGTGGTCAATTACAAGAAGTCGTTTACGATATTAAGCCAGTTTTTGAACAACAGCCAATTGAAGAGATGCCAACCCAAGATTATGTAATTGAAGGCCCTGCTCCTGCTGGAGATGGAAGTGTTGAGCCAGTTGATGGTACTAATTCAGGGGATCCTAGTGCTACAGATGGGGTTGCTCCTAGTGGTCAGGACTGGTTTGTTCCTAATTCCCAAGTAAATCAGCCAAGATTTATTGGTCCAGATGGAAACCTCCTTCCAAGTACTCGAGTAAAAGTAAAAGTGAATAGGCAAAACTAAATATAGTGAATTAATTGCCCTTTTTATTCCTCTTTCATTCTCAGCTAAAATAGTAATGAAATTAGTATTTTAGAGGAATATGCTGAGTAAAATTATCCTATTATTTTTTATCATTTACAGCTCACTACTTTTTGCAAAAGTAGACTCTACTAATACGCAAGTTCAAAATGTTTTTAATCTCTATGCAAATGGTGACTATGAAAAAGCACTTAATACATTAGAGAGAATTCAAATTAATCTTCAAACTCATCAACGTAATAAAAAAGATATTCAAGGCTTTATTTATTACTGGCAGGGACTTTGCCAAATTAAGCTGACTTATTACGAAGATGCACTTAAAAATCTTCAACGTGCGATAAATGAAAACTTTGAGGCCAAAGACATTTACTATGAATATGGACAGGCGCTTTATACTTCAGAGAAATTAAAAAAGGCAAGAGAGGCCTTTAAGTTATCAGTAAAAAATCGGTATAAGCGTGGAGTTTCTCTTTATTACATTGCCTATATTTCACAAGAGTTAGGGGATTTAAAAACGGCCGTAAAGTTCTATACTGCAATCGAGAAGTTACCAGATGAAGAGAAAAAAGATATTGTTCAGCCGGCTAGAATGCAAGTTGGTGATATTTATTTTGAGCAAGTAAAAAGAAGAAAAGATTCTTTAAGGGCGATTGAGAAGTATGTGATTCCTCAATATAAGAAGGCATTAAAATGGGATAAAGATAGCCAACTTGCTAGTGAGATTGAACGAAAAATAGAAACAATACAAAAAAGATATGATCTGGTTTTGTTCTATTTAAGAAATGGAAGGCCAACAGCGAGGCCTCCATACTTTATGAAGCATAATTATACCTACACTATTGATGATAATGTTAATACGCAAAATAGTGATACTTTAGCTGGGCTAGATAAAAATGAATATGCAGCTGCATCTCATAGCTATAATTTCTTTGGACGTTATTCCTTATATCCTAGTTCTAGTTATAGTTTAGTTCCTCAGTTCTCAATGGGCTATACCCAGTATGATGCAGATACAGATGCAATTAAGGCAAATAATAATTTCTTTGTAACTGCTACCTTACAAACGACCTTTGAACACTTTTATAATAAAGCACCGGCAACTTTCTTTTTAGATCTCGATTATACTTATAATATGGATGATGCTGATTTAGATGATAATTTAGAGAAGTCATCTGATGGTATTGGGATAACATTTTCAGAACAATTACAATTTTGGAAGAGTAATCCAAGTATATTTCGATTTAAGTATGCAACCACTGATGCCATTGAAGAAGTTAATAATTTTGTGACGACGACTTTTACTTTCGAGCAAATGATGCTGGTTAAATCGAGTATTTTCTATCTGACAACCAGCTTTGCTCAGAATACTTTTACGGAGCTCTCTGACCAAGATAATAATGCATTATCTTTAAGGCTGGATTTCATTATGGCCAATAGTTATAAACAGATTAGTCCCAACTTATATGCATCTATGAAAAATACAACTTATGCTGAGAACTCCACGGAAGAATCACTCGCGACATATGGGATAAACTTATCACGCTCGTTTGGTCGAAATTGGTTTGTCTACTTTGATTATTCAATGTCGACAAATACAAGTGATGATGAAACCTTAGAGTATGAACAGAGTATAATTCGTTTTAGTCTTGATTATATTTACTAGAAGGGTAAGTGAATAATAAATTCACTGCCAACATTCTCTTCACTTTTAACTTCAATCTCTCCTCCGTGACGATTGATAATATGTTTAACAATTGAAAGTCCTAGACCTGAACCTTCTATAGGCTTTGTTGATTTACCTTGAACGCGATAAAAGCGTTCAAAGATTCTTTTCATTTCATCATGATTAAGCCCAATGCCATTATCCTTTATTCCAATGATATGGTAATCCAGACTCTTGGTGTGAACAATTTGAATTCTTGTTTCATCTTTATTTGAGTATTTAATAGAATTATCAATAAGGTTAATAAATACCTGTTCTAAGAGTTTTTGGTCTCCATAGAGTATCTCCTCACCAATATAGTCTATAAGGAACTTGTGACTTAAATACTTTCCTTTAATTTGTCCTTGGATTTTTGAGATGACCTCTCTTAAATTAAACTCTTTTTTATCTAATTGGTATTGAGTTTCAATTTGTGAGAGCTTTAAAAGGTTATTAAATAGATCTTTTAACCTTTCAGTATTTGAATTAATTTTTTGCAAAATCGGGTGAAGTTCACTTGGGACTTTCTCTTTCTGTGCCTCTAATAATTGAGAGTATCCTTTTATAGAGGTGAGAGGGGTTCTAATTTCATGACTAACATTGGCCACAAAATCAACCCGCATTTGATCACTTAGTTTATCTTGAGTGGAGTTGTGAAAGATACCTAGAGCAGCAGTTATTTGATTATTTGAATCATAGATTGGAGTAATAGAGATATTATAGTATTCATTTTGATTTTGAAAAAAGAATGAACGAATATTATAAGTCTCACCACCCTTAGCAACTTTAGTAAACTTTTCAGCTAGACCAGTATCCTCATTAAAAACCTTCCACAGTTTAGCATTATCGACAATTTTAATAGAGGAATCTTTAATAAAGCTATTTTTAAAGTGATTATTATATTGGAGAATATTTAAAAATTTATCAACGATTATAATACCATCAGGGATAAATTCAATGATGGCATCTGATTTGATAGCCTGATCTTTTAAGCTTTGCTTTTGTTCATTGATATAAGTTTCAGTTAGTTTGAGCATTTCCTCTAAAAGTACCCATTCATCTTTTTGATAAATAAGGTCTAACTTTCGATCATGAGGTAATTGTACTTGAATCTCTTCGATCTTTAATAGTAAGTGGCGAAATGGAGTGATTGAAAAATAGCCCATTAAAAATGCTAGTAAAATAAGCAGGCCAATTAATGTTAAAAAGTAAAAAGAGATAGAGTCACTTTTTATAAAGAATAATCCCATGGTTAAACTTGATGAGATAATAATAAAGAAAACTTCTGTGCGAACGGTTTTTATATAATGATGCCAAGGAAAGGGAGGTTTACTCATTAATTATCTTGCATCCTATAGCCAACACCACGAATCGTTTCAATAAGAGTTGATTTATCTTTTAATTTTTTTCTTAAACCAGCAATATGAGTATCAATAGTACGATTAGTAACATGAATATCACCACCAAGAATTTTTTCAATTAAGCTTCTTCTTGAGTGAACAATACCAGGACTGTCTGCAAGTGTGGTTAGAATTTGAAACTCAGTGTGAGTGAGATTAATTTCTTCATCTAAAACAAGAACGCGACACTTGAGCTTATCAATACTAAGTCCATCAAAGTCAATTGTGTCATTCTTTATAACAGGCTTCATTAAGCGTCTTACTTGAGCTCTCACACGAGCGTGTAATACATCAATATCAAATGGTTTTGTAATATAATCATCTGCCCCAGCATCAAGACCTTTTACTATATCATCTGGTTCTGCCATGGCGGTTAATAAAATGATTGGAGATTCAATTGTCTCAGGATTAGATCTTAGTTTTTCACAAATCGCAATTCCATTGCTATCGGGTAGCATGCGATCAACAATAAACAGGTCAAATTTTTGTGAGTTAATAAGATCCAGCGCTTCTCTTCCTGTACTTGCAGCACTAACTTGATAATTCTTTAATTCAAGCTGTAGTTTAACTAGCTCTCTAATGTCAGTGTCATCTTCAATTACAAGTATTTTAATTATATCGCTCATAACGCCATACTATACAAAAAGATTCGGAAATAAAAGTGAGGATTAAGTTAAAATTTAGGCAAAAAAAAGGCCGGTATTGAAACCGGCCAATATTAAAATTCTATAGGTTTGAATTAACAAAATCCCAATTTACTAGATTCCAGAAAGCCTCAATATAATTAGGACGAGCATTTCTATAATCTACATAATAAGCGTGCTCCCAAACATCAATAGTCATTAAAGCTTTGATGCCATGAGCTAGAGGAGTATCAGCATCATCAGTATTCATGATCTCTAAATCTCCACCTTTTTCAACTAACCAAGTCCAACCTGAACCAAAATTAGTTGCAGCACTATTAGTGAATTCTTCTTTAAATTTATCAAAAGAACCCCATTTAGCGTTGATTTTATCAGCTACTGCACCAGTAGCAGCTCCACCAGCATTTGGAGCTAAACAATTCCAATAAAAAGTATGGTTCCAAACTTGAGCAGCATTATTAAATAATCCACCCTTAGCTTTTTTAATAATGTCTTCTAGACTCATTTCAGCATACTCAGTACCTTCAATGCCTGCGTTTAACTTAGTAACATACGCATTGTGATGCTTCCCATAGTGGTAATCAATAGTTTCCGCAGAGATATGCGGTGCTAGAGCGTCTTTTGCCCACGGTAATTCCGGTAATTTGTGTTCCATGCAATCCTCCATAAGTTTAAATGTACTTATTTGTAACATAAATTAGGGGATTAAGCTTAACTAGCTGCAATAGGATAAAAGTTATGTCTAAGGGTGTTAATGCAAGGGGGCCTTTTTTAACTTTATTGACATGCAGGGGGCGCTTGGTAAATTTATTAGAGGAGTTTTTATGGGTGTAATTTATCAATTAACAATGCTTGTCCTTATTAGTCTATTATCGTTCTCTTGTAGTTCGACTAAAACTAAGAGAGCACAAGTAGAGTACGATCAAGAATCAACAACGAGTGATGGACCTGCTTGGTTATATGACCCAGAAAAATCTTGTGAAAGTTATGAGATCTGTGTTTCAAGTACTGCCGATAATGCAAACCTTGCAGACGTTCGTGCCAAGAAATCTATTGCTGCAATATTTGAAACTGAAATCAAATCAAATTTTGATGTTTATAAAACGAGTTTTAGTGATTCTGAGTTAGAGCAAGTTGAAGAGGAGATTGCCTCAGAGGTAAGTGAATCGGTAAATGGAATTTTAAAAACCGTTATTATAAAAGAGCGTTATCAAAAAGGTGACTTGTATTTCTCCTTAGCAAGTTTAGATAAGGTTAAATCCGCAAAAGCTCTTAGAGCACAAATGGATACTATTAAAGAAGAGTTAGAATTTCTTTATCAAAAAAAGAGAAGAGGATCTATTAAGAGAATGATGATTCTCTTTGATAAGCATAGCCGCCTTAATGATAAGTACATTGTTCTTACCGGTAAGAAAGCTAAACTACCAATTCGTTTTGCAGACATTCAAAATATTAAGTATCAAAAAAAGAATAATCAAAAAGTAAGTATTAAGTTTAATAATGAGACTCCTAAGATTATTCGAACTCACCTTGAACAAGTCTTAGGAGAGGTTGGGTTTAAAGTCATGAAAAGTACTGCCGTTGATTATTATATTTCATTAAAGTGGAGAGCTAAGAATGAGTATATTAATGTAAAAGGCTTTGAGAAGTATTCTTATATCCTAGATGTTCATGCCAGTGATAATTTAAAAAAACAAATTGGAACATTTACACTTTCCGAAACAGCTACTGGGAGAAATAAGCAGGATGCATTTTTAAAAGTTAAAAATGATTTTTTAAGAAATATAGACGAAAAATTTAATTTATTAAATTTAGAATAAAGGAAAAACTATGAAACATGTAATCGTATTATTAGGTCTTATGGCCTTTGTAAGTTGTTCATCATTTAAAGCTGAGAGAGTTGGCGCTAAGGAATCTGATAAGAAAGCCATGGGTATTACTGATAATTGGGTTTCAGAAGATACCAGACAAGCTATTGAAGAAATTTTAAAGCAAATGGATACTCACAAAGGATTTAAGAAAGCACTAAGAAGATATAGAGATCCAAAATTATTTGTAGCAGAAGTTCAAAATAATACTTCTGAAGCATATTTTCCAATTGGTGATATGAATGATGAGTTATTATATGAACTTTCTAGAGCTGGAGATTTTACTTTAATCGATGCAGCTGCACGTGAAAAAATATTAGAAGAAATTACTTACCAAAATGATGGAATGGTTGACCCTGCTCAAGCTAAGCAAATTGGAAAGCAGTATGGTGCAGACCTTATGATCTTTGGAAATGTTTACATGAAGCCTGAAAAAAGAGATGGAAAAACAATTAAAGAGTACTCTGTTAACCTTAGAATTACTGATATTCAAAAAGGTATTGAGATCTTCAGAGGAAGAAAGAAAGTTTACAAGTACTCAGATAAGGCGTCTTTTGGGTGGTAAAAAAACTACTCTTAAAACTATTTTTAATTCTTGCTCTTCTCTCTTGCTCAATGAAGCAAAGAGAGGAGCAGTCGCAACTTAAAAATCTCTTTGAGCAAGGCCTTTATGATAAGGCCCTAAAGGTTCTAAATAAGTCCACTTTAAAAGAAGATAAAGAAAACCATCTTCTTTATCTACTCCAAAAAGGTAAGCTCTACTTTGCAAAAGAGCTCTACTTTGAAGCGAGTCTGATCTTTTTAGAAGCAAGTGAATTAATGGATAAGCTCTACACCAAGAAGATAAGAGAAATCTTACTTGCTGGTGTGATGAATGATAATTCTAAAAGCTATAGAGGACAAATTTACGAGCGCTCACTCCTTTTTTATTATCAAGCCATGAGCCATCTGAAAATTTATCGTCGTGGCAAATACAATCGCTCTAAAAAGAAAATGGTAGAGGATAAGGAAGTTGAATACTTAGAAGAACAAGTTCTTAGCTCAAGCCAGAAAAGAGAACAATTATTTAAAGCTCGTGCTGCCGTTGTGGCATGGGATACATTTTATAAAGAATTACAACGATCAAATTTAAAATCTGCTTTTAAGCATGATCTCTTTGCAAAAATTCTAGCAGCTCAAATTCATGAATTAGTGAATACTCGTAGTGATGGACAAATATCTCTACAACTATATAAAGATGCAACAAAAATACTTAAAGACTTAGGGCCAAGTCTAGAGGCCTTTAATACAACCTATGAAAAATATCATAAAGAAATTTGGGAAAAGGGTAAACCTAAGAAAGAGTTCATAAACTTAACTGAAACTTATAAGCATTTAGAATCCTATTTGATGGCAAAGACATTACAAATGACAAAAAAGTATCGCTCTTATGAATTTAAAAAGATGAAAAGGAGCTTTGCCAAAAACAAACAAGCATTAGAAATTTATAATGGGTTAGGAAAAAAGAAAATCATTATCGAAAATAGAACCATTGCACCTTTATTAGCAGAAGACTTTAGTTATAACCTTCGCTCTGCCATTGATAGTGTTGAGAGTCCAACTGCTAAAGCATTTATTCAAGGGGTAGGAGTTCCTATTCTTACCTATTTTGCAATGGGACCTTTAGGTCTAGGTTCTGTTTCACAAAGTGGAAATACTCGACTCTATGTTCGCCACGGAGTAGGTGAGGCCATGGTATCTGAAGCAGGCATTGAATTTGAAATGCCGGTTATAAAAAAACAAAAAGATCCCCATTTTTCTAAATTACTTATTTATAAGAAAACTAAAGACCTTGATCCAAAAAAGACAAAACCTATTGGGAGTCATGAACTTCAGTTAGTGGGACCATTGTCAGATATGGCCTATATGATGAATAAAGAAGCAATTTCAAATAGCTTTGAGGCTCGAGGCCTAAGGATTGCTATAAAGCATGTTATTGCAATTATTGCTGCCTATAAGACATATCAAAGTGTTCAAGAAACGAGCGGAGAGCTCTTTGCTAAGCCAGCCGCCTTTGCTCAATACTTAGCAAGTGCCAAAGGAATAAAAGCATCTGAGCGAGCAGATACTAGGCAATGGTCAACACTTCCAAGTGAGGTGCTGATAACTGAAATTGATCTGCCCAAGGGAGAGTATGTGCTTTATTTAAGTGATGAAACGCAAAAACAGACTCGTAAACTCGGACAAGTGCTTATTGAAGACAATGATGAGGAATTAATTTCCTTTATTAGTAACTAAATCTCCTAAGTTTTAAAAGCATTCCAGTATATTCCGATAGATATCATGATGAGATATCTATTAATCATACTTTCATTATTTGTGTGTGCTTGTGCTGGGGCTTCAGATTATTTATTTGTAAATGGATCTTTTAATCCAACTAAAAAGTGGACAGACTTTAGCTCCGATAATGAGACGAATGTTAGGAATTTGATTCAACACCTAGCTAAGTCTAAAACTGGTAAAGAGTTACTTTTAAAGGCAAAGAAAAAAGCTGCTAATAATGGTGAGACTCTCTTAGATATCATCAAAATTGGAAATGGCTCATTAACTGATACAACTTTAACCAGAAGATTCTCTAAAGATAATCCTGAACATATTGTTTATGAGTCTCATTCAATTGTGTTTGTTAATAAGAATTTAAATCAATTTGATGCACTCTTAGATCTTGCTCACGAGTTAACTCATTATAATTATCGTCAAGATTTTAATCCGTATAAGTTAAACTTCACTATGTCTGAATTTATTAAAAATACTATTGAAGCAAGCGGTGGAGAAGTTCACGCATTTGTAAAAGAATGCCATGTCTTAAAAGAATTATTTCCATCTAAGTTTTCAACTAAGAAGAACTGTTTAGATATTTCTTCTAATGGAGTCATCTCTTATCAAAAGGGAATTGAATTATTTTATAAAGTGGGACCATTATATGAAGATTTCTCAAAACTCTTAAACATGACTGGTTTGAGTGCACAGTCTTTTCCAAAACTATCAGATGACTCAATTTCATTTGTCTCTTCTGCATACGGTGTCCCATATCCAATCGCTGCCTTTAAGGAGTATCGAACGGTACTGCAAAAGGTTTGTGAGAATGATGAGCGCAGGGTTGCCTATTATAAAAAAGCTGGACGTTCTCCTGCAAGTACAAACTTCTCTCAGTTTGTTAAGACCTATCAATCTAAATGTCGTAATGTAACTTTCTACGAAATGTAGAAGGAGATTTACTCATCCATGTGAATGTGTGAGTCTACTTTGTATCCGTCTTCGGTTTTCTTTATCTTAATCGTTTTTGCATGATCTTTATCTTCAGAATCAATTATCTTTGCAATGATCATACCTTTAACTACTTTAGACTGAATAACTTCGACTTGATATTTCTTTTCTTTTTCAATCTTATTGACCTGAAAAAGTCGATCGAGCAATTTATTATTAGTTAATTCCTGGTAGTACTTTTTAGTGGTCACTTTCTTAATCAAGTCTTTCTTTTGCAGGTCGAAACCTCTTTGATAGTTTAAAGCTACTTCTTTTAACTTTTCGCTCTCATCCTTAGTATGTGCTGGAAGAGCAACTGTTAAGAGAGTGAATACTATAAGTTTCTTAATCCATAACATAATCGAACACTCGGTGATATATCTAATACAAATTCGTTATTAGAAAAGTTACATGCTTCCATAGCAAAATCTCTGATCTTTTGCATGCGATAATAAACTGTACCTGGACAACAAGTTCCTGCCGTCGCAGTACCGTCAGCAATTTGTTTTTTTATCTTAATAAAATTATGATCAGTAATCTTTCGAAGATGTGGGTGAGTTTCTTTTTTAAGTTTACAAATTAGCTCACCAACTTTTTTAAGTGATGCATCAGTAGGGTAACGTGTCCCCTGATTGCGAGGATATCCAGATGGATTGGCCTCATACCCACCACTTCTTCTTCTAATCATATCAGGCATATAATTACCGATAACAGAGACACCAACAGTGGTCATATTTGCACTAATATAGCCTTCTCTAAGTTCTCTGGCATATTTTCTTTCAGTTTTATAATCACGACGGTCTATAACATGGTTAGCATCATGGTCAGTATTATAACCACACTTAAATGAATAATTCTCAGCTAGAGTTCTCACACTTGGATCCAGTTGATCAAGGTTTACATATCCACCGGCATGGGCACCTTTTAGAGTGGTTGGTCTTCCCTGGTAGACTGTTGAATTGGTGCCACTATAGTCTGCTGTAATAGCGTAATTATATGCAATCATATACCATGGATCTGGATTTCCACTTGAATCGCGATCGTTCTCATGGGCAGCAACCTGCGTATTATGTACATCTTGCGGGCTAAACTGATTTGATGTGGCCGTATGGTGAATAACTGCCGTATCAACTAGATTCAGATCTCTTTCACAATAGCTTCCCTCATAATTAATATTATCATACTCATAAGGTTCAATTTGAAGGTCAGTATATTCATCTTCTGGTGCTACATCTGGAATTGAAGGCTCTTGAATATCATTAATATATTCTGGATTCACTATATTAGTAAGGTCTCTTAATTTTAAGCTTAGACTCTCGGTTAAATTATAGCTTTCATTTTCATGTAATGGACAAACTAATGAATCATTACTTAATAGAGAGTAGAACTCATCTTCAGGACATACTCTTTCAAACTTATCAATATTGTGAAGGAAAATATCCTTAATCAATTCATCCATTTCACTATGAACAGAGTCAATTTGATTTTTTAGACTTCTTATTTGTGAGTTCGATGAATTATTGTTTCCGTTAATTAGGTCTTGATAACGTCGATCATAAGTTCGTGCTAAGTTTTGAAACTTTTCTTTGCTCTCAGGATTCGCAATATTTGATGCACTAACTTTATCTAAAATATCTGCAGTCGCGAGATCCCATTCATCTAATTTATACTCTGGTGGCATATCATTAAATAATGCAGGTTGATTTGATTGTAGATTTTTCCAACGACCTATAAGATCTTTATAAGATAAATTATCTGTCGCTACTGCAACCCATGGGAGCCATGACCATTTCTTATATCTCTTGTATGGTTGATTGTTTGCTAGATAACTTTCAAAATCAGCATCTACTCTTTGCATACTTTCAAAGATAGAGAGTAGCTCTGGATTTTGTGCCATAGAACTATAGAGTTCTTCAGAACTATTATTGGCATAGAAAAAAGCAAGTGCCATTTTCTTATTCATTCTCTCAACGGACTTATCAAGATTTTTAACAGTTAGATCTTTTACAATCCAATTAAGGACATCTTGGCAGTCATTACTTGTTTGAGTTTGACTCTCTAGGGCTATAACAGTTTGTGAGTATAAAAACACACTCATTGCCATTAGGCCTAATCTAAATAGTGATAAAATCTTTTGCATTCCCACATATGCATATCGGTAAATTAGAAATAATAGTTTAGCAAAAAAGACGGTTTTTGAGTGTGTGTAAGTTATTGAATTTAAAAGCTATTTATATCTATTGTTATATTTTCAAAGTACATTTTCTCTAAAAACTCTATTTCAACGATTGCATCTTTATGCTTTCTTCCGGCCTTATCTTCCCAGATATCATAGACAAGGTTTCCTTTTATAAAGACTTTATCACCTTTTTTGAGCATGGTTTGATCTCTCTTAGCATTCTCTCCCCAGCGACGGCATTTGTGCCAATAGGTTTTTGGTTTCTTGTCTTTTGGAGCGCTTAAAGGAAGTCTTTCTGCCACACCAACTGAGAGGTTTAAAATAGCAGTCTCATTCTTTGTGAAACGAAGTTCAGGATCTACTCCTAAATGTCCAATTAAAATAATTTGTGAATAACTCATATAGACCTTCTTTAAAGCTTAAGATGATGCTGAGGAATAATTGCGCAGTCCTCGAGCCCATATATATTGAATAATGATAAAAAATACAAGTGTAACGACTAGCATTGTCAATATTAGAGAGGATGAGTTCTCTTCTAATAAGAAACGAGCGGGATAAGATGCCATAAGTGAAAATGGTAGAATATAAGTAAAAAGTATTCTTATAAAACCTGTAAATATTTTGTCCGGTCGCTCCATAGTATGAGAGATAGAAAAGAAGACATCTCCAAAACCTCTTGGAGACTGGGTCCAAAAGACAGCAAGTAAGAAAATTAAATTTATAAAGAAGTATAAAAGTGTTCCCAATACTAAGAGAGCGATAAATATAATAATTTTTATTGTCGAAAGCTCATGGGGATAAGAGCTAAGAATATAGCCAAGTAAGCCTGTAGCTATAATTAAATTTAAAAAAGAATTTGCAGCAAACTCTCTAAGAGAAAGAAAGAACAAGCTTGAAACAGGCTTAGTTAAATAATAATCGAGATCTCCTCGGTTTATATAAATTGGAAGCCACCAACAATTATTTGCAAAGATGGTCATATGAAGAGCATCAATAAAAATATACCCAGCAACAAATATTCTCATTTCCTCAATTGTCCACCCAGCAAGTATAGGGGTGTGAAGGTAAATAATATTAAAGAATAAGAATTGTACGAGATAGAAAATACAATCCATTATGACACGGAAGTAAAAATCTACTCTAAACTCTAAGGCCTTAGAAAAAGAGAATCTTAAAAAATATAAGTATAACTTAAAGTACCTCACTAGATTCCTACTCCTGTATACTTATATTTTCCTTTTATCCAAACAAGTTTAGATAATAAGAGAAAAGCAATACACCATAGAATAATGATTCCTAAATTTGAAAGGTATTCTGAAAAATGAAACTCTTTCATCAATGTATTCATGGGAAAGGTAATCAAATAAGGAAAAGGAGTTTTATATAAAAGTGTTTGTGCCCAAGTTGGAAAAAAACTTAAAGGTATAAGAGCACCACCTAAAAAGCTAACTGAAAAACGCAGAATAACACCTAGAGACCATATATTATCTGCCCAAAATGCAATCAATTCACAAGTTGAGCTCATCGCAAAATAGAGTAATGCAATAAAGTAGAGAGAGAAAATAAAACATAAAAATTGGAGTGGTGTAAAGTTAAGAACATGGTCTTGACCTAGGACTACCCAATATAAAAATAAGACCATAAATAATTGCAAGATATAAAAAGTGGAGTGAGCTAAATAAACGACAATTTTATAAAGATAATAGTCAATCGGATAGAGGATATACTTGGTAAGTCCTCCTTCATAAATCTCTCGACTTATATTACCAATGCCACTTCCTTGTTGGATCTTAAATAATTGAGGAGCGACAATATAGTATAAAATAATATCATTCATGCTAAAACCATTCATCGACTCCACAGCCTTCGCTGTATAAATTGATTTCCATAAAAAGTAAGCAAGGACAAAATTAATAGAGATATTGCCTAGGAAGTTAATCCAGAAGTCTGCTCGATAAGTAATAATCTGTCTTAACTCTAAAGTGAAAATTGATTTTAACCAACGAGTATTCATAGACTTTAAGCATTGCCCTTATTCATTATCTTTTCAATAAGGTCTCCAATCTCTTCTTCTTGAATTGTTAAGTCGAGAATATCGTAATGTTTAAGTAGGTAACTGGCAGCCTGCATGGCCTTATCTCTAGGAGAGTATACAATTTGTTCGTGTTGATTAATGATTCTTACTTCTCCAAGTTCCATTGGAAACTCATTAGGATCAATCATTGTATTTGTTTGCAGCTTTATCATTTTGTTTTGAGCATACTTATTTTGAATTTCTTTAATATTACCATCAAAAATAAATTGTCCTTCTTTCATTATGACAACTCTTTCACATAGCTCCTCAATATCTTCCATATAATGAGAAGTGAGTATCATGATAGGCTTAAACTCTTTTCGATAATTTTTAATGAAATTTCTAACGGCTTTTTGGGCCGTCAAATCGAGTCCGATTGTCGGCTCATCAAGAAAAACAACTTTAGGATTATGGAGTAGGGCCGCAATTAATTCAACTTTCATGCGTTCACCTAAAGAAAGTCTTCTTACTTGAACGTTTAATTCTTTATCAATTCCTAAACTTTCAGATAGAAACTTTACCCGTTTTTTAAACTCATCATTTGGAATCTGATAAATTTCTTTTAATAAGAGATATCCATCCATTGCAGGAAGATCCCACCATAGCTGTGCCTTTTGCCCCATAATTAAAGACATCTGAGAGCGGTAAGCGTTTTCTCTTTTCCAAGGATCAAAACCAAGGATGCTAATACTACCACTACTTGGATGAATAATACCTGAGAGCATTTTTGTTAAAGTGGTTTTTCCTGCTCCATTAGCACCAATTAAGCCAATGATCTCACCCTCTTGGATTGTAAGGTTGAGGTTTTTAACCGCTTCTTTGGTTATATACTCTCTTTTAAAAAGTGATTTGATGGAACCTTTAAGTCCTTCTTGCTTTTTATGGACCTTAAAGTTCTTAGATAGATTTTTAACTTCAATCATGACTTAAAATAAAACCTTTTAAATAAGATCCCTCTGGGAAGCCTCTTAGTTCGGGACAATCCTCAGCGAGCTTAAGAGTTTTTGTTATCTTTAAAGGAAAATTATTTTCTGTGATAATTTGTTCTAGTTTTTGTCTAAATTTATTTCGATTTATTTTATGCGTATTTAAAAATGCAATGATCTTCCCACCAGGCTTTAAACTCTTAACCATTTTTGGGAGTAACTTTTCATAATCTTTTAAGGCATTCGACCTTTTATTCTTATCACTTGAACTTGATGGGGGGTCACTAATAATAAGATCAAAAACTCTATTTTCTTTATTTAAATGGTTCATGGCATTTTCAACACTATCAATTATTGATTGATGTGAATCTTTATCAAATTCATTTAATAAAATATTTTCTTCTAAATCTTGGATATAGCTTTCAGATAAATCAACTGAGACGACATCTTTAGAGCCTAGTGCCAATGAGTAGAGTGAAAAAGCTCCCGTATATGAAAATAGATTTAATACTGAGTCGGAGTCTTTAAAGATGCCCTCAAGATGACTTCTAACAGATGCCATATCTGTATAGAGTCCATAGTCATAAAGTTTTCCAAGCTGCACATTATAAAGCACACCAAATTCTTTCACTTGTATATTCTTATAAGAACAATTTGGATCGAGACTTTTAGGGGCTTTTTTCTGAGCACTTGAGTCAGCACGATACTGAATCCAGACATCAGCTTTTGTGATGTCTTTATTTAGAACCTGGTTTGTCGTTTTTATAATATTATTAATGACCAGCTCTTCATAGTTTTCCCAAAAGTAACTATAGAATTGAATAAGGACTTGATCTCCTAATAGAGTTGCTTTTATTCCAGGAAGTTCATCCGCTTCACCAAAGATAAGAAAAATATTATCTCTTTTTTCTATGATTTTAAGATCCTGTCTTTTTTTGATGGCCTTAAAAATTCTTTGCTGTAAGTCTTTCTTAAAATTTTTAATTAATTTACCAAAGTCTCCTGAACTGGACCAAACTCGGGCCTTAATATTACTATGTTTTGGGTCGTGGATAAGTAATGAGAATGGTCTGCGACGCTCTTTAGCTACAATAAAGCGTTCGCGGGGCTGAAACTTATCAGTAAATTTATCTTTAATAATCCAAGGATGTCCCTTCTTTAGTAGTTTTATAGAAATTGGATGGACATCATACAACGGAAGTAATTGATTCATTTTTAATGTTTTCTAGCTTTTATTTCGTTATCTAATTTATCTAAAATTTGTAAGACCACATTGGTAAATTCAAATGGATTACTTAAAAACTCATTAAGTTTAAATTCAGTAATAATATTTTCTACTTCTGAGCTCATTTCCATTGAGTCATAAGGGTCAAAGTTAATGCATAGGTAATTTAATTTCGTATGATGATTCTTTAAAGTTCTAAGTCCAAGCTTAGAGAAGTCTTGTATGATTTCTGAAACTAAATCGTATTTCGAATTTGATATATTTTGCTTTATTTGATCCATAATGCTTCTTAAAGAAAGTTTTTTTGCTACTTGTTACCTTACTATGACAGAGTTTTCAATAGGACTACTTCTTTTATTTAGCTTAATTCTTCTTTATCAGGGGTATATTAAACCTTATTTCCATAGCTTATCCTTAAAGTTAAAACACCGAAGTGCAGACTTACTCCTTGGACAATTAAGCCAACTAAATAGATTTAGTTTGAAAGAGCAAAAGGAAATTGAACTTATAGAACACAAGTATTTTACAGCAATAGGCCATGATCTAATTAGCTATTATCGCCAATTCGGACTCGATATTTTTCAAGGACTTAATAAACTAAGATTGAGGTTAAAAGGTGATATGGCCATGGAGGATAAGTTAAAAAAGACTTTAGGCCAAGCCTATGCAGAAATCATAATCATAATGCTTTTCTCATGGTTATTTGTATTTATTGCAGGTGGCTATGTCGATATAGCATTAAATAATATCCATCTAAGTTTAGTTCTTATCTGGCAACTTCTAGGACTTGTTTTATTGCGAGTACTTTTACAAAGAAAGAAGTCTGTTTATTTTAAGGAATTAGCAATTTATTTTAAATGTGTTTTTAGCTTTGAACTACTTTGTAAAGCTCCTATTGGTATAAATGAACTCGCTAGAAGGTGTGAGTTTTCAGATTTAAACCATTTAAAACAGCATCATGATCTTAGAGACTTCTTACTTCAACTCTTTAAAGGACTTAAAGTTTATGGAGAAGTCGAGGAAGCACATCTCGGAGAGTTATCTCAGTGCGTTGTTTATAAGTACGAATGTGCAGTGCTTGGCTTTGAAAAGTACTCTAAGAACTTAAAGCTTGGTATTCTTATGACTTTCTTTATGACTTCATATTTATTAATAATTCTGTCCTTATTAAGCTCTATGCTTTAGTCTTCGCATATGGCCAGAAAGTCGCTAATCTGATTAAATAATCCAAATTTTTAAAAGGATACCTTATGAGTGAAAAGATTATTTTCTCAATGTCGAGAGTTTCAAAAACTTACCCTGGTAAGAAAACAGTAATTAAAGATATTAGCTTATCATTTTATTATGGAGCTAAGATTGGTGTTTTAGGTTTAAATGGGGCTGGTAAGTCAACTGTACTTAGAATTATTGCTGGAGTTGATAAAGAATACGATGGAGAGGTTAATCTTTCAAAGGATGTGAGTGTTGGTTATCTTGAACAAGAGCCACATGTTAATCCAGAAAAAACAGTAAAAGAAATCGTTGAAGAAGGTGCAGCTGAACATGTTGCTATTCGTGATGCCTATGAAGCTATTAATGAAAAGTTTGCAGATCCAGATGCTGATATGGAAGCTCTATTAGAAGAGCAAGGCAAATTACAAGATAAAATGGATGCTTATAATATTTGGGATCTCGATTCCAAGTTAGAGCAAGCGATGGATGCTCTTCGTTGTCCACCAAGTGATCAAAAGTGTGAACACTTATCAGGTGGGGAGAAAAGAAGGGTTGCCCTTTGTCGTTTATTATTACAAGAGCCAGATGTTCTTTTACTAGATGAGCCTACAAACCACCTAGATGCAGAAACTGTTTTCTGGTTAGAGCGCCATCTTCAAAATTATAAAGGTACTGTCATTGCGATTACCCACGATCGTTACTTCTTAGATAATGTCGCTGGTTGGATTTTAGAAATGGATCGTGGTCGCGGTATTCCATGGCAAGGAAATTACTCTTCTTGGTTAGATCAGAAAACGAAACGTTTAGCACAAGAAGAAAAGACTGAATCGAAACGTCAAAAAGCACTCAAGAAAGAATTAGAATTTATTAACTCTTCTCAAAAAGCTCGTCAGGCAAAAGGGAAAGCTAGGATTAATAATTATAATGAAATGCTTGAGCAATCCAAGAATGAAAAGAGAAACGAAACAACAGATCTTTATATTCCAAATGGCCCACGACTTGGAAATGTTGTTATTGAAGCGGATCATGTAAATAAGGCCTTTGGAGATAAGCTTCTTTATGAAGATATGAATTTTAAATTACCTCCAGGGGGGATTGTTGGAATTATTGGTCCAAACGGTGCTGGTAAGACGACACTTTTTAAAATGATTGCTGGAACAGAAACTCCTGATAGTGGTGACTTTAAAGTAGGTGATACTGTTAAGCTTGCTTATGTAGATCAGTCTCGTGAGATGGACCCTAATAAAACTATCTTTGAAGAAGTTGCTGATGGACTAGATGTCTTAGAGGTTGAGGGGAGAGAATTAAATTCACGTGCTTATATTTCGCGTTTTAATTTTTCTGGTGAAGATCAAAAGAAAAAAGTTAGTGAGTTATCTGGTGGTGAAAGAAACCGTGTCCATTTGGCTAAAATGTTAAGAGAAGGTGGAAATGTTCTTTTACTGGATGAGCCTACCAATGACCTTGATGTAAATACATTACAAGCACTTGAAGAGGCCTTAGATCATTATGCTGGATGTGCTGTAGTGATTTCCCACGATCGTTACTTTATTGATAGGGTTGCAACTCATATTCTTGCTTTTGAAGGAAACTCCCATGTAGAGTGGTTTGAAGGGAATTTCACTGATTATATGGAAGATAAGAAGCGTCGCCTTGGTGATGCTGCTGAAATTCCACAGCGAATCAGCTATAAGAAGCTGAAAAGAGGCTAATTAGCCTGTAAAAACTTCCCATTTAGTTAGGATTATATCGAGAGAGTGTTAAGAGTATGTGAAGTATCACTCAGCTTATTGCTCTCTCGCATTCTCTTATGTAGATAAGGCTCACAAAAATTATTACATGAGGAGAAAAGATGAAAAAACTAATCGCACTAGCACTATTACTTTCGTTTAATGCATTTTCTGCAGAAATTTTATTAAAGACATATCGTTACGATAACGATGTTGACTATGCTCCAGAGTTTAAGGTTAACAAAGACCTTGGGAGAGCTTGGGTAAATATCGTTGAAGAAGACTTCTCTGATAATGAGAGCTCTTACTATGTTGATGACTTTGTTAAAGTTGAAGGTTTATCTCTCGTTGGATCAGATATTGTTTATAAGGATACAACTTGTGCAACTATCTACACTAGAGGATGGGGAATCTTTAGAGGTGATGTCATCAAGATGACTCGTGATTGTCGTTTTACTCAAGAGGTTGTTGTTGAGAATATTGATGACGGATTCTATGTTAGAAGAGTTAAAAAAGTAAAAGTATACCTAGTAATTAACGAGTAATCTTAATTAATTATATGGGAGTAGGTCCCTTGACCTACTTCCTCTAAAAAAACATTCTCACCATTTGCACCCAATACCTTTACATGTTCCTTAACTTTTTTATTCTCTAAGAAAATAATTTCATCAATATTTTGAGCAGCCAGTTTAATCAATGTTCCATAAGGAATGTCTTTATCGCTATATATTTTATATAAGAGTGCAAGGCGGTTTATGGCATCCCTACAATCATTAGCATGAATCGTACTTAACACACCCTTGTGTCCAGAATTCAATGCCAGTAGGTAGGGGATAATTTCTTCAGAGCGAAGTTCTCCAATAATAATCCTCTCGGGTCTCATTCTCATTGCATAGGACATATAATGACTTAATGAATATGCTTTAAAGTCCTTGTCACTTATAAAGCGAGTTGTATTTTCATGGGGAGAATTTAACTCATAAGTATCTTCTGCAATAATAATGTGTTCATCCTCTGGACAAAACTTTATTAGAGAATTGATAAAACTTGTTTTACCACTCCCAGTACTTCCGACAATGAGAACATTCTTTTTTTGAGTAATAAGCTCTTTTGCTATTAAAGTATCAAAGTCATATGTACCAATGGGAAAGTTATCCTTTCGCATTTTTCTAAGAAATAATTTATGACTAGATTCTCGCAGGGCCTTTTTGTGAATTAGAGTCGCTCGGTAATCTAAGTAGTCAAAGCTCACAAAGGGATTATTTAAATTCCAAGAAATTTGTTCTTTAAGACAAAGTATTTGTAAACATAAATCAAACTCTAAAGGTGTATAGGGAATAACTTCAAGAAGACTGATTCCATGCATTTTGACTTGAACATTTTCTACCGAATGAAAGATATACTCTTCAGCAAATTCTTGTTCAATACTTGAGATATCTAAGTGAGAGACTTTTTCATACCATTTTTTCTCTTGAGGAGTTAGTGTTTGGGTGTCTGGTAGCATCCCATTTTCAATCTTTTTAATTAAGTGGTGCATACTTGTCCTCTTCTAGAGTAATAAAACCTAAGATTTTTACATTGTTTTTGGTTCTGTCATTATGGGTAAATAACTCTTTTAAAAGAGGGATCTGATTTAAAAGTGGTAGGCTTTTCTTATTTTGTATATCTTGTTTTTGTGTGATCTCAAAAAATTTCTTATGTAGGTTAGGGGCAATAAAGAATTTTTGATTAACTTTTTTACCAGCTATACCAAGACCACTTGGAGCTGTGAGAATACTATTTATATTTAAACTTAGACGTCCTTGAATTTGAGTGAGCTTTACTTTGATCTTAAGACCTGCAAACTTCCAATTTGTTTGAGTACCAAATTGATTTGAGGATTGAATTGCTAGCTCTGAACCTAGTTCTACACTTGCTTCTTCGTTTAAACTCATAATTATCGTTGGTTTTGAAATTATCTTTATCGCAATATCATCATCTTCAAAGATAACGGAATTATTCTCATAAAGGTTCTTTGTATTCTCAAAAAGGTCTTTGGTAATTCCCTCTAGTCTTTGGGCTCCAAGTGAACTTTGAAGATTTGAGTTATGTTCCACTTTTATAATTTCAATCTTTATCTTGTAATTACTTAAATGTGAGAACTTACTGGCTGGTATAAACTCAACCCCATACTTGTGACTTAACTCTTGAATAATGGATTCAATATCCTCAAGCTCTTCGTACTTACAAATAGGGTAGCTTGTTTTAAAATTACAATTGAGTCTAATAACTTTGTGATTAAGTTGAAGGTAAATATCTTCTAAAACTTTTCTCTTAATATCTTTTTTTAGTTTAATATCTATAATTAAGTTTTGATTTAACTTGAGCTTATTAAAAATTAGTAAGTCCTTTAGACTTTTAATTTCACCAGAAACATACAAGACCTCATCATGGGGACTAACCTGTAAACCCATCGCTCTTAATGCACTAGCGATACGATAGGTTTGCATTTGCTCTTTTTTAGAAACAACATAAACCTGATACTTTATTTTCTGTGAGCCTTGCCAAATGACTAGGTCAGAGAAGCCAATAGATTTGGCCTTAATCAGAATTTTTGAATCTCTTGGAAAGTACTTTGAGCTTAGGACTGCTTTATTACCTACTGAATAACGCATGTTGCTAGTAGTTTTTATTTCTTTTTGTTCACCAATGGAAAGAAAGAAGTTATGTGATTTCAGCGGTTTATCTGTGGTCGCCTGTGCACTTCCAGGGTGTGTTGTAAAAATTATTTTGACAATATATATCAAGAAAGTTAAAAAATACTGCTTTAAATTTAATAGTTTAACAAAGGTTATTAATATGGGTTCTAAAACATTAAAAACAAAAAGAATTAGAAAAAATAAAACTAAGGCTAGCGGTAAGAAAAGAAAGAACGCTAATGAGAACAAGGGTACAACTCCTAAGTTCCCAATCCACAAAGATAAGTAATTAGTAAAATACAATAAGTAATTATTACTAATAAAACTGTTTTTAGAATTATTTTTTAAATTAATCATTTAAATCTCCAAAAGAGAGTAATGCGTTAATAATATAAGGGTCGGATTTAAAAACTGGCCCTTTTTTATTTATTAGGCAGACAATTAATGTATTTGCTTTTCTTTTATTAGAGCACTTTCGAACCACTTTTATTTCAATCAATGTTTTAGGGATATAATACTTCTTATGAAAGTGAGACTTTATAGCACTTGCTGCTTGTAAGTAACCTGATTCAGCCTCTATTTGAATATTTGCTCCGAGTGCTATTTGACTCAAAATAAAAAGACTAATAATTAATTTCATAGTTAATACTCCTCTGTTTTTTTGAAGAAACTTTTTTAGGTAATTTTAAATCGAGGTCATAAATGGCAAGGGGGCTTTCTATAAGTAGTAAATCTAATTGATCATTTGGTGCTTCTATAAAATATTGAGTCTCTTCACTAAACTCATCAGTAATTACTTTTAAAATATAAATTGGTCGTATAAGTGTATTATCTTTAAGTCTTCTAATTTGATAAGCAAGACCAGGTTCAATCATCGTGCGAGGATTAGCTTTAATCGTTAAGCGACTAAAGCCTACTCTTTCAATTATAGGTGTTGATGAAATATCAACTTCATCGTTTGTATTGATGAGAAAGTAGTAAGTAATTGTGTAGATTACAAATGCAATAGGCAAAGTAAAAAACAACTTATTTCTTTTCAAGTTTCCTCCATTGAGAAATAAATCTCTTTGTATTTTTTATCTTTTTTTGATGAATCGTTTTTTGAGTTTTATAAAAAGAGAGTGATAAAAAACTAATAGAGCTTATAAGGAAAAGAGTTTCAAGAATTGAAATGCCTTTTTGGTTTTTTGATATAGTTTTTCGGCTTGCAGGTGATTGGTTACTATTAGTTTCCCCGCTTTCATCGATGTATAATTTTTCCACCTTATTTTCCTTATTACTTTTAAGCCTGCTAGGCTTCGTCTTTTTTTATAAGGATCTTTTACAATTTCTTTGTTATAACGGCAGCCTTTTACATAATAAGACCTTAATTTATTCATATATGAAAAGTAGAATGTATTCTGTATTAGCTGGAGCCCTTTCTTAACTCTTTTAAACAGCAGGTGCTTAGGAGGAATTGCTACACTGGCTAAAATGAGAATATTGGTAACTTGAATCTTTCTATTAAACTTATTCATTCTTTCAATATAATCAAAAGTTGCTTTGTTCATGGCCTTATGACAAAGAAAGAGGTTTAGCTCTTGATTATTTCGTGAGTAATCTTGTTTTAGAAAAGCTAATCCTGCTAGGTATAAAGACGTGCTTAAGAGTAGCAGGAGCATAAGTAGTATTTGGGAGTTACCTGCTTGAGCTATGATCAATTTTTTGAATAGAATAGAACATTCTGAGTTGGGATTTCTTTTTATTTGCAAGTGTGCCATGGAGTGCTCGACTTATTTGATGAGTAACTTTCTTTGATTTTTTTATGGAGGAGTAAAGTAGTTGGTTCCACATGAATACTCCTGCCATACTAATTGATATGAATATGAGAAATGAAATAACATTCATTAACGAATTTTTATTTCTCGAGTAACGGCCTTATTAATATTATCGATTCTCGTTTTAAGAGATTTACCCAGTGTTTTGAAAGCGGTCAGGCAAAAAATACCTATTAAACCGGTAAGGATAATATATTCCAACATTCCTTGACCTTTTTGATTTAACTTTAAAAATTTTCTTTTCATTTTGACTCCTTTTTTATTTTTCAAATTAAGCAAGCTTCAATGTAAGGATTTAAAGCATCTTTTGAGCTTTTTGGTCCTACCACACAGTCGCTTTGGTCCGATAGAATATAAAGATATAGGGGATATGGGGTGTATTGAGTAAAATGATTCAGTGATGAAATGCATTTTTTCTCATTTGAAATGGATTTCGATATTGCACCAAATTCAGAGGAGTTATAAAATAAATGTATGGAAGATAATAGTAAGTTATTTGTTTTTGAGAAAAAAGAAGTTGTCCTCATCTTCGTTTTTATTGTGGTTATCTCTGTAACTGCATTTACGGTAGGTGTTAGAGTCGGGAAACAACTCTCTTTAAAGCATGATGGCTATACTAAAGGTGACGTTCAAAATATTGATTTAAAGTCAGTAGAAGAAGAATATGTTGATAATGTAGTTAATGACGAGTCTCCAACACCGTCAAAAATAGAAAAAGCTATGAATGGCGAAAAGAATGTTGATGAGATTGAGCAGAGACTACGTGAAGAAATGGAAAAATTAGCTCAAGAAAAGAATACAAATACTTCAGCAAGCAATAATTCTGAAGAAGATGCTACAGACCCAGCTCTAAAAGAGCCAGTAGGAGATTCTGTTATTAATTCTGCACCAGGTGAGAGTGCTGTAAGTGGTAAGTACACTATTCAGCTTTATAGTAATCAATCTAAAAGTGCTGCTGAAGACTTCGCTGATCCTTTTATTGTTAAAGGTTATAATGTGATCATTAATGAAGCAACAATTCCAGGTAAAGGAACTTGGTATAGAGTAAGTATTGGAGTTTTTAGTACAATTGAAGAAGCTAAGAGTTATCTCGATGCAGAGAAAAAGCTTTTTCAAAAAGAAGATTATATCATTCAACAATTTTAAGTTTAAAGAAAATAAGAAATGAGACTTAATTGTCTCGTTGATCATCCTTCGAATCCAGCCCGATCTTTGATCGGGCTTATTTTTTTTATTCGATAGTTCTTTTAAATACTTGGTCTACTTCTTTTAAGTATATTTCTTTGAGCTCATTATCATTTTCAAAATTTGCTTCTTTAAATTCAATATTTTTCAATGATTTTTCTGCCTTAATCATTTCAAAGAATTCTTTACGTCCCTTGGCCTCAAAAGCGGCTTTTTGTAGTATCGGATAGATATCTTCTCTAGGGCCATCATATTGAGGAATAATTTGGTGGAGTAGGTAGCTAGTTAAGTAAGTATAATTATCATAAACTTTGTACTTTATATGATCTTCATTAATGACTAAGTTTTCAATTGTTGAAGTCATTCTATTGATGGCATAAAAAGTTAGTCCTAGATTATCAGGTAGCATCATTCTTTCAGCACTTGAATGAGAAATATCTCTTTCATGCCATAATGCCATATTCTCGTGAGCAATGCTTAGGTGCGAGCGAATAACTCTTGCAAGCCCAGAGATATTCTCACCACTAATAGGGTTTTTCTTATGTGGCATAATTGAAGAGCCCTTTTGCCCCTTTGAGAAACCTTCATATACTTCCCCAATATCTGAGTGGTGAAGATGTCTGATTTCAACAGCAATTCTCTCAAGAGCACTTGCAATTAAAGCATTTATTGAAACTAGTTTAGCAATACGATCTCTTGGTATAACTTGTGAGCTAATTGGTTCAACATTTAGTCCTAGTGACTCAATTGCTTCTTTTTCAATCTCTGTTGTGAGCACAGTGTAGTTTCCAACTGCTCCAGAAAGCTGACCTGTAAACTCAGTTTCCATATAGGCACTTAGATCATCATATCTTCTTTTTAACTCTGCATAAAATGATAAGAACTTTTGTCCAAAGCTCATTGGTTCAGCATTCATACCATGTGAGCGGCCCATACAGATAAGGTATTTAGTTTCATTCGCTTTTTTCTCTAGTGCCTCAAGGAGTTTATGTAGTTTTTTATGAATGAGTTCTACTGATTGCTTTATTTGCAAGGTCGTTGCTGTATCAATGATATCTGAAGATGTACATCCGAAGTGAAAGTACTTAGAGACATCATTTGGAAGATTCTCTGTAATGGAAGTACAAAAAGCAATAACATCATGCTTGGTGATTTTCTCAATTTCTTTAACTCTTTCTGGGTCAATCTTTGCTTTTTCCTTAACCAGTTCATGGGTTCCTTTAGGAATCAGCTTATCCTCCATGGCCTTTAAGAGTGCAAGTTCAACAGAAAGATAAGTAGAAAACTTATTATAATCTTTCCAAATTTCTGAGATTTCTGGGCTATCGTATCTTTCAATCATTTTAACCCCTTTGAGAGATGATTGCTTAGTAAAAGTAACCTATTTCAAAGCCTAATGAAGTCCAACCAAAAACGAGAGAGCGTTGCTGTCGTTTTTCATCATCTTCAGGCTCACGAACCATTGGCATGATATTGTATGATAACTTACCGCCATAATAAAAAGTATTGCTGGCCCTATAGTGAAGTCCATAATCCATATTCATACCAAAGCCGTTATACTTCTTTCCGGTAGCATTATCAAGGTGAGTACTATAATTTAATACTGCAAAACAAGTTTCAAAGAAACGATCATTCTTAGTGAAATCACTTAACGCACGAAAGCGATATCCGGCACCCATTCCAACTGTTGTAAAGGATTGCTCAGCAGAGAAGCGGATTGTATTTCCATCAGCATTGGTTCCTGTAGAAGTCGATTCATCTGAAATCTCATCAAACTCAGCAATTGTTCGCTTAAGGGTTATTGTGAACCAAGTATCTTTAAAGTTTTTCATTTTGCGCTGGTAGCCAAGTTCAAGGGAAGTCACAGCATTTGTTTCTTCATAATTAGATGAGAACTGGTAACTCATAAAAAATCGATTATTATCTTTACCAGTGTAGAAGTCATCAGCATAAAGTCCATCTTTAGAAGATTCTAATAATAAACTATTCTCGTATAGATAGATATCTTCATACTCTTTAATCTCTGAAGACTTAAGAGAGTTGGGATCAGCTGTTTTAAAAAGCCTATCTTTTTCAAATTCTTCGTTTTGCTTTTGAATTTTTACTCTTTGTTGTGCTTTTTGTTTCTTACTAAGAACTTTTGCTCTTTGTGCTTGTGCTGATGAACTAAGCAAGAGTGTGAAGGCAAGCGTGAATAGGGTGAGTAGTTTATTTATTTTCATTTTAAAATCATGTCCTCAAACTTTTCACCAGGAAAATCATCAATACCAATAAAGTTGGCAAGGTTTAATCTCTCTGACATATGTTCATACTTAGCATTCTCGTAGTTTTCTTCTGCTTGAATAAGACCATCGAGTACCAGTTTCATATTTGGAAAGTCTGTTTTTCCCGCAATATAGCGATCAAGAGTAATATCAAATGAGTTGCGATTATTATCTCTTTGCAGGCGAGTGGCTTCAATCTCTTTTTCAAGGTACTTAATTCTTTTGTGAAAGACATTGATATTGGTTGAAATTTCTCGTCTTGCTTCTGAGAAGTTTATCTCTGAAATTCTCTTATTAAAGTAAGATCGTTCAAGGTCTCTCGAGTTAAATAAACCACCAGAACCAAATAGTCTCCAAGTCATATTTATACTGGCCGCAAGCTCCACGTTTCTTGAGTTACCGTTGGTAGTCACAGTCTCAGTATTACCAGCTTTGGAAAATGAGTTACGATATGCACCTAAGCGCACTGAGAATTTTGGAAGGGGTAGGTTCTCTTTTCTGGTTCTTTCAAAATCACGATTTGAATTATGAAGATCGACTCGTGCTTGACGTATCGTCGGAGAGCGAAGTTTTGCAAAATTGATTGATTCACCTTTTCCAAGGGTAAAAGGCTTAACTTTTATTTCATTTGTTAGAGTATAAGTTGTATCTAAAGAGTCACCAACAAGCTCTGCTAATTGCTCTTCAGCTGCAGCAGCTTCAGCATTTGCATCTTGATATTCTTTATGGGCCCTAAGGAATTCACCTTTAGCTTGAAATAATTGCTGTTTATTAATTTTTTTCAGAGCGAGCTTCTCTTTATTAAGTCTATACATAAAAGAAGTATGTCTTAGTTGTGAACGCTTTATCCTTCTGATCTTTTGTAACCTTTTAGTATTAAAGTACTGATCAATAATTTGAAAGCGTAAGAATCTTTTCTGCTCTGTTAGTCTCTGCTTTTCTCTTTCGTAGGTAGCTTTTTGATTTAAGTAGTTTAAATAGTCTCTTCCCCAATTAAATACAGTATATTCTTCAAACTCTATTCCAACATAGCCATTTGGAGACTTCGGAAGAGTGTTATCTTCTTGGTCACTATAAAAGCTTTCTACATAGTGATCATTTGTTTGAACGGTTAAGTTTAATTGGGGCAGCCAAAACTCTTCAAATGCATCTTGAAAGTTTAATTCTATAATTTCTCTGGAATAGTCTCTAATTTTTTGAGGATTGTTCTTACGTAGACCTTTCTCAATGGCCACTTTTAGGCTCATAACAATCGCTTCACTTTCTGGTGTGAAGTCTTTTTGATCTTTCATCTCGGCTTCGAGGTCATCTAAATTTTGTGCCAATGTAAGTGGCGAATAGAAGCCAGAGACGATACAAATGTTAATGAATAGGATGTGTGCGATCCATCTCATTATTGATACCGTCCTTAATATCTCTCTCTCAATACTTGAATTCTAACATCAGAAAATATGAGGTGTAAAAGATTTTAAATATTTAAAATTTAAAGACTTGTTTCAAGTGAAGTTTTCAATAGATTTTTTCAATAGATTTTATAGAGAAATACCAGGGCAACCTTTGCGAACAATATTCTCTTCCATCTTTCTAACCTTAAGCTTAGTAAGGCTTAAGGTATTTTCAATTCTTGTTTTTGCAAATTCTAGGTTTGTTTTAATACTCTTTTCTTCTGGCTTAGCACGCTTTAAGAGTTTCTCACTTCTTTGAAGGAGAGAGTTTAATCTCTGTTGAATTTGAATTTTATCATTTCTTCTATCGATTAAATATTTACATCGCTTACTAACAGCAGGGTCAGTGATAATATCTCTGATTTCTTGCGCCGAAGCAATCGATGAGCAGATGAAAATGACTAATAAAAACTTGTGCATAAAGTTATTATACTCTTTTTCAGAAATTGATAAAAGGGGAAATAAAAGTCTGATTAAGGGAGTCAAATTATGGCCAGATTGATTAGAGAAAGCTATTATTTTTAGATGTTTAATGCTCTATCAAGGCTCTTATGAAAGATGTGTTGATCTTAATCCCGGCTCGTTATGGATCTTCTAGATTTCCAGGTAAACCCCTCGCTAAAATTAATAACCAATCAATGATTTCTTATGTGATTAAAAATTGTGAGAGTTCGCAATTTGACTATGCTGTGGTCACAGATGATCAAAGAATTGAAGATCATATAAATGAATTAGGTGGTAATGTGGTTAGAGTTGATGATGATGTCACCACAGGTAGTGAGCGCATCTATCTTGCCTACGAAAGATTTTTTAATGATAAGAATTACCAATTCATTATTAATGTTCAAGGTGATGAACCGCTTTTAATTGGAAAGTTATTAAAAGAGTTAAATCTTGCACATAAACAAAGTGGTTTTGATGTTATGACGGCAGTGAAGGCCAGATCAACCAATGAAGCGGATTTTAAAAATCCTAATGTGGTTAAGTGTATTTTTTCAAAAGAAAACCTACAAGCACTTTACTTCACAAGGGCCAGCTCTCCTTATGGACGAGATAATAATGATTATACTTGGTATCAACATATTGGTGTTTATTCTTATAAAGTTGATGCTCTAAAAAGTTTTGTTCAAGCAAAACCTTCACCTTTAGAAGAGTTAGAAAAGCTAGAGCAATTAAGAGTCTTAGAAAATAAAATGACCATTGGTGCAATTGAGACAGATATAAATTTATTTGGAGTAGATACTCCAGAAGACATACACAAAGTAGAAGGAGTCCTAAGTGGCGAAAAAAAATAAGAAGTATATTTTTATTACCGGAGGGGTATCAAGTTCTCTTGGTAAAGGATTGGCAGCAGCTGCAATTGCTTCTCTGATTGAGAGACGAGGCCTGAAAATAAATATGCTTAAAATGGACCCTTATATTAATGTCGATCCAGGAACCATGAGTCCAACTCAACACGGTGAAGTTTTCGTTACTGATGATGGAGCAGAGACAGATTTAGATCTTGGCCACTATGAGCGTTTTACTAATTTAACTCTTTCTAAAAAGAATAACTTCACTACCGGACAAGTTTATCTGCAAGTTATTGAGAATGAAAGAGAAGGGAAGTATCTTGGAAAAACAGTTCAAGTTGTTCCACATATTACAGATGAAATAAAAAGAAGAATTCATGTTGCTGGTGAAGATAGTGATCTTTTAATTGGAGAGATTGGTGGAACAGTTGGGGATATTGAGTCACTTCCATTTATGGAATCAATTCGTCAGTTTTCTCACGATGTTGGTCAAGAAAACGTACTTTTTATTCACCTAGTTCTTATCCCTTATTTGGATGCAGCTGGAGAGTTAAAGTCTAAACCTGCTCAGCACTCGGTTAAAGAGTTAAGATCAATTGGTCTTTTTCCAAACATAATTATTTGTCGTGCCGATAGAGATATTGATCAAGACATTTTAGATAAAATTTCTCTTTTCTGTAATGTTCCTAAGAACCATGTGTTTAAATCAATTGATCTCGATTCTATCTATAAGGTGCCATTAGAGTTTCATAAACAAGGTCTTGATACTAAAGTTGCAGAGCTTTTAAATATTTGGGCAACAGAGCCAAATATAGAAGATCTAAAGCAGGTTGTTTATAATGTTGAAAACCCTAAAGAGACAGTGAAGATTGGAATCGTTGGTAAGTATACTGATCTCATTGAATCTTATAAGTCATTAGATGAGGCCTTACGTCACGGTGCAATTGCAAACCAAGTAAAATTACAAATGGTTTATATTGACTCAGAAGAAGTAGAAGCAGGAAAGAATACTTCGATGCAATCAGTTGATGGAATTCTCGTTCCTGGTGGTTTTGGGGAGAGAGGAACAGAAGGAAAAATTAAGGCCATTCAATATGCTCGTGAGAATGGAGTACCTTACTTTGGTATCTGTTTAGGAATGCAATTGGCAATGATTGAGTTTGCTAGGCATAAAGCTGGAATTGAAAATGCAACGAGTATGGAGTTTTCAAAGAAAGGTGATTTTGTGATTCACTATATGGAAGGGCAATCAGAAGAAATGTCTAAAGGTGGATCCATGCGCTTAGGTGCTTATGATTGTACCCTTGAGAAAGGAACACTTGCTCATGAAATTTATGAGAAAACTAAAATAAGCGAAAGACACCGTCACCGCTTAGAAGTGAATAATGAATATGTTGAGAAATTAATCGGTGCAGGAATGACTATTTCAGGTAAAAATGATGAATTAAATTTAGTTGAGGTGATTGAGCTTAAGAGCCACCCATTCTTTATTGCTTGTCAGTACCACCCTGAATTTAAGTCGAGACCATTTCACCCGCACCCATTATTTAAGAATTTTGTAAGTGCTTCATTAAAAAAGCAAAAGGATAATTAATGAAAATGGATATTTTTAGTGGACCATGTGTTTTAGAGAGTGAAGAACTTGCAAATGAAGTTTGTCACTTTTTAGTGGAGTCACTAGCTCCTTATAAAGATAAAATTGAATTACATTTTAAAGGAAGTTTTGATAAGGCAAATCGTTCAGCTATAGATTCTTATCGTGGACCTGGTCTTGAAAAGGGCCTACAGATTTTAGAGGGCATTTCAAAGAAGTATGGGGTGAAAACTATTACAGATTTTCATACACCTGATCAGGCAATGGAAGTTGCAAGTGTTGTGCATACATTACAAGTTCCAGCATTCTTATGTCGTCAAACAGATATGATTTTAGCGGGAGCCGAGGCCTGTAAAAAATATGATGGGCAATTAAAAGTAAAGAAGGGACAATTTCTTGCACCATGGGATGCCCAAAATATTGTTGATAAAGCTTTAAACTATCTACCAAAAGACAAAATCCTTTTAACTGAGAGAGGAACGAGCTTTGGGTATAATAATATGGTTGTGGATATGGCTTCATTTGAAATTATGAAAAGCTTCGGTGTTCGCGCCATTCATGATGCTACTCATAGTGTTCAAAAACCAGGTGGGCTTGGAAAAGCTACTGATGGTAAGAGAGAGCAAATTATGACTTTAGCTCTGGCTGCAGCAGCAGCTGGTGCAGACGGCTTTTTTATGGAAGCACATCCAAACCCAAGCAAGGCTCTTTCAGATGCAACTAGCCAATTACAAATGCAAGAAGTTCCAAAACTTGTGGCAAAAATTTTAAAAGTAAAGGATGCACTCAATGCCTAAAATTGATTTAAGAGAAAGATCTAAGAACTTTGAAGAAAAACTATCAAAAATTAAACTTGCTCTTTTTGATGTTGATGGTATTTGCACCGATGGAAAAATTTATTGGGCAGGAGAGGAAGTAGGATTTAATCGCTTCTTTCACACTCATGATGGATATGGAATGAAAATCCTCATGCGTGCTGGTCTTAAAGTCGGGATTATTACTGGAGGTGATAGTGTCGGAGTAAAAAATAGATTTGAACTCTTAGGTGTTGATTATCTTTACATGGGTAAAGAGGATAAGAGGGCAGCTCTTGATGAGATTTTAGCAAAAGAAGGATTAAAAGATGAAGAGTTTCTCTATATGGGAGATGAGTTCTTTGATCTACCACTTTTAAAACGTGCGGGCTTTTCTGCTACTGTTCCTAATGCAAGCCACGAAATTTGTGAAGCAGTTGATTATGTAACATTTAATCATAGTGGGGAAGGTTGTGTTAGAGAGGTGATTGATATGCTTCGATATGTTCAAGATATTACGCCGGAGATTCCTCACTAATGTTTGGTAAAAGACTTTATAAATCAGGAGCCCTCAAGCAATTTAAGTGGATATACTTAAGTATTGCTCTTTTACTCTTGGTTAATTTAACCTTTCAAACTTTAACAGATCCTTTATTTGAAAAGAGCTTTGAAGCTAGTTTAAGTGGTATCTTTAAGTTTCATGTAAAGTATCCAGAAGATTTTATTACCTATATTTTAACTATCTTTTTTCCAGCTATTTATTATAGCTTTGTTCGTGGAATTAATTTTTATGAAACAGGTATGACTATTAATAGAGGCTTTCCATTTTTTAATCGCAGTATTCCTTATAAAGATATTGAAGAGTATAAAGTTGTTCACCCTAAGTTTTTAATGTCGGTAAAGAGAAGAGATATAGATGAAGAGTTTTACTTTACTATAAAAGATGTGGACCGAGTGGTTGCAATTTTTGACCAGCATAATATAAAGGGTCACTTGGGCAAAGAAGAATTTAATCAAACGATGACTGTGAATAAAAAGCTAATTATATTCTTTATTATCTTTAGTATTGCAATGTTCTTTGTTCAGTACTTTGGAGTGATTGGGAAAATTTTTAGAAACTTTCAAATTTCATAGGTCTTGGCCTTACTGATTCTATTTAAGACACCTTTCCATTTCTCATCTTGATGAAAGTCATTTTGATAAATGATAAGAATTCCTTTGTGACCTTGCTTGGCCGCTTGTCTAAATTGAGAGTAAAGCTCACGTGCAACTAATACGGGGTCCGCGGGTAATTTCCAAACATAATGATCTTGATAATCTGTTAAGTCTAATTTGTGATTAGTAGTAAGAGTAATTGGTATATTTGGCATATAATGATGTTTCAATTGTCCTGGAGCTACTGGAGAAGGAGCATGCTCTACTGGTATATCAAGTACATCTTGTAAATCATCTTTTGTTATTACACCTGGACGATAAATTTTAATATGATCATCAAAAACACCTACAACAGTGGACTCAATTCCAAATTGTGTTTGACCACCATCTAAGATAGGAAAGTCTTCTCCAAATTCATCACTAACATGTTCAGCACAAGTAGGAGAGGTTTTCTTAAACTTATTTGCACTAGGAGCTGCAAGTGGTGTTTGCAGTTTTTCAATGAGTTCTAGCGTGAGGGGATGGTCTGGCATTCTTAGTCCAACTTTATCTAAGCCAGATGTGATTAAACTTGATACGAGTTCACCTTTATCAAGAATCAAGGTCAGAGGACCCGGCCAAAAGTGTTGGGCCAATTTTTCTGCATTCTCAGTCCAATTGGATGTGTATTTTTGTGCCATTTTTATCGAGCTTACATGCACGATAAGAGGATCAAAGAAAGGTCTTTCCTTAATACTGAAAATACTTTTAAGTGCATCTTCATTATTAATGACTCCGGCCATACCATAGACGGTTTCAGTAGGAATAGCTACTGGCTTATTTTCTTTTAAAATACTAATTGCTGTTTCTATTGGTACTAACATGCCTAATACGTATTATTTTGTTCCTATTGGGGTCGGTGTAGGTGATACACCGTCACGCATAAAGCTGTCAATAACACCAAGGCCTCTAAAATCACCTTGATTAAAGTATGTCTTAAAGTTCTCACCAATATCTGTGTTGGCATTAAACTCACCGGTTAGGAAAAGGTTTTCTGCACCAAAGAGAAATGCGAGATCATTATAATGAGCAATTCTTTTAAAGTAAGAACCAATAAAAGACTTGAGTTTGATGAGATTAATTCTTCCTAAGCGAAAGCGATCTATTAAGTAGGAAAGATACTTATTTCCTAATAGTTTCATACAGCGATCACTTCTCTTTACTTGTAGGCGTCTTAAAGCTTTTGATCTCTTACTTGGATTGCGCCATTTAGAGCTGGTACTATGACATACTACTTCCATAGCACTAAAGGCTTCATCTTCACTTAGAGAATTAAAATACCTAAGACCAGCAGTTTCAACTACAACTTTTGACTCTATTGCAAGTGGACCTCTTAAGCGTCCCTCATCAACTAGTCTAGTATAATTATTTTCTAAATTCGTTAAGAGGCTTAAATGTTTCTTAGCTTCTTTTCGATAGAGTTTATGATACCATCGATGAGTTTTAGCTGCTTTAAAACTAAGCTTGAATATCAATGAAAAATCTTCTTCATCTGCAACTTGGCCAGGCTCTCCAAAGCTTTCAATTGATTCAAATTCAACAGTCATATGCTTTTTTGACTCGGCAGCATTCTTAACTCCAATATCCCAGTCAAAGAGTTTATAGATAATTGTATTAAAAATGCGTGAAAAAAAGTTTTGAATAAATTTAACTGTTTCTGAGTAGTGTTTGAAAAATATTTTTTCTACACCATCTTTAATGATTCGAACCTGTTCTGTTTCACGTTTTTTTAGACTTCCGGCCAAGAGAAATGAAAACTGAGAAGTTAAATTTTCACGAGTTCTTTCTTCAACACTTACAACATTATCTCTTAAGACATTGACCTCTTGGGTTTGTGAGCGAACCAATGAGCTAAATTCATCCCAGTGTGCAGATGAACGAGCAAAAGTATTCTTATCTTGCTCATAAAAGCTTAAGTATGTTTTATTGGTACTTGCAAACTCATAGGCAAGGTCCCAAGAAAGTATTGTTATTTGTAAGAGGTTAAAGAAGTCGGCCTGTAAGCTTAAATGTACTCCAGCACCAGCACTAACTTCCTTATCTACAGAAAGTCTTAAAAACTCATCTGCTTTTGGGTTATCATTTTCACCTAATGATTGAATGGTTAATTTATTTGAATAACCAACATTTACTAATACACCCGCTCTTAAGCTCACACCTTGTAAAGGAGGGGAGGTTACAAATCCACCAGCATTAAATGTATACTTATCTTCTCTAGAAATTAGTTCACTTGGTTGCATGCTAAGAACTTTATTAGGATCAAACTTAGTAAAAGATAAAAATAGTTTAGAGAAATCACTTGTGAGACCATCAGTATATGAAGGTGCTAGGTGAGTGTACTTATATTCTCTAACAAAATTGATTCCAGCAAATGCCCCAATTTCAGATTCTGTCATATCTAGGATACCGTCATCATTTAATTGACCCAGTAAACTTTGTGCATTGATTTGAATATATAATGAGTCATGCACTAACCACTCATCTCCAAAGAGAGCAGGAGCAACTTCACGGTGTACATCAAAGCCAATATTTACTAATGGCTTTTGCCATGAAAAGCCTGAGAAATTTAAAACACCACCACCAATATCACGGTTAAATAAAAGTTCACGTGCCTGTTCATTACCAATTTGATTATATTGATCTCCAATTGCTTCTCTAATTTTTTGTAAGAGTGGAGGAGTTGAGTCATCGACTTCCTCTAGATTTAAAACACTTTGACTTACTCTTTGGTTAAGAGCACGCATATTCAATGCTCGTCCACCATCACGTCTTTGACCACCACGTGGACCACCATTGGCCTCTTCTACTCTTCCAGTAAAGCCACCACTTTTAAAGCGCTCACTAAAGCGAATATGTTGGAAATCGTAGGCAAAGGCCTCAGATATCAAAACAATGAATAATAAAATTAATCGCATAACTTCCCTGTTAAGTGCGCTGACTTATGTCGCGATGCGAAATCAGCTTTGTATATAATACATTTCGGAATAGGAGACCCTTGACTTAATGGCACTAGAAACCATATTAATAGCCTACAAAGGAGCTTTTTATGGATTTTACTAAATTCAAGGCCTTACTAGATGAACAAGTTGAATGGCCAGATCACTATACTTTCAAATTCGTTGTAAAATCACATAAAAAAGAAGACTTAGTCGCTTTAATAGATGACCATCATATACAGGAAAAATCTTCCTCTACCGGTAAATATACTTCAATAACAGCAAGGAAAATGTTTCGTAGCTCAGATGAGGTAGTTGCTGTTTATCACAAGGTAAGTAAAATAGAAGGAATTCTATCTCTTTAAAGAGCTAACAAACTAAGGATAAGTTTATGAGCTATAAGACTGCACTAGTGATGGGGGCAGGGGCCTTTGGTACTTCGATGGCATGTGTGCTTGCCGAAAACTTTAATAAAGTCATTGTAAAAGTTAGATCCCAAGATATTTATGATTCTATTAATAATGGTGAAAATGCTATCTATCTTCCAGGACAAACTCTTCCAAAAAATATTGTTCCAGCAATGAGTTGGGAAGAAGTTGAGAAATTAGTTGATGGAGAAATAGAACTCTTAGTGAATGGTCTTCCAACTTCAGCTATTAAAAAAGTCTACTCAGATAGCAAAGATATATTTTTAAAATTTTTTGAAAAAGATATTCCTCTCGTTTCTCTTTCTAAAGGGATAGACCCTGAAACACTTGAGTTACCAGATGATCTTTTTAATCATTCATTTCCAGAACATATGGATCATATTTTATATCTCTCTGGACCTTCATTTGCTAAGGAGATTGTGGATAAACAAGTGACTATTGTTTCTTTAGCAGGCAGAGAACCACAAAGTCTATTAAGTGTTAGTGAAATGTTACAAACAAAGTACTTTAAAGCTTTTCCTACCTATGATGTGAAAGGAGTTCTTTTAGGAGGAGCTCTTAAAAATATTCTCGCAATCGCTGGAGGGATGTTAGAAGGACTAGGATTTAATCATAATACTCGTGCTGCGATGATTACTCGTGGAATTACTGAGATGTTACGTTTTGGAAAAGTTTATAATGCTAGACCTGAAACTTTTTATAGTTTTTCCGGGATGGGGGATCTCATTCTCACAACCACTAGTGATCTCTCTCGTAATAAAACTTTTGGTATGGAGATCGCTAAAGGACGCAAGCCCTTAGAAATTATTAAGTCACAAAGATCAGTTGTTGAAGGATATAAGACCACTAAAGCAGCTCATAATTTGGCAAAGAAATACCATATAAAAACAAGACTCTTTGATGGAATTTATCAGATTCTCTACAATGATGTTAGTCCAAAAGAAGTTATAGATAAACTAATGGATTTGCCTGTTTCTCAAATTGAATAGATTATAAATAGACTTTCCAAACCTGTAGCTTCTGATTGTCTTTTGTATACTCCTTTAGGAGTTCCTTATCATTATTTTGAAAGAATTGCTTGTATGTTGCTTTACTCTTTAGTGGTGGATCACAAATAAGATACAAGTATGGGGCATCTATTTTAGGGATATTAAATTTATCGTAATAAGGAATATTAAAACCATGGCGTGGATAAATTCCCATAGGGTTTAATACAAAGTTATTTTGCGGAAAACAGGCCACGATTGGACTTGCCAGTTCATTTTGCTCATAGATTTCTTGTAGAGACTGGACAGTAAGTTCATAAGAAGCATTTACGTTTTTTCCATAATGTGGATCATTGAAACTTGGCATATAAAAAAGGTAGCTAAGAAATGGGAGAGCAAAAAAAGTATGAAGTAAGTACTCTTTTTTTACTTTATGCTGTAGAAAGAGCAGAAAATTAAGAACAAATAGATAAGAGCTATAAAGAAGATAACGATCCAGAAATACATGATAAAAACTTAGTAATAGGAACGTTCCTCCATTTATACAGAATGCGTATATGATTAAGCGTTTATGTGAGTCTTTTAAATCTTTAAAATAGAAAAGTGATAAGATAGTCATTAAAAAACTTATGCCAATAAATGGATCACTTATAAATATATCTTGAAACTTATTTATTGCATTTGGAATGGCATAATTAAATGAAAAATCAAAATAGGAAGAATCATTCGTATTAAAACTAGCATAAGAGTGAATAAACTTTTTCTCAGCCAATAGATTATAAAGATACCAAAGAACAACAGATAAGGGGCTCCAAAGAATTGCTTTATAAATGAAGGGGTCTTTTTTCTTTTCTATCCTTTGAAAAATATACTCAGCTACCAGTAAAGAAAGAGTATAAATTAGAAATGACTCTCTGGTTAAACCAATTATGAAAGCAAGATATATAACAATCTTAGTATGTCTTTTAAATAAATGATAAAGATAAAAGATCGTTAATGTTAAAAGGGCCGTATCACCAATAAGCAGTGGGAAATTTATATAGTAATTTGCTGTCAAAATCACGGAGATGCTAAATTGAGCTGCTAGAAATTTATTTTTAGTTAAGAGATTTGAGAGTTGAAAAAATCCATAAAGTGAAAAACTTGAAAATATAAAGATATATATCTTTCCTATAAATGATCCAACTCCAAATATTTTCATTAATAATCCAAGTAACATTGGGAAAATAAAAGGATGTCCAAAAGTTGCACTTGGGTGCATAAGAATATTTAAAAATTGTAATGGTCCTGCTAGGTAAAAGCTATATGCAACTTGGTAGTAGGGGGGAACTTCGTCATGACTTAAATAACTAGAGAGCTGCCCTTGAAATATAATAAATACGATAAGTGTACAAATTCCAAGGGCAAGAAAATCAAAACGATTTCTTAGAATAAGAAATTTACTCAATATGTTTGCGAATCTTTTCAATCGAGATAACTTCTCCAAGACTTACGATTTCTCCATCTGGCTTTTGAATAAAATAGGCCGGAACCCCAACTATGTCATATTTTCGCAAGAATTGAGTGATATTGTCATCTCTTTTTGTCCAGTCGGCGATCATCAGTTTTAGATTCTTTTCTTTTACAAGAGACTCAAATCCACTTGTATTAAGTACTAACTTCTTATTTACTTTACAGGTTAAACACCATTTAGCGGTAAAATCGATAAAAACATATTCACCCTGCATGGACTTCATTTTCTCTTCACTCCAATTTTCCCACATCAAATTGGAATTTTCCATTTTGGTAACTGATTGTTCTTCACCGTAGTTTACTGCAAGTCCTTTTGCACTTAATAGCATTCCGAAAACGAGCACAGGCAGTATAAAAAAGAGTACATTCCAAGCAAAAACTTTTGAGACATGTTTTCTAAAATAAAATGCAAAGAAAGTTAAGGCCAAAATTGTATTGATATACATTCCACTAAAACTAAAATCAATTAAGTTCGCAAGGACATCATATAACCAAATACTAGTAAGTATTAGTGTTAAACCTAGAAGCTTTTTAAGCTTATCCATCCATGCTCCTGGCTTTGGAAGAAAGCTAATCATTTGCGGAAAAAAGCCAGTTAATATAAATGGGAAGGCCAACCCAATACCGACAAAAATAAAAATCAAAAAGATATTAAGGTTACTTGTCGTAAACGCAAACGTCAGTGCAGTTCCTAAAAAAGGTGCACTACATGGTGTCGATAAAATTGTCGCTAGAACTCCATTCATAAAGTCAGCACCAACACCTTTTTTAAGCTCTTTTGTTCCAAGACTTTTTCCACCTGGTGTGATGAATTCAAAAAGTCCCAGCATATTAAGTGCCATAATAAAGATCATCATAAGCATAAAGAAAACAAATCCAGGTGATTGTAATTGAAATCCCCAGCCAACTTGTTCACCACTGATTTTTAAAACGAGTATGACAACTCCTAGAGCAATAAAGGTTGCAACGACTCCGAAGGTGTAAAATAAATTATGTTTTAAAATCTTTGCATTAGACTCATCTCTATGTGCTACCAAGCCAAATAACTTTAAGGAAATAACTGGTAATACACATGGCATTAGGTTGAGGATTAAACCACCAAGAAATGCAAAAAAGAGAATACTTATTATTGAGTGAGAATCACTTACTTCTGGATTATTAGTACCGAGCTTTGCTGAAAGTGGTTTTAATTTGGCAACAAAGGCCTTAAAGGTTTCATAACCAGTAGGAGAAAAGTCCTCAACTGAAATCGTAAACTTAATTGATCTTTCATCTTTATAGGGACTGAAGAGAAATGTTGCATTTAATTCTCTTTTAAATTTTCCATCGTTAGGAAGATTCCACTCTGGTTCTTCATATTCACCATCCCAATCAATTGGAATAATACCATATATACTTTTTGTATTATTATCATAGTAAGCTTTCTCATGCTTATAATCTAATGGGTCTTGTAGGTAAGGGTAGATAATATTACTTTCATAATCAATTTTAGAAAGATCTGGGTTCTTAAAGATATATTGTAGGTATAAACGAGATCCCTCTCCGCGAGTAAAGTAGATCTCTAGGCTTTCTGGTTTTTCTGCGATTTTTGGAAGTTCATTTAGTTTTTCATTTAATTCATCTTCACTTAATTGATAGCCCTTAGTTTCTCCAATACCGTTTGTAGAAACATCAACTGTAATAAAATCTTCACCAGGTAAACAGATATCTTTACAAACAAGCCACTTACCGTGAACTTTTAGTTTCCCGCCAGCAGATAAGTCATCTCCTAGGTCAAAGAAAAAGGTATTACTGCCTCCGTAACCATAAGCAAGAATATCACCTTCTTCAATATACTTATGAGGAGTTGGCCATGGGTATCGTTTCTTAGGTTCATATTCGTTAGCATCTAATGTGAATGTAAAATTAATTGGAAGACCTGCATCTCCTGGGTTTTTCCAATAAGTATGCCACTTCTTATCATTAACTAAAGTAATTGCGAGTAGAGTTTTCTCTGCAGTTTTAAAAACTTTACCACTCATTTTCACATGTTTTTCGCCACTGCCCATTGCCGCGAAGACTTGTGAATTTAATAAAATAATTATGACTAATGAAATTATCAGCTTTAGTTTTGCCATATAGCTACCACCTCTTATAATGAGTGAATGATGAAAAAATATTCTTACAGTTTACCTCGTAAAATTATATGTTTAACAGAAGAGTCCGTCGAGACGCTCTATTTAATAAACAGATCGGAATTAATCGCTGGAGTTTCAGCCTATGTCAAGAGACCGTCAGCTGCTCAAAAGCTTCCAAAAGTGTCTCTTTTTAATAAATCTAATTATAAAAAAATAAAAGAAATTCATCCTGATTTAATTCTTGGCTACTCTGATATTCAAAAAGATATAGCGAGAGATCTGATCGAAATGGGCTATAACGTGTCCATTAGCAATCATCGCAATATCCAAGGAATTCTTGATTATATCTATCAATTAGGACTGATGGTTGATGCGAAAACCGAGACAATAAATCTTATTGACAGGCTTTTGGCAAAGATTAATGAGGCCCAAAAATTGACAGAAAATTTACAAAGAAAACCCAAAGTATACTTCGAAGAATGGGATGAGCCTCGAATTTCCGCCATTGGCTATGTCTCAGAATTGATTCAGCTTTGTGGTGGAATAAGTATTTATCATGAGAACTCTCAGAATATATTGGCAAAGGATCGTATAGTAGAGGACTTGACAACTATCGAATCGAACCCAGATTTAATTATAGGCTGCTGGTGTGGCAAGAAAGTACGTCTTGATCAAATTAAGTCCAGATCAGGGTATGATAAGATAAAGGCAGTCCAAAATAATAATGTGATTGAAGTTGAGCCTGAGATTTTTTTACAACCAGGACCAGCGCTTTTAATAGATGGAATTGATATAATGTTAAATATCATTAAAGAATGGAGTGAGAATTATGAATAATTTGTTTTTAATTTTTAGTATTCTTTTTTCTCTTAATCTTTTTGCTCAAAATACTCATGATGAGCTTATTCAAAAATTTATTCAACAGCGTCGTCAAATGATGGAAGAGATGATGAAGGCCTTTGATGATGACGACTTCTTTAAAGATGATGACTTTGGTGATGATCAAATGTTTCAACAATTAAAAAAACACGGTATTGGTGGCTTCGCTTCATTTAAGTCTTCAGGTAATAATGTGGCGGTAGAAGAAAAAGTAAAAGAAGATGGATCTATCGATGTGGTGATAACACCTAAGAGTGAAAATATTAACCTTGATATTCAAACTAAGGATAATCGCATTACAATTAAGAGCGAAACTAAAGTAAGTGAAGAAAATGAAAGTGAGTCAGGAACGTCTCAAGTTTATTCTTCATCTAGTTTTTCTAGCTCAGTTAGAATACCTGATGGATATCACGCAGAAAATCCTAAGCAAGTGGATAAGAGTATAGTCATTACACTCGTACCTGATAAGGGAAATAAACTGATCAAAGATTCAAATGGGAGAGTACCCATTAAAAAGAAAGATGGAGAAAAAGTTATTTAATAACTTAGCCCTTTTTCCACTCAGGAATAGCTTCAACTTCAGCGCGTATTTTCTTATAGGAATAAAGCCTATCAAGGATGATTCTATTTTCAAATTTATCCTCATCTAATTCATTAAAGGCACAACCTTTTGAATTTTCCTCATGACGACAGTCCTTAAATTGACATGATTCCATAACATCAATGAGATCAGGAAAGTAGAGGTGGAGTTCATTTTGATCAAAGTCTTGTAGTGAAAGTGAGCGGATACCTGGAGAGTCAACAATGAGAAAGTCTCCACAATCAACCATTTCCGCCCATGTTGTTGTATGGGCTCCCTTATTAACACCTTTGGCCAGATCTCCACTTACAAGTTTGGCCTTACCCGAACTTAATGCATTTATAAGTTTTGACTTACCAACTCCTGATTGCCCAAGAGTAATCGTAACTCGATTTTGAATAAGATCTTTAAGTTCATTAAAGTCTGGACAAGTTTCTGGCTTAGTAGAACTCACAAAGAAACTTCTCGCTCCTAAACTCTCAAAACGAGCTCTTTCAAATTCAGGATCAAATTGATCATCAAATTCATCCATTTTATTAAAAATAACGATAGCTGGAATTTCCCATTCAATGGCCCTTAAAAGATATCGATCAATTAAATAAGGCTTATAAGGAGGACTTGAAATAGAAGTAACAATTAATAAACAATCCACATTACTAGCGATAACTTTCTTCTTATTTTCACGAACAATTCGGCGATAAACTTCATTCTCTCTTTCAATCACTTCATGGATTTCATATTGAATTTCATCACCGCTCTCATTGAGCATAAGGCGTACATTATCACCAACAACGGGATGATTCTTCTTTAAAACCTCACGCATAGACACTGCCTGAACGATTTCATCGCTTGCTTCTAGTTTGCATTCAAAGCGTCTTTTGCCTGATTTGTAAATTTTTGCCCTAAATTCCTTATGCATAGTTTCAATATAATCCAAAATAAACAATGTAAGAAGTATAAAGTATTGATATTTATCTAAAATCTTTATTGACAGATAAGCTCAAAGCCTATAATTTTCTAAGTCTATCAAAAACGCAGTCGTAGCTCAGCTGGATAGAGCATCCGCCTTCTAAGCGGACGGTCAAAGGTTCGAATCCTTTCGACTGCGCCATTTTTTCTTGTAATTTTCACTAGTTATTTTTCGCAAAAGTATACTTTATATCTAATTTAACTTCGTAATTATCTATTAAATACACTCGTTGAAGATCCTGCTCAGTAAATGTTTGGTCTATTTGATAAAAGTGATGCATGCCAAAGCTTTGAAGGTGATTGAGATGGTAGTCATTGAGGTTTGGTGTCCCTGCTTTCATAGACTTGACCATAATCACTCCTGTCCAAACTCCATATTTTCTCTTCTTTTTGGAATAGAATACATTCTCAATTAATTTATTTTGATAAGGGTAAAAATATATTCCGCGAGACTCATAAAGAGCATCTTCTTTGCGTGCACGATTGGTTCCATAAAGACCCTTTACTAAAGATAGATCTTCTATTGGCAGCTCTTGTAGCTTAAAACTACTAAGTTTAGTATCAAAGCTAGGGATTACTGTTTTATCTTTTTTAAATGGTTGAGACTTTGGTAGAGTACTTAGAGGAGTTGGAGCAGCTAGAGAAGCAATTTTTCTTTTATGCTTTTTTTGCTGATATGTTTTTATAGTTTTCTCTCTTGAGTGTTTTATGCTTTTGCTATCGACAGCTTTTTTCTTTTTTGTTTCATATAAAAAGAAGTAACTAAAACTTAAACTTAGTAAAATAAGTCCAACAAATCCGATTAGAATATGTTTTTTATTATTTTCTTTAATAGGTAAATCCTAATGTTGTAATTTCAGATTGATTCTCATTTAGATCTATCGCCCTAATATGAAAATTATAAGTCTCTCCGGCCTCTAAGGCATAGAGTCCATATTCCCCACTAATACTTGTTAAATTAATTGTTAGTGCTTGAGTGGTTGACCAATGTGGAGCTAGACAGTCATCAGCACTTGATTGGTTTATACAAACTTCATATCTTAAAAGATCTGAATCCGTATTTGCTTCCCAAATAAAATCACCTGCTGAAACATATTCAACGCCTTCGACCTCATTTGGTTCGACTAAGTCTGAGTTATTAGGGTCTTGATGACCTGTAAAGGATATACTCCAGCTGTTCAGTGTACCGTCTATTATAGCTTCTGCGTCTAGAACTTTTATTGTCCATTCACCTTTTACATCTTCTCCATAAAAAGCATTCGAAAGAAAATATTTATTATCAATATCAAACTCAACAATATTGCTATTAATATGCATTAACTGAGATATCGTCCCACTAGGAGAGGTAATTTCAATTCCAAGATCAGAAGGGTAGAAGTGAGAGATGTCCACCTTTACTCTTACTGTTTCGACTTTAAAGTTATGTGCATCAACTTCAATTGTATCGGTAACTCCGTTAACATCAAAGTCTGGTATATTGGCTGCAGGATAAGATGAATAGTATTCATGTAAGACTTCATTATGAGTGTAAATCACTGGAGGAAGAAAGCTTCCTTCTTCAACTTTTTCTATGGCCTCAATAACTGCTGCTTCTGCATCCGGAAGTCCAAATCCGTAGCGATTACTAAACTTATATCCAGCGGCGTTGGTAATCCAACCTCTATCATAAACATAATTAGTAAGATCATCACCAAGTAGGTGAGATAAATTTACCTCACCAGGATTAATTACTCTTACCGTATTTATAATGTGGTGTTTGACATCTCTATAAGAGCAGCCTGTACATGCCGATTTTACCAATGAGAAAATTCCACTTACGATGGGAGCTGCGAATGATGTTCCAGTACCCATTGAGTAACTATAGTCACAGTCTTCGTTATCTGCATCTTCCCCTTTTTCAAAGTCTAAAGCAGAATCTACAGTTGCACTACCTTCTCCACAACCAGCGATGTCTAAGGACATAATTGGATTTCCATTGATTGCAATGTCTTCACCACCAGGGGCAGTAAAAGTTAGATTACTTCCTGGGCTAGAGTAAGTGGTCATTGTACCTCTGGCAGACATTGCCCCAACTACAATAGATTCATGAATTGTATTTTCTTGAGAGTAATTTGAATTTCCTAGAAAAAAACCACTACCTCCACAAAGTGAGGCGTATCCCCAATAGTCATTTCCCGATGAAATAACATAGATATAGTCATTAAGATTAGCATTTATCGATGTAACAAGGCTACTGATACTCCACTCATAAGAAAAGGTACATTGATTAGTACCAAAGCTATAATTATAAATTGTATCTTTGGGAGCAGATATTCTATTTAATAATTCCTTATATGTACTTTGGCTACTTTCAACATAGTTATAACCAATTAAATTCGCCTTTGGTGCAATCCCATAGATACCAATTTCATTATCTTTTTTTGCACCAATTAGGCCCATAACGAAAGTGCCATGATTACTATTTGAAGTACTTGTTGGATCCGAACCTATAACTGTTTGTGAGAGAATAAAGTTGATACTATTTCTGTAGTCTGTACTACCTTTTAAATCAGGATGATCTAAATCGATTCTGCCATCAGATACGACGACATTATTAATATTTCCAATTATTTCTGAAAATTGCTGTGCGTTTCCTAGGTTAATATCATTACCCGCAATTTGAGGGGTAACGGCAAAGTCATTACGACCTTGATTATCTATATGCCACATATATTTTAAAAGTGGATCATTGGGAGTGGAAGTATCAATGTCTGAAAAAATATTTTCTTCTTCATCTTCAATTATAATGTCAGGTACTTCAATTTCAGATGGAGAATCATCTAGATTTGCCCTAGGAGTACTTGGTCTTTCAAATTCTTCTCTTTCTGTGCAGGCGAGAAGGCAAAGTAAGGTGAATAGAATCATTAATGATTTTAGCAATCTAACTCCTATATCTATATATTCTATTCGGCATTTAAGACATATTTTTAAACTTAAGAAATCAACTATTCTTAAGGTTTGTATTCATAATTACAGATACTTAGGAACTACGGAAAAGTAATCGTCACTGAGATATAGCCTGTTTGGTTACTTAAAGCATTTGCACCAACATGATTATCGATAAGACGAGAGTCCATGAGGTAGCGCTTAGAGTTTTGTAATAAGGTTATCTGTTGAGTGATAAGAGGTGAGTTCATATCATCATCAAGAGATGCTAATTGCATTTCAAAAATCTTGCGATTGATTTCTCTTTCAATGAAAGATGTTTTTGAAAGATTGATTATTCCACCATCGAATTCAATGCGTCTTTTTCCTCTAAGATTCCAGGCAATATCTAAGTCGGGAAGTTCGGCTGATCTACTTTGATTTTGTTCAGGACTTAGGTTTTCAAGATCAATTTGATGCTTTTCAGGAATATCACTATTAAGAAACATGGTTTTGATTAGCATTCTATTTTTTTCAAGAAAATCTAGCTCCGTTACTTCTGTTAAACGAGATAACTCGTTTGGATCATATGCATAAGGTTTTGGTACTTCTTCAGACTTTGGTTTTTGAATAAGTTTTAATACGGCCGGCTTAAACTCAAGCCCCATTTCTGTTATTTCGTATTGAAAAAAACCTTCATGAACTTCTATTTCATTCTCACTTATTTGAGTAAAACGAAGTGCATAGAAAGGTTTAAAGCCAGGATTTATACTGGTCGTTATTTGATCTAAGTCGGTAAAGTACTCATGAAAGTTTTCAGGAAGTATGTGTTCAAGCGAGTAGCAGTCTTCATTTGATTCTTGCGAGGCGTATTGGTGAAGACCAATATTTTTGGGAGTAATTAAATTTAAAGTCACACCTTCTTGTGCTAAAAGACATGTGCTTAAAATCAATAGTGAGAAAAATAGGTAATTCACGGTAAACTTATCGGATATTTAGGTAATATTTAAAATAAATTCATAAATTAATTTAGGGCCAACTACTTGATATTATTTCCAGTCTTATTAAAATAGATCTATGTTTATTATTCTCTTTATTGTTGGAAGTATATTTACTCTTATTGGTTTATTATTTTTCAAAAAATATTCTTATTATAAGAAACATGGAAATATGATTCGTGGAAGTGTGATTGGTATTGAAGAATACACCTCAAGAAGCGGTTCTAATAATAGTCGTTCTACCTATTATGCTCCTATTATAGAGTTTCCTTTTGAGGGAAAGAGCTATCTTTTTAAAGATGGGGGCAGCTCTAATGGTTTGAGTAAGTATAAAATCGGTCAAAGTGTAAAGTTACTTTCTCACCCTAAAGGGCCAGAATATATTTTCTTACCTGGTGGTGTGAATAATATTTTTGCCTATGCTTTTACTTTGATGGGGCTTGGTGCTTTAGGTTTTGGTTTTTATAATTTATATAAATCAGTGACTAACCCTAAAGGATTTCAACTTGATTTATTTGATATCGTACCTTTGGTGATGATGGTATTTGCTGGAGTGAGTATCTGTCTGAAAGCCAAAAAAGCTAAAAGTAAATTAAAAAAGAAATCAATCGATTTTGATTTTAATAAGGAAAAACTTTTTTCTCGAGAAGATTTAAAGGATAAGAAAGTTTTTTATACTAATCATGAGATAAAGGCGATTAATCAAAAACATGAAGGAATCGCTTTTATTATCTCAGTTGTGTACTTTATTTTAATAAGTACGTTATTAATGTTTTTTTGGGGAGAGCAAACTTTAGATTTTAAGGATAAAGTATTAGCAATTCTTTTTGATATTAATCGTTGGCCAGAGTTTATAAACTTTTTTACACCAAGAATGAATAGACACTTTTTTGGACTTGTTATTATTTTGTTCTTTTTCTTAGTTGGAGTTCTCAGTCTTTATTCGAGTTTGAAAAGAAAACTTAGAAATTAAGGAGCAAGTCTTTTCACTTCCCACTTATCTGTAAGTTCATAACGAAATCGATCATGCAAACGATTAGGTCTACCTTGCCAGAATTCTATTTGATGCATACTCACTTCATATCCTCCCCAATAACTTGGACATGGTAGAGGGGCATTAGGGTATTTTAACTTTAACTCATCTGTTAAGCGCTCAAGTTCGTCTCTTGTTACAACTGAACTTTGATCAGAGATAGTTGCACTAATTTGGCTTTCATAAGGTCTTGATTGAAAGTACTCTTCACTCTCACGGGGAGTTATCTTAGCAGCACTTCCATTGATACGAATTTGTCGATCTAATTCTTTCCAGTAAATATTAATGCTTACTTTAGGATTATGACTAATTGCTTGTGCTTTCTCTGAATTATAATTGGTAAAGAAGATCACTTGTCCTTCTTTAATTTCTTTTATTAGGATAACACGGCTACTTGGGTAACCATCTTGATTAATGGTACTAAGAGTGGCCGCATTGGCGTAAGGAATTTTAGATTCAACTGCTTTGGAAAACCAATCAGTTAAAAGGTCAACTGGTTGGTAGGGAAGATCTTTTTCTTCTAGTGCAACTCTTTCGTATTGAGCACCTACATGTTTTAAGTCTAAATCGCTTCCCATAAATGACTCCTAATTTATTGGTAATTAAGATTTCCGTTTTCTAATTCTAATTGTATCTCGTATGCATTTGGATTATTTGAATTGTCTGGGAACCGTGCTTTTGGTCCATTTTGTAGTCTAAGTGAGTATTGATACTCTACATTTGGTGCATGGATAAAGTTAATGGCACCATTTTCCATATCAACAAAAATATCATACTCAGGCTCTTTAATGGTGACTTCACCTTCAAGGCCATCAAGTTGAACTTTCGCATTCATTGGTACTTCAATAACACAACTTCCGTTTCCAAAGTCATCAAGTTTAAGTTTAATCGAATCATTTTTTAATGAAACGATATCTTGGGTAGGAGCTTGTTCAAGTTTACATAGCCACTTTATATTACGATCTGGACTATTAATGAGATCCATTTTTCCTGCATTGAAATTAATAAGGATTTCATCTTGAGTATCTTGCATAGTATAAGTGCCTTCAAATTCATTGGTGTATTTATTTTCAACAAATTTGTATTGATCAAAGAATTTAACTTTTCCACTTTTACCATTTATATCCACTAGTCCTCCAAAGAGCATAAATCTTTGGTTCTCTTCATCGATTTTAATGACAGGTGTAAAACGCCAAACAAGAATTCCAATTGATATAGAAAAAATTAAAATAGAACCAAGGAAGATAATGGTGAAGTATTTCCAAAAAGGATGCTTATTGGGCTTAAATGTTTTAAAGCCACTATCTAGTCGATAGTGATTGGCCACCTTTGTTGCCGGACCTAGATCATCAAGTATTTGAGCAACTGACTTATCCGGAAACTTTTCACGAGCTTCGTGAATATGTTGGTTTATCTCCGAGATGACTTTTGCTTTTAAGCTTGGAGGAAAATCCGAGATTGATTTCTCTAAATCAAATAAATATTGTTCTAATTTCTTATCAATTTCCGTACTCATAGGGCAAATACTAGCACTTAAGTCACTAAAATTCTATTAAACAAGCAAATTCTTTCCCATTAAACAAGATAGGGGAAAAATTTAAAGACTCAAAATAGGAATCCGAAAAGATGTTAAGATGATTAAAGGAGATTCCATGTCTAAAGTTATTAGTTTTGAAGAAAAGAGAAAAAGTTCTATCGAGAAGCGTAAGAGGAACTTTGAGAGGGTTTTATTCAGTGAATTTCTGGGATCTTATGTAGAAGTTGATGAAAACGGTACGAAATATACGGTATCATTAGTTGATATCTCAAGAGATGGGTGTCAATTTCAAGCTCCATTTGTACAAAACTCACAGAATAATTTTAAGTCTGGTGAAGATGTAACACTACGTGTTTATTTTACAGAAGATGACTTCTTACCAATCGTAGTTAATGTAAAACATGCTCAAGAATATATCGATGAGAAAGGGAATGCTTATATGCGTTATGGGGGAGAGTTTGATAAAAGCCTTCCAAGCTTTCAGGCGTTTGTGCCATTCATTGAATTTATTTATAAGTTTGCTGAGTTCTCTTGCGTAGATAAAGGTGAGAGTAAGGTTTACTTTCTTTAATTCATAGAGATTTTTTATCTATTTTTTGATAAGTTAGGAGGGTTATGAAATTAACCCTCTTTTTATTTTTACTTTTATCTTTAGGAATTCTTTCAAGTTGTTCAACTGCTGTTGATTCTGCATCAAGTAATAAGAATCCTGAATATGTATATCAAGGTGCTGGTATTGAACAATACTTCTTGCCAGAGCTGCCTGTGTGGGCAAACTTCTCTGTTTTAGCTGCTTGTAGAAGAACAAATACTTTGAGGTATTTAAATTTTGAAAACCTTAGAAAAAGCTACTCACTAACATATGATGAGATAATTCACTTTCAAAATATGTTTAATCGAAAACTTACTCAATTTAAAAAGAATAATCCAACAGCTCCTTTGTATTTAAAAGATGAAGCTTATATTTTTAATAATGCTTACCAACTGTTGATTGGAGGAAGTCGCGACTTTTTAGTTCCTAATTATAAGAATGTTTCTTTGATTTGGATTGATCCCTATTTAAATAAAAAGCAAAGTATTAAAAGTATCTTAAATAACGAGCAAGTACTTAGTGGCTTTCCTATCTTAGTTTCAAGTTGTCTGGATAGTTTTGAGATTGAAGAGTATGTTATAAAAAATAAGCTCGACCAATTCGGAGTTCGTTATATAGGCTCTGAAATGTTTGCTCCATATGGAGAAAGTTTTGAACTTGGAACTATGTTCAGTCTGAATTTTGAAAAAATATTAAATGATAAAAAGATTAATCTCTTTGCACCTTATAGACCTGATCACTTTAAGGGCAAAATGAATTTTATAAAAAGATAAAGAAGGAGAATTTATGTTCGGTGGACCAAGCTTTGAGAAAAGTGATTATAAAGAAGATTTAGATAGAATCTATGCTAGCTTTCATACTAATTTAGGAAGTTTTCAAGTAGAGCTTTATGCAAAAGAATGCCCTGAGACAGTTTGGAATTTTGTAAACCTTGCTGAGGGAAGACAAGAGACAGTTAAAGAAGGACCTTTTTATGATGGCCTTACTTTTCATAGAATTATCAGTGGATTTGTTATTCAGGGTGGATGTCCTGAAGGAAGTGGTCGTGGAGGCCCTGGTTACCGCTTTAAGGATGAGTGCGTAAGAGATCTACGTCATAAAGATAAAGGTATTTTATCAATGGCAAATGCTGGTCCAGGGACAAATGGTTCACAATTCTTTATTACCCTTGGTGCAACTCCACACCTTGATGGAAGACATACTGTTTTTGGTCAAGTTACTAAAGGCATGGATGTTATTGATTCAATTGCTGCTGTTGCAACAGGTGCAATGGATAGGCCTGTAGAAGATGTTGTTATGGAAAAAGTTGAAATTCACAGAGAGCAACCTTAATCAATTTAAAAACTAATATCGTATAAAACTAAACCAGCTGCGGGGGCAATAAAGTTAACTTTCTTGCCCCGGTAGTTGTCTTTTAAAGACTCAGATAATTCTTCTAGACTAATCTCCCTACAAGCAACATTAACAAGAGCTCCCATCATCAATCTAATTTGATGACGTAAGAAACCTTTACCTCTAACTTTTAAATAATAACTTTTTTCAGGAAAAAAATTGGCATTGATAATATCATTTTCATAGATCTGAACTTCGACTAATTCTCTTTGATAGTCTTTTTCTTCTGTACCTTTATAGCAATAATGAAAGTAGTTTTTTACGCCGAGAAATTCTTTGCATGCCTTTTGCATTAAATCTAAGTCGAGCTCCATTTGAAAGTTATGCATAAAGGGGGCTGCCATGGGATTGATCTTATCTCCAATGCTAAAGTAATAATGATATGTTTTTTCTTTAACATCCCCAATGATATTGATTTTCTCAGGATGGTATTTAAACTCAAGTGCTCTTATATCTGTTGGGAGATTTTGATTAAGTTCTTCGAGAAAATTTTCCTTTTCAATTTTTCCACGAGTTTGCAGTAGTACCAGCATTTTATGAGCACTAACCATTGTGTCCGTACGAGATGAGCTAAAAGTTTTAAATTGTTGTGACTCGAGGACATAGTTTATGGTTTTATCCAAGAATTCTTGGACCGTTTTAGCATTAGTTTGCTTTTGAAAACCATGAAAGCGAAAGCCTAAGTATTCTATGGTTAGTAGATATTGTTCTTTTTCCATTTTTAGATTTTCGTGATCTTCTCAACCATTAATTGAATTGTTTCATTGCCACGGAAACGATTTATTCCTAAACGAAAATAAATCATAAGCTCACCATCTTTTTGATATTGAAATAATTCTTCAGGACTAGGGGTATTCCACTTTCCAATATAAAAGAAACTAATTCCTTGAATTTTATTCTTAGTCTTTGGACTATTAAAGAACCATTTAACATGAATATCTTTTAAGAGAGTGAATGAATCGATCTTTGCATCACGCATACGCAATAATGGTCTTTCATTACCCATTCCAAAAGGTTCCATTTTATCAAATTCACGCACAAGACTAGGGGATATATCTTGGAAAGAAATCTCTGCATCAAAATAATCTTGATTGGTACGAATAATTTCTGGAACATCCTTTAATGCAGCTTTAAGCCTGTCTTTTAATTTGTATAAATTCTCTTTTGGCATCGAAAGTCCACAAGCGGCTTTATGTCCACCAAATTTAATAAAGAGATCATCACATGATTTTAAAAGCGCGTAGAGATCAAGGTCTCCAGCACTTCTCGCACTCGCTTTAATAATGCCTTTTTCCTCTGAATCAGAGAAGACTAATGCTGGTACGTTAAAAGTTTCAACTAATTTACTGGCTACAATTCCAATAACACCTTCATGCCAATGTGGTGCATAGACCACAGTGATTAAATGGTCATCACGATCAATCTCTTTAACAACCATTTTCTTTGCTTCATTATAGACTTCGTTTTGAATTAACTTTCTCTCTCTATTCGAAATCTCAAGATGTGAATAGTTTTCAAATGCCTCTTTATGCTCTTTTGCAATTAATAGATTTAATGCTTTTTCTGGATGGTCAAGACGGCCTTTTGAATTAATTAAAGGCCCAACATAAAAAGAGATCTTCTCACTTGGAATAAAATCAGCAGCTCGATCTTCGTCATTAAAGAAGGCTTCGATGCCTTTATAATCTGTATCCACAATTTGTTTGAGCCCGTGTCGAGTAAGTTTTAAGTTCGTTGGATTAAGATAGGCCAAATCACAAATGGTACCAATCGCAACATATTGTAGTAGGGGATAGATACTAGGAGTTTTATCTCCTCTTGCATCGAGAATATTTTTTATTTTTAAACAAACAGCAAAGGCAACACCAACTCCGGCGAGTGCTTTTAATTCACTGTCTTTTTCATCACGGCGATTAGGATTAACTACTGCAAGCGCCCTTGGCATTTCATCTCTTGTATCTTTGTGGTGATCAGTAATAATAAGATCTATATTCCTATCAAGTGCATACTCTGCAGTTTCACAATTAGATATTCCACAGTCCACGGTGATTAATAGCTTAACACCTTTTTCAATTGCATTTTCAATTGAAGATGGGTGAATACCATAACCTTCAACGAAACGACTGGGTTGAAAGAGTTCAACTTCAATACCATTTAACTTAAAGAACTGATAAAAAAGAGCACATGAAGTTGTTCCATCCACATCATAGTCACCGTAGATCCCAATCTTCTCATTATTATCCATTGCCTCGATAATTCGATTGGCAGCTTTTTCAAGATCGTGCATTTGAGTAAGATCGGGAAGGTCACGTAAATTCCATGAAAAGAATTCATTGAATTGATCTTCAGTGTAGCCACGCTTTAGCAGTAGCTCTTTTACAATGGGGTGAATATTAATTTGGTTTGTCTCGATTTGTGTGTGTGTCATGATAAAAACTTATCATGACAGCACTTTATTGGCAGTTAAATTTTTTACCAAAGAACGTAAATACCGGTAATTAGATCTTCATCTTGCAGCTCGTCACTCCCTGAGAATAGATCTTTGAACTTCTGCTCATTATTACCATGAATCTTTTCAAAATAATTTAGTGGAAGAAATGCTTTACCACAACCGATACAACTTTCTTGTTCCACTTCTGATTCCACAACTTGTCCACAGACATGGCACTTGCGAATAATTAGTCTTTGGTTTTTTACTTTCGTTAAATTTGGCTTCATAACATATTATCCTTATAAACTCTTCTTCCCAATACTGATCGTTTTTGGAAGAAAATAATTAAGGAAAAAATTGCCTATCTAAGCATTAATTTAAAACAAATAAAAAACCCCTCGATAAAACGAGGGGTTAAGTTCTATACCTGAATTTAGGGGTCTAGTTTTATGAACCTACCATTTCAGAAGTATCTACTTTTTCTTTTTTCTTCTCAGCTTCAGCATCTGCAGTAGTATCTGCTTGACTTGGAGTTCTTACTACATCAGTTGTTGGCTTTTGCTCTGGTTTTTGCTCAGTTGTTACACGTTCACCACTTACAATATTACCAAAGTTATAATCTCTAAATGGAATGTTTGGAGTTGATCCAGACATTAATGAGCTTGCTCCTGGCATTGTCATTGAATAGTCTCTTCCATAGTAATCTCCACCTACATTATATACGTTTTGATTCTGTGGTTGCATTGCTTGCATCATCATCATTTGATTTGCCATACCGTATGGATTCGCTGATGCACTTAAGTTTGAAACTTGCATTCCCATCATCATTGATTGCATCATCATCATTGGTGCCATCATTTGACCTGTGAAGTCTACTGCATTTCCACCGTAACCATAAGTTTGTTGTGGTTGTTGCATAGATTGCATCATCATCATTTGATTCATCATCATTAACTGAGACATCATATTCATCATTGATTCATAAGGTGTAGCATCTGCTCTTAAAGCTTCAACTTGTGCTGTTAATTCTGAAATCTGATTTCTTTGCTGACATACTACTTGGTGTAATTGATCATTCTCTTCACTTACTGAGTTATCAACAAGAGTATTGTCTACATCTTCTTCTTCATCTACTTCATCAGCATCAACAATTACATCTTCATCATCTTCAACTTCAATTTGTGCAATAATATCTGCTTGTGCGTCTAGTTTTAGAGCAGCGATATCTGACTTTAAAGTTGCAATTACACTTAATTCATCTGCAGTTAGTTCAAGAGCCGCTTCAGCTTCAGATTCTTCTAAAACTAGTTTTGCATTAAATTCTTCAACGATTGCAGTTAATTCCTCAAGTGAAGTTTTAGCTTCGATATGAGTTTTAATTATTTCTTCTCTTTCAATATTAAGAGCTTCTGCTTTAGATGTAAGCTCGTCAATTAGTGCTTGGGCACTTAAAGCATCACCATCACCAGCAAGGTCTCTATCTGTTTCATCGTCAGTGATTACTTCATCTGTCGTCTCATCTGTAGTTTCATCAGAATCAGCATCAGTGATTACTTCGTCTGTTGTTTCATC
>CEUD01125640.1_pt1 | contig 185623 bp, 174 predicted proteins | sample 356481 | NCBI WGS metagenome assembly CEUD01 (sample SAMEA2623314, study PRJEB7988) | marine metagenome | isolation source: saline water (ENVO:00002010), including | reverse complement strand
GAACAAATGGTTCTGATGGAACAAATGGTTCTGATGGAACAAATGGTGGAACAGGTGTCGTACTTGAGGACAAAGAAGAAGAATTTACTCAAGTTGAAGGTCCCAAAAAGATGGATATCTTATGGGTTATTGATAACTCAGGTTCTATGGGTGATGAACAAGCCGCACTAGCTTATAACTTTGATGCTTTTATTCAAGACTTTGTACTAAAGAATATTGATTTTAAAATGGCTATTACAACAACTGATACAAGTTCAGAATCAAAAGCAGGTAAGCCAGTACCAGGTAGTATGTCAGAGCTTACGACTGCTAAGTACAACCAAAATCCAAGTCAGTTCATGAACAACTTTGCAGATATGATTCAAGTCGGCGTAAGAGGTTCAGGACGAGAGCGAGGGATTTTAGCTTCTGAGAAGTTTACCCAAAAACATGCGTTATCAAACTTCAGAGAAGATGCATATTATATTGTAGTATATGTATCAGATGAGGAAGACCAGTCTCCAAGAACACCTGAAGAACACTTAGCTGAATTAAGATCGTGGAAGCAGAATGAAGGTTTAGTAAAAGCATACTCTATCGTGAAGATGTCAGGTGCTTGGGAAAGTTGGGCATCACAAGGTTATGAAAGATACGAGAAGATGGCTACCGAAACTCAAGGGTTAACAACTGATATCAATGAGGATTTTTATACTACCCTCTTACAAATTGGTGCTGATATTGCGAACCTTTCGGATAAGTATCCCTTAGCTGAAGTTCCATACGATGTTAATGATTTAAAAGTTTTTATTAATGATGTTGAGCAAACTAGTGGCTGGAACTATATCAGTGGAAGTAATACCATTCAATTTGATGTACCACCAGTAGCAGGTTCAATAATTAAAGTAACGTATCAAGTAGAAGAATAGATTCAAACCAGGAGTCCCTTCGGGGACTCCTTCTTTAACAACTCCAAACTCCAAACAAAGGCAAATTAATGAAGCAGCTCCTCTTGTTAGTTCTATTCCTTGGGATAGCACTAGAAACCTCTCATGCCGGTGAAAAAGATTTATACGACTTTCTCTGGCTAGACCCTGATAAAAAAGTATTCGTTCTCCAAAACAAAATTTACCCTAAAGATGGCTCATTCTATGCAGACATTGGTTATGTGATGAATGTTACAAATGAGTTTCAAGATATTAATGGTGGTGGTATCAAGGTAGGATACTACTTTGCTGAAGAGTGGGCTGTTGAATTCAACTACCTTACTTATTCAAGTCAAAATAATACGGCCTACGATAGTATTAAGGCCGTGGCAGGAACTGAGCCATTTATTAGAAGACCTCTTAGTAATGCAAGTATCTTTGCTATCTGGTCACCCTTCTATGGTAAGATTAACACTTTTAATAAAATATTTTATTTTGACTGGTATTTTGGAGTTGGTACTGGTCAATTCACGACTGAGTCCAACTTGGACTCAGTCGTTGATCCCTCTTTACCAAATCAATTTAAGACTGAAACATATACTCCAGTACAGTTTAAAACAGGTGTTAAAGTTCACTTAAAAAAGAATCTACACTTAGGTGTTGAATTCTTAAATACAAACTTTCAAGCCGGCTCTGCTAAGAATCCAAAGAACAAAAGCATGAAGCAATCTAATGATCTAATCTTTTCTCTAGGAGTGTCGTTTTGAAGTTAACTTTTCTAATTTTATTCACATTATTTAGTCTTGATCTGTTTGCGAAGAAAAGTAAGAAAGATCAAATATATGAAAAATCTTATGAGCAATATAGAACACTAAACTTTTATAGTGCTCTTAATACCATTGCTGAAATGTATAAGTTTCAAACTCCAGATCCAAACACAAGAAACTATTTGGAAAATTTAGTTCAACATACAGGAACTCATTATTTTAATACATACTCTGATTTAGAGTTAAGAAAGATGAACATCCCTACAACTGATCTCATTATGGCCAAAAGAAATTTATATCTTCGTAAATTTAAATATGTTCATAAGAGATTAAAGAGAATGCCAAAAGGACACAGATTGTTTGCAGAATCAGTAATGGTAAGGGCAACTGCCTACTATTTAGACAATAAATATGAGAAGGCTGTCAAACAATTTAACAAGTGTGCTGAAGTAGCAAAAGAGTGGGAAGAAAAAAATGATGATAAAATAAAAAAGTACTTTGCTGTAATCAAAGAATCGTGTATAATCGATATTGCTCGAATCTATTTCAAACTTGGTGACTTCGAAAAAGCCATCAGACACTATGAAGATATTCCCAAAACATCAATTAAATGGCCTTATATTTTATTAGAAAAAGCATGGTCTTATTATTACTTGGGAAAACATAATAGGTCACTTGGAATACTGATTACATATGATTCACCTCTGCTTGCAAGTTATTTTATGCCAGAAGCAGAAGTACTCAAGGCCATGAACTATTATCAAATGTGCCTTTATGAAGATGCTTTATTTGTTATTGAAAATTATTATAAAACCTATAAACCAAGAAGTAATAAATTAAAGGAAGTACTTAGTTCAAAGGGAAAACAGAAGTTCTTTTATTATGACCTTATGTTTAAACCAATTAAAGAATCAGAACAAGAAAGTGCTTTTTTAAGAAATTTAATTACCCAAATGAGTAAGAGAATTAAGTACAACTTAGACCTCAATGCACTCTATGAAATTAATAAGGAAATTTTTAGAAACCATAAAAATGCCAATATGAAGATGCTCCTAAGTATGCAAGGAGATTTAAAAGAACAAATTAATCACTATGTAAAAGTAAGTATGTTTAAGTTTGTTAATGAAATCCACCAGCACTCTGAAAGTATGTTCAACTTGAAACTAGAAGTACTCTCAAAACAACGTGATTTAGTTTATAAGAGTAAAGACCTTACAGCTAATAGATCACGTGGAGATGAAAGTAATATTGATAAAGAAAAATACCAAGAGTTTTGGACATTTGAAAACTCTTTCTGGGCAGATGAGTTAGGAGACTATACCTTCGCACTCGAATCTAACTGTAAAGTTAAAGGCCTAAAAGGATTTAGAAGATGAAAACTTTAATTACAATCATGGTCATTTTCGCATCAACAGAGGTAATGGCCGAAAAGAAAGTTGTTTATAAGTATAAAGAGTACGAAAAGTTTGACCTTGGTGATATGGAAATTAAGGGTAATATTATTGCTCCAGGTGACCTTTCAGTTAAGGAAAGAAGAAGAAGAGTCTTTGAACGTGACCTTCTTAAAAGAAAAGACTTTGATCAAAAAATTGTAAATGACATTAAATTTATTAGATAAAATTAAATAAAAAATTATACTCCCCCCCTCGCTGTCCGTTTGTTCCCACTACATTCCCTAAACTCTTTTCATTTTCTAGGAGACAGAAATGGAAAACACAACAACTCCCAACACAGAAACTAATTTAGAAACAAGCACTCAAACTCAAGTTCCTCCGACAAGCACTGTTGTTGAACAAAAAACTAATGCCGATGAGCTAAACATGATCCAAGGTTTTGCCAAATTTATGGATGATGGTGGTGTATTCATGTGGATTATCCTTGGTATTTGGATCTTTGGCGTAGCTGTCGCAGTAGAAAGATTTAAGTCACTTCTTTCTTATGATATTGACGGTACAAGTTTTATGAATGAGATTAAAAAATCGGTTCTCACAAATGATGTTCAATCTGCAATACAAACTAGCTCTGATAAGAAGGCCTTATTAGCGGTAGTGATGAGAAATGGTTTAAAAAGAGCTAACCAAAGTAAAGAGCAAATTCAAGATGCACTAGAAGCAAGTATGCTAGAGTCTATTCCCCAAGTAGAGAAAAGACTTGGGTACCTTGCACTTGTTGCAAACGTTTCAACACTCATTGGACTACTTGGTACAATCTACGGTCTAATTCAATCGTTTGCGGCTGTTGCTTCAGCAGATGCAGCACAGAAAGCGGAGCTACTGGCACTTGGTATCTCTAAAGCGATGAATACAACTGCTTTTGGACTTATATCAGCTATTACAATTATGGTTGTTCACCAATTACTTACAACTCGTGCAGAGAAAATCATTGGTGATATGGAACAAAACTCAGTTAAATTACTAGATCTTTTATCGACTAAGAAAGGATCTAGTACTCCAAATAATCAAGAAGCTGCTTAGGAGTATTTTATGCAAAGACGTCGTATAAAAAAGATGCCCAAGCTAAACTTGATTCCTATTTTGGATGCGATTTTTATCTTTATCTTTTTCTTACTAATGAGTGCTCAATTTCTTGATATCTATGAAATTGGAAGTGATGCTCCAATAACAACATCAATTGAGCAACCAAAACCAGATAAAGAACCTCTAAACCTAACTTTAGAGATTAAGAAAGATAAAATCGTTGTTAAAACAGGTTTAGATGGGAATGTTTATAAGAGTATTAGTGAGTCTGAATTAAGTAAATTAAACGATATTTTAATTGAACTAAAAAATCAGAATCCTAAAGAGAACTCAGCAATCTTAAAGCCAGTTTCTAATTATGAGTATCATAAGATTGTTAAAATTATTGATGCTACTAGAGAAGTAATTAAACCAAATGTTTATGTAACTTCAGTAGATGATAATAATCGTAAATATGCTTCTCGTGTACTCTTTGACAAGATCATTTTCGAAACACAAAACTAAATTAAGCCCCCCACCCCTCAAAACTTCAATTTTAATTCATAGGAATACATATGAGAAAGAGATTTCAAAGAAAAAGAGCTAAGTCAGAACCAATGGAACTTGATATTACTTCATTGCTAGATATCCTTGTTATCTTACTAGTTTTCTTATTAAAGAGTTATAACGCTTCTAACCTTAAATTAAATTTAGTTAAATCACTAAAAATACCAGACTCTAAGGCAAGAAAATTAGGTAGTCACTCTGTCATTGTACAGGTTGATAAAGACAAGCAAATTTGGATTGGTAATAAAGTTATTGGACGAATCGACCGATCAGAAAAGATCGATGATTTATACGACTTTTTAAAAAATAAAAGAGAAATTGCTTCAAAAAATAATCCTAAGTTAGTAGCAAAATCGATAAATCTCGTTTTAGATAAATCACTTCCATATAATTCTATGCAAAAGGTAATGCATACCTCTGCACTAGCTGGTTACACCGAATTTAAATTCATTGTTCAAGGGAATTATTAGACATGAAACAACTCCAACTCCAATTTACCTTATTCTTATTCACAATCTCCTTATCATCTATCGCAGAAACAAAGAAAGCAGAAGATAAGAGAGATGTTAAAAATACTCCTATGACTAAAGATCTATCACCTAAGGTGGATCGTTGGGCTTATTTAATGAAGCTTATTGATGAAGAAGAAAAAACCATTAATATGGTGAAAAAGAAGTCTGAACATCTAGAGTATAGACTTTTTGAGCTTTATACTGAAAGAATTAAGCTCTATAAAGAAAAAGAGAATAAGGCTTTTATTGAGTCTTCTACTAAAGGTAAGAAGATCTCAAGAAACAAGGCCTTTAGAAAGACTCTATATCACTATGATATTACCAAGAAGTTTGGATTTAAGATTTTAAAGAAATATCCAAGAACTCGCTATAAAGCAGAAATCTGGTATACCCTTGCCTTGAACTCCAGAGATTACGCTTATGATAAAAAGCAATTAAGATACTTAAAAAATGCTCTTCGGTTTACACCAAAAGGATCTGTTACTTGGTATTTAGCTACAGTTTCATTAGCTGAGTATTACTATAATGAGAAAAAATATAAGTCCGCAGTTGCGACATATGAAAAAGTTATCTTTAACAAAGAAGATGAATGGTATACCAAGAACCTATACAACTATGGTTGGTGTTTATTAAAAACACATAAATTTGGAGCTGCAATTAACCGTCTTGAGGAAGGCTACACACTTAGTTTTGATAAGAAGTATATTGATTTTAGAGAACAGATTATGCAATCTCTTGTTTCTTTCTATGTAATTGGAAAAGAAATTCAAAGAGGTATCAAATTTATTATGGAAAATGATAAGAATCCTTTTGATGCTCTTTATAAATTTGCTGGAAAAACTAGTGCAAAAGGTTTCTACCCAGAGACAGAACAAATTATCGAGCTGGCTGAAGATAACTTTGACTCGAAAAAGAAAGTTGAGCAATTAGCTGATCTTCGTTTATTTCAATTTGATTTTTACAAAAACTTTAATAAGGAAGATAAATTATTTAAAGTATCTAAGGATCTCTCAGAGATTGCCCTTAATGACTATCAAAGAGAAGAAACCATTCGTAAATTCTCTGATAAAGTACGTACGGAACAAATTATTATTAAAAAAGACTTTGATAAGCACGCCCAATCTTATGATGTAAAAAGACTCAACTCTATTAAAAGTTATTTTAAGTTTTTGGCTACAGTGGATAAAACGAACCTGGCGTTATATGAATTCTATACTGCAGAAACACTTTACTCAGTACAAGAGTATAAAGAATCACTTGTGGTTTATAAGTCAGCTTTAGAAAATCAATTAAAAACACCTGCAAAAGAAGATATTAAGCGTAAAGCAATTGATGGACTCTTCTCATCGATTGACTTTGCTGAACTCTCAAAGAAAGAAGAAAAAGTTGAATTGGAGTATGCATATAGTAAGTACCTTTCTATCTGGCCAAAAGATAAGAAAGCACAACAAATTTACCCTAAGCTATTTGCTCTATATTTAAGTGATGCTCGCCACGATGATATTCATCAGTCATTAGTGAGTTATAATAAGAATTTTCCTGATGATCTTTCAAAACAACAGGATCTTTACAGAACACACCTAGACTTACTCATTAAGAATAAAAACACATTACTCTTAAGTAGTAAGATTAAAGAAATGCAAACTGGCTTTATGAAATTCACTCAAGGTGAAGTTAAAAAGACAGAAGTAATCCTTGCAAACTTATTATTTAATAACTTTCAAGACCTAAGGTCTAAGGGAGATGATAAGGATGCTCTAGCAGGTTATCAAGAAGTATTCTTTAATCGTAATTACCCACAGTCTATTAAAGCAGAGGCTGGGTTTAATGTTGGTCTAATCTATACCGACTTATATGATACAGCGAAGAGTATTAAATGGTTTAAGAAGTCACTTCCACTCTTTAATCGAAAAGAACAATTAAAAAAGAGAGTCTATCTTGAAAAGATGTCTCAAAGATCTGCTCTTTTACAAGATTTTTTAAATGCAGCTCATATTCAAAGACTTGTGATGGATAACTTTTGTTCAATGAAAGAGGAAAATAAGAGAAACTTTGAGCAAGCCATAGAGTTTGATCTTGCAAATGACTATATAACAAAAGTACTTTATACCTATGATGAATATCAGAATTGTACAGAGCCTTCAAAAGCAGTACAAACGAAAATCATTAAGCATTTATTTGAGTTTAAACATGAGTCTGAATTTTTATCATTCATAGATAAAAAAGGTATGTTGAGCGCTCACCAAGAACTTATCTCTTATTATCTAGAAAGAAAATTTTGGCAATACTTTGAAAAGGATCGTTCAAAAGAAGTGACTTATAAGAACTACCTACTAAAGACTGATAAAGCTAAATATACTGCCCTTTTCAAGCAAATTAAAAGCTATCACCAATTGAAAAAAGATGTCATGGCATTCTCAAAAAATCCTTTAAAAATGGATAAAGTCTTTGATGGTGAAAAATTTAATCAAAAATTAAATACAAGAATTAAGGAAATTCGACCAGTTATCGATTTATCTAAAGGATTATTAAAATTTGGTAATGCAAATCTTACACTTTTGAGCTATAATGAGATTATTCGACTTCTCGATAATTTCAGCCAAGAGATCAAAAGCTATACACCACAAGGTCTCGACCCAAGTTACCCTAAAGATTTTGTTCCAATGTTTAAAAAACAAATGCAACAACTTGCGGCTAACTTTGAAAAAGAAAAAATCGAGTACAGAAAGTCTGCTCATGATTTTAGTGAGAAGTATAATATTCTTACAGAGAGAATCAACGAGACAAGACAAGGATATAGCATTCTTAAGGCTTTTGACTTAAGGGTTCCTGCTAGCATCTTGGCCAATACCTATGACATGGAATAAATCTTCAAAGGTGATTAAAATGAAATTTAATAAACTCCTCTCCCTAATAACATTACTCTTAATTACGAGCTGTGCTTCAAACATCCCAAAACCGGTTATTGAAGAATCAAGCCTTGATAGCCTAAGAGCAGAGTCTTTAAATAGAATGAGCCTGCAAGCACTTGAAAGTACGAACAAGAATCACAAAAAGCTTGCGCTGTGTCATAAAAAAGAGTATAATAAGGCATCCGAATTATTCAAAGAATCACTGGATAAAAATCAAAAAAATCCTCATTATTGGAATCAACTAGGCGTTTGTTACTTTTTAAAAGGCGAATATTCAAAAAGCCAAATGTATCTAGGTATTTCAGAAGGTCTCGCAAAGTCTAAAAAAATGAAAGCAATCGTATTAAACAACCAAGGTCTTATTCAATTAAAACTTGCGAACTATCCGGAAGCAAGAGAGCTTTTTTCTAAGTCAACTGAACTTAATTCTAGAGCTCTTACTCCTAAGTTTAATCTAGCTATGCTTTATTCAAAATTTGGATTACTCGGAAAGGCCCATAAATTACTTTTTCAATTGAGAAAGGAAAATAAAATCGATCCTGATATTAATTATCAAATTGCACACATATACTTACTTAATAAAAAATTTACTCTTGCAAAGAAATACTTTGAAATGATTCCAGATAAGTACTTAAAGAGAGATGACGTTTTAACTAACTATGCTACAACTCTTTATTATTTAGGAGACTATCAAAAAGCACAGAAATTATTAGGTGAAGCTCCTAAGCAGATGCCAACCTATGCTGATGCCCAAAGTAATCTTTCTGATCAAATTAGCAAAAACCTCGAATAATAAATATCAATAACAACTCCCAAGGAAATTGATATGTCTGTAGAAACGACAACGTTGGCATTTTTAAATGCTCGTACGCAGGAAAGTTTAGATCTTTTAAAAGATCGTATTCTGATTGGTCGATCTGACAAGTGTGATATTGTCATTAATGACCCCTCACTCTCCGAGTACCACTCTCTTTTAACGATTGATAAAAATGGTAGTGCGACTATTATGGATTTAAATTCTCATAATGGTACATTTGTTAATGGCTTAAGAATTGCTGCCAATCAATTCATTTCTATTGGTGATAAAGTTAAATTTGGTAATGTTCTTATAGAAGTTATTGAGACTTTTGTGCAGGAACAAGTATTCCAGCAAGATGAAGTTGTTATCAATAAAGTTCAAGAAGAAGCTGTGTACATACCTGAGCGTCATAGCGAAAATGAAATCCTCATTGATGATGAGTACTGTGATATTGTCTTTGATGAGAACCACTTTAAACCAATTTATGAGTCTCCCTTAAAAGCTTTTAAACTAGATGAATATATTGAGTCCGATGAACTTGAAGCTCCGTATGATATCAAAGAAGATTCAGCAAGCGACTGTATTCTAATCTCTACACTTGTTTCGGGGACTATTTTAGACCAGGTCTATCTCCCGCTAAAAGATGGTGAATACATGGCACACCGTCATAAGCAAGGTGGTAAGAATATACTTATTGATATTCTAGCAAGCGAGTCTACTCCCTTTATCAGTGTTACAAACGGACAAATAAAAGTTAATGCTCTTGAGGGTTTTGAATTTAATAAACTAGAGCTGAACTTTAGTGATAATGACACAGTAATCGTTTTAACTGCAGGAACATTTCAGATCTTTATTGAAATGTCCAAAGCACCAAATAACTTAATCCGCTTACCTCTTCTTACTAGAGATAAAGAGTTTTTCAAACAAACAACAAAAATCTTTGCTTCTGTAATGTTGCCGATGCTTTTATTATTACTTGTTGATTTTGAGAAGGATGAGAAAAAAGATTTAAAGAAGCTTTCAGTTATCTATAAGCGTGCCACAAATACTAAAATCAATGGAAAAACTCACGCATCTAAAAATCCAACAAATACTAATAAAAATGATGGACACAAAAAGACTGAGCAAAATGAAAAGAAAGTTGCTCGTTCTAAACAAGGTGAAAAAACCAAAGCAAATAAACCACAAAAGAAAGTGGCTAAAACAAATGTTAAAAAAGCTAATAATGTTAAGAAGGCCAAAGCACCTGTTAAAGCGTACCAGTTTAAAATGGCGGCAAATGTTAACTCGATGTTTTCTGATGGAAAGACTGCTACCGTTGCAGCCAGTAGAAATCCGGCCAGTGTAGCTAACTCTAACTCATTAACAGGCTCACTAGATACAAAAGTAAATGGAACGACTTCTAAAGCAGTAGGTAACCTTGGTAGTGACCTTAGTGGTACGGCCAATAGTTTTGGAGCGAAAGGTTTATCTGGTAAGAAAGGAATGGATACATCTTATATTCAAACAGAAACTGTTGTTTTAGGAAGTATGGACCCAGAGTTATTAAGAAAAATACTACAACAATACCTTCCTCAATTTAGACATTGTTATCAACAAGAACTGGTATATAACTCTGAGGATATTCGTGGTATCGTAGACTTAAACTTTGAGATTCTTGGCTCTGGTAAGGTCTCTAAGGTTGATATTAAGGCCAAAGATAATCGCTTTTCGAAAAAAGGGATTGATTGTATGGCAAAAGTTTTAGGTATAATCGATTTCCCAAAACCAAAAGGTGGCGGACGAGTTGCGGTGAGACAACCACTTAACTTCTTCTCAGAGAAGTCTAGTTCATAATCAACTATAAATTCACATAGACAAAAACTCATACTGAAATTACAATAGTCCTATGCAATATGAATGGTTAATGCAAAAGCATATTCTTATTTACATAGGACTAGTTTTATTACTTTCACTTATCTATTTTCTTATTGGCCGATGGATAAAAAAGTCAAAAAACTCATATGAATCTAAACGTAAATCTCTTTTTCGTTTAAGAGGTATCTTCGTTCTTATCTTTGTTGCTGCCTTTTTTATTACTTGGGCCTCTGAGATTTATTCACTTATTATTTCAATTACTGCAATCGCAGCAGCTTTAGCAATTGCAACCAAGGAAGTCATCCTTTGTTACGGTGGAAGCTTTTATCGTTTTTTCACCCACCCTTTTAGTGTTGGTGATCGTATTGTTATTGATGACTTAAGAGGAGATGTAGTTGAGATAGGTCTTTTAGGCACTCAAATACTAGAAGTCGGGCCAAAAGATCTAACTCACCAATATACTGGTCGTTTGGTCACAATCCCAAATGCCAAGTTTTTAAGTTCAACTATTTTTAACGAAACTTATTCTAGTGATTATATTCTACATACTTTTTCAATTAAGATTAAAGCAAATTCAAATTGGGAAAGAGAAATGGACAATATTCTTGCTTGTGCCCATCAACACTGTGACCAATATATAGAGAAAGCTCGTAAGCACTTTAAAAAGATCTCTCAGAAAAAGCAGCTTGAAACCCCTTTTATTGAGCCAAGAGTAAATATAAAGTTAAAAGATACGGATTCGATTCACTTACTTGTGAGAGTGACAGTACCTGTGGAATTAAGAGGGCGAATTGAACAAGCGATAGTTACTGATTACTTAAAAGAAAAATTTAAGAGTTAGGCTCTTCATTGTCTTGTTTTTTATCTTCTGTTTTTTCAATATGTTCATTATAGGCAGATGCCAAGTCATGAAAAAAGTCATCTTTTCTAAATTGTGTTTTGCAATCCTTAGGCTTTTCAGTTTCAAGTCGCTTAAACCTAATTTTAATATTCTCTAATGGTCCAGCAATTCGATGAGAAAGAAAAAAACTGTATACGCCCAATAAGAAAGAAGATGATATAGCGATCGCGACAAAAACAGTCGTCACTAAAATAAATTGCTCTTCTATAAAATCGTAGAATTTATGGGTTGACTCAAAGCCTAGTTCACTACCTAAGAAGTTAAAACGATAAAAAATTATATACATTCCAACGTAAAGTATCCCTATTGTAAGTAAATTAATAATAATCATTCGTACAACAAAGGGAAGTTGAAAATCAGGATTGATGAGAAATTTTCTTCTAAAGATATTTTTTATCATATACTCAACATTAACCTAGAACTAAACCACACTCAGGACACTCTTTATTAGTCGTCTCAAACTCAGTCGCACACGCAGGACAAGTGGCCATTTTTTGGGAGCTATCATAAACAGAGCTCAGTGCTTTCCAATCAACTTCATGTCCTTCTAGTGAGTCCACAAAGTTCTCAGTAATCACCTCTCTAATAATATCAATATCCGAAACTTTTGCATGAAACTCTACCGTAACAGCACAACCTCGAGTACAAGTAGCTTCATTGTGTTCCAGTCGAACTTCAACACCTTTTGCTTTTAATTGATCTTGCAAAAGTTTGGCCTCATTTAGGGGAAATACTGCTACTGGTCTAAATTCCATCTTGTCCTTTTATTATTGCTAATTATACTTAATAAATTAGCACAAAGTGTGAAAAGGAAAAAGCTTCTCAATGGAAAAAACTGTCTATAATGGTCAATTTATAAAAGTAACTGAAAGTATTATTTCTGGCCATAAATGGGAAAAGGTCTTTCTCCCTCCCTCATTAGCTGTCTTCCCTATTGAGGGGGATTATATTTATTTGATAGAAGAAAGTAGACCCCATGAAACGAAGCCTTCTCGAGTTAAATTTGTAACAGGTCACATCGAGAATAATGAAGATATTCTTGAATGTGCAAATCGTGAATTACAAGAAGAGATTGGATTTAAGGCATCAAAACTTGAGCTTATTCACCACCATCAGGCCAGTGGAACACTTAACTCTAATTTTTTCATGGTAAGTGCTAGGGAATTAACTCCTAGTAAAATTCCTAATCCAGATGGTGAGGAAACAATTATTGCCATAAAAAAACTTCACCTAGATGATGTTTATAATATGATTTTTAAACATGAGATAACTTGGGGCTTAAGTTGCCTTGGATTTCTTAAACTTTATCACCAAAAAAAAGGGACCTCATAGAGATCCCCATATAGTATTATTAACACCTCATTCAAATGATTAAGGCATTACATATTGTACCGGCATATCAATATAAGCAGTGGCAAGGGCCTTATACACATACTCATATTGTTCTTTAAACTTTTTAACAACACTTGGAATTTTAATATAGTAAAAGTTTTCAAAATTCTTTGAGAAAGCTGCTTTTGTAAAGTTTCCGGCCCCTGCATGAACTGCACTTGAGCCATCTTCAAAATTGAAAATCATATATTTATTATGATGAAGTAAGAATGAATTTTGATTTGTTTCCATATACTTTACTTCAACACCTGCTTTTACAACTTTTATAATATTATTGTATTCAAAAAACATATTTGAACCTGTTTGCTCATCGCGAACACCAGTCCAATAAATATCATCATCTGCCACAAGACGAATTTTTTTATCTTTTGCTTCTTTCACTAAAGTCTTAATTATATCTGTATGAGTAAAGCGATGAACGGCGATATCCACAGTTTTTGCAGTCTTAATCCCATTGATAATCTTACGAGTTGCAAGCTTTCCATCACTTGGGACAATAAAGAAATCAATGTCCGTTTCCTTTGGATACTCTATCTCTGAACGGCACTTGTTAATAAACTTTTTATACTCGCTCTTAGATTCTGCTTGTAGCATACCTTCTTTTAAACACTCATGAGCTTGATAGAAATAAGTCTCTTCACTTGTGGTAACAAAGTGCCAGTTCTCATGGTGTAAAATTGTACCAGAACTCATATTAGCTGAACCAAAAACGATACTTACCTTTTTTGAGTCTTTATACTTAGCAAGAATAATTTTATTATGAGCATAGCCTAAGCCTCTAGTATTCCCTCTATAAAAAGTTTTTGGGATATTTGCACTAACGCCCACTGGAAGATCTTCAGACTTACACTCAGAAATCATCTCTAAATAACGATTTGCACCATCTCTTTCCAAGTTTTTTGAATCAATAATAAAAGTAACTTTTAAGTTTCTTTCTTTAATTGCGTTGCAAAGGTTATTGGCCACATCACTATTTGAAAAAGATAAAAACGTTAGAAACATTTCATCAATATTCTTATCATTAATTAATTTTATAAGTTGATAGTGTGGTGAAGTTTCTCTATCTGCGTTCTCAGAAAAATCTCCCCGCTTACAATATACATTCTTAGGCTTAGCATCTATTAATTTGCCTCGAATGGAGTATACAGGTTCATCATACTTATAAGTTTCACAGACTGGATTTGTGAAAAAGACATCATAATTAAAGAATTCTGACTCTTGTAACGTACTCGCAAAAGTATAAGTAATTGAAATAATTGATAATAAGAAATACTTCATTAAATTCTTCCCTCTTTTATGAATTCTATCTCTAGCTATGACTTATAAAATCGATTGTAAAATTTAAAGTATAGATGACAGGTGCATAATTTTTATATAGTTAATAGCCATGGTTGAGCATAAGCACATAACACTAAGCACAAAAAACAGAGGTTTTCACCTTATAACTGATGAGATTCTTTCGCAGTTAGGTGAACTTCCAAATAATGGCCTGCTAAGTATTTTCATTCAACACACATCATGTGGCCTAACTATCAATGAAAATGCAGATCCATCTGTCAGAGTGGATTTTGAGACAAGCTTTAATCATTTAATAAAAGAAAACGAGTCCTTTTACACACATACTATGGAAGGACCAGATGATATGCCAGCACATATTAAGTCGAGCTTAGTTGGCTCAAGCTTAACTGTGCCAATCATTAATAAACAATTAGGCCTAGGTACATGGCAAGGTATCTACTTGTGCGAGTTTCGAGATCATGCAACAGCAAGAAGAATTATCACCAGTATCTATAGTTAAGCCAAAGTTTACTGGCAATAAAACTTTTCCATTAACTCCAGGTTCAGTACTCTTTGCACCAATGGAGGGAATTACTGATCACCTTTATCGCAAGGCCTTACTAGAGCTTTACCCAGAATGGGATAAAATCGCGACTGATTTCCTAAGAGTACCGAGTGTTGGTGAGTACCCCAAAAAACATATCTTAAAACATTTTGGTGAAGAACATTATCAAAGCCAACAAAGCTTAGAGAAAACAATTTATCAAATTCTTAGTCCAGAAAAAGCAAATACCTTAGATACTATTGAAAAAATTAATGAGTTTGGCTTTGAGTGGCTAGACCTAAACCTTGGTTGTCCATCAAAGACAGTTTGCAAAAATAGAGGTGGCTCTTTCTTACTCTCTGACCTAGAAGCACTACGCTACGTTATCAATCTCATTCGTCAAAACTGGAATAATATTTTTACTGCAAAAATCCGTGTGGGTTATAAAGATGATACTCTTTTTGCTGATATCTTACGTTTATTAGAGAGTGAAAAAGTTGATGCAATTACCATTCATGCTCGAACTCGAGACGAGATGTATAAAGGGGTCGCGAAGTGGGATTATATAAAAGAAGCCACTTCAATTATTACCAAGACTCCTATTATAGGTAATGGAGATATTTGGACTGTTGAAGATATTGAAAAATACTTTGAATTCACCAAGTGTCACTCAGTGATGATTGCCAGAGGTGCCTTAAAGACTCCTTGGTTAGCAAGATTATATAAGAACAAAGAAAAAGATTCTGAAGAGCTAAGAAGATTTGAAATTCATCGCTACTTCTCTCATTATAATGAAGTACTCAAAAAAGACAGTGACCTAGATACTACAAAGCGCCTTAGAAGGATTAAGGCCATATCACGTTATATTTTTGATGATCTCAAGAATGGAGAGGAAATTAAAAAGCAGATGCTACGCTCTAAGAGCGAAGATGAGCTTTTTTCTCTATTAAAATCAATCATTTAAGTAATTTTTTATTATTCCGATATATTCTATATGAAATTAATTAGCTTACTTACTATTTTATCAATTCAGGTCTATGCCATGAGCTTAGAAGATTATAAGAAAACGATCTTAAATCTTTCTGCAGATAAAATGTGGGAAATTAAAGACCTTACATTTAAAGATAATAGAACATGGTATTTTACTGACGGGGCGATTAAGAAAATTTGGTCTCCCTTTGGAGCTTGTCGATTAGAAGATAAACGTACATGTAAAGATTGTACTTGTGACTATTATTTTAAATCTAAGCATCCAAATAATCGCTTTAAGGGTGATTACCCTTATACAACTTTTAGTGAGGGCTACCCTATCTCGCCCAATAAATTACCATCAAGTGGTTGCATGCAAGTAGATGGGCTTAAAGGGACTTGTAGCTATGATAATGTTTATAAGCTTTGCTACCTTTCAAATAATCCTAAAGTAGTTTTCAAGGCCTATATTACCCATGCCTTTAATAACCCAAAAGATCCTTGTGGAGTTCGTGAGTTCTTGAATACTGATTTTCCTAAAGAAGTAATTCAACACCCAATGTTAAAAGATAAAAAAAGAAAGAAAGATTTAAAAGAAAAGAAAGAGTAAAGGGGGAGAACTAGTCTCCCCTTTTATTTATGGTTGAAGCATAATTGTATTAACTGATTTTCCATCCATAGTTCTTACATGAAGTAGGATTTGCTTACGACTTAAAGTTTTAGGAACATCAAACTCATAAGTAAATGGAACCATCTTCATTGGACAAAAATCTCTAATTTGTTTCATTTTTGGTAAGATTGCAAATGTATCACTTTTATTAGAGTGAGCTTCAATCTTATCGAGTACAAAACAGTCACTTGGATTATATCCTTTTAAGTGAATACGGTGTGATCCTTCTTTTTTGAGTACATTTGAAACATAAGCATAGTGATAGTTATCAATAGCATTGGATACACTTTCTTGAACCACAAGCCTTCCTGATTTACTTTTTTGATTATTTGCATTTACAGCAATTTTATACTCTCCTGAATCAAGAACACCTAAAGATACAGGAAGTGTAAATGGAACGACCATCTCAGGACAGAATGGATTTGATTCATCATAGTAAAGAGATGTTACTTCTACATTGATATCTCCACCGGTGAAGTTTACTTTTGCACTTGGATTCTTATGACAAAGATTTGGTAAAAAACCAGTGATAACAACCTCAATATTATCATTTGAATCGAAACCACTTGGAATATACAAGTGATCAACTGGAACTTCCTTCTCAATTGGAACACCTGCTAAACCTGCAGCATTGGCCAAATAAGAACATGCAACTAAAAATAAAATAAGTGTCTTTTTCATTTATCCCTCCCGGTAATGATCTCTATGGCTAAGTTCTACCGCTACCAAAACTAAAAGAAACTAATCTAAATCAGGTTTTTAAAAATATTCTTCTTTTTTTTCCTGATATTTATCATATTCGTTTGTTTTCTAATTTAATATTTTACTGCTCATGAAAATACTATTACTACTCAGCATATTTCTTAAGATTACTTTAGCAAGTCCACTCGACTTAAACTTTATTCGAGAAGGACAACCCTTTCAAAGAGCAGGTATTATCCTTGAAGGTATTAGCTCAGACGATCACCTTATCTACGCAACTCGAACTCTAGCTAAAGAGCCGAAAATCGTTTATTCCCAAAGTAAATTCTCTTCGCTTTCATTAAAAGAGCTAGAGATCACGCTCTTATTTTGTCATGAGCTTGGACACTTTGATGGTGGAGCACCTTTTAAATTAAGAGGTAGAACAGAGAGAAAAAGTTGGAGTAGCTCAGAGGGACAAGCTGATTATTATAGTACCATTAAGTGTATAAAAGAATTTGAGATAATAGATATGGAGTATACAAAAGTTACAGAAGAAAACATAATCAGAGAAATCAATGATATCTGTAAGTCTCATAAAGAATGTGAAATGGTACTTTCATCTATTTATAAAATTGTATCTGTCTATAAATCATGGACTAATGAAATAAATGATCTTAGCTTTTTTAAAACAAACTTATATCCAACGAGAGCAACAATTTTAGGATACCCTAGCAATCAATGTCGTTTAATAACTCTTTTAAATGGATACTTGTGTAAAAGTTATGACTCATTAACACTAGAGTGTCTCGATAATATTAACTTAAGACCCAATTGCTGGTTTTCAGAATAACTAGTCTATTTTTAAATATTTAAAATGATTTTTAATAAAGTATGACTTACGAAAGTTTTTAATATAGTCATAGTGAAGAATATATGAACTCTCAAACATCATCATAATCCAAGGGACCTCTTGGTCCACAATATCTTCTACCTTATACATTAATTCATATCTTTTTTCTCGATCAAGAGTTTTTGATAATTGATCATAAAGTAAATCCACTTCCTTATTTGTATAAGCAGACTTATTAATACCGGGTGTATTTTTAGAGATTAATAATTGGATAACATTCTCAGCATCTGGATAATCATAGATCCACACATCTGTAAAAAATTGCAATTCACCTGCTCTTCCTTTTCTAAGGAACTCAGAAAAATCTAGTGCACTTATTTTTACCTTTAAACCAATCTTTTCTAATTCATTTTTTATAAAATCAGCTTCATCAAAATGAACATCACTTTTACCTCGGGTATAATAAGTTAAAACAAAATCTTTTGGGAGTTTGGCCTTTTTTAAATAATCTTTTGCCTTTTCAAGATTGTACTTATAACTCATCTGGTGAGATGGGTTATAACCTGGTATTGATGGATTAAAGATTGAATTGGCTCCAAGATTAGTATTGTTTGATAAAAGCCTAATGTATTGTGAAAAATCAATTCCATGAGCTATTGCTAGTCTAAGGTTTTTATTCTTACCCACCACAGGATCTTGCATATTAAAAGAAAGCCAACGAGAAGAAAGCTTTGAGAAATGCTTAACTTTGATTCCTTTCTCTTGCAATAATGTATTTAATTCCTTATCCCCCTCGGTGATTTTAACTAAGTACTTTTTGGGTATTGATAAGATATCAATGTCCCCGTTTATAAGTGCATTCCAACGGTCTTCTTCATTTTCAATTACCTTGATTTCGATTTCTTCAATAAAAGGAAGTTCAAGAGTAGATGAAGTTAAAAGCTTCTGAGTATTTGCATAGCGATCACCTGTACTAGGATAATGTTCTAAGTGAAACTTTGGATTTTTTTCAAGTACAATTTTCATTTCCTCTAATTCTTTTAAGAGATAAGGTCCTGTTCCATAAATATTTTTTGAGAGATCATTATCAAAATAGACAAGAGCTTTTTGTGGAAGCGGAGTTGTAAAGTACATGCTTAAAAAATAAAGCATATTCGGTTCAGGTCGAGTAAGTTCGATGATTAAAGTATTATCATCCGGTGCTTTTAAACCTTCAATATCGGTACTAAAAAAGTTTTCAAAAGAATCACCAACCTTATCACTGAATTCATTAAAGCCCTTTATTTTCCCGGAAAATAACCACGTTCCAGTACTTTTTAAAGGCTTAAAGGCCAAACGCTTTATAGAATTAATAAAGTCTTGTGCTTTAACTTTTCGAGGAGCAGTGTAGATACCTTCCCTATCATGATAATAAATATCATCTTTAATTTTTATCTCATAACGAGTGCCATTATTTGTGATCTTGGGCATTTCAGCAGCAAGGCCAGGTATCACCTCGTATGGTCTTTTTAAATAATGATATTGGTAAAGAGTTTCATAACTTTGAGAGATAATTTTAAGTAGGTCATCGTTAAAGGCAATAGCAGGATCTAAAGTTTTAACTTTATTAAAAACGACAATCTTCAATTTATTTTCACGCTTAGAAAAAAAAGCGTTCTTTTTAACATAGAAAAAGTAACCACAAGCTACAAACCCTAGTAAAATTAATGGTAATATCTTTCGCATAAATTCCTTATTAACTATTTAATTTTACATTAAATCTGCTTCCGTTAAAACCGAGGGGGCTCTTTTGCCTGCTACGCAAAAGTAAAATATCTGAGTAAAATAAATGCATGTGTCGATTGTTTGGATTTCGCTCCGTCATTACTAGCCAAGTGCACTCAAGTTTGATTCACGCCGAAAATGCTTTAATGGATCAAAGTAAAAAACATCCTGATGGATGGGGTATCGCCTATTATATCGAAAAAAATCCTCATCTTATTCGTTCAGCATTAAGTGCAATTGATGACCACCTATTTGAAAAAATATCAGGTGTCGTCTCCTCTCAAACAGTATTGGCACATATTCGTAATGGAACGCAAGGAATTAATAATATTTTGAACACTCACCCATTTCAATATGGTCCTTGGGTATTTGCTCATAATGGAAATATAAAAAACCTTGATGGAATAAAAGATAAATTAATTGCGAAAATTTCTCCAAGGCTCAAGCGCTTTATCCTAGGAAATACTGATTCTGAAATAATTTTCTACGTTATTCTCAGTTACCTAGAAAAAGATATTCCACTGGATAAGAGAGAGATTTTATTTGATGAAATTTTAAATCCTATAAAAGAAGCATTACTCTTTATTACGAGTCTGACAGGACCTTTATTAGATTATAATGAAACAATTCCAACTGAGAACTATTTAAGTTTTATTCTTACTAATGGTAGTCTCTTTTTAGGCTTTCAAGGTGGTCAATCACTTAAGTACTGTACTCATAAAACACAGTGTCCTGAAAGGGATAATTGTCCTCACTTTGCACACTCATGTGAAAATCCTTCAAAAGATAAAGAGAATATTAATCACCTTATTCTTACCTCAGAGGAGATAAAGGGTGTTAATGTGTGGAGTGAACTTGCCCCAGGAGAACTTGTCGGAGTTGACCACAATATGAATCTTCGCCTTGAGAAGCTTCCAATTCAATTTGAAAAACGAATAAAGAAATAAAAGGGTCTAACCAGCTTTTTTAAAGATATCCTCATCAATCCCATAAGCTTCTTGGAACTTTAAAGATTTGTATTCCTCAAAAAGATGATAATTATATTGTTCAATATCTGTCATCAAGCCCATCTTCTCATCAATTGATTGCTTAAAACACATTTCGATATAATGAAGTTGAAACTCTGTTAAATGATCAAAAAATTCTAAATTTAATTGCGTTGTTAGAAGTAAGTCCCTGATTCCTCTAGCATAGTACATTGATTGGGCCTCGCAGTTCGTTTATACATATTCTTTATCGGCTCCTTTGAATTTGGTTTTAAGCATTTATGCTAGATTTAGGTTTCATTTTTAAATAAAAGACTGTTATTATAGGGTAATTCGGTTAAATCACTCATATTTTCAGGGGTTTATGGAGTATCAAATATTTTTTATTTTCTTATTTGCACTCTCTCTTCTATTAATGAAGTTTAGCTCACTCATTCTCAATGGTGCCCTCAAAGAAGATTTTAAATTTCTTTTTAACTCCCCCCTCATCAATCCTAGAACAAGAACTCTAAGTGAAAAACGAAGCCTTCTCATTAGAAGTAAAGTCCTAAAAAAGTTTCTAAAGCATTCAATTATAGTTTTAGTGTTTTACTCTTTTTACCAATGGTTTTTTAAGACCTATGAGTTTTCCCTAACAGAGAAGGCCTATCTTTTTAGTTTATATATTTATCTCTTCACTAATTTTATGGCGGCCACAGGAAGAGCTTTAAGTTTATTAACAAGTGAAGTACCAGTGGATATGCATAACCGTCCATACTTATCTAAAAATATAAGTGAGTTTTGGGGGCAAAGATGGAATAAATGGGTACAAGACTGGTTGAGTTTAATTAGTAAAAAGTGTGCTCCTCGTTCTGTAAAATTAAGAATCTTTTGGGCGTTCTTTTTTTCAGGGCTATTTCATGAAATTATGTTCAGTCTTCCCTATGCTATTTTCTATCAAGAAAATGTGATGGGGAATATGATGATTTTTTTCTTTTTACAATACTTATTTATGCTCTTTGATCGATCAGTATTAAAAAAATACTTACCAAGTTTGAGAAGACCATTTATGTGGTTTGCGATTCTTAGTCCAATACCATTCTTTATCAATAAACCAATTCTAAGCTTTTTTGGATTACTCTAGGATTTAGCCATGCAAGACTTTTACTCAATTCTCATTGACCTTGGTGTACTTAGCTTCTTTGGATTTCTTTTTTACTTTCTACAGAGAAGAAGAATATTAAAGCATTCTAGCTATGAGATTAGAGAGCAATTACAAAAGTTTATTTTTGATCTCCATGTCTTCTTAGATGATAAGCAGAACGAAAGTTTTTACCAGGAGCTTGATGAATTTGCTCAAAAGCTTGAAATGATATTACCTGATCAAAATATTTTAGATAAAAAAGAAGACTTGAATCCTCCGAGCTCTCTTCCTAAGAATATGAAACAAGAAATTGAGTTAATCCAGAGTCTTTTCTAAGCTTAAATTTCCTCTCTCTTGTAAGCCATACATCCTTATTTATAATGATTACTTAGGAGAATCTATGAAAACATTATTTTTAGTAACATTATTTTTTACATATAACTTAATTGCAAAAGACTTTTTCCATAAGGTTGATATTGATGAAAAAGATACTATTAATGACGTTAAATTACTCTCTGGTAAAAAAGGTGATAATCGATACTATCAAGGAACATTAGTTAAAGTATTTGATAGAGATATTGAAAGCTTAAAAAAAGCGATAAATTCTTTCGATCAAAGATGTAATGACGAGTATAAAGAAAAAAGAAAATATTCTGACAAGAAAAAAGACTGTAAGTATTTTAATGGGAATGTCATAGAAAATATCATTCACAAAGAACTCAAATCCTATAAGAAAAATGAAAATGAAGTTGAAAGGTTTCTAATTTCTAGACGTATATATAACCGAGAAGAGTTTTCACAAACTGATCTTGTCATTGTTTATAAGACAGAGGAAGAAGGCAAAGAAGTTCAAACTATCTTTATGGAAATGATTGATAAAAAAGAAGCTAAAAAGTATATCGATCCATTAGTAGATACTGAATCGGCATTCAATCGTGCCCATGGAACTTTTAAGCTAACTGCCCTCTCTTCTAAGCAAACAAAATTAGAGTATACTTACTCTTCAAGAACAGATCACTGGCTAATAAATAAAAGTATTGCAGCAGGTGAAGTTTTTGAGAGCATGGCCAAGAGCTTAAATAATCTTTTTAAGCATCTTGATAAAGAGAGCCAAGTACTAATGGCGAGCTATCAAGCACAACAAGGTAAGTAGAGCTGTCTTGAAAATTGAATATCAGGATGAAACTTAACACCGACTCCAATTAAACGAATCGGTCTTAAGTGTTCACTATAGCGTTCTCGCATTAGATGGAGATACTTTTCAAGATCAAAGTCATAGGATTGAGTTTCAATAGTTGTTTGGGTAAAGTCTGAGAATTTAAGTTTAACAAAGATACTTTTAATTTGGCGATGTGAGTGTTTTTCTAAACGAGACTTCATCTCTTCATGTATGTCTATAATTTGAGAATTCATCTGAACAATATCACCAATATTATCCATCAGTGTTCTCTCACAACTTAAACTCTTTCTTTCTCTTTCTTTTCTCACTTCTCTATGATCTATCCCCATAGAGTAATTTTTTAAACTAATAGCATAACTTCCAAAATGATATTCGAGTTCGTGTAAACTCTGCTTTTGGAGGTCACCAAAAGTATGAATCCCCAGTGTTTTCATTTTTTCATTAGTTTTTTTCCCTACCCCATTAATTGAATTAACTGGAAGGTTATAAATAAAACCTGGAGCATTTTGGGGTGTAATAGTTAGAAGTGCATTAGGTTTATTATACTCACTAGCTATTTTAGCTAAGAGTTTATTATAACTAACACCAGCAGAAGCAGTGAGCCCTGTTCTTTTATAAATTTTTTCTTTAATTTCTTTTGCAATTAAAGTTGCAGAGTTTGAACAAAGCTTAACATCCGTAACATCGAGATAGGCTTCGTCTAACGATATCCCTTCTACTCTATCTGTATACTCATGAAAAATTTTAAAGATTTCTTCACTGGCCTCCTTATACAGTTTAAAGTTTGGCTTAATTAGGACAAGATCAGGGCAAAGCTCTATTGCTTTAAATGTTGGCATTGCACTTCTCACACCATAACGACGAGCTATATAGTTTGCTGTACAAAGTATTCCTCGACGAGAGCTCGTTCCACCAACACCAATGGGCATAGTCTTAAGCTCAGGTCTCTCTCGCTCCTCTACCTGGGCATAAAAGTAATCCATATCGATATGAATAATTTTTTTTATCTTTTCCAAAATATTTCCTTGACCTACGGATTAATTACGGATAATCTTATATTACGGAAATGATACGGAAGAAGTCAAGGCTGATAATTCTTCCCATTTCAAAAGATAAAACTAAAAAGCAACAAGGACAGTTATGAGTCTAACTAAAAAACAAAAACAAGTTCTCGACTATATAAAAGATTATATTGAAGAGCATGAAGTTTCACCTACTCAAGTTGAAATTCAAGAACACTTTGGTTTTAAGTCTCTTGGCTCAGTTCAAGATTATATTCGCTATTTAAAAGGTGCTGGCTATCTTGAGAATGACGCTAATTCTGTTCGTGGCCTTAAGCCAGTTGATCCAAATGAATCTACTAATGAAAATACAATAGCTATACCAATGCACGGAAGTGTTGCTGCTGGTAATCCAATAGAAGCGATGGAAGGACAAGAAACCATAGATATACCTGCCCATATGGTTCGTAAAGGTCGTCACTATGCTCTAACTGTATCAGGGGAATCAATGATAGAGGATGGGATTTTAGATGGAGACGTCATCGTTGTTAAAGAGCAAAATACAGCTCAAAATGGACAAACAGTTATTGCAGTTATTGATAATGAAGCAACAGTTAAACGTTACTTTAAAAAATCAAAACAAATTGAATTACATCCAGCCAATGCAACAATGAAACCTATTATTGTTGATCATGGGGATTTCCAGATAAAGGGTATCTTAGTCGGTCTTATCAGAACTTACTAAGTCAGAACTTTTTACATTTAATACTTTGCTTACTTAACCATAGAGTCAGGGAGGACCAGTTATGCTTAATTTTTTAGAACACACTTTTAATGAAGACGATTTTATTAACAAACTTACTAACAAATTTATGAACCACTACCTTCTAGAACCAAAACAAGCCACAGTGATAGCGATGGAAGTTATAGATCTCCTAACTGAAGGTAATGTAGATATGAACACTTTAAATAATTACGATTACTAAGGAGACATTATGTTTGAAAATTTTTTTGCTGGATTCATTTTTCTATATTGTATAAGTCAGTTAATTCCCAGAAATTAAATCAACTTTTTAGTTTGGATAAGAATTTATCAAACTTTTTAAAGCACTGAGATAAAAATAAAACTGATTAAATAAGAGACATGAATTATCAATACTCTCTCTTGTGATAAATCATATAGGTTTATCACAAGAGAGCCCTGAAAGCTTTCCCACTTACTTTTCTGCAAACAAAATTTGATTTTTCACAATCAAAGCTAGTAGACTATCAAAAAATAGATATAACTCTAAACCTGTGAGCTTATCATTAATGTAAGTAGCCCTGACTTTATTCAAAAACTAAAAGACAAAGATGGAGCTGCCATTAGTTATCTCATTGAGGCCTATCATGATGTCCTAATTAAGGGAGCATTAAAACAAGGTTTAAGTTTCGATCAGGCCGAGGAAGTTGTTCAAAATACTTGGGCCACCTTCTTTGAAAAGTCTGAAAATTTTGAAGGCCGCTCCCATATAAGAACTTATCTATTTGGCATTATGTATAATAAAGTCAAAGAAACTTGGCGCTCAAATAAGAAGTATACCCATGACTTTGATGACACACAGATTGAGAAAATATTTAATGAGGATGGTACCTTTAAGGAAATACCTAAGGAGCCTGATCATTGGTTAGAGTCTAATGACTTTCATAATATACTTGAAAAAGAACTAGCGAAGCTACCTGAGAACCAGCGACTTGCTTTTACTTTAAAAGAAATCCAAGGGGAAGATACAGAAACAATCTGTAATATAATGGGTATAAGTAGCACTAATCTAGGGGTACTTATTTATAGGGCCAAAAACAACCTAAGAATAAGTCTAGAAAAGGAATTAAATAGTTGAAAAGACTAATGAAGTTTTTCAGACATTTACTACATACAATTGCCGTACTGCTTTTACCAAAGTTTCTAAAGAAGAGTAGTATTACTTGTGAGCAATATGCCTACTTAATAGCTAATAGCGATCAGAATTCTAATCTGACAAAGGCACAAATCAAAATTCACAATATGATGTGCCAAACTTGCTATGACTATGAGAAACAAATTCAAATCATTAACCGTGAGTGCAAAAAACTAAATGAAGTAGAACTTAGTCCAGAGCAACTTTCCAAAATAAAGAATTCAAAGAACGATATCCTTAAAAAATATGGCTCGTAGCGTTTAAAATAATTTCATGGAGCCAATTTGTCGGGTATCAAATCGAACCAAAGGCACTTTGCCACTCAAAACTTCAACATAATATCAATAACTTAAGCTCATTAAAACTTGGCGCTCACCTTGCTTTATATATTTGTGAGTTGGCCAAAGGAATCTAATTCCTACCTAAATAGCCCACCCCTGATTAGTTTAGAATTAAATTAATCTCAAATCGAAAAACCTAAAAAAATCTTTTTCTTTGGCCAAACTCTCTTTTCAAATCAAAAATCCTAAATTTTTAAATGAATAATATTATCTTTATACTCACATAAAAGCGGTGCATTGTGTCACCGCTTTCTTTATTTTTATTAACTTAACTCACCTATTTTAGAAACCAGAAATTCCTACCGCCCTTCCTAGAGCCACTTTAGGAGGCTTATCCTAGTCCGATAAGTCTAACACACAGCAAAAGCTACCAAGGAAGGTATTATGAGAGAAGGGAATTTATTAAAGCTATTTATCTTTAGTTTGATTATTTCAGCATGTAATAGTGCTACCACACCAGTCAGTACTGGCCCAGCTTGTTCATTAGATATGCAAGCCGCATGGGCGGAATATGACCGTTTAATGGGTGACGATAACCCAAATAATGATCCAAAAGAACCACCAAGGGAGTGTAACCTTCCTACTCGCGAACCAAGTTCTAATCTAGTGGTGAATGAAGTTCTTAGAGACTTTGGGCCTGAGGATGAAAAGAAGATGAAGGATGCACTGGCGCGCCTAGAGATCGTTATCAATTCAGTAGAGTTTAGAGAAAGAGTGCTGGCCCATGAATTTAATGGTCAACTGAGCTTTAATGACAATGATGGTATGACCAATGAAGAGATTTATGAAAAGTTAATGACAGGGCATGAAGATTTGCTACCAGTTAATGATCAAGAAATAGATTTGGACATGACACTTTATTATAGCAATAACTCGACTGTAGGATACACATACCCTGATACAATTAAAATCTGGGTAAATGACAAGTTCTTCTCAGGTTATTCATTAGGACAAGTTGCTGCCAATGCAGTTCATGAGTGGACTCACAAGGTAGGTTTTACTCATAGCTTTAGAAATAATGCGAATAGGCCATATAGTGTTCCGTATACAATTGGCTCAATCGTTAGAGAGATGGTGGATAATCTCTAAACCACTCTCCAATTTATACTACAAAAAAAGGGAGTCTATTGACTCCCCTTTTTATATCCAAGAATATTTTCCTCTTATTTTATTCCAAACTGCTCTAGTGTTTTAAGCGTTACTTTCTCTTTTTTATCATCTAATTCAATGACATAAAGAACACCCTTAATACTCGTTTCATTTTGATAACTCGGTAATAAATCTTGTGCTTTCATTAAAGCATCTAAGATTTTTCTCTGATCTTTATAAACAACTGAATCATACTTACCCTCGCGAGTTGAAATACATCCAGAAGTTGGTACGTGCGGGAAGTAAGTACGGGCACGGTTTGCAGTACGACCTGTACCATGAATTCTTAAGTACTTTCTATCATTATCTCTTGCAAGACTTGCTTCTTTCCACCACTTCTTATTTAAAGCAGAATTAGGTAATAGCTCTCTAGTTCTTCCTTTTGGCATCCAGTTTAAAATAACTCTTCTAAACTTTCCAAAAGCATCCTGTCTATTGGCCGCAGGCATTACAGAATCCATTGTATGTACACCACTTGGGGTATAACCATTAGTAATATAATAAGGAAGACCTCTTGCAGATTGTGCTAAACTTGGTAAAGACCAAAGTGTGCCATCAGCATTTCTTACTAATTGATCATGACGATCTTTTAAAATAAAACGACATGGGTAATTGCGATCGTGGCGACAAAACATAAAAAGCTTTACTAGATAATCACCATTATAAGTTGAAAGGTCTGGTGAGTTGTGAACAAGATCATAAATTTCATCTTCACTCTTTACTCTAAAATTCTGAAGGGACTTAATATAATTTGATGCCTTACTAACTTGTTTCTTTGCCTTAGCACTTAGTGATACATTCATCTTTCCAAGGTATAACCACTCACTTGCTATTTTTAGTGCATTTTTCTCTGATAATTCGTTTACTTCCATTAAAGGAGCATTCTTATATCCAAGCTCATCTAAGATAGTTCTCACTCTTAATTGATTTGTAATTGATAACTCTTTGAGGTGAGCTAAATTACTCTGAAAGTGTATTGGATCTAATTGGTGACTTAAATGTTGTGACCAAAAGTATTCAACTTTTCCATCAGCATCTAATTGTGAAAACTCAGGGAAATCAACATCATTAGCGTAAACGCTTAAAGTCGTTAAAATTGCTATTAAAAGGTATTTCATAGACTCTCTCCTCTGCTCTCGCTTTTCTCTTCTCTCATGTTCATTCTATGTGAGCAACATATCAAATTTTATTAACACCTGGCAACAAGCTAAGTATTTGATATAACATTTGTATTTTTTACCCTGTGTGCCATTTTTCTTGAATCAAAACCAGCTTTAAAGTAACTTCTTTGCAAAGGTTAAAGATATGCTTAGAGAGGTCTACATCATTGGTGTAACAGGTGGTTCTGGTTCTGGAAAAACCTTCTTTGCCAATGCACTTCACAAGAATATTGGAAGTGAGAATTCATTTATCTTATTACAAGACGATTATTACAAAGATCAAAGTGATCGTTTCGATTGTGATGGTGGAAGTGTAAACTTCGATCATCCAGACTCACTTGACTTCGACCTCTTAGCAGCTCACTTACAAGAACTTAAAAATGGTAGAGGAATTAATATTCCTCAGTACGACTTTAAAACTCATACACGAAAATCTGAAGTAAAAAATCAAAGTGCAAAAAGAGTTATTATATTAGATGGGATTCTTATTTTGTCACAACCTAAAATTAGAGCACTTTTAGATGATGCTATTTTTGTGGAAACACCAGAAGCTATTCGTTATGAAAGAAGATTACTTAGAGATACTCTTGAACGTGGTAGAACAGAGGAAGGTGTAAAGGCCCAATTTGATAAACAAGTTAAGCCCATGCATGATCAATTTGTTGAACCATCTAAGAAGTATGCAAGCTATATAAGCTCTGGTGTGGACATGGAGACTTTTTATCGCCTTCTTTATCATATAAATAAAAAGATAAACTACCTAATGCCTAAGAACTCTGATCATAAATATGATATGCTAAGCATTCATCGCCAGATGGAAATGCAGCAGACAACTTTAAGAGTCTAATTTACTTTTTAGAAGTATTCTTTTTCTTACTTACTTTTTTCTTTGAAACATTCTTCTTTGGTGAGTTGTATGTAAAAACATCTTCGGTAGTAATGGGATGAAAAAACTCAGCTTCTTCTAATAAGATCGCAGCTGTATTTTCTTTTACAGCACAGATTTCAACTCGCACCCCTTCACCAACTAAGTGTCTAACAAGTTCAACATAATCAGAGTCACCAGAAAGGATAATAATACAATCAACTTTCTGGGCCAATTGCGTTGCCTTAATACTCAGAGGAATATCCGCACTTTTATGACAAGGCCTAGTTGATCCATGATAATTTTGGCGCAAACGATCAGCTAGCTTAGAAGAAATATTCTTTCCTTCTCTAAAATAAATTAAACGATTAAGTGAACGGTCTCCTAAAAGTCTTGGAATAAGAGTATCAAAATTAATCATTCCCCCATCAATTCCAAAAGTATTATCAATTGATCGTTCAATATTATTTCCATCTACAAGTATTGCCACATCTTGGCTTATATATATTTCTTCCATAGGTTTCTCCATTTTTGACCAATGTAACCCTCTCACAGTAATATGTCTAACATGAGAAGCTATTGTTATAATTGTATGCGTTCGTTGTGCTTATGTGAACATATACAAACGATTGATAATCAATTGGATGTGGTTATTTTGCAACACTCTAAAGAGCAAAAGAATAATAAGAATACTGCAATTCTTTTAAACCTCTCATTAAAAAAGTCACAGTTTATTCGAGGTAAAAACTTTGATGAGTTTCTAGCTAATTTACTTCATGAGAAAAACTACCTCTTAGTTTTTCCTAAGCTAGATCAGCATAATTCATCAGATATAATCCCTACCGCAAAAGACAGCAAAATTGATGGAATTATTTTAATTGATGGAACCTGGAAAAAAGCCCGAAAAATATACTATGAGAGCAAAATTCTCCAGAATTTACCAAAAATTTACATAGATAATAAATCAAATCAGTATATAATTAGAAAGTCACCTGCTCCAAATGCCCTCTCAACCTACGAAGCGGGGGTTTTTGCCCTAGAAATCTTAGGGGAGCAAAAAACGCAGGTTCTCATGGAGAGATTTAAGAATTTTATGGAAATGTCGTTAAGTAGTGTAAGCGAATATAAAAGGGAAAAATTATGAAAACATTGATTGTATTTATTTTAGGTGCTTTCTTAGCTACATCATGTGCACACATGGGTAAGAAAGATTGTTGTAAAAATGAGACATCTAAGTCTTGTTGTAAAGACAAGGGTGAATGTAAAGATGGCAAGTGTGATATGAAAAAGAAAAAAGCTTGCTGTGACAAAGATGGCAAGTGTAAAGATGGAAGCTGTGACATGAAAAAGAAAAAGAAAGATCACAAACATGCTTGTAAAGATGGAAAGTGTGAAATTAAAAAGAAAGATCACTACCATCCATGTGTTGATGATACATGTCCAATTAGAAGATCATAAATAATTTTATAAAGTTAGGGTGTCTCTAAATGCAAACAGAGACACTCTCTCTTGATTCAAGATCCTTTACAAAAACTTTTCCAGCATTAAATCTATCTTTGCAAACAATCTGAATTGGGTAATCAGTTAATTGACAACTAGATAATTCAACTTCATTGGGAACTAAGTCCTTATATAAAGTCTCCCCATTCTTAGTATCGATTATAGAAAAACTTCCTAACTCTTTAGTCACAAGTGCGTAGCGGCCTGAGTTAGAAACGTCATAGAAAAAATTATAGCTATCTTCAAATACCTTCTCACCAGTACTTGTATCAAATGTATAATAGTCTCTATCTGATTTAATAATAATTCTATCCATGGCGGATTCCATAAATGTGAAATTACCATAACGTGGCAGCTTAATGGTATACACTTCAGAGAAGTCAGCCAGAGTGTACATGGCCAAGAACTTTTCATAGCCATTATCATAGCCCATGACAATATAGTTAGAGTCTTTGGTCATTTTCATAAACTTAATACCAGCTGCTCTAAAGCTTCTTACAAAGCGTTTTCTTTCAATGTCAAAAATATCAAATTGATTCATTCCGTTTGAGCCAATTGGTGTCGAATTAATCATGACATATTTAGAGTCTAGACTAAAATCTAATTGAGGTGGCTCAATTGAATTTGTTCTAATCATTGCACTATAAGTAATATTATTTTCAAAAAAACTTATTACTTGAAACTTATTACGAGATAATTGTTTAATAAGGAACTTTCCATCTGGAGATGTTTTTTCAAAGCTTAGTTTAAATCTGTACTTCGCCCTAATTTCTTTTGAGCGAATATCCCAGGAGACTATGCCTCCACTGTTTTTCTTACCACTCACACTAGAAAGTATCATTCTACCATTTCGTGAAATATCTAAAACTTGTGTCGACTTACAGATCTCTACATCTTGAGTAGGCAGACGATCACTACCACCACGTGGTCCTTTTTTAGAACCAGCACCACCACTGCCTTCACCACATCCCATGAGTAGTAAGAAACAGCATGGACTGATAAGTCCTAATTTCATAAGTTTTAAACAGATCGTTTTAATCATCCTTTTACTGTGTCACTTTTTGAACCCATAGCCAATTCACATTGGTTAATAATTGTTATTTTTACCTATATTAGGCCTGCGCACGCCATGCGTCAAACAACCTTTGGCAGCTCATACCATGAAGTTGTATAGCGAGGTGACTTATGTTCTCTAAGCATTTTCCAGGCCTTATTATCCACACCACATGCCATGGACTGTAATGTCTTAGGACCATGCCAAAAATTGATTGAATCCATGGTTCCCATTAACTTGGCACTTAAGGGGGAATCATTCGCATCTAGGAGAGATAATTGGGCCTGAGATTCATCTACAATTTCATGCAATTCAATACCTGCCTTTTTATACTCAAAGCCACCTCGATACATTCCTTCAACTAACTCCAATGCATGCTTGATTAATCTGCGTGTATCTTGAGTAGGACTACTTAGTCGCAGGCCTTCATGTGCATAAAATTGTGGAAAATTTTTAAAAGGACTTGTTCTAAAAAAAACGGCGACGACAGAACAAACACTTTTTTGACGACGCAATTTTTCAGCTGCTGCACTAACATGACTTGCGATAGCCTCTTTCATTGCTTCCTTTTCATAAACACTACTACCAAAGGTTCGAGAGCTACGTATGACTTTTTTCTTTTGAGTTATGAGTTCAAGATCAAAACAATGAATGCCATCCAATTCTTTCTTTCGTTGTAATCCAGTCTTAGTTAAAATCTTTTGTATTAAGCGATCATTTTGGTATTGAACAAAATCTTCAGCACTCTTAATTCCAAGTGCATTAAGTTTTTCAGCACTCCTTCTCCCTATCCCCCATACATCTTCTATCTTCACTCTCTCTCTAGCGGCAATCCAATGTGTAGGGTGACTTAAATCAACCACACCTCCTGAGCGCACTGATTTTTTAGCGACATGATTAGCTAGCTTGGCCATCGTTTTTGTGGGAGCAATACCAACACCGACCGGTATCCCTACTTCTCTTTCAACACGCTCCTTTATCATTCGCCCATAGCTTAAATAATCTTTGGTAACATTAGTGATATCAATCCATGCCTCATCCACACTGTAAACTTCAATCTCAACTCCAAAGCCTGCGAGAATATTCATCACCCGATCACTTATATTTGTGTACAAAGAAAAGTTAGAAGAGAAAACACCGACTCCATGCTTATTGCAAAGTTCTCGAATTTTAAAATAGGGAGCTCCCATAGCAATCCCTAGATCTTTGGCCTCTTGAGTTCTCGCGACAGCGCAACCATCATTATTTGAAAGAACGATCACAGGTCGTTTGCGATATTCAGGTCTAAACAAACGCTCACAACTGCAATAAAAACTATTACAATCAATCATGGCATAGACTTTCTGTGAGTTTAGATTTCCCAGCATTCACTTAGTATAGCAAACCGTAACTTTTCCGTAAATAGGCAAATTAAGCTTATACTGAGATACTTAAAAAATGAGCAATGAAAACCATCAATTACCCCATAGCCCTGCAGCTGAGCGCAATAAAAGCGTTATCTTAAATCAGTTAAGAAAGTTTCTCGAAACATCTAAAGAAGTCATGGAAATTGGTCATGGCACCGGTGAACATGCACTTTACTTTGCCAAAGAGCTTCAACACTTAAATTGGTACCCTTATGATACAAAAGACTATAATTGGATATTAGCAGAAAAAATCAAAGAAAATAAAATTGTGAACTTAAAAAATCCAACCCCTTTTCTTGTAGATACAAATAAAATCCTTCCAAATGTAGATCGAAAATTTGATTCATTATATTGTGCAAATGTTTTTCATATTATGCATGCAAAGGAAGTCGAATTTCTTTGTGGTGAATTGCATAAGTTTATAAGTGATAGAATTATCCTCTATGGCCCGTATAAATTTAATGGTGATTTTACAAGTCAAAGTAATTTTGAATTTGATCAGTCTCTAAAAACAAGAGATCCACTAATGGGGATAAGAGATGTGGAAAAAGTTCAAGAGTGGCTAAAGGAATTCCAATTAAAAGAGAATATACAAATGCCTGCCAATAATAATCTCTTATTATTTACAAGAGTCTAATCTAAATCCAATTAACCGAATATCTTGCCGCAGAAAACCTCTTTGGTATTACTTGCTATAATAGCTCTATGATCTCAGTTAAAAATCTCTCAAAGATATATGAACCAGATGGTTTTATAGCCGTTAATCATATTGATTTCGAAATTCCTACTGGCAGCATTGCATGTATTATAGGAACGAGTGGATGTGGAAAAACAACAACTTTAAAAATGCTTAATCGCTTAGTAGAACCAAGTACTGGAGAGATTAGAGTAAATAATGAGCTTGCTATTACTTATGATCCAGTTGAGTGGAGAAGAAAGATTGGTTATGTTATTCAAAAAGCAGGACTGCTTCCCCACATGACAGTTAGAGAAAATATCACCCTACTTTCTCGTATATTAAAAAGAGATAAAAAGCATATCGTTGAAAAAAGTAATGAGCTTTTAAATATGATTGGCATGGATCCAAATACTTTTGCTGATCGTTACCCCATCGAACTCAGTGGTGGTCAACAACAAAGAGTCGGTATTGCGAGAGCATTAATGGAAGACCCGCCCATACTATTAATGGATGAACCTTTTGGTGCCCTAGATCCCATCACACGAAACTCGATGCATGAAGAACTAATGTATATGAATGAAAAGCTCCATAAGACAATTGTCATTGTTACTCATGATATGGAAGAAGCTTTTAAACTTGGAAATCAAGTAATGTTAATGAATAAAGGTGAAATTATTCAAATGGGTAATGAAAAGGATTTTAAAGAAAATCCAAAGAATCAATTTGTAGAGGACTTTGTTAGTGGGCAACTTGGTTAAAGTTCTATTTTTCTTCTTACTTACTACTCACCTATGGTCTAAAGAACTAACAATTGGTTCTAAAGCATTTAGTGAATCAATTATTCTTTCAGAAATGTTAGCTCAGGTTTTAGAAGAAAACTATAACTACAAAATAAATCGTAAGATGAATTTAGGCGGAACAAAAGTTCTTTTTGATGCTCTTGATGGTGGGGATATTGATCTCTATCCCGACTATACGGGAACTGGTTATATCATGCTCTTAAAAATGCAAGGGGAAACAGATCCTCAAGCAGTTTATGATATTGTCAAAAAAGAATATGAAAACCGCTTTGGAATTACCTGGTCTCCTAGTTTAGGTTTTAATAATACATACGCTATTGCGGTTAGAGAAAATGATCCTCGTTTTAAAGAAATTAAAACCATTAGTGATATTATTCCTATTGCCAACAAACTAAGATTTGTTGCCGCTCATGAATCCATGGAAAGAAAAGATGGCTATAAGGCCTTTAAGGAATTTTATAAAATACCTTTTGATGATAATAAGGCCAAGGGTGTTGATAGCGGGCTTATGTACTCTGCCATTCGTGATGATCATGCTGATATGATTATGTCTTACTCAACCGATGGTAGAATTAAGGCCTATAACTTAAAAATACTAGAAGACGATAAAAAGTTTTTCCCTCCTTACTATGCAGCTTTCTTAGTAAAAGAAAAAACCTTAGAAGATCATCCTGCCCTAGTAGAAATCTTTGAACTCTTTGATGACTTTATCTCAGAAGAAGAAATGATTGAAATGAATGACCTTGTAGATAGGGCCAAGCGTGAGCCAAAAAATATCGCTCATAACTTTCTCGTCCAGAAAGGCATTATCAAAGGCAAAATAAAAAAGCCACAACTCTCTAAAGGTTTTATCGCCTATACTCTTTCAAAGAAAAATTATCTTTTAAAGATAACCAAAGAACACTTACTTTTATCCTTTGGAGCACTTTTTTTGGCACTCTTAGTTTCTATTCCAACAGGAGTTGCTCTTACTCGTTTTCCTAAACTTTCTAAATTGGTTTTTCCAATTATTAACACCGTTCAAACGATACCTTCTTTGGCCCTTTTAGGTTTTCTCATTCCTTTAATGGGGATTGGTTACCTTCCTGCAGTCATTGCCCTTTTCCTTTACTCGCTTCTTCCACTAATAAGAAATACTTATTCAGGCATAGAAGGCGTAAATTCTAATTACATAGAAGCATCCCGAGGTCTGGGGTTAACACCAATGCAAATTCTCTTTAAAGTGGAAATTCCGCTTGCTATGCCAATTATTTTAGCGGGTGTTAGAACTGCAAGTGTTATTGTTATTGGAACTGCCACTCTTGCGGCTCTAGTCGGTGCTGGTGGTTTGGGTGAACCTATTTTTCGAGGAGTCGCAACTGTGAATGGTAATCTAATTTTATTAGGAGCTATCCCCTCTGCAATCCTAGCGATTGTTGTCGATAAATTCTGGGAAGTACTTGAAAAGAAATTAGTCTCGCCAGGAATTCGCTTATAAGCTTTTAATTATATCGGTAATGTTGGCTCAGTGTTTTCTGTATCCACAGGGTACTGACGACTATTATGTCTAAAGTTTTGAAAGGCAATTTTATTTTGACGAAATTTTTTGTGTAATCGCTTTCTAACATCACAGCGTAACTCCCAACCATCTGGTGGGTTTGGAGCCCAAACTGCCAGCCAGCACTGCACAGAATCTTTTTGCATATCTGTAACCCAAAAAGTTGGCTGCTCACCAGGGACTTTAAACTCACTTTCAAATGCAGCTTCTCGAGCGAGAGCTTCAACAATATCTAGATCACACTCTGGTTCCACATAAAAAGTTATATGAGTCCAAATCAATTCATCATGCATGGTATGATTTTGAATTTCTTTCACCATCATCTTTGAATTTGGAATAACAAATCTTTTCCAGTCCCACACCCTTAGCACACAATGTGTGAGGTTTATTTGTTCTATAATTCCATAGTGCCCATCAATTCTCACTGTATCTCCAACGCGAACTGGTTGGAATAATGAGATAACAACTCCTCCCATTATATTTTCAACAAATGGACGAATAGCAACACCAAGTACTAATGATACAATTGCAACAATTAATGAAATATAAATCGCCGGTAACTTAGATAAATAAGGTGTAATCAGAAGAGTTATCCACAAGCATCCAATAAATATTGGATAGGCCCTTTGGATAAATAAGAAACGCCCCTTAATACTATCAATTCCGAGTGCTTGAATTTTCTCGTCATCAATTTCATCAGGTGTATCCCCAAGCCCTATTGGATCAGAAATTTCTTTTCTTCTAAAACCTGTGATTCTGCGATTTTTCTTGCGGGAGATCCACACATTACCTATTAGGTATAATAAGAATGCGACAAAACTAACACTGATCGGATATAAATATTGTAGAAATAAAGCTTGCACCTCTCTATTCTTACAAACTAGTCATTCCTTATCAAGTCTTTAAAAGAAAGTGTTGCTACGCCAAAGATATTTATATCCATTTCATCTGTAACCACGATGTCCTTATAGCGATTATTAAAAGAGCGCAATACTGTTTGTCCATGGGATCGAGTAAGGAACTTACACATTCGCTCATCAAAAACATCCACCACTACAATCTTATCCATAAAATCCGTAAGTGAACGATCAACAATTAAATAATCTCCGGCCTCAATATGAGGAGACATACTATCCCCTTCCATTTTAAAAATAAAAGTAGCATGTTTATTACGAATAAAACGCTCATCTAGACTTAGATAATTCTCGATATGATCATCTTGAATTCCAAAGAGTCCACACTGAACCGCCATAGAAAAGACGGGAACCAATGCTCCCTCATTCTCACGTCCACGCATAAGCCCTGGAGTCAGTTCATCAGCGTAATAGCATGCCGTGACCGGTAAATAATCAATTTTATAGACTAATGAGTCCCTATTCAGTTCCATATTGCTATTATAGCAAACCGTAAGTTTTCCGTAAATCTAGGCAAAAATTATTCATTCGAATTTTGAATAAAATCAAAGATTTAAATTTTTATTCAGGCAGCGCAAAACTCTTCAAAACCCCTTGTCCATCCTCAAAGCAAGAGAAAATCAGTCTTACTTCACCATTGACTTCAACTGGCATCTGGCTAGAGCAGTTTGTTGGAACCTTAAAGCTAGTTCTTTGTGAATTGATAATATCAATATAGTTTGTATGTATTTTTGAACCATCAACGATAAACTGAATACTATTATTAATCTGCATAGGAATAACGAGGGCGTCGAGTTCATCACCATTTAAAAAGTCAAAGCGCTCAATAGTGAATACTTCTTTATGAGTGAAATTTCCAAGCATATCAAAACTTAGTTTATGCATACTGATATAACTTTTTACAAATGCATGATATCCAGTCTCATCTTTAGTCACCGCTACGACATTCATTAAGGGGTCATAATAATTATCTTGTTGATAGCGCAAAGTAATACCAGTATTCACAAATGATCTAAACTCATAAGGAGTAATTAATGTGTTCACACTGTACTCATTTGTTGATCCGATAACATCTGCAATTTCATCACCAGAAATGAGAAGGTGGTTAAGATCACTTAATGTCACTTTTTCCGTATCAAGGTGGTACCAATATGTTTTAGTAGCATGTTTAAAAAGTAATTTATTATCTTTAATATTTAAAATACCAAATCTTGGAGTTGTTCTTAGGCCTAAAGCCTTCGCCCATAGTTTTTTATTATCCAGAACTCTTTCTGTAAATTCTAGCTTTCCATCAATCATTGATGGTGCCAACTCATAGGCATGAATATCTCGACCAGTTGGAGAAGGATTCCACGGATCATTACTTCTTGGAACAAAGCCAGAGTTGATAAAGCGAAAGTGAGGAAGGTTGTTTTTCAAGACATACTTAAAGTCATTATAATTAATAATACTTAATTTAGGAGTGAAGATAACTTTAGGGAATATTTCATTTAATTGATTATCTAAAAATGAATAACGCAGAAACTTTCCATCACATAGCTCTTCATATAAAAGGTCCATATCAGAGTCTTGATTAAGATCTAATTGTAAAAGGCGAAGACGCTTACAGTTTTCTCCTGTTTCAATCTCTCCAATTTTCTGGTTTAAATGATAAAGGACAAAATTCTTCTCTCCTGAGAGATAAAAATAAGGTGCTCTTTTTAATCCATCTTTATTTGGAACACTAATAAGACGACTTCTTACACCTGTTCTCGTTGGCATAATAATTTTCTTATCATCAAGTGGGAGTGTTTCTAAATTTGTATTTAAAGCCGCTAAGTATCTAAGGATAAAATTTGTTTTCTCGTTTCCGATATTAAGTTCACAATCAAATTCTAAAGTTTGATTTGCAATTTCAACTGGGATTTTTTTCGTTTCCCTAGCTTTTAAAGTAACCTCAACATTTAAAACTGAACCCTCTTCACAAGTAAGAGTTACTTTCTTTGTTAGTGTTTTTTGAAATGGATTAACGATTTCTAATTCAAAACCTGTATCAGAAAAAGTATTTAAACTTTTAAGTTTAGCTTGAATATTTGGTATGATTTCCTTACTAATCACTTGTTCTAGATTTATTACACCTCTCTGAGCATATCTATTAGGTGAACTAGCTTGGAATAGTTTTTCTTTAATTTCAAAGGGAGTGTAATCATTATTAATAGCTTTTAAGAATAAAATAGCACCGGAAAGTAAAGGTGCAGCTTGAGATGTTCCACTTTTATAATCATATCCTTTTATTGGTAGACTTATTGGATCAAGAGCAGTTGGTATTGTTGATAGAACTCTTTCTCCTGGTAACATGAAATCCACTTGTGGCCCATAGTTTGAAAAAGGAGCTTTCTCTCCATTAGCTCTTAATGCACCAACACAGAGTACCCCTTCAATTTTACAAGGATAGATATTAGCTCGCTGTGAACTATTTCCTGCTGCTGCTACAATCATAATGCCTTGGTCAAGTGCTTTTTCAATTAACTTTTGAAGCTTCACACTCATAAGACTACTAGGCCAGCCCATCGACATATGAATAAGATCTACATTTTCTTTAATTGCATACTCTAGAGCTTTCCCCATTTTTATTGGTAGAGGAATATCTTTTTCACCACTAAAAATTCGAAGTGGTAAAATCTCTAAGCTCTCTTTATGAGCATGAAAGAAGTCTGCAATTAAGCCAGCAACATGAGTTCCGTGTCCATCTATATCATCGATGTCATTATTATCATCATTAAAGTTCCAACCAAGACAATCACCTTTTAGGCCATTTTGGTCGTGATCATTTTCCATATTTGGAAAAACATTATTCTCGAGACATTCACTTTTTTTATACGCTAGTAAGTCTTTTAGTTCTGGATGATTATAATCTATTCCAGAGTCAATGATCGCTACTTTTACTTTTTTATTTGTTTTAAAATTATGGGTCTTATTAATTCCCATATTTATTTTAGGGCTAACAGTAATATACTCAGAATGGAGATCGTCTTGTTCAATTAAAAGATCTTGACCGTGAGGGTCCATATGCCATTTAAGCTTTGAGATTTCTGTTGCACTTAACTCACCTAGTGCCACTAAGAAAATTAAGAGGGCCAGCATTAACTTTAGAAAATTCATTATAGTGCCCTCTCAGTTAACCATCCAGCTAATAACTCACCTTCGATAATTCCAATTTTCCCCATTATTTCTTGTGAAATACTAGGGTGAATTTGGCTCGGTAATTCACCATAAATATCACTCATTATTGGACTATCTCCAGCTTCATCACCTGAGCGAAAACCTTCAATACGTCCATATGCGACTACATTTTCTTTACCCGCACCTTCAATGAACCCTTCTATTGTTACAACTTCTAAGAAGTCCTCTAAAAAGCTATGCCACTTTTTAAAAGCAAATGTAGGATAGTTTTCTAGATTTAGTTTAATTTTATCTAATCGGTATTTATAACTTCTTGCAAGCCCTCTAATATCTTCACGCGTACGACGGTTATACTGTGAGTGGTTTGCAATTAAGTATTCTAAGCTGGCTCTTGGAAGATTTAAAAAACGTTGCATACCAACATTTTCTACTTTCATATTTATTTGTAATTGGTAGAGCATGATTAAATTAGTATTCTGATAAGTCAGTGGATCAAAGATCTCGCTTCCAAACTCTCTGTTTAGCTCACTAAGGTATTTCTTTAGCTTTCCAGAACCAATACTCCACCCATTAAAGACTCTCTTATATTCACTATGAATTCTTTCACCATCTGTTTCTGAAACAAATATTTTATTTTTCGCTCGACCACCGATGGTAAAACCAGGATTTAGTACTTGAGTTTGAGCAAAGCTATAATCATACTCTAAAATGTTTGCAAGAATATCATTTATCGCCTCTGTAATATAACCTTCATAGTCACGCCCTTTTGTTTTTGCATCATAGCGTCTATAAAGATCAATGCTTTCACCACCCATTTGATGGTGTACTTCAATTGAGTGATTAGAGCTTACTTTATTTCTCTTAAAGAATAAGAAGTTTAGAGTTGAACCAAACTCTCCAAGATCATGTTTAATCACATGAGGATTCATGAATGACTTTAGTGGTGCACTACTTAAAGTTAAAAGACTTTTTCTTAATGCTTTTAAATGCTTTACTTCAACTTCACGACTATCAAGAGATAATGGAAAATACTCTGTGGTTGCTTTTGCTTTATGCCAACGTGCTTGAATACCAAGGATTGGGACATAAGTTTTAAGCTTAATTGAAAGTGCTAAACGTAAACTTTGTCCATTATCTTGATAGATATGTAATGTATTTTCATCTTTTCTATGGATGTGCATTCTAGAGATCGTAATTGATGCAGCATTAAAGCTAGCGTAAACCTTTAAGAGCTTTTCATCTAAGAACATATAAGCACTTAGACTTGCTCCAAATTCCGCCATCATATTAGGAGTAATAGAATCACTGATGATAAATGATTCTCCAACATCTAGTGAGTTTTTAATATCACTTGTTATACTTGCAATAAGAATATCTTCATTATTCTCATCAAGTGCAGAAAGTTTATTTATCTTTTCAGCAATACCTCTAATGAGCATTGGGACGGCCATATTCTTATAAGGCTCTTTCATTGCCTTTTTAAGACTCTGAATCGGCTTTACATGAGAGAACATCCTTTGAAAGACAATTCCAGCTCCTGCTCGAAAACTTAAAGGAGTTGGAAGTCCTTCAATTCCGATAACAGCACCTGCGTCTAAATTAAAGCCAAAGTTATCAACTAGCTGAACCTTATTATTTGTTCCCATATAAGAACCAGTAATAATATCACGAGATAAGATAACATTACCTGAAACATTAGGAACAACCACAGCTTGAGTGGGAAAAAACATTCCATCGCGAGCAACAATTTCTTTTAATTTATCTAAATAAAACTCTTCTGTATTCGTACCAATTAATTTATTAAAGCGGCTTATCCCAGCTCTTAAAGCCTCACTTTGTAAGCGACTTAGAGCAAAGCTTCCGAGTTCACTATTTGAAAAAGGAGACTCAGGATCTCCAAAAGAAAAGCGTGAGCTATAACCATCAAAGAACTCTTGGCTAACTTCACCATTATTTAGAACTTCGCCAAAACTAACAGTTGAATCAACCATTAAGTCAGAAAACTCATTCTCTAGTTGAAAGATTTTAACTAAATCATTTCTTCTATTGGTAATTTTCTCAATTAATAATAATTCAACTTCTTTAGGGTAATGAGCAGAAATAACGACTTCCGCAAGATCTTCTTTAGAAAGCTTTGCAATTCTTCTTGTAATCCAACGCGCATCTTCAAAGCTCGTTTGAAATGTATTTTGAATTTCATTTGTATGAAAAAGCTTAACTTGATCAAGAACAACTCTACCGGCCTTCCAAGAAAATAAATTAACTGATTCAGGAGTATCAACCATAGATATTGCTACATAAGGAGCTCTTAATAATCTTCTTCCTCTATGCAGCTCACTTGGCATTAATCCAAGTGCAAGATTATAAATATCATTTTTAGCAGGGATAATAAGTGCATCTTGTAACGTAATTTCCATCCCATTATCAGACTTGATCCATCTTTTTACATCAGCTAATAATTCATCTTTCATCTCTTCGATAAAAAGAGTCTTATCAATGCTCGAATCAAAACTTAGGCTCAATTCACTCTTCCACTGCATTGCTGGAACATTGTATCCGATTTTTTCAAGGATATTCTTTCTTAATAGATAATTATGAACTTTCTTTGATAGGTAAACATTAAAAAGTTCACCTGATTGAGCTTGAATAGTAAAACGAACATTTCCAAGCCTAGAAGCAAGTAAAGAATGAAACCTCACACCTTCATCTCCTACCAATTGAAGATGAGAGATTTCACTCTTATTTGAATTAAAAATATTTGTGCCTCTTTTTGGTTCAATTAAACTAATATCTTCACCATTAAGTGCCATTTGGTGAGCAAGCTCTGGGCTTACTTCCAAGTCACTAGCGGGACTTATTGAATAGAATCTCGGGATAAGTCCTGGGATTGCTTCATTCTCTTGAGCTAAAACAGAAGAAGCAAAACCGATAAAAATTAATTGAACTAAAAAGAAAAAACGCATCTTATAGTGCTCCTTCAGTCACATACTCGTCAAAGAATCTTCCGATTTGCTCTGGCGTAGTTTGGTTCACTTTAGACGCTTCATCAAGAAGAGATGTAAATTCTCCATCATTTCCTTGAGCTTTTGCTTTCATTGCACTTTCAATTTTATTTACACTTACACCTAAAGCATCAAGAGCAAATTTGTCTTTTTCTTCAGTTGTAAGCTCTCTTGCACTTTCAAGCTTTTGATATTGTGTTACTAACTTAGCTAATTCTTTCGAACGACCAACTGATAATTTGAAATCACTCTTAAGTGTTTGAGCAATTAATCCCTCTTGTAAGTCTTCTTTTAATGAAGCAAGAGTTTCAAGGTCTTTAGTTAAGTTTTGTGTATTAGAGAATCTGAATCCACCACCAGTGTAGTAAGTGTACCAATAAGAAGTATCAACCCAGTAAGAACCAACCCAGATGTATTCTACTGTATAGTCTTCAACCCAACACTCACACCACTCATCGTAGTATTCATAATAATCATAGTCTTCGATGTATTCATCTTGCCAATAACCGTCTTCGATATACTCTTCTTTACGATCAAGGTTAAGAACAATGTCCACACCATCAACAGCACCATTTGCTAAGAACTCAGAATAAGTAGAGTTTTCTTTGCGGTCCCACTTTTTCATGTTGTAAGCTTCATACTCACCAGTAGTCTTGTTCTTATAAACAACGTACTTACCAGTTTCAGTGTGTAGCTTAGCAATCTCATAATCGTGACCTGTTTCTGCTTCAAGTGCTGCCATAAAATCTTTTGCATCTTTCTTATGCCCACAAGAAACAAAAAACAGAGCAAGCATCATTAGTGATACTAATTTCTTCATAACAATTCTCCTTTAACTGTTTTTTTGTTGGAAAATAAACAGCAAGAAGAGTGCCAAGTATTTTAATCAAGTATTACTTACTTGATGCGCGGCAAGGTGCAAGATGTCAGGGCCTGTATGGATTAAGTGGTGTCATTTTAATAATCAGTTATAATTTATTTATGGATTCACTTAAACTACTTGAAAGCTTAGAAGAAAAATTAAAAACACATCCAGATGATTTGGGCACCGCAAAATCTATAGCAAAGTTTTATCAGAAACTTAATCCAGCTATAAATCACGCTACTAATTATTTTATAAAAATGTATCAAGATAAGAATAGAAACCTTTTTTACAAAGAGCTGGCCCAGAAAAATACTCAAAATAAAGATGTTATGGAAATTGGAACAGGCTTAGGCTTGATTGCTTATTATATTCTACAAACAAAGCCTAGCTACTTTATGACTTGCGAACTTAATAGACATAGTTTTTTAAAGGCTGAAGAATTTTTTAAAACAAATAATCTACTTGATAAGCTAGTACTTTTAAATAAAAGTTCATTTGAAATTTTTTACCCAGAAGACACAGAAAAAAAGTTTGATTTTATCATTCATGAACTCTTTGCCAGTAACCCCTTTGCAGAAGGTTTCTTACCAATAATTATGAATGCAAAAAGGTTACTTAAAACTCAAGGTAAATTTCTGCCAGGAATATTTAAATTAAAAGCAATTCCAGTTAACTATATCAATCATCAATTTGATGGAGTTAAAAATGAATTAAAACAACTTAATTTAGATTGCTATAATAACTATTACGAAAACCAGCTTATCTCATTAGATCAAAATATAGAGATAACAACTAAAGCTAACTCCATTACAGTTTTTGAAATAGACTTAAATTCTGACTTTAAACTTAATGATCAGTTCATTCTTAAAAAAGATACACTAGCTGGCTTTGATGGTCTTATAGTTTACTTTCAAGCAATTGAAGGAGACATGATTTTAAGTAATTATAATGATGAAGATTCAAACTATATTTGTGATCACTGGGGATCTAGTATTTTTGTACTTAATAATAAGCACTTAAAAAACATTGAATTTCAGTACGATAGAACAAAGCTAGAAATTAAGCCCCTATAATTACTTAAATTATAAAAAATATCCGTTAATCTAATGTAAACTTTTCTAAACTTTAGTATAATAACCAAACCTATTTTGAATATCTCAAAACATAATTCTTTAAATAAATGACTAAAAAATGAAAGGATGCTTTTATGAAATTACTTTTTGGATTGCTTTTCCTATCTCTCTCTACAGTGGCACAAGACTATAATACCCGCTATCAATTAGGTTTAAAGATAGGTACTGACTCTTCTTTGAACTTTCGAATGCCATTTAAAAAATACGACTTCATTCAAGTCGACCTACACAGAATTGGAAATGGCTCAAAGCTAAGTTCAACTTATAATACCTATTTAAAACCAATGGATGACTTTGATCCCTATGTTGGCTTAGGTGCAGTCGTTGGAAATGGCCCATCAGGGATAAGAGTTCCAATTGGTGCAAATTATAAAATCAACGAGCAAGACCTCTTATTTTATGGTGAGGCCAGTGGTGATATTACTGGCGAGGGAATTGGACTCAATGTAATGGTTGGTATTAATTACCTATTCTAAGTCATTGTAATTAAAGTGTATAAGTTATTTATAGATCGAGCAGTCTAAAATTATCTTGTTTTTTAGACTGATTGATCTATATTAAGAGAATGATTTATAGACTAATCGTTCTAATATTAAGTTATTTTCTCTTTAATTCCTGTGGTGAATTTAGATACTCCCCATATGAATTAGTTATCGATAATACAAATTATAATGCCAAGAATTTAAACCTGATTCTTCAAAAGTCAGTTCGCGAATCAGCTAAAACTGATATTTTTAAAATAGTTGTTCTCTCTGATACCCATGACTATTACGATGGGCTGGAAAAACAAATCTCTTATATTAATAAGCATCGTACTGAGTACGACTTTGTCATCATAACTGGTGATATGTCTAATGTTGGCTTGGTAGAAGAATTTGAAGCCACAAAGAAAAGATTAAAGAAGTTAACTCTTCCCTTTATTACCACAGTTGGTAATCACGATCTTTTAATAGATGGTCGAAAAATATATAAGCGTGTCTTTGGTGAAGATACATATGCATTTGAATATAAAAATACTAAGTTCATTCTCTACAATAATAATAATTGGGAGAGCCCCAGTAATATTCCCAATATTCCTTGGCTTGAAGATCAATTAATTAAGAATACAAATCCTAATTTAATTGTTCTTTCTCATGTTGCACCTAATGATAAAGATCGCTACTCAAATGATGAGATTGAATATCTAAAATCAATTATAAATTTTTATAATGTTAATTATTATATTAACGGTCATAACCATAACCCCGGAGCTAGCACCTTTGGAAACGCTGTTCAGCTAACTGCCGGGGCCTCCAGTAAAGAAGTCATTTTAGAAGTTAAAGTTACTAATTTTGGGATTGAGCATGCGTTTATTAATCTATAGTGCTTTAGCTTCTTTTCTTTTTACCTTTAAAGCATTTGCCTATGAGCAACTTGTTTTGCAGTACGCAGGTGATATTGGAAAGTACTCACTTGGCTATGGAAAAGATTTAACTGACTACTATAGAATTAGTTTTCACTATGGTTATGTTCCTGCCAATGAATTACAAAACAAAATTGAGACATATACGATTAAAAATAATTTTTCCCTGTGGAGCTATGATTATCAGCAATATCAATACACCTTCTATACAGGTGCTGCGCTCTTTCATGTTCCAGGCAATAAGTACAAAACCCATGAGTATAGCAGTACCCCTGATAATTATTATCGTCAGTCTTCAATTCGGGGACTTGTCTATATCGGTCATGAAATGGCCTATAATAAAACAAACTCTATCTATTTAGAATCTGGAATAAATGATGTATGGTTAATAAATGCTGCAAATAATGATTCAGTTGATATCCAAGATCATGTATCATTAGCACTAGGATATAACTATAGGTTTTAAATGACTGGAAAAGGTAGACCAAAAACATTTGAAGATAAAGCTGCTATCAAAAAAGCTCAAGAGCTCTTTTGGGAAAAAGGCTATGAGGCAACTTCCTTAAATGATCTTATCGAAGAGATGGAGATCTCACGTCAAAGTATGTACAATACCTTTGGAAATAAACATGACCTCTTTATCCTCTGCTTTGAATCTTATGTTGAAGAATCCTATCAACACCTACAAGAATTATTTCTATCTGATAAAACAGCTAATCAGAAGTATCATGAGTTCACAGATATGGTGAAAAAGGCCTATTGTGAATCTAAAAAGGGTTGTTTTATAAGTGCAACCATTCAAGAACTTGCAGTAAAAGATAAAAAAGTTCAAGATATACTTGATAAGAAGTACCAACGTAATTATGAATTATTATTTAACTACTTTAGTGAAGGAATAGAGAAAGGTGAAATCTGCTCAGAGCTCGCAGCTAAAGAGTTAACAGACTTATTCGACTCGTTACTATTAAGTGTGACAAGTCTATGTAAACTTTCAAATAGAGATGATCAAATCAAAAGCATTTTCAGTGTTTTTGAAAAGCAAATTTCCTTTTGCTAGACTTCATTTAGACATTTTACGTATTTCAAATAGAAAGAGCTATTTGTGTAGTTTCCTAAACATTTAAAGCACCAGTTATAAAAGACCCGTCAATATGAATTAGTTAAAATAAGTATATGAAATACTTTAAACTAATTTCCATTTCTTTATTATTTTTAGCTTCTTGTGGAGAACTTAATTACTCTCCTTATGAAGTTGAAGTTGATAACTTGTATTTAAACTCTGTTAATCTTGAAAAAATTTATTCAATAGAAAGAGAGTCAGAGCCTGCAAGTTCAGAAAATACAACTTTTAATAATTATAGTATCGCCGTCCTCTCTGATACACATACCTATTATGATGGACTTGAAAGACAGATAGCCTATATCAATGAGCATTCAGATAAGTACGACTTTGTTATCATTACAGGGGATATGACCAATGTGGGAATGTCTTCTGAATTTAATGCAACGATTGAGCGCTTAGAGGAATTAGAAATTCCCTTCATCACAACATCAGGTAATCATGACCTTCTTATTGATGGGGAGGCTATCTATGCTCGCCTATTTGGAGAGGATACATATATTTTAAATTATAAGAATACCAACTATATAATTTATAATAATAATAATTGGGAAAGCTCTAAGAATGTTCCTGACCTTAATTGGCTTGAAGCTCAACTAGTAAAGGCGCAAGCTCCTCATAGGATTGTTCTTTCTCATGTTGCCCCTAACGATCAAGATCGTTTTAGCCCTGAGCAAATAGAACTGACTAAAGATTTAATTAATAATTACCAAGTCGATTTATATATTAATGGACATAATCATAATCCGGCACAAAGTGATTTTGGTGAAGCAACTCACCTTACAGTTGGTGCCTCAAGTAAGAATGTCTTTTTAGAATTAAACTTTAAAAATGATGAGCTAACTTATGAATTCATTAATTTATAAGTTTTTAATTCTTTTTCTTCTCTCTACTCCTGCCTTTGGTTTTAACCAGGCAATAGTGCAATACGCAGGAGAGATTGGGAAATACTCATTTGGTATTGGAGATGATTATAATAAGACCTATCACTATAGTTTTCATTATGGATATGTTCCAAGTAACTCTCTTCAAAATAAAATAGAAACCTATACGATGAAAAATAATTTTAATCTATTTCGTTATAATTATAAGAATTGGGATTATCGATTCTATACCGGTATTGCTGCTTTTCATGTTCCGGGAAATAAATATAAAACTCATGAGATAAGCGATGCACCTGATAATTACTATCGTCAATCTTCTATAAGAGGTCTCTTTTACTTTGGTCATAATATTCGGTTTAAGGATGAGCACTCAATATTTTTAGAGTCGGGAATCAATGATTATTGGATAGTGAATGCTTATAATAATAATTCTGTGGATTTCACAGATCATGTTTCATTAGGAATAGGCTATAATTTGAAATTCTAGGCTTTATAATTTTTAAGAAAATACCAAGTATCTGAAGTTCTACGTCTTAACAAGATAAACTCTTTTATATCTCTTATGATTAATTGTCTAAGATGAGTTATAAGTGGTAACTTCAAGTGAATAACTAAATCAAAGTCTCTTATTGATCTTAAATTTCTGACCTCTTTCCAAAGGCCTTCAATAATATACTCTTCGCTTACTAATTCATTTTTTATTTCTTCTAAAAAGTTTTCGTTAATTGCTGCACCCTTTTGGGATTTCCAATAGTATTTATCTGACTCGATATGCTTATAGCTTAGAGCTTTTGCTAGCCTTCTCGCAAAGTGAGACTTCCCTACTCCTGTGCGCCCAAGAATAAGTATTCTTTTGGCACTTTGACTATTAACTAAGTCTACTAGTTGATTTAATTCTTTCTCTGAAATATGGGAATGAAATTCTTTGTGCATAAGAGTAAATTACTTAAGCACAAAGAATTTGTCGAATTTAATTTATTTATATGCCTTCATTTCTCCACTTTTAAAACGTTCGAGATAATTTGTAACCATTCCTCTTATCTTTGATGATAAGAACATCATGCCAATGATATTTGGTAAGGCCATAGATAAGAGCATTAAATCAGAGAACTCGATGACTTTTGTTAACTTAAGGGCTGGGCCAATGATAACAACTAAAATATAAAGAAATTTAAAAGGAATTAGAAACTTCGCTCCAAACAAATAGCGAACAGCTGTTTCCATATAATAACTATAAGAAATAACTGTCGAGTATGCAAAGATTCCGGTGGCGATTGTTAATAGGACTGGGAAGCTCTCACCTAGTGTACCAAAGGCACTCGCAGTAATTTGTGCTCCCATACCACTGAGCTCTGGATTTAAATGAGCATCAGTAATTAAAATTGCAAGTGCAGTCATAGTACACACAATTATTGTATCAATAACTGGCCCGATCATGGCGACAATTCCTTCTCTAATTGGCTCATCTGTTTTTGCGGCTGCGTGGGCAATAGCTGCACTACCGACACCTGCTTCATTAGAAAAACTTCCTCTCTGCACACCTTGAATTAGGACACCAATAAAACCACCGGCGTAAATGGAATCTGGATTAAAAGCTTGAGAGAAAATATCTGCAAACATTTGGGGAACAATTTCAATATGACCGATTATGATTGCTAAACAACAACCAATATAAAAAACACACATAAGAGGTACGAGCTTACTGGTAACACTCGCAATTCTTTGAATTCCACCTAGAATCACAATTGCGACAAAGAAGGCCAAGACAAGACCAACGATAAATGGGTGTCCATCTATCATAGGAAACTGTGCTGCTAATAACTCATAAGTTTGATTTGCCTGAAAGAGGTTTCCTCCTCCAAAAGATCCTAAGATAGTAGCAACTGCTGAGAAGCCACCAAGAAAAAGACCTACTTTTGGTAGGTTCAATTGTTGTTTAAAGGCCTTGGTTAAATAAACCATTGGACCACCAATAACTTTGCCATCGTCTGAGATGTCTCTATGTAATTGAGCAAAAGTACATGAAGATAGTTTCATACTCATACCAAAGAAAGCAACTGCCCATAACCAAAACACAGCACCTGGACCACCTAATTGAATCGCGACAGCAACACCAGCAATATTTCCCAACCCCACAGTCGCACTAAGTGCAGAAGTGAGTGCTTGGAAGTGAGAGATTTCACCAGGGTGTTCTGGATCATCATACTTTCCACGAATAATATCAATAGCGTGTTTAAATAAACGAACATTAACAAAGCCATAACGTGTGGTGAAAAAGAGTCCACCTGCAACCATAACTGTTAGTATGAATGGAAATTTAATAAAGGGCATTTCGTAAAAAAGAACTGCCGCAACAACGTGATTGATTTTTGAAAAAACCAGATTAACTAACTCTTGCATGAATATACCTCCAAAAGATATTTTCACTTAAAACTTAGAATTATAGCCCAATAAAATTGGGTCTTTCGGTTATTCCTTATTGGCAATAGTGTCAATCAAAGCTTTGTAGAACTTAATTCCTGTTAATAAGACTCCGTCATTAAAATCGTACTCAGGGTGATGCAGATTAAAGTGATTTTCCCCGACACCAATACCGAAGTATGCACCTTTAACTTTTTGAGTAAAGTGACCAAAGTCTTCAGACCATTTAAATGGATACTGCATTTCTTCAAAATCAAAATGATGACCTGTCTCTTTAATTAAGTCATAAGCTTCTGCATTATTCTTTAGAGCTGGAAAATCATCATGATAGGAAATTTGAACATCAGCACTTGCATTTTGCGTGATCTTAGTAATGTCTTCTTTGAACTTATCAATATACTCATCTTTAATTGCTCGTAAGGTTAAATAAATCTCTCCATCACCAGGTGTAATTCCAAATGACTTTTCACCAATACTTACATGAGTCATTGTAATGATTTTAAATTGCTCATCTAACTCAAAATGACTATTAGTTTTAATATAGTTAAGTAGTACTTCAACTAAGGGATAGGGTGTCTGGGCCTTATTAGGCTCTGCTGCGTGGGAGGAAACTCCCTTAAACTGTATTTCCATCCCTACTGAAGAACATGCAAAAACATCTCTTTTACACAGAATCTTATGCTCAGCTACGCCTGGTAAGTTATGTAGTCCAAAAATAAAATCAATTTTTAAGTTTTGAAATTGAGGCTCATTGATCATCCTCTTTGCACCTTCACCAGTTTCTTCCGCCGGTTGAAACACAAGTAAAAGATTGGCACGGATATCATCTAAATAATCGAGTACTCCACAGGCCATGGCCATATGTCCATCGTGACCACACTTATGGGAGATACCATCATGCTTTGAACAATATGCTAATGAGTTATGCTCTTGTATAGGTAGAGCATCAAGATCCGCTCGAAGTGCGACTGTGGGATACTTATCATTTTTATGAAAAAGAAAACAACAGCCATGTCCTCCAAGGTTTTTTATAACTTTAGTAGGATTAAATTTTGAAATATACTTTTCTAATAATTCGACTGTATCTGCTTCTGAGTTTGATAAGGATGGGCAGCGATGAAGTTGGTGACGTAAGTTTACAATATGTTCTATCTCCATCCTCTCTCCTTTTTTAAATACTCTAAGAATTGTATATAGACTTTATAAGCATGTTCTCCATAACCTCCACTGATAAGATAAAGTAATGGACTCTCTTGTTTTTTAATAAAGTTATAAACTAGCTTATCTCTTAAAAGCATATCTTCTAAATTCAATTGAATTTCATCCGCACTCGGTAAGACATCTAGTTCATAAGGATCACTACCTGAAACAACCATAATAAAATCTGGTTGAGGATATTTTTGAGAGAGCTCTTCTAAACCTTGTTCTAATTTACTTAAATAAAGGTGGTTTTCATCTCGAGCTATTTCGATATCGATATCACTAGGAATAAACCATGGATTAAGCTTACCCTCTTTGTCATAGCGCTCACTATCAAGGGGCCAATTCGTTTTTTGATGAATACTAAAAGTGTGAATACCTTCTTGCCCATTAAGAATTTCAGCCGTTCCATCCCCCTTATGAGCATCAATATCTATTATCCAAATATTTTTACAATTAAATTCATTTTTCAAAGTTAGTGCATTAATCGCGATATCATTATAATGACAAAATCCCCGCCCTCCAAAAGTCATAGCGTGATGAAGTCCTCCTCCGAGATAGAAGGCAAACCCATTTTGAAGAGCGTACTGAGCAGCTTCAAAGCTGCCTCCAATATGCTCTAGAATAACTTGATGAAGAGAATCTAAGTCCGCCTTTGCATTCTCAGGCCTATATCGATTAAGCTCCCCTGCTTCATTATAAAGTTCAAATGTTTTAAATAATTCAGACTTGGGGCTTTTAAAGCTATTTTCTATAAAATTTTCATTATGCGCATAGAGTAATCGGCTTTTCCGAATAGGATCGAATCTTTGTCCAAGCCATAACTTGGAATCTAGTAAACTCTTGTCTATATTAGCTCCAACCCACTGATGTATCTGGTCTACTCTTTGATTAAGCATTGGAATTTCAATTCCATAGTCAATTAAAGAAAAGTTGATACTTGGGTGATAAATAAACATACCTCATTCTATGAATAGATAAGGTAAAAAGCCAGAATAAATCTAGTCGATACTAGATATATAAGGAAAAGTAATGTCTGAGATTAATTATAAGAAATTATCTATTGAAGAAGTTCAAACGCAAAAAGAAAGCTTTATTGCATTTTTATACCAACACCTTGATCAATTTGGTGATGACCAAGAATCAATAAAAAAATGCTTCGACTATATTACTGATGATCCTCGTGGTGGAGTTGTTTACTGTGCTCACCACGGTGATACTCTAGCTGGTCTAACAGCTATTCTTCACACAGGAATGCAGGGCTTTGCTCCTGAAAACTTTCTAGTTTATATAGCTGTGGACAATCAATTTCGAGGCAATGGTATTGGAAAGAAAATTATTGATATCGCTAAAGCAGATTTAAAGAGTGCAATATGTTTACATGTTGAACCAGATAATCCGGCCAAAAGACTTTATGAAAGAGAAGGCTTTACCAATAAATATCTTGAAATGAGGTATCATCCCTAATGGCCTATTTAAAACTATACCGAAATAAACTAAAGCATAATTACAAAATGCTTAATAAGATGATGCAAAAAAATGAAAAAGATTTTGGTATTGTCACAAAACTTCTCTGTGGAAACGAGACCTTTATCGAAGAAGTTATTAACCTTGGCACGCATCAGATTTGCGACTCCCGTCTAAGTAATTTAAAAACGGTTAAACAAATTAATAGAAAAGTTGAAACAGTTTATATTAAGCCACCTGCTGCCAAAAATGTGAAATCAGTAGTTCAATACGCAGATATCTCTTTAAACACATCACTTGAGACGATCAAATTACTAGCAAGAGAAGCTCGCACTCAAAAAAAGATTCATAAAGTTATTATCATGGTAGAAATGGGTGACCTTAGAGAAGGTGTTTTAGGCCATAAGCTCATAGATTTCTATAAGAAAGTATTTAAGATAAAAGGTATCAAAGTCATAGGACTTGGTACGAATCTAAACTGCTTACATGGAGTGATGCCTTCTGGAGATAAGTTAATACAACTTTCACTTTATAAGAAAATTATTGAATTACAGTTTAAACAAAAAATTAAATACCTCTCAGGGGGGACAACAGTGGTTATTCCTCTCTTACAACGCAAACAAGTTCCTAAAGAAATTAATCACTTTAGAGTTGGAGAGGCATTATACTTTGGTGCAGATCTTTTCACAGGAAAAACTCTTAAAGGCATGTACTCAAATGTTTTTGAGCTATGCTCACAGATTATAGAAATAGAAGAAAAGCCCATCGTTCCATTTGGTGAATTAGCAGAGAATCCTAGTGGTGAAACCTTTGAGGTTAATGAGAAAGACTATGGTAAAAAATCATACCGTGCCATTATAGATATTGGTCTGCTTGATATAAATCCAGATTTTCTCACTCCCCTAGATGAAGATATAAAAGTTATTGGCGCTTCAAGTGATATGTTGATTGTAGATTTAAAAGATAACCCTAAAGAATATCAAGTTGGGACTATTTTACAATTTCATATGAGCTATATGGGAGCACTTTCACTTATGAACTCTCGCTATATTGATAAAGTCGTTATTTAAACAACTCTTCTTTCAATATCTTTTGGCAAACGGGCCAGAACTTCATAATTTAATTGATCAGTAAAATTTGCAAATGAAGACACTGTCACCTCTGCTGAGTCAGACTTTCCGATAAGGATAACCTCATCACCAATTGCAATATTATCTAATGCAGTTACATCAACAGTAATTGCATTCATATTAACTGTGCCTACAACTTGAGTTCTAAAGTCATTAATAATAACTCGTCCACTATTACTTAATGATCGAGCAAAACCATTTGTGTAGCCTAGAGGAATCACCGCAAGCTTTTTATTTTCATTGGCCATATATGAATTTCCATAACCAATAAACTCTCCGACCTTCACTCTTTTGAGTGACATAACTCTAGATTTCCAGCTAATCACAGGACTAAGAGGATTTGAATAATCATTACGTTTATTACAATAAGTAATAAAGGTTTCCTCTGATGGCCAAAAACCATATTGTAAAATGCCGATTCTAACCAGATCCCCTCTTGTTTTAGGAAAACGTAAACTTGCAGCAGAGCATGCGGCATGAACAAGGTCTGGTTCAAAATTATTCTTTTTAAAAAAAGTTAAAGCTCGATTAAACCTTTTAATTTGGTCTTTGACTCGAATATGATTGGCAACACTTTCAGCACCAGCATAGTGAGTACAAATTCCTTTAAATTGAATATACTTCTTATTCTCTTTTAATAATTCTAAGGCAATTGGGAGTTCTTCTTTTTCAAGGCCTAAACGATGCATACCAGTTTCAACTTCCAAGTGAACAAGTGCTTTCATTTTTAATTTCTTAGCAAGTTCTATCGCTCTTTTTAAACGGTAGATATCAAAAACAAAGAATTCAATTTTACTTTTTATCACCCACTCAAAATCTTCTTCAGAGATATCTCCCATTATCATAATGGTGACATTTTTCTTTCCTGTGGCCAATTTAACTTGGTGGGCTTCAAAGGATGAAAAGACACTAATATGTTTAACTCCTGCTTTTAAAAGCATCGGTACAAACTTATCAATTCCGTGGCCGTAAGCATTACCTTTTACCACACAACTAAGTATACGGTTTTCGGTTATATTTTTTCTGATAAATTGAATATTATTATTTAAAGCCGACTGACTTAGTTCTAAATAAGACGTATTTTGCATTTCTTTATCATAAGGTATTGAATCCATTATTCCAAGTAGGCAAGGCCTATGCTGCATAATACATACGCATATGTATATGTTGTGCTGCTTGACAAGGATAGCCAATCAATATGAAAATATATCTATGAAGCGCTTCGCCTATCTTGATATTGAAGCTACCCACACGAATTGGCATGATGCTGAGATCATTGAAATTGCGTTTATCATCAAAGATGAATCTGGCAAAGAGTTAGATTTTTTTCAATCACTGATTCGACCTCAAAAAGAAATTAATGAAGATATCACTGAGCTAACGGGTATCACCGCCAGAATGTTAAGCTCAGCTCCTGAATTTAATCGAGTTGCTAAAAAGATTATTGATAAACTTAATGGCTGTATCATTGTTGCTCATAAAGCAGAATTTGACTGTCAGCTTTTACAAAAAGAACTTGCCCCACTTGGACTAAATCTTAATCATAAAAGTATATGTACATTAAAACTTTCTCAAAGACTTATTCCCGAACTTAAATCATATTCTCTAGAAGCTCTTTGTAATATGTTATTTATTAATAATCATAAAAGGCATAGGGCTCTAGGTGACGCTGAAGCACTAATGCAATTACACCTCTACTTAAGAATGCTAAGTGGTGAGTTAACAGAAAGAGAACAATTTCTTGAAGAACATAAAAAATTAATTCAAAGAACCATCACTCGACCTGGTGTTATTCAGATAAGTTTAAAAGATAATGAAATAATAACTCAGCAATACTTTAAAACAGATAACTTGCAAAAAAAACTGATGGACCTACTAGAGCTTAATCCTCGTAATAAAGTAAGGCTTACACAGCTTGCGAAAATAAAGATTCATGAGGCCAGCTCTCTTACAGAAGCTAGTTTAATTTTAACTAATCTGCAAAAAGATTTTTATCCTTATTGTATTTATAAAGTAAAAGAGCAAAGTGGCAGAGAAAGATTACGCATTGGAAGAACCAATCTTAAAAAGAAGGCACTCTTCTATTTTAAAGATAAAAAAGAAGCTCAATTGCTTATTCGCTCCATTACAAAGAATATTTCCAAGAAGAACTTTATTTACCAAGACTCAAGTGATCATCCAAGTGAAGTGGTAAAAGAAAATATTAACTTGAATAAAGAATTAAGAAAGCATTACAAGTTAGAAAAAAACTTTTTAATTCGTTCTGAATATCCAATTGGTGGTAAGTATCAATATATTTTAATTAAAGGCAATAAGTCTTATTCGCGCTTTGAAACAAAAAAGCTCATCACAAATTCGGATGAGCTTTCAACTAAGTCATTAAAGTTAAGGCCAATAGGTCCTAGAGAATCTACTGCTTTTAATCACTCTCTTCAATGGATAAAAAACCAAAGACAGAAAACAGATATTCTCCTAGAGGTAAAGGCTTCTTTATAATTAGGCTACATTCTTAAAATAAGAATCCATAAATTCTTCTTCAAAATAAAGACAAATTAATGAATTAATAACTCCTTTACAACCAACTCCTAGAATAATATTTCTTAATAGCATCGCCTCTTTAGCTGATGGATTAGGATTTGGTTCGTTTAATAGGTCATGCTCTTGGATGATGTCCATAAGTTCACTTCTTAGATACTTCCAAAACTTAAGCTTCTCAGCAAAGATGCTATCTAGATTTGCAGACTGAATAAACATAGGGTCATTAATAATTTTACATATCTCTTGCAAAGAAAATGAAAACTTAGCATCATTAATTTTTTGATGGCTTAAATCTCTAGTAAAGAACTGCTCATCACCTATAACTTCAATTCCTATTTTATCGGGAGCTTCGTGTTTTAAAAATTTTATAAAAGTATCATTCAACATATTCTCTAAGAGTTTTGAATATTCTTTTTTCACTCTAAAGTATATTTCATTCTTATCTTTTTCCTTGGCAGATATATCCATCTCAATTTTAATCAGACGTTTTTTTATCTGTTCGCTTAGCTTTCCATAAATCGCTGGTGGCAGAACATAGGTCTGCACAGTATGGGCCAGTTTTCCAAATTCACTTGGATTTTGAATGAGTGGATTATTACTTAATGCCCTGGCCTTACCAAGTTTGTGATAGTCCATAAAGTAGAATTCATTTAATCTATTTTGAACTATTAATGGATATCTTAATCCACTTATATATGGATTAATCGAGTTAATAGTTTGTTGATCAAATTGATTATTCACATATAACTGTTCAAGATAATAACCTGTCTCAACGTACTCAGATGAAATCAAATCCATATCTGTTACTTTAAACCAAATCTCTACTTCTTTGCCATCATAGAAGGGCAGAGTGTTTCTCTTATCAAAAATTTCTTTATGAACAGACTCAACCTTACAAACCCAGAAGTGGTGAAAGTCACTGATGTATAAATGAGTTGGAAGTCCACTTTGCCTATTAGATTCAACAGCGTTTTGAAACTTTTCAAAGTCCAGTTCTTTCTCATAGTGAGAGACTTTAAGCTTTCCCCAGTAAAAGTGATTATTTTCAGGGTGCCCACTTAGCAAATTCTCTTTTAGTCTTTGGAAAAACTCATGAGCTTGGGTTTGATAATTCTCATTATCCCCATTTAATAAGGGATTAAAGACGACGTAAAAAGAAAATGGATTATGCATACACACTCCTATGGTTCATGGACTTATCGGCTGGATTACTTAATTCCTGAGTAAAAAACTTAAGTTATTTGTAAATATAAGTACTTAGGGCTATATTACTTATATGTGTTTCAGCGTACAGGTAGATATAGACCTTAAAAAGCTCAGTCAGCTCTATAAGGCAGACATTAATGAAAAGGCCTTTGATCACTTTAAAAGTGCTTCTCAAAAAGATCCAAAAGCATATAAGTATGTTGAAGATGATGGACGCATTTTCACCAAAATTTGGTCCCCTATTATCATATTTCACAAAGGAAAACGGGAAATAAGACCTATGCGCTACCAGCTCTTACCCCACTTCTGTGAGACTAGTAAATACACTCGAATTAATCCTAAAACTCAGAGAAAGGTAGAAGTAAAAAATACTTATAATGCAAGAATGGAGAGCTTACTCTCTGGTAAGGCCTGGCAAAAGCCCTTTGGAAATTACCACGCAATACTACCTACACTTTCATTCTATGAGTGGGTTGAAAGTGAAAATGGTAAAGAGGTTTTGCAGTTTACCCCAAAAACAAATGAGCATATGAACATTGCTTGTCTCTATGATAATTGGTTTGGAAATGATGGCGAGATTATTCAATCCTTTGCCATTATTACCCGTGAGCCAGAACCAGAAGTACTCGCCGCCGGCCATGATAGAACACCGGTTAACCTCTCCCAATCAGTAATCGATCAATGGCTTAAAGCTGATATGAATTCTCCCCAAGAGCACCTAGAACTCTTAAATAATCCTTATAGACCTTTCTACCAGCATCAGCCAGCAGTTTAAGTAACTGAATTTATTTAATTATTTCAAGGAAAAGTAAATTTTACACATTATAACGCAATGCATTGAGCGTGCTAAAGTATTGTTATATTATGTTGGCACCCAAACGACGAAGGAAATTAATGGAAGCCCAGCTGTTTTTACAGAAATCCATTCGAGAAAAACTCGATGAGTTACGTGAAAAGAACAATCAGTTCTCACTGCGTGCCTTCGCTCGTATTTTAAAAGTATCGCCTGCATCACTTTCAGAATTTCTTAATGGTAAACGTGTACTCTCGCCTAAAATGTTAAAAAAGCTAGCTGAGAATTTATGTTTACCTCCAGAAGATGTAGATGTGTTAAATCAAAAGATTGCACGTGATAAGAAAACAATCGATGATCCAACTAAGAGAAATAAAAGAGCAATTCAATTAAAAAATGATCAATACTATCTAGTAGCTGATTGGCATTACTACTCTATTCTTTGCTTAGCGGAGATTGAAGGATTTAAAGAAGACTATCAATGGATTGCTGAGCGCTTAAATACCACAACTAAAAAAGCAAAAGAAGCTATTGAGCGTTTATTAAGATTAAACCTTTTAACTTATGATGAGAAAGGTAAGTTAATTTTAAGCCTTGAAAATGAACTTGTAACTTCAGAAGATATTCCAAACACATCATTAAAAAAACGTCATAGCGAGAACTTTGAAGCTGCTCGTGAGTCTTTATACAATGATGATGTACTTGATCGTGACTTTAGTTTTGCAACTCTCGCCATTGATCCGGAAAAGCTTCCTGAGGCCAAGAAAATGATTCGTAAATTTCAAGATGAACTCTTTGATTTCCTAGAAAGCGGAGAGAAAACTGAGGTTTATGAAATCTGTATGCAAATGTTTCCTAGAACTAATTTAAAAAAGGATAAGAATTATGAAAACTTTCAGTAGTTTCATTCTAACACTCTTGTTAAGTCTGAATGCTATGGCACAAGTCAATGGAAATGGTAATGACCCTGAAAACTTCCCTGAATTAAGTGAAGCAGATAGAAGGTTATTATTAGAGCAACACATCGATATCGAAGGGATGATGCTCATGAGACACCGTGGTGGAAATGGTGGTGATAGTATCGCTGCTGAGTTTACAACGATTGCTCAAAATGCATCTATTATTCTTGATGATATTTGCCTTACATCTACAAATGATCTTTGTTATTACCGTGATGATTTCAAAGATATGCTAAATAAAGATAGTGATGGATTTGTAAAAGTCTTATCGGCTCCAAGTGTTTTAGCTTATGATGATAAACCAAGAGATGCAGTAAACTTTGTTGACTCTAATGGTAGAAAAAATATCATTGTTGGTGCTGATCGTTGGGAAGAAATTAATCGTGACTACTATGGAAAAACTGAAAGAAAATTTATCCTTGTTATTCATGAGTACTTCTCACTACTTGGATTAGAAAGCAGTGATTACTATCCAAAATCAAGTGAGTTATTTTCTATGATTCAAAGAAATGGTTTTGAAATGAATAGAATTGCAAGCAATAAACTAGTACCAGAAAGTTGTAGTATTAATATTCTTAAAAATGATTCATTAGAAGATAACCTCTATCGTGATATTGAATCTTTTATGATTGATAAGAACTTCTCATTAAAGGATTCAGACACTAGTGCACGTTATGTAATGAAAACGACTGTAAGCTGTGAAGGTGGTGGACTTTTCTCTACCGACTCATGCTCAGTATATACAGAGATTATCGACACTTTAAAATACAGAGAAGTTGTTTATGATCAATTAGCATCTCACAAAGGTTGGATGAGAATGAATAAGGTTAGAGATATTGCCTTTAATAAAGCGCTAGAAGATATCCAAGCTTGTGAGTAAAATACAAATAATTAATTAAGTAATATATCCTTTGAAAGCCCCTCTATAAGAGGGGTTTTTTTATGTCTACTTTTATAAATCCACAAAATTTAACTCCCTCAAATGAAACCATATAAGACTTATATGTTCCAAAAATTAGGTTTGATTTCGAAACACTTTATGCTTGTGACCTATAGCGTAAAATGCAAAGTTCTGCTATAACTCATTTCACGGGAAAACGTTTGGGGAAACTTTTCTTGTAAGGGATATTGTGGAAAGGGGCAAATAAGTACACAATACCAATATTCGTCGTTAGGGTTAAAAGGATGGTAGTAATACCATCCTTTTTTTTGCCTTAATTTCTATCGCCTGCAATTAATCTTTTCTGCCTTCTGATCAACAATACTTAAAAAAACTATTTGATCATGTTCATGACGATCTTGATCTCTTAAAAGGTAATATGTTTTCTTGCCTTTAAACTTTAGCCCAATAACTTGCTTTGGATTTACCGCCCACTTTTCAGCGGAAATAATACAATCACCTGGAGAGAAGCGTGAGGGGTATAGAAAGGCCCTAAATTCTGAAGGTAGCCAATAGAGAGTACTATCTTTAAAAGTATAAAACACACCACCAATAATAAACAGAATGAGCAGAATAAAAACCTTCATAATATTAATAACTTACCACATTTTATATACTTCTTACCCGTTCCAAAAATAAAAGATAATAATGAAACACTTTTTAAAGTTTTCTTAAGTTTTTTATTCATCGCACAACAAAGCTGTGTTACAAACATCCTCGAATTGGGGAATTCACTAGGGTAAAAACAGGGTTAAAGTTAGGGTAGAGAGTTAAAGAAGAGGAGTGAATACCAATAAATTTTGGATTCAATTTTAAAAAGGCCGCTTAATAAGCGGTCTTTTTTTTTAGTTTTTAAATGAGTTTCATTGTTATATACCCAATAGACACCACACAACTTAAAGGGACATAAATGAAAATCAGTCTAGCATCCTTAGATTATCTTATCATTGCATTATATTTTGTTTTAGTTTTTGTTGTCGCATTCTTTGTTACTAGAAAAGAAGATAAGAGTGCTGATGATTATTTTCTAGGTGGAAGAAACCTAGGATGGTTTGCCATTGGTGCTTCCCTCTTTGCTTCAAATATTGGCTCAGAACATTTAATTGGATTAGCTGGTAGTGGTGCTGATTCTGGTGTTGCTGTTGCTCAATTTGAAATTCTAGCAGGTATTATTTTATTAGTTCTTGGTTGGGTTTTTGTTCCCTTTTATATTCGAAGTGGAGTGACGACTATGCCGGAGTTTTTAGAACTTCGTTATAATAAGTTTTGTCGCGATTATTTATCTTTTATCTCAATCATCGCTTATGTACTGACAAAAATCTCGGTTACTATTTTCGCTGGTGCCACTGTATTTGAAGCTATTGGTTTTGAATTTTGGACAGGAGCTGTTGTGGTCGTAGTGGCCACTGGTATCTATACTGTATTTGGTGGTTTAAAGGCCGTTATTTATACAGATCTAATGCAAATGTTTATCATTATTTTTGGTGCCATTGCAGTGACTGTTTTAGGCCTAAATGAAATTGGTGGCTTTAATGCTATTCGAACTGAATTAGAACCAAGCTTTCTATCGATGTGGAGACCAATGACTGATAAGGATTTTCCTTGGACTGGTATTCTCTTTGGAGCACCAATTCTAGGTGTTTGGTATTGGTGTACAGATCAATTTATCGTGCAAAGAGTTCTTAGTGCTAAGAATCTTTCTGAGGCTAGAAGAGGTACTCTCTTTGGTGGTTTTCTTAAACAATTACCTCTCTTTCTCTTTGTGGTTCCAGGGATGATTTGTGCTGTCATGGTAAGCCAAGGAAAGATTGTTTTAGATGAAACAAACCATGCTCTTCCCAAACTGATCTCAACGGTTCTACCAATTGGTTTTAAAGGCTTAGTTATTGCTGGCTTACTAGCAGCACTGATGAGCTCTTTATCTTCAGTTTTTAATTCATGCTCTACCCTAATTACTTACGATTTTTTTAAACGTAAGAACCCTAATATGGATGAGAAAACACTTATTAAAGTAGGCCAGTTCTCAACTGTTGTTCTCGTGATCTTTGGATTATTATGGATTCCACTGATGAAATTAGTAAGTGGTAATTTATTTAATTATCTACAATCTGTTCAGGCCTATATCTCACCTCCAATTGCATCTGTATTCTTACTAGGTTTATTTTCTAAAAAACTTAATGCCAAGGGAGCTATGAGTGCCCTACTAAGTGGTTTTGTTCTCGGTATTACTCGCTTAATTTGTGAGATTAATAAAGATTCTTTAGATGGAGTGATGTTGGCCTATACACAAATTAACTTCCTTCACTTCGCACTCTTTCTTTTTGTTATTTGTAGTGCCATTTTAATTATTGTTTCACTGGTTACAGGTGATACAAAAGAAAGTGTAAAAGACCTTGTATTTGATTTCGCTAATAAAAAGACTTGGACTCAAAGTGATAAATCAGACTTTATCCTTTCGATGCTTTTACTAACTATTATTGGAATTATTTGGGTAATTTTCTCATGAGTGAAATTGTTTTAGGAATAGATATTGGTGGAACGAATACAAAGATGGGTCTTGTCTCTCAGTCAGGGAAACTCCTCGCATTTGAAACTTTCCCAACCAAAGGACCTAAAGACTTTGATGAGTACCAAAAAGAATTATTAATTGTTGCTGAAATGCTTTGTGATAAGGCAAAAATTAAACTTAAAAATATTTTGGCCCTAGGAGTTGGTGCTCCCAATGGGAATGGGGTAAATGGATTCATTGAGTCTCCTCCAAACCTTAAACATTGGGGTACTTTTGATTTTGTAACTCCTATCTCTGAATTATTTGGAAAAAAAGTATTTTTAGAAAATGATGCTAATGTAGCTGCTCTTGGTGAAAAGATGTGGGGTAAAGCAATTGATTTACAAGATTTTATCGTCATTACTCTTGGTACAGGTATAGGAACAGGTGTTTATGCTCATAATAAACTCATCACCGCAAGTCACGGTCTTGCCGGTGAAGGTGGACATATTATTATTGAACCTGAAGGACGAGCTTGTGGATGTGGCGGTAAGGGACACCTAGAAGTATATGGTTCTGTTACTGGTATAAAAACCACCACTAAGGAAATGCTTGGAGAAGATCTACAGTTTAGAGATATTTTTGAAAGATATATGGCCGGTGATAAAAAAATGATGGAAGTTATCGATCAAACTGCCAAGTATCTTGCTCTTGGCCTAAGCCAAATGGGTGCTCTTTTATGTCCACAGGCCTTTATCATGGCCGGTGGTGTTGCCTCCCTTGGTAGTGATTTTGTGGCAAAAATTCAAGAGTATTATGAAGAGTATGTTTACCCTCCATTTAGAGGTAAAACCAAAGTTTTACTTTCAGAGATCTCTACTAAAGAGGGTGCTGTACTTGGAGCTGCTAGCCTTGGTTTTATTCGCTATAAAGAAAGCAATTAAATCTTTTTAATTAAACTCGTTTGATAATTCACCAGATCGATTAACAGCACTATCAAGAGCAATAGAAGTTATCTTTTCAAGCTCATGTTCACGATATTTTTTTACAGCTTCAATAGTGACTCCTCCCTTAGATGTAACTTTATCAATCATAGACTGTAGAGAGTCTTCAGCATTTTCACGCATCAAAAGAGAAGATCCCTCAAAAAGACCCGTTACCATCTTTTGAGCAACCTTCTCTTCAATACCAAATGACTTCAACTTATTCACGAAGCTTTCGGCGAATAAATAAACATAGGCCGGTCCTGAACCGGTCACAGTTGTCACTTCATCAAAAGTTTTTTCACTATCAATTTCAAAAACCTCTGAGCAAGCTTTAAAATAATTATTTATCGTTTCTTTGGTTTCATCAGATAATTCATCAGAGTGTAAAATTAGACTAACTCCCTTTCCATAAAAGATAGGAGTATTAGGCATCACACGTGTCACCTTACTCACACCTAATTTTCTCTTAATCGCATCAATACTAATTGAGGCCATCATCGATATGATATGCTTGTCTTTTAAATCAATTCCTGCTTCAAGAAGCTGAGCTGCTAATTCATCGAATTTTTGTGGTTTAACACCAATTAATAAAGTTTGCGCAGACTTTAACTCATCCAATGAATCAACAGCTTCACCCTTCACCTTTGCGGCTAAGTCTTTGGCCTTAGACTTGGTAGGATTATAGGTTTGAAACTTAACATCTGAGTAACCACCATGTATTCCAAAAACTATGGCACTTGCCATATTTCCACATCCAATTACTCCGATCATTTCGTTTCCTTTTTTTTAAATTCTTATTCAATATCTTTTTCTATTTCTTTAATAATTTTTTCAACTTCAGCATTTAATAACTTCTTATCAAATTTCTTTGCACTGGCCTTATATGGCCTTTCTAATATTTGATAGGCTTTTTTGCCATCAGGAGTCATTAAATACGTTTTATGTAATCTTCTTGCACACTGCATATTTCTTCCCTCCACAATTACAAGTTGGGGATGATTTTTCAAACTGCAAGGTTAGACAAACAAAAAATCTATTGATTAAAATCAACTTATGAAAAAATTAACTATTTTATTAACAATGCTATTTATCTCTTGCAGTGCAACGCCAGAGAAAATAAAAAAATCCCCCCAATACGATATGGAATCTAGAAAATTTAAAAATAAATATGTTGAAGAGAAATCCTTTGGAAAAGTAATTAAATGGCTTTGGAGTCGTGATGCTAAAAAGTGGCCAGAGCATGTCGATAATAAAAGATCTGATGATACAAATGTTGCTATAAATGAGAATGAGTTCGCACTTTCATTTATTAATCACTCTACATTTTTGATTCAAATTAATGGACTTAATATTTTAACAGACCCTGTTTACTCTCTAAGAACTTCCCCTGTTCAATGGGCCGGACCTAAGAGAGTAAGAGAGCCTGGAGTTCCATTTAAAAAGCTGCCTAAAATTGATGTGGTTATTATTTCACATAATCACTATGACCATATGGATTTAGATACCTTAAAAAAATTAGAGAAAAAATTCTCTCCCCTCGTTCTTGCCCCTCTTGGAGATAAAAAACTACTTGAAGGTATTGGCTTAAAAAATGTAAAAGAACTAGATTGGTGGGAAGAAATAAAAGTAAATGAGCATAAATTTACTTACGTTCCTTCTCAACATTTCTCTGGTCGAGGACTTTTTGATCGTATGAAAAGTCTGTGGGGAGGATATGTCCTAGAAACCAAGGGCAAGAGATTATATTTTGCAGGTGACACAGGTTACTCCAAACACTTTAGTGAAATATATGAAAAGCTTGGAGCGATGGATTTTAGTTTGATTCCAATTGGAGCCTATGCCCCAAGATGGTTTATGAAAGATATGCATGTTAATCCAGACGATGCTGTTAAAGCTCACTTAGATCTAAAAAGTAATTATTCAATAGGAATGCACTACGGAACATTTCAATTAACCGATGAAAAAATTGATCAACCACTAATTGATCTTGAAATTGCTAAGAAGAAGTATCAGGTGGAGAATTTCTCAACTCTTTTAGAGGGAGAAACTAAGGTGTATAAATATTAATTTTACTTGTTTGATTTATAGTCTAATCAGTATTTCTACAAGTAATCCAATGGCCAAAAAAAGACTCACTGAAAGGGTAATTCCTTTCATTCAACCTCCAGTAATAAAATTATAGCTAATAAAATTGGCACTGATACCTAAATTTTTGTTAAGCCAAGCTGGATTTAAGCTAGAATTCACTAAATCATTGATTTCTATCCAAAAATTCGTTAAATTATCTCTATGACTAGGGGCAAAATTGATCATTTAACAGACTCTGAATTACTCGATACACCTATCTATAAGCTAGGACTAGAGCATTTAGATCTACCATTTCCAACAGAGATTGATCGTCTTTTTAAGACTCTACATAAACGTGGTCTTGATGTGGATTTGAAAATTTGGCCAAGTGATGAATGGTTTTCACCTGATGGAAAAGCAGGCATTGCCATCCCTTTTACGCTTATGCATCCACGCTTAATTGCTCTTGAAAAAAAGATACTAGGCTTTTGTGAAGGAGCAACTCCTAATAGCTTTTATAAACTACTAGTCCATGAGTGTGGCCATGCTATTGATCATGCCTTTAAATTAAAAGATGATTACGCTCGAGAAGAAATCTTTGGGGATAGTAATAAAAAGTATCCTCGCTATTATATTCCTAAGCCTTATTCTAAAAACTTTGTAAAGCACCTTCCTAATAGTTATGCACAATCTCATCCAGATGAAGACTTTGCAGAAACTTTTAGTATTTGGATGCGCCCAAAGAGCCAATGGAAAAAGCAATATGCTGATTGGCCAGCACTGAAGAAGCTAAAGTACATGGACAAGATTCTTAATGAATGCAAGCACACAGAACAAAGCCAAAGAATGCATAATACTCTTTTAAATGCCACTCGTGACACGAGAACATTAAGAGAATACTTCCAATGGAAGAAGAAAGATTTCAATGTGAATGGTAATCGTTACTTTAAGCACCGATTAGAAATACAAGCTTTTGAAAAAGCAAAATCTTATGAAATTGTTAAGCCTACTCTAAAAGCAATTGAGAAAGATATTTGTCAATCAATCTCGAAAAGACTTAAAATTAAAAAGTACTTAGTAAAGTCTATGCTCAAAGAGATTGAAAAAGAAATGGCGATTAAAAAGCTAACTCTAAAACTAAACTCTCTTTCAAAAAAAGAGGTCGAGGAATTAATCTATGAGAGCTCAGTTGATTTTATCAAGACTAAGTCTCATAGGATTAAAATGTGAAATCAGTACTTGTGATTATGCACCAGGCCCTTGTTCCACCTGAGAATATTAAAAGCTCAGAGGTTGATCGTTTTCTTACTCCTTGGGTGACAGAGTATGATGTTATAAGTGCCCTCAAAAAAAACAAGTACGAAATACGCACCTTAGGAATTGATAGCGATATCTCCCCCCTTGTTGAGGAAATTAAAAATCACCGACCTCACTTTGTCTTTAATCTCCTAGAACAATTTAATAATGATCCCGCAATGGATTATCATATTGTCACTCTTTTAGAACTCCATGGAATTCGCTACACAGGCTCTAATCCTAAAGGATTAGTACTTGCAAGGGATAAAGCACTTTCTAAAAAGATTTTGCAATATCACCGCATACTAACTCCACACTTTTATACTCTAAAACAAAACGAAAAATTTAAGGCTCCCCATAAGAGCATGAAGTACCCTATGATTGTTAAATGCCTCTTTGAAGAAGCTAGTTATGGTATTGCTCAAAAAAGTGTAGTTAATAATCTTGATCAACTTAAAGAGCGCGTTGAGTATATTCAAAAAACTCTTGAACAAGATGTTATTATTGAAGAGTTTATCGAAGGTAAAGAGTATTACATAGGTGTACTAGGAAATAATCGCTTAAAAGTTTTACCTGTATGGGAATTAGTTTATAAGAATGTTGAAGCTCCTGAGAAAGAAGTCTATACCGCACGTGCTAAGTGGAATAAGAGTTATCGCAAAAGAAAAGGCATAGATCATCAAAGAGCAAAGCTTGATAAGGAACTAGAAGCAAGAATAATTAAAGTTGTAAAGAGAACATATAAAGCACTAAGTCTTTCTGGTTATGCTAGAATTGATATCCGAGTGGATGCCAATCAAAATATTTATATACTTGAGGCCAATCCAAACCCTAATATTTCATTTGATGACGAATTTGCAATGAGTGCAAAAAATGTAGGCCTAAGTTATAAAGATCTTATAAAAAAAGTGATTACTTTAAGCCAGAATTAACAATTGTGTATGCTCATCAATATTTAGTTTCATAAAATTTAAGGACACATTTCCAAGGAGGGAGTTATGAAAAAGGTATTAATCCTTTTGGGATTTCTATTAAACTCATACGCAACTGAAATTCACAATACAAATGTGTTAAATAATTATGTTGCAAATTTCAAAGCAAACGTCTCGTATACAAATTTCTCTGATTTTGAAAAAGAAAAATTACAAAAAGCACTAAAAGGACTCTTAAAGGTTATTAACTCCGCTCGCTTTAAAAAACAAATTCTAGAGCACTCTTTTGATGGTGAGAAAACTTTTGTGGACAATAATGGAATGACAAATCTTGAGATCTATCAGCACATTTTAAAAGGTGCTGAGGACTTATTAGATAAAGTTGATCGTGAAATGGATCTCGATCTTAATATGTATTATTCCTTATCGGGAACAATTGGATATACCTATCCTGACACTCTTAAGATTTGGATTAATCGCCGCTTTTTTCGCAATTTTCGTCACTCTCAAGTTGCTGCTAATTTAATTCACGAGTACATGCATAAAGTAGGCTTTACTCATGATTATCAGTATACAGAGAGAAGACCTTACTCTGTACCTTATGCAGTTGGAAAAATTATGCGAAAACTCTATGATGGTATTGAAATCAGTCTACCAAGCACTTTACCTAGTAGACCTATTTATATTCCAGGGAATCTTAACTCTCCAAATAATGGTGAGACCATCCAAATTGGAGCTCTTACTCCTGGATTGTTACCAGAGAGTAAGATCGAAGAATCACAGGATAGCTTCGACCAACATCATATGACCAATCAGCAAGATCATTACATGGGACCGTGTACTGATTATCCCAGTGATTTACAATAAAGTTACATTGATTATTAATTTCAACCATATCAAATACAGTAACCCAGTGTAGGTATTTACCTCCTGGGTTCTGAATCAAAGTCATCACTGGTTGTCTTGATCTCATCTGTCCATTGCGCTCAAGGGATAAAATATTAGGGTAATTATTTTTAGGAATAAGCTTTTGCTTAATAAGTGCAATAAAGTCTTCTCTCGTTTTAAGAGCATACTTTTGAAATTTAAACTCACCACAATTAGGGAATTTTTTAAATAATTTATTCATCCCTCTTTTTAAAGTGCCCGGCCTTACTCCTGGAGTTATATCTCTAAGGTATTCATCGATATAAGAGTTTGGATCCTTTGCAACTCGACAGTAATGGAAAAGAGAGTTTGCAGCAGCTGTTTGTCCGCACTTTCCTTCCCAGCCGTTCCAACCATCTGAATTAGGTTGAATAAAGCTTACTGAGTTATCGCGACATCTTCTAAGGCCTAAGCTTCTTAACTCAGTTTCATTTACGACATATGTGGCCCTTTGAGAGCAATCATCTGTCTTATAAATATTCCAAGGGCTTAAAAGTTTTTTATAATCAATGTCTTCAAATTCGACTTGAAAAGATGGCATTCTCGAATTTCTTATTTCATGTAATTCTTTTGCAGAAATTTGAGAGATAAAAAATATGGATAAAATTAATATGTAAATTCTCATAATATCGTCCTTAAGTTATGAAGATTACTCATATGTAATGTTGTTAAAATATCTTTTATTTACAAGATCCTACACTTAACCTTTAATTAAGTACAAGTTAAACTTGTTGGCTCCGATAATGGTATTATGTCCAAAGATAATAGATGTGTCATATGCAAACATAAAGGCATCCAGAACTCCTCAAACCTGGATACTAACCGCATTTATAATAAGGCGGGATCTCCTGTAAGAGTGCTCCTATGTCGTTCTCATGCGGTTGAGCTTTTTCAAATTGGGCAGAAAAATTTCTTTTTACAGCACCACCAAATACTCTTTAACATACTGAATTCAGATGAAGTTGAGTTCCTCGTTGTCCTCCATGACACGGTTAAAGAACATGTCGATACCATTTACTAAGGATTATTTACAAGATTGATTGCATTTATGACTAGCCGTGCTAATTAGGCTGTCATGAAGTTATTAATATTTTGCTCATTAATGGTGAGTTATGCTTTTGCCATAAATTCACTTCTCATTAGCGGCTTTGATGCCTTTAATGGTGCAAGTGGAAATAACTCACAAGTCACGGCGAAGAATATTGTTAATACTCTTAAAAGTGAATTTCCTGATAAAGAGATTGTTTTTTGTCAGCTAAGAACTGTTTATCATAAGGCCACAGAGACTCTTATCGACTGTGCTAATTCAATGAATCAAAAACCAGACTTAATTATCTCTCTTGGTGAAGCTTTTTGTAATAAGGCAAAACTAGAAACACGAGCTTATAATTGGCTTAGTGGTAGTGCAGATAATGATGGTATTCAATATAATGGCACTCAAAATGATGATTCTTTTCCAAAGTTTGTTTCACAAACTATTGATTGGAGAGATGCATACTGTGCTTTAGATGATCGAGACAAGAATGATCTCTTACTAAGTAATGATGCTGGTTCTTTTGTATGTAATGAAACGCTTTTTAATATGAATGCAAAGTATTCTGAATTTAACATGGGCTTTATCCACGTTCCACAAGCAAGCTGTGGTTGGAGAGGTAATAGAAAAAGAGCGACAGCACAAAGAGTTGTCACCAATATACTAAGAAACTTATTACAGTCCCAAGCGATAGATAAATTTAGCTTTCCTACTAATAAAAATGAGGCAAAAGAACTTTATAATAATGCCACAAATGCCTGTGACAAGGATTTCTTTAGACGTTTAAAGTCTAGCTTCTAATCACCAAGAAATTTCTTTTTTATCTCTAAAGAACTTTCCACTAGGGATATCTTTTTCAGTAGCTAGCCAAATGGTTGTTTCAACACCTTCTTCAACACTACGAGTGGCTCCCTCTCCTCCCATATCTGTTTTTACCCAGCCAGGACATACTGAATTAACTTTTATTCCATCTGCTAAATGTTCATGAGAAAGCATAACTGTAAGAGCATTCAAAGCGACCTTACTCATTCTATAACCAGGGAAGTGTCCTCCCATTTCACTTAACTGCCCCATCCCAGAAGAAATATTTATAATACGTCCTCCTCCGGTTTCAATCATATAGGGCACTAATGCTTGATATAATTTTAACGGCCCCATGGTATTCACTTCAATACTCTTTAGAATAATTATTGGATCGACTTCTAAGACTGAATGTTTTTCACTTCTAGGTTCTAGGAAAACTCCGGCATTTGCGACAATAACATCAAGACCTAAATTACGTTTCTTTATAATATCTTGTGCACCTTTAATGTCTGAGTTCTTTGTGACATCTAACTTTATACATTGAGCGTGATCACTATCGGTTGCTAATTTTTTAATTAGTTCGTCACCTTTTTCAATATCTCTTATCCCTAGATAAACAAAAAATCCTTTTTGAATTAATTGTTTTGCAGTTTCAAAACCTAGTCCTCTATTTGCCCCAGTAACAAGTGCTGTTTGCATAGGAATCTCCCTTTTAAGTCGCCTCCATAAAGTGTAACATAAACAATTTTACTAAGCTTATGAATTGTTTAGGCTTAGCATTAATGGGCTCAAAGGGCTGACTCAGAAAGTCATTTAGTTCAAATTAAATTGCCAATTTCCGAGCTTCTAGGTAGCCTTTAGCCAATTCAAAAAAATTCAAGGAGCATACATGAAAGAATTGGCACACAAGTATGGAATTAACTCTGAAACAACTTTTTATTACAATAGACCAAAAGGTTTTTACATTCAGAGTGCAATCAAAATGGGTTACGGAAAACTATCAAAAGATGGTGCCTTAATCGTTGAGACAGGTAAGCATACAGGACGTTCTGCAAACGATCGTTATATTGTTAAAAGTGCAAAAACGGAAAACACAATTTGGTGGGAAAATAATTTAAACCCAATGAGCTCTGATACTTTCCAAGAGCTACAAAAAGATATTGTTAATTATTTAAATGAACATAAAAAATTATTTGTAACAGAGAGAAGTGTAGGAGCAAGTCCGGTTCACAATATCTCTGCATTACTTTTTACTACACATCCTCAACACGCTCTTTTCTCAACTCACCTTTTTAGAGATAAAGTGAGAGAGTTCAAAGAAGGTGACTTTACTATTTTACACGCTCCAGAATTTAAAGCTGATAAAGATAAGTATGGAACTAAGAGTGAAACAATTGTTGCAACTTGTTTTGAGACAAATACAACTATTATTTGTGGAACTCTTTATGCGGGAGAAATTAAGAAATCAATGTTCTCTGTCATGAACTATCGATTACCTGAAACTGGAATTCTTCCAATGCATGCAGGTGCGAGTCACCTCCCAAGTGGAGAAACCTCAGTATTCTTTGGTCTAAGTGGTACAGGTAAAACAACACTTTCAACTGATCAAGGTGTTCTTCTTATCGGAGACGATGAGCACGGATTAAGTGATGAAGGTGTCTTTAACTTTGAGGGTGGATGTTACGCAAAAACTTATAAATTAAGTGCTGAAACTGAACCAGGAATTTGGGATGCAACTAATCGCTTTGGTGCTATGATTGAAAATGTAACTTTTGATGATACGACAGGTACAGTTGATTTCTTTGATAAATCTCTAACAGAAAATGGTCGTTCATCTTATCCACTAGACTTTATTGAAGATCTAGAGCCAAGCTCGCAAGGAAAAACACCTAGTCATATCTTCTTTTTAACAGCAGATGCATTTGGAGTGCTTCCTCCAGTGAGTAAACTAACTAAAGAACAAGCAATGTTCTACTTTGTACTTGGCTATACTGCAAAACTTGCTGGAACAGAAATTGGGGTAAAAGAGCCGCAAGCAACTTTCTCTCCATGTTTTGGTGCTCCATTCATGCTTAGACACCCAAGCGTATATGCAAAACTACTGGGTGAATACCTAGATAAAGAAGGAATTAAAGTTTGGCTTGTAAACACTGGCTGGACTGGTGGTCCTTATGGTGAGGGAGATCGTTTTCCATTAAAGATTACAAGACAAATTATTCGTTCAATTCAAGCTAATAATGTAAATGATGTTCCAACTGAACAAGATCCAATCTTTGGATTTAATATACCGATGGAAATCAAAGGTGTTGAAGGAAAAATGCTTCAACCACAAAAGACATGGAAAGATGAGTCTGCTTACACGCCTAAGGCACAGGAGCTAGCGAAGTCTTTTCATGCTCAAATGAAAAACTTTGGTGATTTCTATACTGATAATATTAAAGGTGCACCAACTTTTAATTAATGAATCTACTAAAACTAATAAGGCCCTTAATTGGGCCTCTTCTTTTTTTTATTATCCTCTTACTGCCACTTGAGCTAGAAAGTTCGGCTCATCGTTTTTTGGGTATTTTTACCATGACGGTCTACCTATGGTTAGAAGGTAAAGTCCCTCTTTTTGTGACAGGCCTACTTGGGGTAAGCTTAAGTGTGTTAATGGGAGTTGAAAATGCAAGCACTGCTTTGGCCTCTTTTGCAAATCCAATTATCTTTTTATTTCTAGCTGGCTTTCTCTATGCAAAGGCCATGGAAAATATTGGTCTTGATAGAAGACTATCTTTAACCATTCTCTCAATGCCAAGTATTAGAAAGAGTTTTAATCGCCTTATCTTAGTTCTATTCTTTCTAACAGCTTTCTTATCCATGTGGGTTTCTAATACTGCTACAACTGCAATGATGTTACCTATTGTCCTTGGTATTTTAAGCTCTCTTGGAATTAAAGATCAGCGAACAAAAGTTGCAATGCTCTTAGGAGTGGCCTATAGTGCAAGTATTGGTGGACTGGGAAGTCCTGTTGGTTCACCTCCGAATATCATTGCAATTGGACTATTAAGAGAGTTAAAGGGAATTGAAATCGCTTTTTATCAGTGGTTAATTTATGGAATCCCTTTTGTTATCATTTTTATCTTTATTCTATTTTATTTTATTAAGCATATGCTGGATGTGGATGCAAAGGTTGATAAGGATTTTATTCAAACTGAGTTAAATAAATTAGGAAAAGTTAAATTCAAAGAACAAGTATTGGTACTACTTTTCACACTCCTTGTTGCTGCTTGGTTCTTACCTGGTATCTTACATGCCGTCTTTAATAATGATTTTACAGGCTCGATTAAGTCCACCTTTAATACCGGTATCGTTGGTGCTTTCTTTGCTTGTCTCCTTTTTATCATTCCATTTAAGAATGATACCACCATACTAGATGCTCATGATTTTAAGAGTATTGATTGGGGTGCTTTGTTTTTATTTGGAGCGGGACTCTCTCTAGGTAAGATTCTATTTGCCACAGGACTAGCTGACTTAGCTGGCAAGATTGTTATCGAAAATATTCTTGGCTCAGGTCTTTTCTTTATGCTCATTGTGCTTTGTTATTTTACTATTTTTTCTACTGAGCTAGCTTCTAATACCGCTAGCGCAAATATTTTAATTCCTATTATTATTGCGGCCTGTGGAGAGCTTGGAATAAATGCTCGCTACCCGATTGTTGCCATCGCACTCTGTTGTAGCCTTGCTTTTATGTTACCAGTGAGTACTCCACCCAATGCCATTGTCTATGGCACCGGTGAAGTAGAAGTAAAAGATATGATTAAATTAGGTATAAAGTTAAACTTAATATTTGGTTTTATTGTCGCACTTGCCTTCTATCTATTTATTTAGAACAAGGCTCGTAACACTTTCTTGCGGCCTTTAAAAGATCATCCTTACGTCGACAATTATAATCTCTTAAAGCACATCTTCTCTTTATACAATTAGTATCCATTACTCGAGCACAGGCACGAGCGATAGTACGAAATTCATCTAAACGGTTATAGTCCCATTGACTAAGACTTGGAATAATATAGTTCATACAACTAACACTTGTAAGCTTACAAGCATTGGCAACATTTCTAAGATCTTCAAAATTATTCATTTCATACCAAGGAAGATGTTTTTCAGCTAATTGCATACACTCATCTTTTATATTGCCCGCACAAGCATTTTCTAAAAGGGTATATTCATAATCATCATCCACATCCCAAGGAGAAACACGAGATATAATATAGTCCTCACAAGCGATACTCTTTTTCTGAAGGCAATAGCCTGGTCTTGCATGAGGTGGGATTTGGGCCCAAAGATTACTAAGCAGAATAAGACTTAAAACTATTAATTTCATAGATTTGCTCCTAAATATGACTATAAATAATTGATATCACGAACTGAGTAATAGCTCAAATTTCAACAATAGAAATATTACACTTAAGAGCAATTAAGACACCTGAATATGCTATAACCTAGTGCATGAAACACTTAATTTTACTGACACTTTTAATTAGTTCTTCCGTTTACTCTAAACTCACAGTTGAGACCTTCAATGTGGGACTGGCCAAAGGATTTGTGGACCTTTCAGTGGAAAGAGAGCCTGAAGTTTTAAAGGCCATTAAGAGCTCTCAAGCAGATATTCTATGCTTACAAGAAGCTTGGGATATTAGTCTTCGTAAAAAAATTCAAAAAGAATTAAGCGATACATATTCTGATATCTACCTAACCAATGTTTATCAAACCACAACAAGCTCTCGTCCAAGTTGTGGAGTGAAGCAATTATTTGGTAAGGGAAAATTTGTTACTTGTATGCAGAAGCAATGTGGGGATGTTGAGGGTGATGACTTCACTGATTGTATCCTTACAAAATGTGATGGTGCTCTTCAAACTCTGAGGGAAGAAAACCGTGAGTGTGGTTCTGCTCTTATGGCAAAAGTTGGCAAGAATCAAATCGTATCAATTCTGCATTTAATAAATCCATTTTATCGTGCAGGTCTTTATGCCTATAGAGGAAGTAATGGACTAGTACTCCTTTCAAAATTACCTTTAAAAAATAAGAAGCTAATCGACTTCTCAGATATTTCAACTCTTAACAGAAGACAAGCTCTTCAAGCAACTGTTGAATACCAAGGTGAAGATGTTCAGGTTACTTGTACTCACCTAGCTGCTGACTTAAACGTTCCTTATACAGGTGTTAGCCGAAACTGGGCAGATGAGAACTATAACCAAATCATTCGTCTCTTAGATGAAACTCTAGTAGAAGATCAAAAGTCGATCGTTCTTGGTGACTTTAACTGTGGCCATGAAGATACTGAGGCCGGCCTTGATGCTGAACTTGCTCAATCATGTGAATTATTAGATCAGTACTTTGCTGATCCTGTTAGAGAAACCAAAGAGTGTACATACTGTGAAGAGAACTCTATCAATCAAGCTGATAACTCTAAAACTAATTCTTTAATTGATCATATTTACTTAAAAGGATTAAAAGCAAGTTCTGTAAAACGTGTTTATGATGAGAAAGTTGAAGTTGAAGTTCAAAAAGGTGTGAAGCTTGAAACACATATCTCTGATCACTTTGGTATGCAGATTACGATTGATTAAAACATAATAAACTTCATATAAAAAAAGGGTCCTTTCTGGACCCTCTTCTGTTTAAAATAAACATTGAACAAAATTTAAGCTTTAACCAATATAACTATTAAGAACCACAAGAAATACATGCATCTGGATTATCCAGAGAACACATCATGGCCTCTTCGTTATCTTTCATCATTTGTGCCGTTGGCACTTCACTGTGCATTTGTGCTTGAGCAGGTGCTGGAGCATGAAGAGCTGAAGTATCAACCTCTTCCTTAGCTTCAGTCTTATTATTGTCTCTTACAGTGAATTTAATCGCATCAGCAGCGGCCTTAGTTCTAAGGTAGTACATACCTGTTTTAAGGCCACGCTTCCATGCGTGGAAGTGCATTGAACTCAATTTCCCCATATTTACATCTGTCATGTGAATATTAAGTGATTGAGACTGATCGATGTAAACACCACGATCAGCTGCCATATCGATAATATTTTTCTGCTTGATTTCCCAAGTAGTCTTATAAAGCTCTTTTAACTCAGCAGGAATAGCTTCAATTGCTTGAATAGAACCATTATGCTTAATGATTTCATTCTTCATTGTATCATTCCAAAGATCTAATTTAATTAAGTCAGAGATTAAATGCTTATTAATAACTGTGAACTCTCCACTTAAAACTCTTCTTGTATAGATATTAGAAGTGAATGGCTCAATACACTCATTATTTCCTAAAATCTGAGAAGTAGAAGCTGTTGGCATTGGTGCCATAAGTAGTGAGTTTCTTGCTCCATACTTTTTAAGATCAGAACGTAGAGCTTCCCAATCCCATCTTTCAGTTGGCTTAGCCCCCCAAAGATCAAATTGTAATCTACCTTCACTTAATGGACTTCCTTCATATGAATCATAAGCACCATGCTCTTTTGCAAGTTCAATACTTGCACTAAGGGCAGCGTAGTAAATTGTTTCAAAGATTTCGATATTTGCTTGTTTTGCTTCATCACTTTCAAATGGCATTCTCATCATTGCAAAAGCATCCGCTAGACCTTGAACACCTAAACCAATTGGACGGTTTTTCATATTAGAGTATCTTGCTTCTTCTACTGGGTAGTAGTTAAGATCGATAATCTTATTTAAGTTCTTAGTCGCAACTTTAGTTACTTCAGCTAATTTAGCGTGATCAAACTTTCCGTTTTTAACAAACATAGGAAGTGCGATACTTGCAAGGTTACAAACCGCAACTTCTTTATCACTTGTGTATTGAATGATTTCAGTACAAAGGTTCGAAGACTTAATTGTACCAAGGTTTTGTTGATTAGATTTTCTATTTGCATGATCTTTAAAGAGCATGAACGGAGAACCAGTTTCAATTTGAGACTCAAGAATTTCAAACCATAATTTTCTGGCCTTAATAGTCTTTCTTGCCATCCCTTTAGCTTCATAATCAAGGTATAATTTTTCAAATGCTTCTGAGTGAGTATCAGCTAACATTGGACACTCATGTGGACAGAATAGTGACCACTCAGCATCTTCTTCAACACGCTTCATGAAAAGATCGTTTACCCAAAGAGCATAAAATAAGTCTCTGGCACGAAGTTCTTCTTTACCGTGGTTTTTCTTAAGCTCTAAGAAATCTAAAATATCTGCATGCCAAGGCTCAAGGTAAATTGCAAATGATCCTTTACGCTTTCCACCACCTTGATCAACGTAGCGAGCAGTATCATTGAACACTCTAAGCATTGGTACGATTCCGTTCGAATACCCATTAGTTCCTTTGATAAAAGTTCCCTTCGCTCTAATATTATGAATTGATAACCCTATTCCCCCTGCAGATTGAGAGATAAGAGCACATTGTTTTAGAGTATCGTAAATTCCTTCAATAGAATCTTGTTTCATTGAAAGAAGAAAACAAGAAGACATTTGTGGTTTTAAAGTTCCCGCATTAAAGAGAGTTGGAGTTGCGTGAGTAAACCACTTTTCACTCATTAAGTGATAAGTTTCCATCGCCTTATCAATATCTTGACCATGAATACCAAGAGCAACACGCATAAGCATTTGTTGTGGACGCTCTACAATTTTACCATTTACCTTTAGAAGATATGATCTTTCAAGAGTCTTAAATCCAAAATAATCATATTCAAAGTCACGAGAGTAAGCGATTTCAGTAGCGATACGATCAGCATGCTCAACAGCAGTGTTATAAAGATCTTCAGAGATTAAGTTCTTCTTCTCACCAGTTTTTGGATCAACATAGTCATATAAAGCACCCATAGCTTCTACAAAGCTATCACTAGTATTTCTATGTAAGTTTGATACAGCAATTCTCGCTGCTAAAATTGAATAATCTGGGTGAGTCGAAGCCATATAAGCAGCAACTTCAGCAGATAAGTTATCTAGTTCAACTGTAGTAATACCATCAAAAAGACCTTGAATTGTTTTCTTAGCAACTTCAGTGGCATCTACAAAGTTCATATTCAAACCATAAGTTAGTTTTTGAATACGAAGGGTAATTTTATCAAATTTAACTGGCTCTCTAACTCCAGAACGCGTCTGTACGAACATGTCTCTCTCCTATCGTAATTTACTCTTGTGTGTGTTTTATTAAAAGTCCATATCAGTAGAGAAATCAAATCCTCCACCTGTTTCACTAACTGAATTCATAACTCCAGCTTTTTGGTACTCAGCAACTCTCTTCTCAAAAAAGTTTGTTTTACCTTGTAGTGAAATTAACTCCATCCAATCAAATGGATTTTGAGCATTATAAAGTGGACTTAAACCTAGTTCCATTAATAATCTATCTGCAACAAATTCAATATACTCTTTCATCATATTTGAATTCATTCCAATTAGACTTACAGGTAAGGCTTCTGTGATAAACTCTTGCTCAAATTGAACGGCACCATTAATTAATTCATAAATTTCAGAATCTTTTGGCTTATTTTTTAAGTGCTTAAATAATAAACATGCAAAGTCAGTGTGTAGACCTTCATCTCTAGAGATTAACTCATTAGAGAAAGTTAAACCTGGCATTAACCCACGTTTCTTTAACCAGAAGATTGAACAAAAGCTTCCAGAGAAAAAGATTCCTTCAACTGCAGCAAAAGCTAAAAGTCTTGTAGCGAAGTCATCATTTCCATAGATCCATTTCATTGCCCAGTCAGCTTTCTTTTTAATACATGGAATATTCTCAGTAGCTTTAAAAAGATAATCTTTCTCTTTTGAGTCTTTAATATATGTATCGATTAATAGACCATATGTTTCAGCGTGAATGTTCTCCATTGCGATTTGAAATCCGTAGAAACATCTCGCTTCAGGGATTTGAACATCATTATAAAAACGTAAACAAAGGTTTTCATTTACGATCCCATCACTTGCACTAAAGAATGCTAAAACATGCTTGATATAGTGTTTTTCATCATCGTTTAACTTTTCCCAATCCTCAAGGTCTTGGTAAAGATCAATTTCTTCTGCTGTCCAAAAAGAAGCCATCGCCTTTTTGTACATTTCCCAGATGTCATTATATTTAATCGGAAGTAAAACAAAACGATCCATTGATGGATCTAAAATTGGTTCATTAGACATTTCAAAATCTCCCTAGTCTCAAATTTTTTTCTTGTGTGTTTGTGTGTTTTTTTCAAGTTTTTTTAATTAGTTTTCTTTCTAATTTTATGCATTTTTTCTTAGTTGTGTGTGTTCATTGTTCCTCCTCGGGATTGTGTTCTCTCATTGAAGGATCTGACTTTAGCCACAATATCTTGTGGCGTTTACAGTTGCGGGACAGTGTTGGATTTTCACCAAGCTTCACTTCAACAATAGATTCATTGTAGTAAATTGTGTGTATTCTGGAAAACGATTTTTGGAAAAATATTTCTCGTAATTTCTTACAAATAGTGCGGCCTGTAGGCCAAAACTAAATAGAAGAAGTTGATGATTCATCGAGAAAAACTTTTTTATTTAGGTGTTTTTCTGCGTGAAATTTAGGCTTAACTGGTTGGTAGTATTCGTTAATTGTTTGAAAACTTTGATCTCTTAAAGTTGCACTATCGTGACTTGGCTTAATTGAATCATGTGCCATAACTTCAACTTCCAAATTTTTGACACTCAAACAAAGTTTATAGAGGTGATCTGCAAAAGTCATATCAGCATACCAAAAAATCAAATCTCTATTTTCTGTGGTGATATCTTCACCATTCATTCTTTTATAATTTAAAGTCATTGGGAGGACTTCAACTTGAGACTCAATTGCAGATTGATATAGAGATCTTTTAAATGGAAGGACTTGCTCACCATTAGTAGAAGTAGACTCTGGAAATACTGTAACATTTAAACCATTTTTTAAGGCATCAATAATATTTTTAATTTCTTTTTTAATATTTTTACGACTTCTTCTTTCAACATATAAACAACCAGCTAAATCAGTAATCTGACCCAGCACTGGAGTTTTTTTCATTTCCATAGAGGTCACAAAAACAGAAGGCATTCGCATACAGATAACTAATATATCTATATAAGAAAGATGATTACTTACAATAAAGTAGTTCTTAGACTTATCTATCTCTCCGGTCCAATGAACTTTTACATTCATTAACTTGATTAATATCCAAGAGATTGTTGCAACCAGATAGCTAATAAGTTTTTTCGTTTTGTACTCAGAGATTTTTATAAATGGATAAAGTGGTATGGCCAAAATAAAATAGACCCCGATTAACATCAGGGCCATTATAAACTTTATATTTCCAATCACTTTGTTCATATTATGCTTTTTCGGCTTGAGCCTCACCAAGTTTAGTAAATCTCTTCTTAGTCTTTAACATACCTTTTTTCAACACATACTTTGGAAAGGTCATTAAACTAACTTTACCAATTTGTAACACTTCATCGCCTCTTTCGAAATCTAAAATGTCTTGGTAGTACTGTGTCAAAGCTTTATCTCTATGATGGTACCTTGAGTCAAGTGAGTCTTTTTCAAAAATTGTACCCTCAACACTACCTTCAAAGATAAAAGTTGATAAATTAAATTTTGCTGATTCATTAATCGCGATTGGGGCACGGTATTTTCTATCAACTTCTCTTGCAATATTAATATGAGTCATTGAAGGAACTTCAACACCATATGGTGATGGATAAAGGTCTTCAAAGTAAAGAGCAACATTTCCAAGACTTGAAAGAACACATGCACAATTAGTAATCCAAGTTTCAGATAGTGGAGATTCTTTAAAAAGATAATTCATTAACATTTTAGAAGTTAACTTATGAGTAAGCTTCTTACCTCTGGCCATAGGATGTACACATGTAAGACCTAAGTGAAGAACATTACCAACTTCTTCTACCTTTAATACAAGTGCAGAAACAAAGCCTAAGAGCTTTCCTTTTCTATCTCTTGCAGTTGTAATCACTGCTCTTTCAAGTTCTTCTCTATTTCCAGTAAGGGCTTGATAATTAGGAGCTTCATCAAAGCACTCGCCAGCAACTTCTCTTAATTCAGTTACTAAATTAGTTCTCTGAGCTTCACTCATGTATCTTCCAGGATAAAAAAGTGTCTCGTAATTAATTTTTGCCATGTTTCCTCCTAACAATGCCAGTAGTCTCTATCAAAAGACTACATTAGTCTATGTGATTTGAGTGTTAAGAGAATTACAAAGAAATGTTAAGAAACCGTTAGGCCACTTAACATATGCCAATTTTATGACAATGTTTTAATTACTTGTGAGCTTTCAAAGCGAACTTTTTCTAATTCTGCATAGTTATCATCTGCTGCTCTATAGCCAACAGGACACATTAAAACTGATCTTAAGCCCATGTCTCTAAGGCCAAGAACTTCATCTACTTTAGCTGGCACAAAGCCTTCCATTGGACATGAATCTATTTTAAGAGTTGCACAAGCTGTTAAAAGAGTTCCCATTGCTATATAAATTTGTTTCTCTGCCCAAGTAGCTTTTCGAGCATCATCCCATGCAATGGTATACATCATCATTTTCTTAAAACCTTCTAGGGTTTCTTTAGCAACTTTTCTGGTTTTTACAATATCATCTATATAGGCATCAACCATTGCCTCATCAATATTGGTTTTCGCACATAATATAAAAAGATCAGAAGCATCTACGACTTGTTTTTGATTCCAAGAATGTTCTAAGATCTTTGCTCTCAATTCAGGGTTAGTCACTCTAACAAAACTCCAAGGCTGCATTCCATAACTCGATGCAGTTAAACGCATTGTTTCTAAAAGAGTATTTACATCTTGCTCAGATAGCTTCTTTTCAGAATCAAACTTTTTACACGCATAACGCCAATTTAGGCTTTCGATTAAATTGCTCATTATATTATCCTTTTTGTAATATTATCTTTGTATATGACACTAATATAAAAAATAAATGGAGGCCATATGAAATACCTATTAACCCTTTGCACATTAATTATACTTGGATGTGCCCATCAAGTTAAAAAAGACCCTAAAAAAGTAGAACCTAAAGCTGTGGGAGAAACAGTCGAATCTGTTCAATTAAAAGATATAAATGGTTCTGCTATTCATACCAAAGACTTATTTGCAGAAAAGCCAACTGTACTTGTTATTTATCGTGGTGGTTGGTGCCCATATTGTAATAAACAACTTTCACGTTTAAGAAAAATCACTGATGATATTGAAGCAAAAGGCTTTCAATTAATTGCAGTTTCTCCAGACCATCCAGAATCAATGCAAGCATCAATTGAGAAAAATGGTATTGATGAATACCAACTCTTCTCAGACTCTAAATTAAACCTAGCTGTTGAACTTGGACTGGCCTTCAAAGTAGATGAAGAGACTATTGAGAAGTATGAGAAATATGGAATCGATCTCGAGAAGGCTTCCGGTGAAAATCATAAATCTCTACCTGTTCCAGCAGTTTATGTTATTGATCGCAATGGCAAGGTTCAATATCGCTTCTATGAACCAGATTATAAGGTTCGCCTAGAAGAAAATAAATTATTAGAAGAATTAGATAAGTTATAAAGCTGTTAATAAAAAAGCTCCCCTAGAGGGAGCTTTTTTTTATTTTAAATAAGCTTGAAACTTTGGATCAGTTGCAATTTTATTTGCAATAACATTGAGACAGCTTGCAAAGGTAGGTGCAATTTTTTCAGTTCCATCTCCAAGATCACCAGGAGAAGTTATTTCAGTCCAATAACGTGCATTGAAAGTTTTGGCCAAGTATTGTGACTTAACTTGAAGCTCAATCTCACACACGGCTCTTTCTGGCATATGTTTTTCAATATACTCATTCACACTAAGCTTTGTAATAATCATTTCAAAAGCAATTTCGGCTTCATCTGACACTAAAATATTACGTCTTGTAAACGCTGTCGCTAACTCATCTTTAGTATAAGCAGCAACATCTTTTTTAAGTAACACAGGAGTCTTCTGATATTGAACACCAGTATAGGCGAAACCAATTTGATTCATGCGAGCTTCACCTCTAGCATCAATAACTTCAAACTTAATTGGACCTAGTGCCTCACTAGCACCTTCAATTTTTGAAAACTCTTTAAATGGTCTAATTTCTGAATCTTTAAGATTTACACTTAATTCTGCACAACCTAAAAAGATCATACTTAAAATAAAAATTAAATAACGCATTTTTCTCCTTATCATTATCTCTCAATTAATACTTTACTGAACAACCGTAAGACTTTGTTCTTGCTACTGCGACTTCTTTTCCTGCCATCAAGTTATCGAGAGCTTCTTTGACATAGTTTTTAGCTCCCTTGATATCATCCGTATCAGTTGAAGCAATAGAGTCTATCGCTCCCTCATACTTTATTTTAAAGTCCTTACCAATAATAAACATATGAGGTGTAGTCTTTGCACCATAGGCATGCCCTACATCTCCTGATTGATCAATAAGAACAAAGCGTGCATAGGATTTCTTTTCTTTCATATCACTTAAAGCTTGATCAGGTGTTGAGTAGCCCTGCTTTCCTTCACTACTTGAAATAATTGAAAGCCAAACAACTTGGTCACGATAATCTTTTTGTAACTTTTGCATATTGCCAGAGTTATAGTGTTTTTTTACAAATGGACATCCATGATTCATCCATTCAAGTACGATAATCTTTCCTTTAAATTGTGAAAGAGTAATTTCATCGCCATTTTGATTAGTGAGTTTAAAGTCACTAGCACTCTCTCCCACTCCAATAGCTGCAAAAATTTGGAAACTTAAAAATAAACTAATTAAAATAGACTTCACTTATAACTCCTTAGTTACTATTGAGCTTTAGATTCTAAATCATCATCATGGGATTTATCAGCTTCCCACTCTTTGAATTTTGCTAGATCTTCACTTATTTGCACCATAACCCATTTGAGAACTGAGATATCATCCACATAACCAAGTCCCAGAATAAAGTCAGGAACAAAGTCAGTGGGAGTTATAAAATAAATAATGGCCATAATAACGAGTATAATGCTTTGCTTGCTGATTTTATTATACTTACGGGTAATCCATAGCTTCGCCATTCTCACCAAAGTTCTAAAATCATCTACATTCTTTCCAAGGGCATCGATAACATTTTGCTTGGAAAGCTTATCCTTGGCATTCTCCAGCCTAAATTTTAGTCCCTGAGGGTTCTCAATCAGATCTTGAGCGATCTTTGTGAATTTGCTGGTTACATATTTTTTTAAGCGTGAATTCATTGCTTTTTATAGCCTAAGTTTGAGGTAAATAATTAAAATTTTGAGAACATGATACCTTCTCGGGACAAAGTGGCAACGAAAAGCTTTTAGACTTAAGAATATTGAAGTCAAATAAAATAAAATAATTTGATATTTTTTGAATCCACTTATTTTTTACATTTTGCGAAAAACCAATGATTCCGAGTAGATAAGTTTTACAGGCAGGTCTTTTCAAACTGAGTATTACTCAGTATATTGCGCTTAAGAATCGAATGACGAAAGTCCTTCATTCCCTCTCTCAATTTGTGTGATATGGGTCTAGCAATAGGCCCATTTTTTTTGCCTTTTTTTCATTATTAAGTCGTTTTAAGGTATAAGTTTTGTTAAATTGACGAAATGAAAAATCTTTTATTGACTGGATTTACGCCATTTCTTAATCACTCAACAAATCCGACAGAAGAGTTAATTCGTAATTTTGAAATAGATTCTAATACCTTGAACATCACAAAATGGATTTTTCCTGTTGAATATGAGGAAGTGAAACGCCAAGTTCCTGTCTTATTAGAGGAAATAAGCCCTGATTACATTATTAATCTAGGTTATGCCTCGGATCGCTTTGCCATCACGCCAGAGATAGCAGCATTAAACTATATTGATTCAGAGTCTCCAGATAATAAAGGTATTATTATTAGAAATTCGAAAATCGTTGATTCTGCACCAAACGCTTACTTCACTCACTTTAACTGGTCACGTTTTATAAATTTACTCAAAGATAATAATATACCTTCAAAAACTTCAAGTGATGCGGGTACCTATCTTTGTAATTACACATCATTTTTATTTCAAGACTGTATTCATCAAATGCAATTAGACACAAAGCAGGGTTTTGTTCATATTCCTAAAATGGATATAAAAGTATTAAACAAAGCATTACACCTACTTATTCAAAGCCTTGAGGCATAATTCCCTTTCTCGATAATTATTTGTCAAAAGCGATGATTGATCGTTAAGATAATGACTCAAAAAAAGGAGTTTTACATGGCACCAAGACCAGGTGATTTGGACTACGAGATCTATCAATTCATTCAAAGAATGAAGGGACAGAAATCAATTTTTACTACAATCGTGACAATTGTTATTATAGTGTTTGCAGCAATGTCATCTTTTTACACTGTACAACCTGATGAGGAAGCTGTTGTTGTTCGTTTTGGACAATATATTCAGACAACTCAACCTGGACTTCACTTCAAACTCCCACTAGGAATTGATGAAGTCACAAAAGTAAAAACAAAGATTGTACATCAAGCAGAGTTTGGATTTAGAACCACTGACATCAGTGGTAGAAGAACAAAGTACTCTAAGAGTGGCTATTCAAGTGAATCACTTATGCTTACCGGTGATCTAAATGTTGCAGAAGTAGAATGGGTTGTTCAGTATCAAATTTCAGACCCTTTTAAATACTTATTTCGCACCAGTGATCCAATTAGAAATATTAGAGATGTTTCCGAGTCAATTATGCGTCGAGTGGTTGGTGATAAAATGGTAACAGACGTACTTACGACTGGTAGGGTTGCAATTGCTGGAGATGCAAAAGTTCTTATGCAAGAGATTTTAGATAAGTACGACTTAGGTATTTTAGTTAAATCTATTAAGTTACAAGACGTGAATCCACCTAAAAGAGTTCAACCTTCATTTAATGATGTCAATGCAGCCAAACAAGAACAAGAGAAAATGATTAACCAAGCAGAAGAGGCATACAATAGAGTTATTCCTGAAGCTAAAGGTAAAGCAAAGAAACTTATTAGTGAATCAGAGGGTTATGCCCAAGCACTTATCAATAGAGCTGAAGGTGATGCTCAAAAGTTTAATGAAGTTTATACTGAGTATATAAAAGCTCCAAATGTAACCAAGAAAAGAATCTTTTTAGAGACAATGGAACTTATATTCTCACGTATGGAAAAGTTAACAATCGTTGACAGTAAGATCAAAGGACTACTTCCGATTTTTAATAAAGGAGTTTTAAATGAAAAATAAATCACTTTTGTTTTTTATTATATTATTTGTTGGTCTCTTAGTTTTCAATTCAGGATATTATACTCTCACTGAAGGAAAGCAAGCGATAGTTACTCAATTTGGAAAGCCTGTTGGAGAACCAATAACTGAGGCTGGACTTCACTTCAAAGTACCAATGCTACAAGAAGTTCGTTATGTAGATAAAAGAATTCTTTCTTGGGATGGCGATCCAAACCAGATTCCAACCAAAGACAAGAAGTATATCCGTGTCGACACCACAGCTAGATGGAAAATTGTTGATGCACTAAAGTTTATTCAAACAGTTCAAAATGAAGACGGAGCGAAAGCTCGCTTAGATACAATTCTCGATGGACATACTCGTGATGTTATTTCGAATCACAATATTGTTGAGGCGGTAAGAAACTCAAATCAAATCATTGAATCAATTGAAGAGAAAAAAGCAACCATCAAGCAGCAAAAAGCTGATGGTCTACCTGTAGTCGAAGAAGAGATTACTGGTGATATCGAAAAGATCTTTATTGGTCGTGAGAAACTCAGTGATATGATTGCGAGTAAAGCAGATGCAGAGCTTGCAAGTTTAGGGATTCAGCTTATCGATGTCCAACTGAGAAGAATTAGTTATGAGCAATCTGTTGAAGTAAAAGTTTATGAGAGAATGATTAGTGAGAGACAGAGAATTGCTCAAAAAATCAGATCTATTGGTAAAGGTGAGAAAGCTGAAATCGAAGGTAGACTTTCAAGAGATTTAAATAAAATTGAATCAGAGGCCTATAAGGAATCACAAATTATTAAGGGTCGTGCAGAGGCCAAAGCCACTGCTATTTACGCTCGATCACTTAAAAAAGCTCCTGAGTTTTATTCATTTATGAAGTCTATGGAGGTTTATAAAAAATCTCTATCTCGTGACACACAGCTTATTTTATCCTCAGACTCTGAGTTTCTTAAGTTCCTAAAATAACATTAAAAAAGACCTAGCAAAGTAGTTAGGTCTTTTTCTTTTTTTACAAGAAAATGACAAAGATTAGTTTCTAGCTGTGATATGTTTGGTATAGTTACCTATGATCGAAACCAAGGAGGATCCATGCGATTAGAGATCAATTTTCACCAATTAGAATCAACTCCAGCTATCAAGGAAATGGTAGAACATAAATCTCAAAAACTAACAAAGTTCTTTGAAGGTTCATTTGATTTAAAATGGACATTAAGTACAGGTAAAGAGGGCCATCACTCTCATGCTTTACTTGCGAGTAAAGGTTTTACCCTGAATGCTGATTCAACTAAAGATGATCTTTACAAAACTTTTGATGACGTCGTTTCTAAATTAGAAAAGCAATTAGCAAAGAAAAAGAATATGGCAAAAGATCATATTCATCGCCGTCGCGAAGATATAAATGAATCTTTAATTGAAGAAGATGTTAATGATTCTTTAAATGAGTAAAAGAAGAGCAACACGAGATCAACGTTGCATAAATTGTAAAATAAATATCCGATGGTGCTTTTGTGAAAAGATTCATAAGAAAGACACTCAATCTTATGTCTCAATCATAATGCATCATCGGGAAAGATTCTTAACTTCCAATACTGCCCACCTAACAAAACGTTTATTAAATAATTGCGATATCAGTATGCGAGGACATAGAGAAATTCCTTTTAACTTTGAAATAAAGAAAGACTTTCATCCTCTTTACCTATTCCCCCATGAAGATGCACTTCCCCTCACCAAGGACTTAGTGAAGAGTATTGATAAACCCATTCAATTAATTGTTCCCGATGGCTCTTGGAGACAAGCAAAGAAGTTTTATCGTCGCGAGAAGATCTTAAAAGATATTCAATGTATTAAACTAGAGAACTTACCAAAGAGTGAATATAGCCTTCGCTCACAAATTTCTGAGGCTGGACTATGTACTATTGAGGCCATTGCCTATGCATTAAAAGAAATTGAGGACCAAGCAACTTATGAACACCTCATGGATGGATTTAGGGTTATGAATGAGAGAGTTGATATCTCTAGACATAGTGAAAAGTGGCAAGACGAATTAAAGTTTTAACCCACTGTAAATAAGCTGATACTAGGGATAAAAGAAATAAGTAAGAGCCCAATTAAAAGTACAAAGATTAACGGAACAATGGATTTAATTACAGTACTTAAATTTTCTTTAAAAATTCCACTTGCTACAAATAAATTAATACCAATTGGTGGAGTGATATATCCAATCTCTAAATTCACAATCATAATAATCCCAAAGTGAATTGGATCAATTCCATAGTGAATTGCCATAGGAGTTAGGATTGGTGCGAGAACTAAAATAGCGCTCATTATATCCATAATACAACCAACGATGAGTAATAATAAATTGATAACTAAGAGAAAAGTAACCTTGGAACTTATCATAGCAGACATGGAGTCGACTAGAGTTTGAGGAATATCTTCAAAAGTCATAAATTTATTTAAACTTACTGCTAAGATCAAAATAAGAAAAAGTGTCCCTAAGAGCTCTGCCGTTTCCACAAAGACTACAGGGAAGTTCTTTAATTTCATCTCCCTATGAATAAAAAGCTCTACTAATAATGCATAAAGAACAGCAATTGCCGCAGACTCTGTTGCCGTAAAAAAGCCGGTATAAATTCCACCTAAAATTACAACAGGCATCATCAGAGCAAAGACACCATCTTTTAAAGCATGTAAGAATTCTTTTAAGTTAAAAGTCCCGCGTGCTGTTTTAGGTGCTCTAATAAAAGCATAAATAGATAATAAACCTATTAATAAAATACTTGGTCCAATCCCTGCTTTAAATAAATCCACAACTGAAACGCTGGCCATAATGGCAAAGATAATCATTGGAATACTTGGGGGAACAATTATTCCCAAGGTTCCACCTACAGAGAGCATACCAATGGATAGTTTCTTATCATAACCTGCTTCTCTTAAAGCAGGATAAAGAATAGATCCGATAGCAATTAATGTTACTGGACTTGAACCCGAAATAGCTGCAAAGATAGCACAAGAAAGTACTGAGGCCATCGCAAGACCGGCAGGTATAGCAGCTGTTGCTGTCGTCATAATTTTTATAAGTCGAGTCGATATACTCCCCTTAGTCATTATTTGTCCGGCCAGAACAAAAAGCGGAATAGCTAAGAGTATCTCTTTATTAGCGGCATAGAATATATCTCCAATCACAATACTGACTGGTTCTTCAGAGATAAAGTAATAACAACCTGCCGTTAAACTTCCAATGATAACAAAGAGTGGTTGTCCTAATAAAATAAGAGCGATTAATAAAGTAATAACAATTAGCCAAGTCATTAACTAAACTCCCTCTTATATTCTAGTTGCTCTTTTGGGTGAATAATAAAATATACATTTCTTAATCCAATTGAAAAAAATGTGTAGGGTATAACTAATTGAAGTACCCATAATTTTACATGTAAGGTCACTGATTCATCACCAAAGTCCATACTTTCTAAAACATAACTTCCAGAGGCCTTTAGAAAAAAGATTGAGAATAGTAAAATAGCTAAGTTTTGAACTCGAACAAAAAGAAGTATATTCTTCTCCCCCCAGAGTTTATCTGCAATCTCTGGTCTTAAGTGACCTGCTTTTTGTGCAACTAAGGCAGCTCCAAGAAACCCGGCCCATATCATCATCACTACGGCCAATTTTTGTGCCCATGGAAAACCATGAGTGAAGACTTCACGAGCAATAACATCGCCAATAACAAAAAGGCTTAAGAGACCAATTAATATTCCTGCGACTATCGCTTCAAACTTTGTAAGACCAGCTAAAAACTTTTTCATTTTTTCTTAAATTCTTCTTTTGCTTTTAAAATAAGATCATAAATCTTTTGAGCTTCTCCACCGATTTCGCTTACAAGTTGCTTATGAATTGGTAAGAGAAGATCTTTAAAGGCCTGTTTATCACTTTCTGATAATCTATGAATTTTGATATCTGAAGACTTCATTACTTCAATTAACTCATCACCTAAGGCCCTAACTGCGGCACGAGAACCTGGAGCAAGTCCATTTCCCTCACCCATTAAAACCTTTTTTTCAGCATCAGATCTCTTGTCCCAAAATTTTTGAGAGTAAACAACTGCTGCTGGTTGATAAATATGATTTGTAATTGAAAAGTGTTTAATAGCTGTATGCCATTCAGCTGCTAAGGTAAAAAGAGCTGTATTATCAAAACCGTTAACAACTCCGGTTTGTAGAGCAGAAAGGGCTTCTTCAGTGGAAATAGCTTGCGGAGATGCTTTTAGCTTCTTCCAAAAAGCCAAGTGTACTCTACTTTCTTGAGAGCGCATTTTCTCACCTTCGAGATCAGATGGTGCTTTAATTGCTTTAGATTGATGTCCAATATTACGCCAACCATTTTCTGCCCATGAAACGAGTACAAAACCATTTTTTGCAAAGAGTTTTGTAAATGGTTCTAATAAGTGATTATCCAAAACATAATCCGCTTCTTCAGAGCTTTCAAATAAATAAGGAAGCTCTAATACATCTAGTTCTGGGATAACGCTTGCAAGTGCTGCACTTGTTAGCCCACCACCTTGAACATTACCTCTTCTAATTTTTTGCAGAATTTGTAACTCACCACCAAGTTGACCACCTAGATAAGTTTTAATATTAATCTCACCTTTTGAGTCTTTCTTAACTTGTTTTGCAATATCATCTAAAGTTTGTGCCCAAGGTGTTCCCGCAGGAGCAACTGTTCCAAACTTTACTTTAATGGCATATTTAATGGCATATGAGTTAAATGAAATAAATAATACAAATAGTAATAACTTGGTCATGTAAATTCCTTAAAACTTATCATTCATTTGAGAAAGTAATTTCTCTGCTTTTTTCTTTTCAACTCTATTCTCAGGGTGAAGAGCTTTAGGTCCTAGTTTAGCCTTTAATACTTTATTTAATTGTGATTTAAATAAGTCCTTATCTCCCTCTTTCACAGCGTATAAGTCTGCATAGAGAACATAAGTTCCAAGGTATTCTGGAGCGATTTTAATTGCTTGTGCAAAACTCTTTTTACTCTTATTCATATCTCCACCAGCAAATCCTGGTGCTACTGCATAATAGGCACCAAAGTATCTATAAGCAGCACCATAGAAATAGTTCGGATCAAGCTTCTTTACTGTCTCAACTAAAGTTCTAATTCTATTTTTATATTTTAAGGTTGTCGCAATTCCAGAGTTTTTAGCCCACTTACCAAGGTTTGAAGCTGTCCAATACATAGCGGGAACTTCTCTTTTACCTAGTTTATCTAAGTGATCTTCGATTTTCTCTCCATCCTTCATCGCTTTAGCGAAATTCTTATTTGTCGCCATGGCCTTCTCACCATATGAAGTTCCAATCTCCCAATACTTCTTTTTTAAATCAACTTCATCATAATGAGCATCTGCAAGGAAGTAATAACCTCTTGTTAATCTTACTAAGTAATCAAAATTATCTTGAGTCGCGAGAGAAAGTTTCTTATATGTTTCAAGAGCTTGTTCTAAAGAAGCTTTATCATCTCTTTTAAGCCAAAGAGCTTCTGCTTTTTTATCAAGTGCAGAGAATTCCTTTTTAGAAAGTTTAATTCTATCACTTGTTTTAAACCAACCTTCTGTTCTAGAAGCACAACTTGTTAATACTAATCCTAAAATTAGCGTGTAGCATAATTTTTTCATGGTCTTTCTCCTCAATTGTTTACTATCTTTAATGTTACCTTAAAGTGAATTGGTGTAAAGAGAGGAAGAGTTATAAAAATCTGATAAATCCCTATTCTTGTATCAAAGAGTCCATTATAATATTTAAATGATTTCTAAATTATTCTTTAGCTTATTCATTGCACCGATAATTAAGTATCGCTACTCAAGCTATAGAGAGCTTTTGGCCAATCCACAAGACTCACAAATAAACTTACTCCGCTCTATCCTACAAAATCTATCAACTACCACTTATGGCAAAGAGCATAATATTCTTGGTAATGAAAACTACCAAGACTTCATAAAGAAGCTTCCACTTAACAAATATTCAGAACTAGAAAGTTATATAGAAAAAGAACGCTTAGGACACAGAGGAACAATTTTAAAACCAAGTGCTTTAATCTGGGAAAAAACCTCAGGTAGCTCAATGAAAAAGAAGTTTATTCCTTATAATCGCTACGCACTCAGAGACTTTAGAGACATGATCGTTTACTGGGTTGGAGACCTTATACAAGCTCAAAGAAGTTTTCCAGTAAGAAAAATATTTTTTTCATTATCTATGCACTTAGAAAATGAATCTGGCATTGAGTCCGACACTGATTATCTCCCATGGTACTTTAGACTTTTCTTTAAAAATTTCTTACTACTTCCACATGGTTTAAAAAAGATAAAAGATCCAAAAATTTTCAACCTATGGCTTTGCTCTCACCTACTACTAGATAAAAGTATAAATATTCTCTTTTTTTGGAGTCCAACTTATTTTATTTCTCTTATTGAATTTATTAGTGAAAATCAAACTGAAATTCTAACACTTATTCAAGCTAAAGAGCTTCACTATCAGGGTGATGTCTTTAGATTAAATATTAAAAATAAAAGAAGTCTTTCTGAGATAAAAAATATTATGACGACTCATAAGTGGAATGATATTGATACCATTTCTTGTTGGGTAGATGGTAGCTCTGAGCTTTTTATAAATGAACTTAATCAATATTTTCCAAACGCACACATTCAAGGAAAGGGATTATTGGCAACTGAAGCTCCCCTAACTTTTCCTTCTGAATGTTCAAAAGGATACCTTCCACTAATTGAGAATATCTTTTATGAATTTATCCATAAGGATCATCAAATTCTACAATTACACCAGTTAGAACAAGATCAAATTTATGAAGTCGTTATCACTAATCGCTCTGGACTCATTCGTTACCAGATGAATGATCTTATTCAAGTCACTCACTTTAGTGGCAAAACACCTTGCTTTAAATTTATCTCACGAACAGGCCTTGGCTCAGATTTAACAGGGGAAAAACTAGATTTAAAAAGTATTCAAGAAATTTTTAAAAAGCTGGCAATACAAGACGATAGCTTTATCATTCCCATTGTCGATAAGCCTTCATATTACGTATTAGTAAGTAAGAATCATAAGGAACTAGTAGATAAGATTGAAAATGAGCTTTGTCAGTTTTATCACTATAAGCAAAGTAGAAAGCTGGGACAATTAGATCCATTAAAGTTCATTCACCATGAAAGTCCCCACCGACTTTTTAATGAACTATATCAATCACAAGGCCTTAAGCTGGGTGATATTAAATTTAACCAATTATTTGTTAAGCCAATACTCATGGAAGACTTAAAAAAAATTACTCAGCATTAACTCGATCGTACTCACATCTTAAATCAATTCTTTCTTTTTCAGCAAGAAACCAAAATGGATGAGTTACTTTACTATAATTATAAATGAGCCCATCTCTAAAGCAACTCATATCCTTGATTTCATCAACACTATTACCATTACTATTATTATACTCTTTCACAAAACGAATTGATGAATAATGAATAGAACCTGATGCATAACCACCTTCATCAGAAATATTATCAAAGCTAATACCGTAGATTGGTTGATAAAAAACTTCGTGAATTCTAGGGTTTTGAAAGTTCTGTCTTTCTATTTGGGCATCAAACTTATCCATTTCATACTGATTAATAATCGCTTTATAATTATTAAAATATTCAATCTCTACTAATTTGATTTTTTCCATGCAATTGGCATCTTGATTACGCTGAATTTGGTAATCTCCAATACAATCAGTGGCACGCACCGTAAAACTAAAAGTAATAAGGACTAGATAAATCATTTTCTTACGTATTTTCATACCAATAAAAAAGCAAAGACCATGCCAGAATACTTAATATTTTCAAGCACTTAGGCTTAAAGACTAGCTAAGTCTAAGCTAAAGTGACTAGATTTTTAACAATTCTTGTAAGAAAAGAATTACTCTTATCACTGATAATTAAGAAAGGAGTCTTATGAAGTTACTTGTCTTTTTATTGGCCTTTAATGCATATAGTTTTGCACAAAATCAAAAAGTTGGAATTACCCTAGGAGCAGGAAGCCTTGAAGGCGAAGCTGTTAATGTGAATGCGATAGATTATCAATACTTCCTACAAAATTTTTCACTCTTTCAGGGAAAGCTACGCTATGGATTTGGTCCTCGAATAAGTACTATTAGTGCCAATAAATTTGCTCTTTATGAAGATGAAGAGTTCGTAGAAGATGTTGCTTTAACTCTAGCTAATATTGCATTTTACTCAGAGTTTCAACTACAAGACCTCATACTAGGTTTTAATATTGATTTACTTGGTATTACAAGTGGGAAGAGCGGAACTATTGAGGATACCAACGAAGAGGTTGATCCAATAAAAACTAATCTTCTCTTATGGGCCGAAAATGATAAAGGAAGTTTAAACTCTGAGTTCTGGTTGGGATACCACTTTGATAATGTCACTCTTCGCGGTGGACTTGCTCATATCGTTTTAGAGTACGAGGGTGACAATCCAACTAACGAAAAAAGACAAAGATTCTTTGATACATTTTTTCTAAGTGCACAGTACTCATTCTAAGAACTGTTACATTCTATTATATTTAATGGGTGATTTTAAATGATTGGTGCCGCACAATGTATAGTGGTAGAACTACAGGCTACTTGTTCTTTAGACCAATTTTTCTTCTCTGAGGGGACAAAGATGGAAGTCCAGTCTCTAGCTCATCAAGTCTTTCAAATACGATTTTAAACACCTTATCTGTATGAGACTCTAGATTATTCACTCTACATGAAAGTTTGCTCTCCATAAGATGAAAGGCCCTAAGTTTAGTAAAAATACGCATAATATTAATATTTACTATGGCAGCTTCATCTGACTTTAAAACACTTGAGAGCATAGCAACTCCACTCTCTGTAAAAACAAGAGGTTGCTTCTGTTTTCCACCTCTTCCGACTTTTGAAGTACCAATTTGGCACTTCAAAGAGTCGTATTCATCCTTACTTAATTGAAACATAAAGTCCTCAGGAAACCTGATCAAATTTCTTCTAACTTGCCTATTGAGAGCCTTAGTCTCAACTCCATATAGTTGGGCTAAATCACTATCAAGCATCACTTTCTGGCCTCGAATCACATAAATCATATTTTGAATTTGATTGAGTTGAATATCCATTAAAGCCTCCATTGAAATTAACAGAGTCTAGTAACAAACTTGCGATGAGGAAGAAATAAACAATTTAACTAGATAAGAAAATATTCCGTTTTTGAAACGAAATAGTGCCAACTACTACATAGGGTGAGATGATTTTATTTCATAGAGTTTTTTAAAAATAGATTCATTTTCTAAGTTCTTAAGTTTTTCCTTTTCTGGATAGCAATTTATATCTGCATAACGGAGTATCTCAGGGTCTGGTTTGCAAAAAAGAACATCAAAAGATAGTCGATTTTTTCCATACAGGCCTCGATGAATCATATTTGCAGAAAATATTAATAAGTCTCCTTTATTAAGAGCAATAGGCATTCCATCAGGAAGGTCGTCACTTGGAACTCTCTCGTTAAGGCCAAGCCTAGTGTCGTACTCTAATGAAGAATCCCATCTTTTATTTGTATTTGGAATCAACTCGATACCGTTTTCATCCCTAGTTGCAAATCTAAAATGGACGACATTATTTGTATCTTCTTCAACTGACTTTTTTTGTACTTCTAATGGTAGTCCAGTGTATTGAATGTCTCTATGCCAGTAGTTTTTTTGATTAGCATTAAAAGGATCAAAAAATAACTGTGTATTCAAAAAACAAGGTTCTTTATCAGAGAAAATACTATCTAGTTCTTTATAAATTTTATCAGAACTTATTAGCTCAAATAAAAAATAACGATCTTGATTTGAGCAAAATCCTTTTTTAGTAAGATAAGCACTATTAACTGCTTTTTCGTGGTAAAAATCTATATTTTCTTCGCACCATTTTTTATGAAGACGCAAAAGAACTTCCTCAAGTTCCTCGACAGTTCTCTTGGTTAAAAAATTTCTAATTATTTTAAAGCCATGCTTCATCATAAAACCTCTTTACTAACAAGAGTAATTATATTTAAAAGAACGTAAGTAGTTAATATGATTTTCTTGTGAATAAGTACCATTATCTAAACAAAGCGATGGTCTCACCTGATGGCATATTGATGGCTTGACCATCACTCCCTATACTCCCAACCCATTCATATCACTTATTTATTTTTTAAATTAAATTAGGGACTATATAGAAGTTTGACAAAACCTTGCTGAGCAAGGTTTTGGTGCAGTGCTAGGAGTTAAAAAATGATTTATCATTTTTTAACGACTGTCCCGACTAAATCTAATCACCATAATATCTTTATGCTTTCCTATGAAGAAATGAGAATCGAACTTTTGTTATGATGTAATAAATAAGATTATTTTAATATAGATGGTGCTCCAGGAGGGACTTGAACCCCCACGCCAAAAGCACTAGATCCTAAGTCTAGCGTGTCTACCAATTCCACCACTGGAGCATTTGAGATATTATTTATAATGTTAGGTACCTATAATGACAAGTAATTTTTTACGACTCTATGCAGCTTTCTTGCCACCAGCTTTCTTATGCTTATCTAGTTCCTTGGCCAGTAGCTGCATCTTATTCTTAAGACCTACATTTTCTTGCTTCATCTTCTGCATGGTCTTCTTACTTTCTGCCACTTCATTTCTGGCTTTAGAAAGTTCAGAATTAAGCTTTTTGACATTAGCTTCAAGACGCTTCTCATTTGTGCTTTGATTATTTTCTGCTGGTGCTTGAGCTGCTTTCTGAGCTTTCTCCACCATCTCTTTAAGCTTATCTTGTAATTGAACATTCTGAGACTTCACTTGCTCTAGTTCTTTTAGGGCCTCAGGGTTAACTTTCTCCCCACTATTCTCAGATAGTTTTGCCTGTAATTGAGCGTTCTGAGCTTTTACTTGCTCTAATTCTTTTTGTACATCTGGACTAACATTCGCCCCACTTAACTTAGAAAGCTTCGCTTGTAATTGAGCGTTCTGAGCTTTCACTTGTTCCAGTTCTTTTTGAACATCTGGGTTCACACTTGAATTACTGGTTTTATTTAAACGAGCTTGTAATTGATCTTTTTGTTTTTTAACCAAATCAAGTTCACGTAAAAGCTTTTCATCAGCACCTTTTTTCTTAGCCTGATCTAGCATTTTTGCCATACGAGTTTGTTGATCTTGTAATTGTCTGACTGCATTTTCAGCATTCTTTAAGCTCGCCTCAGCTGCCATTGCCTTACCACGTAATTTGGCTTCACTCTCTTTGAGTTTATTAAATCGATCTTCAAAACTCTTTCTTTGCTTAAGTTCAGAGTTATATTGATTCTCTAATTGAGTTTTTAAACGCTGTAATGATCTATTTTCAGCTTGTAATTGAGAAGTTTCGTCTTTGCCTTTCTCTGCTGCTTGCTTTTGAATTAATGTCTCAACTTTACTCTTATACATCTCTGCAGTTCGTTCTTGGTTTTGTAGATCCGCTTTCAATGACTTCACTTGAGACTCTAAAAGAGTTGCTTTATCGTCTTTCATTCGACGATTCATTTCATCAACTTGACGCTTGTATTCCTGAACTTGCTTCTCTTTTTTATCAACAAGAACCTGCATACTCTCTTTCGCCTTAGTAACAACCATTTCTTTGGCCTTAATGGTTTTATTCGCTCTTTCAATTTCAGATTTAAATAATGCTTCTTTCTTTTCCATCTCAATCGAGAGTTTTTTATTATGAGTTTCAGCATTCTTGGCAATTTCTAATAAGGCCTGTTCATTCTCTAGTGCTTGAGCAAGCTTTGCACTTTCCTCACCAGTTAATTGTCCACCATTTTTCGCTTTTTCGATAATGGCCTTATTCTCTTCCATCGAAGCTTGCATATCATTTTCGATTTTTGAAATTTGCTCAGCTTCCTTTGAAGAAGGAGCATCTTTCATCGCTTCATTTACTTCATCATTAACAATCTCATTAATCTCTTTAGACTTTTTATCTGACTCTTCTTTAGCCCCATTAGAAATATCTTTTGCCTTAAGCATTTGATTAAGCTTTTTATTCTCTTCTTCCATTTTCTTAATCTTACTCATTAATTGAGCTTCAACTAAGCTTTGGGATTCTTTAGCTTGAGGCTGGTCTTTTACAACTATCTTTTCTTCTTTCTCTTCATTTGTTGCAGAGTCTAAGCCTTTTACGACTTGCTTCTCATCATTTTTGGCCTTCTCTGCTGCAGCTTCAACAACCTCATCACTTTGGAATTCTTTTACAACAACATCTTCTTCATCACCTGGCTTGTTTTTAAAGATATTATCAACAACTTTCTTCGTTTCCTTATCTTTAGCAGCTTGAGCAGCACCTTTAACAATTTCCTTTACCTGTTCTTCAGGCATATCTAATGTAGCAGACAAATTCTTAACAATTTCTGCCTCTTTCTTTTCAATTTCTTCTTTATTTGCTTTTTCTAATTTAAATTCTTCAGCAAATGTTTCCTTCATGGTTTGTTTTATAGCATTTTGAACATCTTCTTCTGAAACGTTCTCATCTTTTACATTATAGCGCTCACCATCTTTTTCAATTGATGAAATAGTACTAATTGTTGACTCTAAGCGGTTTTTAAATTTTTCTTTAAACTCTGAACTTGCGTTATCCATCACACTATTAGAGCGATCAATCCCTTCTTCTAGAGACTTTGCAAAATCTTCAATCTCAACATCATCATCCATTACACCTGAAATAATTTGAGGAAGTTCAGTTTCTTTAAAGTCTAATAGGTCCATCGCACTTAGAGAGTCAACTGTTTGACCAAGCTTTTCAGCATAACGCTCTAAGCCATTTGCAATCTTTTTTGGTGTCGTTTTTACGACATAATCTTTTACTTTCTGATCAATATCGTTATCACTACTAATATCTGAAATTGTTGAATTAACAAAATCAAAGAGGCCTTTCTTTCTCTCCTGTGGAGTTGATCCAGAGATTTTTACATTAAATTCCCCTGCTTTTTTCTCAAACCCACCACTAATACGAGTGACCAGATCTTTTTTCTTTTCCTCTTTGGTCCCTTTAATTTTTACCTTAAAGTTATCTGCTTCATCTTTTCCACTAACCTTTGTCGCAGAATCATCTTCACCAGCTTTTGAATTAAGTATCTTATTTAGTTTTTCAGCATCAAGACTACCACTAACTCTATTAACAACTTCTTCATTTAATGTGTCTGATAATTCTTCTTTAAAGTCATCTTCATCTTCTAATTGAGAACGAACTCTCTCTAATTCTTCATCATAGGCATCTGTTAGATTTTTCTTTTGTATTTTATCTAAAAGATCACTATGGTCTTCTTCAGTTAGGTTCTCAATTTCTTCAAGTTCAGGGTAATCATTTATAATTTGTTTAAAATCTTCCTCATCCATCTCATTAATAGACTTATCTGGATGAACTTCTTCAAACTTTTCAATTGCAAAGGCAATAATATTAGAAGCTTTCTCAGGCTCTTTATTAAGGATAGAGTCTTCATTCTTAGACATAACCATCTCAAGAATACTACCTGGGAGACTTTTTGCCTTAAGATCTTCCTTTTTAGACTCAACTTCAATTTCAACTTCTTCAATTGGCTGAAAGTCTTTTAACTTCTTCTCCATTTGAGCCATCATTTGAGATGCCGTTAGGATATTATTAAATGAGAGCCCAATAAGCTTTTTCTTATTCTTATTCCAAAATCCTGTAAATACTATGCGAGCCGGGTTTTCAATAAATGTAACATCTAAAAAGTCACAACTTCTATTTACCACAGAAAGGATGTACTGAAGTGGATCTTTTGAATTTACATTTCCAAAGGCATCCATCATATATTCTGCACTAAAGTTTTTAACTGGTGCATGGAGATTAATTGCAAAGTTTTCATCATCAAATGAAGACTCTATTTCAAATGGAATCCCCGATAATCCAGCTTGTTTTAGATAGGTTAGATACATAATAACATGATCAAGAAAAGACCTTATGCTAACAATATTAAAATCGGCTTCAAAAGAATCAACACTAATCTCATCAATGATATGACCAATATTTAAGTGATTAATGACTTCGTACTTTTTAGTTTCTCCAAACTTTTCACCAAAAGACTCATCAAGATGAATATTATGATTCTCTTTAAAGAATTTATTTAATAAGTACTCTCCGAGCTTAGTTTCTAGAATCGACGGATCAATAACAAGGCGACCATTATGCAGAAGAAATGACTTAATATCTTTAACCTGAGAGAAAACCACGATAAAAATACTGTTTTTGGCTGCACTAAAATCTTTCTCAACGGATTTTGCCTGTTCTTCAGAATCACAAAGTATATGAGTTAACTCCATATCCGAATTCCACTCTTCACGAGTACAAAGCTCTGCCCCTAACTTATCAAGATAAGTTTTCAGCTCTTCCCTTGTTTCATCAAGTAGATTCAATATGAGTAGTTTTTTATCACTCAATTACGATGCCTCTCCTATTTTTTCTATTTCTTCTCCAAATATATTTTCTTCTTTCAACTCTTCACCAATTCCATACCACTTCATGATACTTTTCCACTTATTGATTAAGTGATTTATTGGAAGCAAGTAGCGATCCTCTAATTTTAATAGACTTTCAAATGATTTTTTGATGACCTCATAACCATCTCTTGCTTGAAAAACATGCTCTCCAAAAGGAACCATATAATCACTGAGCATTAAATAAACTTCATTATAGGCCAAACCACTAAAAGACAGACCTTGTGGAAAGCCACTACCATCAGTTTTTTCGTGATGATACAGAATATAGTCATTCGTTTCTGGGTAGTGAAAATGCTCTTCTAATTTTTTTGCAATTTTAAGTGAGGCCTCGGGATGTTTATAAAAAATATCTGCCTCATATGTATTATTAGGATGTGACTTTAACCAACTTAGTCCCGTACCAGGATGATTGCGCTCAAACTCACAAGCCTTTGCCATTAAATAATTAAAGTCTCCATTTTGAATAAGACCAATATCCATTACAAAAGCGGTATTATATAAATCTTGAATGTATTGAAAATCATCGATATCATCCATGAGCGCACTCATGACAGCAATTGATGCTCCTAAAATTGCTCTGGCATATAAGATCTGACTCTTTGCCTGTAGTTCTTCAATAATTGAATCAGGCAATGAATAAAAAACATCATATGTTGCCATCGCAAAATTTAAAAAACTTTCTTCACTTTCGATCCAATAGCTTAAGGCAAATTTTTGATAAATTTCTTGTACTGATTTCTTTCTTTCAATTCTCGTTCGAGAAGATTTTAATCGCTTAAATTTTTGAACAAAATGATCTTTTGACTCTTCATTTAGGATAGGAAGGTTATAAAAAGATGAGAGACCTTTTGTCTTATATTTTTCGATAAATTCTGCTGTAATTAAGTCACCGGCACGTAACATGAGAAATGGTTTTTCTTTAATAAAAATGAAAAGATGCGCAGGAGAAATTCCACCGATTTTCAAATCATCAATTGAAATTGTTGCTAGATTCTCTTTAGAGAATGCTATTCCTTTAACATTAAATTCCATAAACCTTCCATGTTCCTAGTATCTATATCGGAATATTCAGGACTTATAATTAGAAATTTCTCACACATGGAGTTTCTAAACAGTTTTCTTTGATCTATAATCTCAGGAATCGCAATAAAGGAAGATAAGTTATGGAAAATACGCTCATTAGCGGGTTAGATTACTTGGTCATTTCACTCTACTTAATAGGAATTTTTGTCCTAGCTTTTAAATCAGGCAGGCTTAGCACTCAAGCCTCTGGTAATTATATTGAAGATCAATACCTGGCCGGAAAGTCATTAACTTTTGCCGAATCACTTTGTTCGATAATTGCTACTGAAGTTTCTGCTCTCACCTTCTTAGGAATTCCCGCTTTTGCTTATGGAGCAGATTTCTCATTTGTTCAAATTTATATTGGTGCAATTTTTGGAAGAATAATTATTGCTCGTTACTTTCTCCCCAAAGTATATGACCAAGGCCTTACTGTTTATTCAGTAATGGGAAGAAATGGTAATAAGAATGGCCAAAGAAGTATCGCCATCTTTTATCTTATTAATAAAGTTTTAGCTGTAGGAGTAAGACTTTTTTCTGGTTCAATTCTAGTAGCCACATTTTTTGATGTAAGTATTTATTTAGCGGTTGGAATTATTTGTCTTTTAACTTTTTTCTATACTCTTATTGGGGGATTAAAAGCAGTGGTTCGTACCGACATGGTACAAATGGGATTATTTATTTTTGGAGGCTTGGTGGCTCATTATATGATTCCAGAAATCTCAGAAGAGTCATGGGGTGACTTATTTGCAATGGCCTATAGTCATGGCAAAACGACTATAATTGACTTCTCAAATGTATGGCCATTTTTAACAGGTGTCATTGGAGGAATTCTTTTTGATATGGCCACTCACGGTGTCGATCAAGACTTTGCACAAAGATTAACGGCCAATAAGGATATTAAAACAGCACAGAAAGCGATTATACTGTCTTCTTTTCTTTCCATTTTTGTAGGACTCTTATTTTTAGGTATTGGTTCTCTTTTATGGTCTCACTATCAACTGAATGTTTCTCCTGATGTACCTAATGATTTCTTATTTGCACATTTTATTACCCAGTACTTCCCTGCTGGTATAAAGGGATTAATGCTTGCAGGTGTTCTCGCTGCGACGATGAGTACACTAGACTCGACTATAAATGCTCTTTCTGCAACTTTTTATAGTGATATTCTTGGACATGAAACTACAGATAAAGATCAAATTAAAAAATTCTATACTCGCGATACACTTATTATTACTGCGATATTAATGCTTATTGCTTTTATTGCTTCTACCAGTGATCAATTATTGTTATTAGGACTAAAAATTACATCATGGACTGCAGGCTCATTAGTTGCCTTATTTATGGCCAATGTACTTTTTCAAAATAAGATTAAGGCCAAGCTTACACCAGGCTCTGTGATTGGTTCTTATGGGATAGGTATCTTCTTAGTTTATATTAATACTTTTCAGCTACAATGGGCATGGCAATGGAATGTGTACTTGGCCTGTGCCGGCTCATTAGTATTTCTTTATCTAAAAGGTATTATCGAGTCTAAGTAAATTTACTCACTAATAGATGAAGCAACTGATCTTCTTAAATTAGAATAATCATGTGCCATCTCAGTTGCTTTACTTAGATTATTAGGTGCTAGTCCATTAAAGCGATTAAGCTCTACATCCATCTCTAGCTTTTTATTTTCGTATTTAGAAATGGCCTTAGAACAGGCCCTAAGAATTTTCTCTGTTTTTAGGTTTTCATAACAAAGATCAAAGCTTACTTTTTCGATACTACTAAGCTCAATTACATTATCAATTTCAGAAGCTTTACTTAGTAGAGAATGAAATAAGTTAAACTCTCCATTAACATCATTATTTTTAACTTTCTTTAAAAGATAAGGAAGCATTGATTTAACATACTTATGAAATTCAATAGAGTAAGACTTAATATTTTCTTTATTAAAACTCGGAAAAGGTTGAACTGCTTCAAGTTCTTTAGAGTATTCTACTTTAGACTTATCAAGGGTGATAATACCTTGGATATCTTTAACTATATTTTCTCTTTCACCAATATACTTCTCTTTACTCTCTGCAAATACAGGTTCACTTAAACAAAAGCACATCGCCATAATAAATAGTCTGAAATATGTATTCATAGAATCCTCCGAAATACCTTATCGGAGAGAATAAAAAAAAGACTGAGTCTTTAACTCAGTCTTTTAACATTATGCTTATAATTTTAGATACTTATCTTATTGTTGTTTTGCCAATAATGACTTAGGAATACCTTTTGGAATCGCTTCAAGTAAAGTCTTCGTATAGTCTCTTTGAGGATTATGATAAACCTTTGAGGCCTTATCCATTTCAACAATCTCCCCTGCCTTCATAACAGCAACTTCATCAGAGATAAAGTTAACAACTGAAAGGTCGTGAGAAATAAAGATATAAGTTAAGCCAAATTCTTCTTGTAGATCTAATAGAAGATTTAAAACTTGTGCTTGTACCGATACATCAAGTGCTGAAACTGATTCATCACAAATAATGAACTCAGGATTTACTGCAAGTGCACGAGCAATACAAATACGTTGTCTTTGCCCACCAGAAAACTCATGTGGGTAACGTGATAATTGAGCAGCTGTTAAACCAACTTTTTCCATTAGCCACTTTGCCTTCTCAATTTTCTCTTCTTTATTTGCTCCAATATTATGTAAGTTCATTGGCTCTAATAAAATCTCACCAACAGTCATACGAGGATTCAATGAAGAATATGGATCTTGAAAAATAATCTGCATACGTGAGCGCATTTCACGCATTTGATCTTTATCTAGTTTTGTTACATCAATACCATCATAAATTATTTGACCTGCAGCTGGCTCGATAAGGCGAAGAATAGTTCTTCCAAGAGTTGTTTTACCACAACCTGACTCACCAACAAGCCCAAGGGTTTTTCCTTTTTGCAGCTTAAAAGAAACTTCTTTAACTGCTTTAAAATGATCAACAGTACGGCCAAATAAACCACCCTTGATTGGGAAGTGAGTTGATAGACCTTTAATCTCTAAAAGAGTTGGAGTTTCTTCTTTCTTTTCTTTTTTCTCATCTGGAACGAGTTTAGCTTGATCAATCTCAATTTCATTTCCAGCATCATCCATAAAGTCAGCAACTGTTAGGAGACGACTTGGATTTTTTTCAAGAGATGGACGACAAGATAAAAGTCCCTTTGTATATGGATGCTTAGCATCTGTAAAAATAGCTTCAGTATTATTTTGTTCTACGAGATTACTACGGTACATAACCACAACATCATCAGCAATATCAGCGATAACAGAAAGGTCGTGAGTAATGAAGAGCATCCCCATATTATATTTACTTTGTAGATCAAACATAAGATCTAAAACTTGTTTTTGAATTGTTACGTCTAATGCTGTTGTCGGCTCATCACAAATTAAAAGTTTTGGCTCACAAGCAATCGCAATGGCAATACAAACACGTTGCTTTTGCCCCCCACTCATCTCATGAGGATATTTCATAATACTTGCTTTTGGATTAGGAATACCAACTTGATCTAAGAGCATTTCAGCTTTTTGCCAAGCCTCTTTTCGTGACATTCCCTTGTGTAGCATTAACACTTCAGCAATTTGATCACCAACTCTAAAGACAGGATTAAGTGCAGTCATTGGCTCTTGAAAAATCATTGAGATGTCATTTCCACGAATCTTTCTCATTTCTTCTTCAGAGGCCTTAACAAGATCTTTACCTTGGAAAAGGATTTGCCCACCACTTATAATCCCTGGAGGATTTGGAATAAGTCTCATTGCTGCTAAACTCGTTACAGACTTACCTGAACCAGACTCTCCAACCAGACCAACAGTTTGGCCTTCTTTAATATCAAATGAGATACCATTTACAGCTCTAACCACACCTTCAGGTGTATTAAAATCAACAGTTACATCTTTAAAACTAATTAAGCTCATTATACTAATCCTTACCTTTAAGTTTTGGATCAAGTGCATCTCTTAATGCATCACCTAGAATATTAAATGCTAGTACAACCACAAACATCGCTAGTGTTGCTCCAGCTAATTGCCACCAAACACCACGAGCAAGCTCTAGCTTAGCATCATCAATCATTGTTCCCCATGAAGGCTGTCCAGAAACCCCTAGACCTAAATAAGAAAGAATAACTTCTGATTTAATAGCGATTTGAAACTGTAAAGAAGTAAAGATAATCACAATATGTGAAACGTTTGGAATGATATGCTTAAATAGCTTTCTTCCATGGCCTGCACCAATAGCACCAGCTGCTTGTACATACTCTCTATTCTTATGCTTCATAACTTCACCACGGATAAGACGACATAATCCCACCCAAGAAGTTAAACCTAATGCGATATAAACAGTATTAATACCTTTACCTAAAATTAAAGCTATACTCATTAAGAGCATAATCTGAGGAATCGATGAGAAAGTTGTGTAAAACCAAACAATAACTTCATCAACCCATCCACCAAAATAACCAGCTAAGGCACCAAGTGTAACCCCAATTGGAATAGCAATAAGAGATGAAATTAAACCAACACTCATTGCAACTTGAGAGCCGTGGATAACTTTTGAAAGAACATCACGTCCAAAGATATCTGTCCCAAACCAATAGTCAGCACCAGGTGCTGCATAAGACGGTCCAACTTCCGCTCCCCAATCTGCTGCAATTAAGCCAACACCAGAAAGCACGGCAACAATTGCATAGAGAATAACAATAATTAAACACGCAACTGCTACTTTATCTTTTTTAAGTCTTTGCCAAGCATCGATCCATAAAGACTTACCCTTTAAAGGGTCACTTGCTTGTGTATTATTTACTAGAACTTCTGTTTTACTCATACCCATAACCCACCTACTTTAACTTCACTCTTGGATCAGCCACAGTATAGAGAATGTCTTGTAATAGAGTGAAAACGATATAAGCAACTGCTGATAGAATTGCCATCGCTTTAATTACAGGAAAGTCTGAACTATTAAGTGCTGTAATTACAATTCCACCTAGACCAGGAATAGAAAAGAAACTCTCAAGGAGTAAGCTTCCAAGTAAGAGGAATGGTAATTGGTTAACAAGATATGTAATGATTGGAATTAAAGCATTTCTTAGAACGTGCTTTAATAAAATTTTCTTTTCACTTAAACCCTTCGCACGTGCAGTACGAACATAGTCTTGGTAAATCTCATCTAAAATCATTGTACGATAAAAACGAATATCCGGCCCAAGAGAAAGCACAACCCAAATAATAATTGGAAGAGCTACATAAGGAACAAAGTCTGGAAAACCAAACTCATAACCAGAGATCTCAAATAATCCTAGTTGATAAGCTAAAACATTTTGGAATACAAGGATGTATACAAGAGATGAAATACTCATCATTGCAATACATGAGATTCTCACAAAAAGATCAATACCCTTTCCTCTATAGTAGGCAACAAGTGTTGCAAATAGAACTGCAAGTATTGTTGAGATAACAAATGCAGGAAGAGTTAGAGTTAAAGACGGAATTGCACCTTGAGCCAACATTGAAGAAATAGTTTGTTTTGTAGACCAACTTCTTCCAAAATCAAAAGTAAAAGCAGACTTTACAATGTCTATATATTGCATAAATAAAGATTTATCCAAACCTAGCTGCACTTTTAACTCTGCCATCTGCTCAGCACTTGCATGTTTTCCAAGTAATAATGCCGTCGGATCTCCCGCCACAACATTAAAAAGAAGAAAAACAATTGCACATACACCGAGAAGAACTGGTATTAAGTACAAAACTCTTCTTAAAATATAGCTTCCTGTTGAACCCATTTTTTTCCTTTTATCTCTTCAAGTAAATAATTAAAGTTTATTAACCATTTCCTTCTTCTTATCCAGATCAATATCCCAATATTTAACATTTCCATAGTTGAATGTAGAAAATTTATAGTTTTTAAGCCATGAATGCTTTAAAACGAAACTAGTTCTGTGCACACCTAGGATCCATGGAACCTGCTCTGAGTACTTCTGAGCTAATTTTGCATAACGCTCAGCTCTCTCTTTTCCTGGTTGCATCTTAGTAATGATCGCGAATTCTTTATTAAATCCAGCATCATCAAAGTTAGCACCATTTGGTCCAGGTGATTGATTTGGTCCATAGATTAATTGTAAAAAGTTTTCAGCATCTGGATAATCACCTAACCAAGCCATTCCGTACATTTGAGCTTTTCTCTTCTTAACTTTTTGAGTTAATTGAGGCCAAGTGTTTGTATTGATTTTAATATTTACACCAATTGCTGCCATATTCTTTTTAAAGAACTCTGCCATTTGTCTTGATACAGTTTTAGATAAAGTATCATAAGTAATTTCTGGTAGACCTTTACCTTCTGGATAACCAGCTTCTGCTAAAAGCTTCTTAGCTTTTTCAACATCAAACTTCATATATGGGTTTTCATAATTTTCATCATACCCACCAATACCTGGAGGAATTGGAGTTTGAGCTAGCACAGCTGTATTATTATAAAAAAGCTTATTTGCTTCAGCATTATCATAAGCAAGAGACATTGCTTGCTTAAGTTTTACATTATCCTTAAATAAAGGGTCATCGTGATTGAAAACGATATAAGTAATATCAAGATCTGGAGTAATCTCTAATTGCACACCTTGTTTTTTAAACTCATCTGATAAACCTTTATCAGGAGTTACTGTGCTTTCAAAATTATCCTTTGGAATTCCATTAAAGTCTGTTTTACCTTTTCTAAAAGCTAACCATCTCGGTTGATCTTCTGGAAGAATATTTACAATAACTTTTTTAACTAATGGAAGTTTCTTTCCTGCAGATGTTAAAAGACCTTTTTCTTTATCCCCTGGAGCACCTTCACTTGGATAAAACTCATCTCTATAATTAGGGTTTGCTTCATACTTTAAAGTATTTGTTTGAGTAAAAGTACCAGTCATATAAGGACCAGTTCCTACTGGATTATTTAAAAATTCTTTTCCATAAAACTCAACAGCTTCACGTGGAACTGCATAAGTATAACTCATTGCTAATGAGTATAAGAATTGCGGATAAGGTTTTTTTAATTTGAATTGAATTGTATAGTCATCTAATGCTTTAAGACCTGGAATATCAAGGTCATCATAATTTGTTTTTTCAGCATCTTTATTGCGATCACGCCATTCGTTTAATCCTACGATTTTATCATCAAGTAACCACCAACCAACTGATACGTTTCTTGCGTCTGCCATTCTTTGAATAGAGTAAACAAAGTCAGAAGCTTTTAGTTCTCTACCTTTTCCACCTTCAAAACATTTATTATCATGGAACTTAACACCTTTTTTAATTTTAAAAGTATAAGTTAATCCATCTTCAGAAACCTTTGGCATCTCAGCCGCAAGATTAGGAATTAATTCATAAGGTCTTTTTAAATAATGATATTGTAATAAACCTTCATAAACTCTAGCTACTTCATTAGAAGAATATGTATCACCAGTATTTACTGGATCAAGTCCTTTAATTTTTGCAGCAACAGTTAGATTTAAAACTTTTTCTTTAAAGTTATCTTTCTTAGTACAAGATACGGCCAGAGCAAGTACTCCCAACAATAAAATCGATTTAACACGCATTTTTAAAAGCCCCTTTAATTTCTATTAAATTAGTCAATTAGCTGAATCACTTTAACTCAGATTTAACAAAGGTTCTATAAAAACTATTAGTTACTGACAAGAAGTGCGATTTGACACTTCACTTCTTAATTGAGTGCTTCGGTCTCTTTTTCCAAACATTTCCTTACAATTAAATGTAAGATAATCTCTTCAGCATTAATTACGTCACGCACAAGAATGTCCATTCGCTCGTAATAGCCATCCGAACTTGGATACTTAAATTCGATAACAGATAAGTGCTTATCTCTTTCTATTTTACTTACTAATTTATCTGCTTCTTTATTCCACTTAAACTTATTAGCATAATTCATATTTATTAAGTTATCGCTTACTAATAACTCTTCAAAATACTCAGCCCAGATCTCTAAGAAATTACTAATCAGTTCAGGATTCGCACTTTCTTTCTCACGCAATAATCTTTTTTCGAAACTTGATTCGATATTAAAAGGACTCATACCTTTTTCTATATTCTCTGGAATATATTCTAAATTAACATTCTCTGTTCCATACACCGGAAAGGTGAAGTCTACTGAGTACTTTAATTCCTCTGGCATGTAGAGAGTTCTAAAACTAAATACTTGTTTGCGCCCAGCAACGAGGATTCTTCCCTTTCCCTGCATGCTTCGACAAACATTACCTTTTAAATCTGTAATATCACCAGAAAACTTGGTGCTCTGACATGAGCTAATAATAAAGATATATATAAATAGAGAAAAAAGTTTATTAGGCATACTTAACCATATGCCTAATCAGTTTATTTGCAAATTATTTTTCTAGAAATGACGCTGGAACCCTTTTAGATTTAATTGAGTTTAAGAATTCATTTAATTCTTTTTTCTCTGCTTCTACTCGGGTTAACTCAATTGCTTTTTCAATATGTAACTTAGCTTTATCAAAATTCTTCATATTTGAATAAACGATCGCTAAATGCTTTTGAATAGAAATATCATCTGGCACAAGATTAACCGCCTCTTTTAAATGACCTAAGGACTTTTTAACCTTACCAACTTTATAATAATACCATGCAAGTGAATCTATTATATAACCATCACCTGGTCTTAACTTAATTGCTTTTTGGATATATTCATAGGCCTTATCCATTTCTTCGCCGCGCTCAATTAATGAGTAACCAATAAAGTTCCAAGCATGAGCATCATTTGGATCAAGCTTAACAATACTCATCATGATATCAATTGATTCTGCATGATTTCCAATCTTCTCATGTAGTGATGCAAGATGATAAAGATTATTACTTCCAAAATCTTCATCGTCTTTTACTTTATCTAAAACTGCAATCGCCTCTTCTGTGAACTGTATATTCTCAAAGAAAACCGCTTTAATACTTGCAAAGTCTACTCTTAGTTTTGGAAGCTCTTCTATTTTCTTATCAACAAAACTGATAAAACGTTTTTGAACTGCCTTATTCTTTCCTTCTTCTAAAAACTCATTCTGCGCTAATGTGTTTAACATATTTGCCACTTGTAATGATGAGTCATGATAAAGTGCCGACTTAGGCGGTATTTGATTAAAGTAAGCAATCGCGTCCTCGTATTCTTGCACTTCTTGATAAATTGATCCTAAGTAATAGAGTAATTTATCATTATCTGGTGCAAAGCTTAATAGATCTTTAAAAACTGCGATGGCCTTATCGTACTGCTTCACGTCCGCATAAAGAATTCCAAGCTTAACCTTTAAATTTAGATTCTCAGGATCATAATCAGATAATCTCTCTGCATAAGGAATCACTTCATCGAACTTCTCATTCGTAAAAAGTAATTGAACTAATCGAGAAAGAATCATTGTATCGTTTGGATTTGAATCTAAATGTTTTTTATAGATTGCAATCGCTTTCTTATATTTTTGATTTTCTTCACTAACTAAACCTAGAGCAAGTGCAGCACCAGAAAAGTTAGGATCAAGTTTTAAAGACTTATTAAAGTAGTTCTCAGCTGTTTTTAATTTCGCCTTATTAACATAGAGCTTCCCTAAGTAATATGGATAGAGAGCCTCTTTTTTATTCTTTGCAAAACAATTCTTTAAAGTCTTCACTGCTAAATTGAATTTATTTTCTGAGTTATAAGACTTACTTAAAAAGATACAAGCATCGTGATTTGCAGAGTTCTTTTTTAGAATATCCTTATAGATTACTTGCGAAGCTTTAACTTCTCCTAAGCTAGACTCAACTCCGGCCAAAACCAGTGCGATTGATTCATCGTAGTTCTTACCTTTGCCAACAATCTCTTTTAGAATATCTCTCGATTTCTCAAGCTCACCAGTTCTAATAAGAGAAACCGAATACTTCTTTTTAATAAACTTATCATTAGGAACTAATTGCACAAGGTTTTCAAAAATTACGTTAGCAGTCATGAAATCACCTTGCATCATTGCTGCACTGGCCTTGAGGTACATATCATTTGAAAGAAAGCGTACCTTTTCTTCCCCACCCTTTAATGCTGCATCAACTAATTCTTTTAAACGTTTTGAAACTGTTTCGAGAGTCTTTTTATTAATGGCCTGAATCTCTTCAGGGCTAAGGTTCTTCTTTTGCTCTATTGGTTTAACCTCTTGTCCCTTCTTGGACATCTGAGCACAAGAAACTAAGGTGAGAACCAGTAATAAATGAATCATCTTAACCATATTAAAGCCTTCATAGATACTCCCGAATTGGAGTATTATGTTAGTTAATCGGTATTTATGAGGGCTTTTTAAGGATTCTGTGGGATATGCCTGAAATCGGACAATTCTTCCTATCAAAAGAAATTATTTAGTACCAAAGCTGTACCAAAGTATGGATATTATTCGTGACGCGTCATGTAAAAAGTACTCAAATTCAACTAAATTTCTTAATTATTAAATTTTTTTGACTAAGCGGGTTGACTTTTTTTGCCATTTCTTAGTATGTAGGTGTCACTTGCTAAACAAGACAATGCGTTATGAACAACACGATGTTATTTCGGAAGCGTTTAATTGGTTTAGGATTTATTAAATGTGGAAATGTTTAGGAACATGAATGTTGAACAAACCTTAAGGGGTATAAACTAGGGGAAAACCGATTATGAAAGATGTTAGAATTATTAAAAGGTATCAAAACAGAAAACTTTATGACACGTTTCAATCTTGCTACGTGACTCTTGAAGAAATTGCTCAAATCGTAAGAGAAGGTAATGAAATTCAAGTTATCGATAACAAAACTAAAAATGACATCACTTACATGACTCAAATTCAACTTTTATTTGATCAAGAAAGAAAGTCTTTAAAGCCAGGTGATACTGAGCTTCTTAAAAGAGTTATTAGATCTGAAGAAGGTACTTTAACTGGTTACATCAGAGGATTAGAAAAAGAAATGGGATTAAACTTCCCAACTTCTATCGTAGAACCAGCAGTAGCTGCTACTGAAGAGAAGAAAGAGGAAATGCCAATGAACTCTAACTTCATGAACACTAACGTTAATTTAAACAACGTTGAGACTTCTACGACTCTTAACTAATTTAGAGATCAATTTATGACATTAAATAATGTTACAAAACTCATGACCTTTATGGTCATGAGTTTTACTTTTTGTAATGTACAAACTTACGCCAAAACCAAATTAGCTGAAAAAACTGAAGAAGTAGCTGAAGAAGTTCAGGAAATCACTTCATCAGCAGCAAGAAAGATCAACCAACATGGTATTGGACTTGGACTTGGACAAACCTTCTTACTTGGTAACTTTCAAGACTATGGCGATAATAAGATAACTGGTGATATGTTTTATACATATACAGCGAGTTATTCTTTTGATTTCTTGGCCAACCTTCACTTTTCAAATCATGCTTTTAAAGACAAAGAGATTTATCTAAGAGGACTTACTTTTAATATAAAAGGACGCTCTTATGAATTTGATAACTTCTCTCCTTACTTTTTAGGTGGACTTGGTTTTTATCAACCAATTATTGTAAAAGATGGCGAAGAGTCAGAAGCTAAAAATACTTTTGGTTTCAGTGTCGGAGCTGGAACTGACTTAAGGCTAAATAACCACTTTGCAGTGGGTTTATTAGCTGTATTTCATAATCCATTTGATATTAAACAAGAAGATACAGAAGACGTTAGAGGCTCTTACTTTAAGCTTTTACTAACGACTATGTATTTGTTTTAATATCAGTGAATGAACTCTCAAAATAGATTTTATATAATCACAGGTAAAGGTGGCGTGGGTAAGACCCTCGCCTCTTTTGCTTTGACTAATGCCCTTATTCAAAAGGGTATAAAAGCTAAGTACTTAGTTTTTAAATCCAATAAATTAGAAAATAAAAGAAGTGACCATACTCAAGCACAATTTGATCTACCTATAATAGAGTTAGACCTTCTCGATTGTGCAACTGAGTATGTTGCCAGAAAAATGAAATCAGAAACCATTGCCAAGTGGGTGGTTAAAACACCATTTTTCAAGGCCCTTATAAATATGCTGCCAGGCTTTAGCTACTTAATCTATCTTGGCAAAACCATTGATCTCTTACAAAAAGATCCTGAACTAGTTTTAGTCTTAGACTCTCCTTCTAGTGGACATGCTTTAACGATGTTGGAATCCACTGTTAACTATCAGGAGATCTTTCAATCAGGTTCTCTTTTTGAAGATACTCAAAAAGTAATAAATAAATTATATGAAGAGTCTTTTACCAAAGCGCTTATTATCACTCTGCCAACGCAAATGGCCCTAAACGAGAGTCGTGATCTAAAAGAAGAGATTCATAAAATAAAGCCTATTGAGACAGAGATTATTTGTAATAATGTGATGTCACAAATCAAAGATCTTAATATAGATAATTTACCAAAGATCCTTAAAAATAAAATTGCCAATGAAAAAGAAGTCATCTCGCAATTTAGTGATTTATTAGATCACTCTTTAACCTATATTAGTGAAAACCAATCACAAGATATAATGCAGGCCATGTCAAAAGAAATGGAGCAATATCTATGAGTGAGAATGGAGTAAAAATAGAAGCTAAACAAGTTGAAATCTTCAGTGGTACAGGAGGAGTTGGTAAGACGACACTTGCAACATCTCGTGCAATTCACTTAGCAGAACTTGGCAAGAAAGTTTTATTAATCACTATTGATCCTGCTAAGCGCTTAAAAGAAATTATGGGAATCGCTGATGATCAAGCGGGTGAGATTATCACAGTTAAAAATCCATTTGGTCTAGAGCTTGCTCTTGATGTTGAACTCATGTCTGCACATCAGACGATTAAAAGAATTGCGAGCCAAAGTGAATCAGAAGAAGTTTTAAATTCTCGCATTTTAAAGATTTTAACTAAGCCTTATGGTGGACTTAATGAGATTTTGGCCTTAGTTGAACTTCAATTAAATCTACAAAAAAATACTTATGACATCATCGTCTTAGATACGCCTCCGGGCAGTCACTTCTTAGATTTTCTAGAAGGTATTGATAAGATCCGTGATTTCTTTGATCAAAACTTTATCGATATTTTTAATTATCTAGATGATAAAAAGCGCAGCCGTCTTAAAACAGGACGCAAACTTATGACCATGATGATTTCAAGTGGAGTGAAAAAGCTCTTGGACTATCTTGGAAAGGTTACAGGAGCAAAGTTTGTCGAAGACTTTATGCGTGCAATTGGTGCCATTTACTCAACTCAAGCTAGTTTTATGCAGGCACTCGAGCTACAAAAAGAGCTTAAAGACCCGGCCAGAGCGAATTGGTTTCTCACCACCTCAGTGGATCAAAGTAAGATTCTAGAGGCCTTAAAACTAAAAGATAGTGCTAATAATTATATTACAACGCAAAGCATCCTTGCCATTAATAAAACCCTCGCCACAGAGTTAAAAAGTGGTCTTAAATCTGAGCTCAGTTCAGGGGATCAGACTTGGCAAGATGATGAGAACTCTGTAGAAAGTAAATTAATAAATAACTTAATCTGGAAAGAAGAAACGCTGGTTGAAAAGCTAGCAGGTGAATTTAAAAGCATTATTCGTTTTAAAGAAATAATAAGTATTTCACCTGAAGAACATGTTATTCAACTCAAAGAAGCGTGGAAAAATTATTAATTGTAGGAACTTATGGAAAAATTTAAAAACACAAACATTACCGATGCTGTAGGAAACACTCCAATTATTCGCTTAAATAAAGTTGCACAAGATGTTGATAGTGAAATCTATGTGAAATTAGAATACATGAACCCAGGTGGATCTATTAAAGATCGTATGGGAATTTATATGATTGAAAAAGCAGTTGAAAATGGTGACTTAAAACCAGGTGGAACAATCATTGAATGTACTTCTGGAAATACAGGTGTTGGTATTGCTCTTTATGCAAACACTCACGGTTATAATTGTATTTTTGTTATGGCCGATAAACAATCAAAAGAAAAAATTGATAACCTTAAAGCATATGGTGCAAAGGTAATTGTTTGTCCTACAAATGTTGAGCCTGAAGATCCTAGATCATATTACTCAGTAGCTGCAAGCCTTAAGAAACTACCAAATAGTTTTCATGTTAATCAGTACGAAAATATTTACAATGCCGAATGCCACTATAAACAAACTGGTCCTGAAATTATGGAACAAACTGGTGGTGAATTTGATGTGTTCATGGCAAGTGTTGGAACTGGTGGAACTATTTCAGGGACAGGAAAATATTTAAAAGAGCATATGCCAAATGTTGAAGTGGTTGGTGTTGATTGTAAGGGATCGATTCTAAAAAAATACAAAGAAACAGGAGATATGAGTGGTGCACACGGATACCTACTTGAAGGTATTGGTGAAGACTTTCTTCCTGGTAATGTTCACTTTGATGTCATTGATTCTTTTGAAATGGTTGAAGATGAGGAATCATTTCATATGACACGTGATCTTTGTAAGTATGAAGGTATCTACTCTGGTGGCTCTTGTGGAGCTGCAATTGTTGGTGCTCTTAAATATGCAAAGAGACAAAAAACTCCTAAGAAGATTCTCGTTATCCTACATGATTCTGGAGCCAAGTATGCTTCAAAAATTTATAATGATGATTGGATGAATGAGAAAGGATTCAGTCTTGATACATCTAAAGATGCAACTGATAATGCAATCCTTGATATCATTCAAGAAAATGGGACTTTAGTATAAAAGCTAAAGAGCTTAAATCACTTGATTTCAAAACCCTTGTTATCCATGCTGGAGGTCATCCAGACAAGGAAACAGGGGCAGTTATGCCACCAATTTATCAGACCTCAACCTATGCTCAAGAAAGTCCGGGGAAACATCTTGGTTATGCTTACTCACGAAGCCATAATCCTACTCGTACACGCTTAGAAGAAAATCTCGCTGCACTTGAAAATGCAAAGTATGCCTTAATAAGTGCCAGTGGTATTAGTATGAATACGATGCTTATGCATATGTTTCCAAAAGATAGTAAAATACTTTGTAGTAGTGATGTTTATGGGGGAACTTATAGATTATTTACGACTGTCTTTAATAATTATCATCAGTTTGAATTTATAGACACAACCGATTATAAATTGCTTGAAAAGAAATTAAAGGCCAATGACTATGATGTGCTTTGGCTGGAAACACCAACGAATCCGACTTTAAAAATCACAGATATTAAAAAGACAACTAAGCTTGCTAAGAAATTCCAAGTTAAAACAATTGTTGATAATACTTTTATGTCACCCTACTTTCAAAAACCTTTGGAATTGGGAGCAGATATTGTTGTTCACTCCCTCACTAAGTATATCAATGGTCATAGTGATGTTATTGGTGGAGCTATGATGACTAATGAGCAAAATGTATATGATGCTCTTTGGAAAATTCAAAACTCAACTGGACCAACCAGTTCACCCTTTGATGCTTGGCTAGTACTTAGAGGTATTAAGACTCTGGCCATAAGAATGGAAAGACATGAACAAAATGCAATTAAGCTTGCAAAGTTTTTGGAAAAGCATCCTAAAGTTGAAAAAGTCATCTACCCTGGTTTAAAGTCCCACCCTCAATATAAAATCGCAAAAGCACAGATGAGTGGCTTTGGAGGGATGATAACTTTTTATCTTAAAGGTGGACTCAAAGAATCTAAAAGGTTTCTAGAAAAAGTTAAAATATTTGCATTGGCAGAAAGTCTTGGTGGAGTTGAATCTTTAATTGAACACCCAGCGATTATGACTCACGCATCAATGCCAAAGAAAGTTCGTGAATCAATTGGTTTAACTGATAATCTAGTTAGAGTCAGTGTTGGAATTGAGGCCGTTGAAGACCTTATAGCAGATCTAAACCAAGCCCTTTAAAAGCGCGCTTGGTTTGAGCTTGTCTCTTCTTTTTTATCTTGTGCTTCCAGTTTAGGAGCAACTTCTTCTTTAACTTCTTCCACCTTAGGTGTTTTGATAACTTCTTTTTTCACATCTGGTTTTACTTCCGTGAAAATATCAGGAGTTTGCTTATACTTAGAAAATAAAACACCTTCACCGAGATACTTATTCATAAGCAGGTAAGTACAATAAGTTTTTCCATGAGAGCTTTGTAAGGATTCTCTTTCACCTTTGGCAAAAATAAGTCCGTGATCCTGTAAGATTTGTTTGAGTTCACCCCAAGACTTACAGTATTGATCATTATATTCAGAACAATTGCCTTTGCGCTTATAAAACTCTAAAGAGCCACGTGACTTAACTTTAATATGAACCGGCTCACGGCAAATATCAACAATCCACTTCGTATCTAAAATATTCTTATAATTAATTTCAACTAAACAATCTTCTTTTTTAATATCAAGCTTGTTTTTTACTAGGCCGAAAAACTTTCCTTCATGTTCAATCGATGTATCAAAATTTGTCATTAAACAGATACGTGAAGTAAACATATTGGCCATGACACTTGTATTTACTAAGAGGCCAAGAGTGAGAACGAGAAAACTATACTTTGAGCATGACATTTTTTTGAACCTCCATCATTATGGCACTAGCATCGTAAGGTAAGAATCCACTTGGACGATCTTTTTTAAATTGAAAGAAAATCTCATCCAAAATATCTAATTGCTTAATGCTTCCTTTATTTAATAATTCTTCCACCATAAAATCTGGCTTTAATGTACTCCATGATCGATTAAATCCTGGAGATAAGAAAAGAGCTCTTTCAGCACGGTCAAAATTAAAACTAACCTTACCTTCCTTTACATTAGAATTTACTAAATTCTTATCAATGCCTTTTAATTTATCTAATTTTAAAGACGACATTATTCTATAGTCGCCAAAAACATAACCTTCAGCTTCATATGTATTTAAATCAATAATGATACTTAAAAGAGCAACATCTAATTCTTTTTTCTTATTACTTGAAATCTCTTGCATCTCAAGCTTGATTTCATTTACTAGTTTTTCATTGCTCTCATCGTTAATTTTATTTTCCATTTTAAAAGCAGTAAATAAACTAAGAATTGAACTTGAAGCAAGGTAAGAAGATGTATCACTCATTAAAAGAAATACTTTATTCTGTCCTTCAAAAATATCAAAAAACTCTCCTCCAATACTCTCCCCTGCTGCGTACTTTGAGATAATCTTCAGGCCTTTAATATCCTTAAAGCGTCTTGGAGTATTAAACTCATAGAATTTCTTCACTCTTAAAAGTTCTGTTTCCACAGAGCCTATTAAAGTTGAGATTTCCTTATTAAGTGAAAAGAGTTGAGATTTAAGAATAGTATTCTCTTTGAAAATTTCTTCTAAGTTCTCAAGCTTTTGAATAACTGATTGTGCATCATCTGATGCCTTAAAATCAAAGAGGATATTCTCACAAGCAAGTGGACTATCTTCTAAATAGAAAATCAAACCTCTTTGTTCATTGAGCTTTGCTTTTAATGCTCTGGAAAAACCTGCATAGGCCCCACTATGAATAAGAACTAGTTCATCACTAATACCATTAGCAATCTCAAAGCTATCTGCATCTAACCTAATAAGGGCCAGGCTTCCATCATTAACTGCATCTAGATATTGGTGAATTTCGTTATTATGATCAATAATTATCATTTAGTTAAAACTTCCTTAATTCCGCTTTAGTTTAACAGAATCTATACCGTTTTGGGTTCTAAAAACTCATAATTTCAAGAGTTTAGCAAAAAAATCCCTTCTTAAATAATTTTACTGTTTATTTTTATTAAAAACAACCGATTAGATAGGAAGCATATTGTGAATTTGTATAGGATGCAGAAACCTAGGGTACGAGATATGGGAAAGAAAAAAGACAACGTTATTGATTTTGCTAAGAATAAGAAGAAGCAGCCAAGTGCGAAAGCTTCTAGCCATTCAATGCAAGAGTCAATTATGAACATGGCCAAGCGTATTGAGCAGCTTAAAACAGAACAACAAAAAATCTGTGAAATGGCAGCTCGTACAATTCTAAAAGCATTAGATGCTAAAGATAAATATACTTATGGCCACTCAATGCGTGTGACTTACTTCTCTATTGTATTAGGTAAAGAACTTGGACTTTCTGATCGTGAAATGTACGATCTTGAACTTTCTGCTCTTTTTCATGATATTGGAAAAATCGGAACACCAGATGCTGTTCTCAATAAACCAACAAGACTTACTGATGACGAATTTAAAATAATGAAACAACACCCTTCTGATAGTTATAATATCCTTAAGGGTTTCTCTGTTTTTGAAAAAGTTGCAAGATTTGCAAAACACCACCATGAAAGATACGACGGACGTGGGTATCCTGATGGATTAAAAGGTGAACAAATTCCACTTTATTCAAGAATCATTTTAATTGCAGATACATTTGATGCAATGACATCCACAAGAGTTTACCGAAAAGGTCTTCCTTACCAAGTAGCTTTTGATGAATTAAATGAATTTGCAGGTTCTCAATTTGATCCAAAGTTAGTGAAGCACTTCATTAATGGTATGGAAAAAGAACAAGCTAAGGGCGAAGATAAATTCTACATTCCATTAATGGATGAAATGTACGATAAAGACGCTGCTTAATTACTAATTACAAAAATCTGTTTTTGCTACTGAATCAATTCGATACTGTTGTAGAGCTATACAATCATCTTCACTTTGATAAACTTCTGCTGGAAAACACTGAATAGCAATCCCCTGTTTTAGGTTCCATGCATAATTGCTTTCACAAGTTTTATAATCACTCACATCAATACACGCCCAATGCCCATCGACACAATTATAAATAAGAGCTGTACCTGGATTAATATACTCAGGAGGATCAGTAGGTGAAGTGGCCTTTTCCAATAACTCTTTATTTTTAAGTTCTTTCGTTTTCACTTCTAACTTCTTTAAAATATCATCAGTAATAGCACTATTATCAGTATTGGTGGTAATTAACTCATCTTCTATGGCACCACTTAGAGAAAGTGGATCATTATCGACTCCCCCCATTGTCTCACCCATATTATCTTGCATAGAAGAATCACCATTACTTACTTCCCCACCAAGCATATCATCAGTACTTGAATCAGCAGCGATAACTTCTGGCTCTTTAGTGATCGGGTCCTCTTCAATCTTAGTCTCTTCAACTTTTGGCGGATCTTTTTTTACAACTTCTTCCTCTTCAGCAAAAAGATCATCTAGTTCTGCATTTGCTTTCTTAGCTGGTTTTTGAGTTTCTCCATCACCTGGACTTTTATCATTCATATCCATATCGAGTTCAGCACCTAGATCGAACTCATTATCAGTTTGAGTCGTGGGTGCAGTGTCTGTTGGTTTTGGAGTGGTGTCGGCAACTGGCTTTTCAACTGGTTTTTCAACTGGCTTTTCCACAACTTTCTCAACAGGTTTTTCAACTGGTTTCTGAACTGGCTTCTGTACTGGCCTTTTAGCTGGAGGTGTCTTTTTAGGAGCAGTCTTATTTGTATTTGCCTGGTTAGTATTAGGATCAGGAGTTGTCGTTTCATCCTCACCTAAAAGAATAACTGCACAGACACCTAGGATAATAACAATATGAATAATTTTTAATTGCTTCTTTGGCTTTGCACCCTCTTCAGCATCTTCATCATCATCGTCATCATCTGATCCACTGGCTTTTTTCTTATTTAAGAGTCCATTTACTTTTTCTAATGGGCCTTCTAAAAATGGTGCTTTTTCAACTATCTTTTGCATCCACTCTGGTTGCTCACCTGGAACTACACCCTCAGCAGAGCCAACTTGAGTTTTTGTTACTTCATCTTCATCATCGTCTTCGTCGTCCTCAGCATCATCTTTTTTGGACTGCTTAGACTTATTTAAAATATTTGCTAAAAATGGCAATTTAGCTTTTAACTTTCCAACAAGAGAATCATCTTCTTCATCGTCTTCTTCTTCCTCTTCATCATCAACATCTTCATCTGCAATTTCAGAGGCCAGATCATCATCAAGTCCACTAGTATCCACATCACCTGTTGGATCCTCTATATCATCTAGTAAAGCAGAGTCTATATCAGCAGTGGCATCTTCTAATTGAGATAAATCAACATCACCAGTGGCATCGAGCTCACCTAGAACATCAGCAGAAGTATCTTCACCTAAGAGATCATCTTCTAGCTCATCATCTAGTTCTTCTAATTCCTCATCTTCAAGCTCTTCATCATCGCCTTTCTTTTTTGAGAGCTTGTCTTTTAACTTGCCAAAAATAAGATTACCCACTTTGTTGAAATAATTGTTATATCTTCTATAATATTACAAAGTATTGTTTTTTTTAAGAAAATAATGCACATCACAGTATTGGAATGAAAAATGCGCGACGAAGGTGTTATAAAATTTAAATGTACTCTTAAAAAGACAGGTGCCCTTGATGAGTCGCTCTTTCTTAATATTGAAAAGTGGAGGACTATACTCTACAAAATTAGTCTGATTGGTGAGTACAAAAAAGAAGGCCTTGGTTATGGCAATCTTTCACGTCGAGTGGCGCAAGATGAGTTTGTGATCACAGGTACCCAAACGGGCAAATACCCCAACCTCACAGGCCATCAGTACACACGTGTGGTCAAATGTAACCTTGCAACTATGAAAGTTGAAGCAACCGGACCCACTAACCCATCCAGTGAATCTCTCACCCACTACGCCATTTATTCACAATGTCCGCAGATCCAATTTGTCTTTCATGTTCATCATAAAGGACTATGGGAATTCATGTTGAATAATGGATATGATCAAACCGCAGATAATATTGACTACGGTACTCAAGAAATGGCAAATGAGGCCATTCGTTGTATTGGAAATAAGAAATTTGGAATTTTTGCCATGAAAGGCCATGAGGATGGAGTCATTTCTTACGCTCAAACCAGTGAAGATGCCGGCAAGATTCTCCTAGAAACCCTAAAGCAATCGAAGTCCCAAGGCGCTTAATTCCTTTTCATCTGCAATTAAATAAAAATATGTATTAAAACGCTTACCACTAGGATTAAGTTTTAAAACCTTTGCACTTTCACTATGCTCTTTTCGATCAAGCATAAGCGCATACATATTTGCTGGAAACTTTTCTGAAAGCTTATAAGCAATATAACCCATAGACTTTCTCGCATTCACTTCACTAAGAGTTATTAATTTTAATTTTTTATTTTCCTTATAAATAAAAGAGTCAATACTAAAGGGTTCAGAAATTCCAAGCTTTTGATAATGATCAATAATCAAATCGATTTCTCTTTGATATTGCTCCTCTAACATTTCACCTAAATCAAAATTTCGAATAATGCTTCCCTTATAATGAAAAGACTTATCCACAATATTCTGATAGCGAATGCGTTTACCCTCCACGATCAAAGTTGAAAAGTCATAAACCCTTTCAAATAAAGGCTCTTCAATCAACTCTTCACCACCACTTAAAAGCTCACTTATCTTATTCGCTTCTCTTGGTGCCATAAAATGTCCCATGCCACTAAAGCCATGAAAGCGCTTGTATAAATGACCTTCTTTTAATTCACAACCTTTGCTTACAATCTGAATATCATCTCGTCCTAATACTTCCTTATTAAATAGAGCAGCCGTCTTCTTAGAAACAATTTCCTCACTCACATCCCTATCTGCACACCAAGGAATTAAATCTTTTGAAAGCTTTGTATACTGAGCATTAGCATTAAAATGCTTACGAATATAAGCGATATAATCATTTGAATAATCTAGGGTTGTAAATAAAGGCTCACTCTCAAGCAGCATAATAAAATATTCAAACTCTCGATTCATTGCCAGCTTAGGATTAAAGGGACGCTTTTCTATAATGCACGTTTCAAAATCAGCATTAAAATAATAGCTCACCCTTTCCACTCTTTTCTTTTTGTCACAATAAATTCATCATCAAAATTTAATAAAGAATGGATAAAGCTCTCATCCATCTTTGCTTTTAAACGATCAACCTTATTAAAAGTTTTCCCACGGGCACGAGCTGGAGTCATAGGATAGGGAAGATTTTCTAAATAATATTGCCAAACACTCTTATCACTTTTCCACTGCCCTAACCAGTGCATACCAAAAGCAACATGAGAAACTTCATCCTTTAAAACAGTTTCTAAAATATCTGCTGTTTTCTTATCCTCTACTTCGATAAACATATCTCGATAAAGAGCTGCAAAATCTAAATTGGCCCCTTCAAAAGTAATCGACATCACACTCAAATACTCTGCTGGAGTAGTAATCTTCATGGCCGTACGCCAGAAAAAATCATTCAAAGGAAAATCACCAAACTCATAACCTAATTCATTTAAGCGCTCCACATAAAGAGCTAGGTGTTTTTGTTCATCTTTTAAGGAACTAATAATTCCCTTTTTAAAAAGTTTTTGTTCATCACTATCATGAGGTAATTCCACTAACATCTTCGCCATAATCTCAATGGCCAATAATTCATGATTAGCAAAACTATTTAGTGCAATGGCCTTTTTCTCATCGAGATGAAAATGACCTCTAGGAAAACGAACTTGCTTAGAACTAAGAGCAATTTTCTTATGCCTATTAGGTTCCTCAACAACTTCCCCACTCACATCCCTATCAAAACTAAATCTAAGTCTTGGCTCATTTAGTCCATAAAGCTTTCTTTCAAGCCCCTCGCCACTTAGAATTTCTTTAGCAAAATCAATAACTTCCATAGCAAATAATTGAAACCAAATTAGTAAAATATTATATAAAGCTTTGAAATCACTAAGCCGATAAGAAGCAAATAAGGAGTAGTAATGCTAAAATCTAGATTTTTCCTCGTTCTCTTATCCCTCTTAATGATCTCTACAGGGACTATAGCGCAGACTGAACCATATTTGAATTTTAATAGCTTCATCAACGCTAATGCAGACGACCTTCCTAATAATGAAGAGCTAGACATTGCATACCACTACATGGTTCCTCAATATGAAGAGAATCCAGATCCAGACAAACAAATTGTCCTCGAATACTATTTCTCTGAATACGATGGAAGTGATCACTCTAAAAAGAAAATTGAATTTATCAAACAACTCTTTAAAGATGATCAATTTGAAAATCCAAATTTAAATCTCGAAGTCATTGCAGTTGCTCCCCATGGCTATGATATCGAAGCAAGTAAAGACATTAAAGATATCGGCAAGCTTGTAGGCCAATCAAATATCCATTATGAAAACATGTCAGAAGGAATTTATTTTGAAATTCCAGACAGTGAAAAAGAAACTACCTATCATAAAAACAAATTACAAAAACAAAATAAGCGTGTTCCCGCTAATGCTGGAAATAAAATCGCTAACATCATTAAAAACCCAAGAAACTATTGGACCTTTATTCGTGGTGCTTCTTCAACCGGAGCAGTCTTTGCATCTCTTTATGTAGCACAAGGAATTAGCCCAGGTATCGCAGCCGCAGTAGGACTTATGCCAGGTCTTGCCAGTGGAGGGATAACTTATTTCTCTGGTCACTATGGAAACTTTCTTACAAACGGCAAGTGGACCAATTGGGTTCTAACTTCAGAATCATTAGTAGCAAAAGGTCTACGTACTGGAATGGGAATGACTCCAAAGCGTTTTATCAATGCCTTTGTTGAAAACGATGCTCAAAGAAAGAAATTATATGCAGCTGACCCTCAATTTAGAAAAGACATAGATGAACTCTATAAAACAGACCCTAAAGCATTCAAAGAAAAGCTTTATAAAGAAATCGCTGATGGTGCTAAGCCTAATCGCTTTGCTAAGGCCACTAGTATCTTTCGCCATATGGACGAATACATTAAATGGTGGGTAACTGAAGTCGCCTTCACAACCTTTGCCATTAAAATTCCACAGGCAGTTGCAGGCATTGGTGCCAGCATGAGTATGATGGACTCCATCGGTCACGTTCTTATGGGTTCCACCATGGGGATGGCCGCTCAAGGTCCAGCAGATATCGCTATTCAATTAAGAAAATTTCAAAAAATAGAAGAGCTACGTGATGCCATTAAGGCCGGAAAAATTGAAAACGTCGTATCAGAAATTGACGATGTCGTTGATGGAAAAGTAGTCGGGAAAAAATCACTTTCACTTTTAGATGAAGTTGAAATGGTACTTGCTAAAACCGGTCCACACAAAGGCTATTCAATTCACTCTGGATCTCATAAGGCCTTACAAAAAATCGAAAACTGGGCCCGAAGCCGTGCCACTATGCTATCATTTTTCTCAGTGGCCGGAGTTGGAATGGAAATCGCCCATATCCCACTGGCCCGTCCCCTATTACTTGGCATCGGTATTTTCGGTGGAACCTACTACGCCCATGTTAGAGGTTGGATCAAGCCCAAAATCCCAGCTCCATTAAAGAAGTTCTTCGAACCCTTCAAGCTGGATAATATCAAAAAACTTGGAATGAAATCATTATTAGCGAGATTTTGTTCGAATAAATTTAGGGTGAAGCCGTAAGGTTTTCACCCACGCTTAAAATTAAAAGATTCTATAAATATACTATCATGGATAATATAATACCTCTGGTTCTTTGACCTCTTCTTTAACTTCTTTCTTCTTTTCCGGTAGATGAATTCTTGCAAACTCAACACCAATAGTAGGACGATATCCAATCTTTCTCTTAAATTTAAATCCCATCCTTAAAGACTCAATCATAAAAAACTTTCCCTTTTTCTCAAAGCGCTCCTCTAAACTATAATACCTTTGTATATAGTTATACTGATAATGATCAAGTGGAAGTTCAAAGTTTTTTCGTTTTTTATTTAAGAACTCTATCCTCTCCTTAAGTTCATTCTCAGCTCTCTCAAACTCATTCATATCTAATCTTTCTCTCACTGGTCCTTGAATATCATCCTCAACAAACCTTAACTCTTGACAATTTAAGCAAATCCTAACGGTTCCTTTTTTATTTTTAAATTTCATATCTTTTTTATAAAAGTTTGTAGTGTACAAATTAGAAATATCCCAGTCAAAGTCAATTCTATATTCTATTTCCATTTCTTCATTCTCTAATATATCGTTATGTAACATCTCGATATAAAAAAACTCATCTCGGTTAAAAAACACTGAATGACTATTAAGGCTACAACTCTTCGAGCAACGAAGTTTTTTACAAACTCTTTTATCATTTTCCTTAATTAAAAAGCTTTCATTGTCTTTTATAGAGCGATTACATTTGTATCCATTCACTTTAACTTCGACTATTTTTTTCCTTTTATTAAAATTTGGAAAAAGTACTGGGTTCTCCTGTGCCAATAAAACATTAGAACTAAAAACAATTAATATAATAAATAATGGTATATTTCTCTTTGTTATTTTAAACATTTCTATCGCCTATTTTTTAAATTTCGAAAACATGGAATAGATGTCAAAGTAAAAGTTTTTTGACCGTATTGATAGTTAAACTCCCAGCCTATTGTTAAAACGTCTCCCTTATCAGAGTTTTTCTTTATTAATTTATCGATTTGTTTATTTAAACTGTTTATTTTCTTTACAACTAAATGACTTCCTACGACCTCTTGATCAAGTTTAATCTCCAAAGCTTCTCTACTTAAATTGTAATCAAATATACGTTCAGAAATTTTAACTCTTCTATGAATTTTTAATCTTAACCCTCCAACGTCTAATATCTTATCAAGATTCACATTAGGAATAATCATAATGATCCCATCTAATTCATTAATACTGTCACCCTCAACATCAATAAAATAGCTATCAGAATCACATGAGTATAACTTTGGTTTCTTACATTTAATACTATCTACACTTAGTTCACTTCCGCTTACAGCGTCTAACACTTTTTTGAACTCACATTGAGAAAAAACCTTTGGCTTCACACCTTTTAAGTCCTCAATCTTTTTAATATTTAAGTCTCCCGCTAAAGATGAATTAATGATTAATATACAAAAACTAAAAAAAAGTTTCATCACATTCCTCTAGTATTTTCTGATCAAAGATCTTCGTTGTAGCTATTGTATTAGTTTCTTTTTTTTCATGAACAATAAAAAACTCTGGTATCCTATACCTCTTTATGTTTTCACTTAGACTAAATTTTTGAAATCTAAATTTATTCCTTTCTCTAATTGGTTCACGTAACATCCCCATAGTACTAGTTGCCTTATATACCTTACACTTCTGTTTTAAACTGGAACAACCAATACAGTTTTTAAGCGTATTTCTATAACCTATATAAACAGTTTCGTTTTTTTCATCAATATCACCAAAAACTGACTCAAAGAATTTGATTAGTTTTTTACCAAACACTCTTTCAGGGAAAACCAGGTATATATCTGCATCTAAATCAAACTCTGACAAAATGATTTCATTAACATAATCAGGAGTTAAATATAAGCACGAATTAGGAGGCGTATTATTTTTAAAGTCACTTTCACTTATTAATTTATCAGTTTTAAAATATTTGCTTTTTTGCTCTGGAATACAATACATAAGAAGTCCAATTTCATTCTTAGGTACAGAAGTTTTTAGAAGTTTAAACTTCGCTGAACTCTCTATTTTTTTGAATTGAGGTTTCTCAACCTTAGGACAAGTATAGCCAAACTTAAAATAAATATCATTTAAGTTAGTTATTATAACTTCAATTTTTTTTGCTCTCTGATAACTTTTAAGACCACTCACCTTTTCTTTAAATAATTTACTTTTGGGAATTCGACTATAATTGGAGCCATCATGTTTAATCGTTAAGTAGTTTGTTTCCACAAGAGAATTATTATCCGAGTAATAATTAACTTCAAATTGGATTTTTTTTAACTTCTTTAGTTCTTCACCATATAAAAGAACATCTGTATTAAACTCTGTTGATATTATTCGTGTACCTTCTTTATCACACTGAGTGTTTTCAACGGGGCAATAGTTAACTAAACTCCCCCCCTCTTTCTTCCAAAACAAGGGGTCTTCCTGTAAGCTTTCGACATAGCTGGCTTCATAGAAACTTGCCGTTTCAATGGATCCCTTACATTGACCTATAAAAACTATATCCAATGCTAAGACGCTAGTTGAACTAAATAAGATAAAAAGTGTTAGAATTGGTTTTAATTTCATAGTATTTTAAATTTCCTCATATCCACTATAGCATATTTAGAGGTTATTAAGAAAGCTATTTCAAGTTTGCTAAAAGTGTAGTCTCGTTGAATATCGTAAACATTGTCATTTAATCAAAAGCTATCTATTTCTCTCTCATAAATTAGGCTAAATTTTAAGCCTAATTAAATAGGTTGCATTTTATTCTCCAAACTTGATTCTTATAAGAATTAAGAATGTTACAGAAGAGCTAACTTTTGGTACACACATACCTAAGTATTTGAAATAGACTAAAAGCAAATATATTTGCATTTATTAGAAAACTTTTTTCGAGCAATTACTAAATCATTTAAAGCAAAACTTAAAAATTAAATCGTTTCAATAATATTTTTCAAAGTAAACTTACCTAAGAGATTAATTCTTTCTAATGGCCCTAATCAAAGGAGCAACTTTATCTAAATTTTTGTCCATACTTTCTATTTCGGCAAAAATATCTGCCATATTTAGCTTATTTATAATAATTTCAACACACTTCAATCTTGCCTTATAAGCACTTATTTATAAGTTTTTTTAATATTTTTCAAAAAAAAACAAAAATAGCAACAATTCTAGCACCTTAAGTAAATATTCTGAAGAGAATAAAGAATCAATACCCCTTCTATCATTGAATTCTTAATTTTCTTAAGTTTCGAGTGAGTTTATGTTTTTGATTTTGCCAGACGAAAGGTGTCGTACAATGATTTTAGTTATTTAAATCAAACGATATTCTACAAGACTCTCTTTTAGAAAATCAATTGCACATATCCTGAGGGGTTTAAATGAAATTTTTCATGTTACTCGTACTATTATGCTTTTCTCTTCTTGCTACTCAAAAAGACACAATTAACTTTGAAAATATAGATAATCATTTAAAAGTAAGAAGCAATAACGCAAACGAGTCAACAATTTTAAGAAAAATAGCAGTCAGTGAAAATAATCCACCTTTTGCAAACTTCAACATTTCTACAACTGAAGTTCTTCAAAATGAGTTTATATTACTAGATGCTTCAGGCTCATCTGATCCGGAAGGACAAAAACTTTACTACATATGGACAATGCCCAATGGAAGGATTTTACGAGGGAAACAAGTAGAAACAGTTTTTTACGAACACGGAAAACAACAGGTTAAACTTGATGTATATGATGAAAGTGGTAACAAATCTAGTGTTACAAAACAATTCACAGTAACTAAGAATAGTTTAAATACTGCCGAATGCTCACTCGACTTTACAGGGAACTTTGTATCCAAATCTAACGGTTACGTTGGTGAAGTTCTCATTGAAATAGACAGAAACTTTAATGGCACCAATATCACCTCAGAAAAACTATACATAGAAGGTAATGAGATCACCTACCCTTCTAATCAAAAAAATTTCGTATATAGCTTCAAAAGCGATGGGATAAAGAATGTTAGGTTTGCGATGTCTAATAAGGATGGAGAGACAAAAGACTGCTCAAAGGATATCAATATTATAGACCACAGAGACCCAACCTCTGTTGTATCTGACAAAGAAATTATAGGTTTAAATGACCTTAGTTTTCATAGACCTGAAAGTTATATAAATTTAAGTTTTGATGATAACAGCGCAATAAACTTTGGTCTAACTGAATTTGACTCATCAACAGGAGAGGAGTTATCTGCGACTTTAAAAGATAATAACACAATCTCACTTAAACTTCCTAAGACAGAAGGAATACATTTTATAAGAGCGAAGCTTTATGATGAACTCTATAGAGAAAAAGAAAAGTTATTTACTATTGGAATTGGGACAAATAAAGCTGAAATATCTCTAAATGACTTCCAAAGTTCCAACAGTACATACTCTGAGTTTTACTTTATAGGAAATGGACATATCAAATTTAAAGTACCTAGCAGCTCAAGGATAACTCTCAATAATTTGCCATCTTCTAATTTTGTTTTTACAACACTCAACGACCAACAATACTATATTAGTGAAATAGATCCAACTAAAGGTGTCCACTCTCTTGAACCAAGCACCCCTAATGATATCTTCTCAGAGATGAATTTGAACTTATCTAACAGCGATACAGGTTGGCACTATGATAAGAATTTATTTTCTTATAGCAACAATACAATTTTTCTCAACCAAGAATTAACAGAAACAAAAAAACTTACTCATCACTTTATATTTAGTGGAGAAAACAAGGGAATTAAGGCAATCTTTTCAAACCCAGATTTTCAGAAGTATAACTATCTTTTTGTGGCCATAAATTATTCAAATAATAAAATCTCTACCAAATATCTAGAAAATATGGAGGAATATACACAGCACTGGTCACTAGGCTTCTTTAACAATAAAGATAAATCAACATCTGAGATACACATAATCCCAAAGGCAAATAAAATAAACTTAAAAAAGAACCCTTAATATGTTCCTGTGATTAAGCCAGTAGAGAGTACTTGAAATTTACCTATATCAAGTCGGAGGTGACTTTTGGATGTCATTTAATACCATTAATCAGATTTCAATATCTCTTTAAATTTTGACCTATTCCTCTTCTATACGCTTATCTAGATTCCACTTAAGGATAAAATGCTCTACACTTAAAATACAAGCAAGAAGGTATCTCTTATTTACACAAAAGCCCCTTTTTCAAATTATATATCGAAGTTTAAGTCACTCTAACCTATAGAATCCACCTTACCTACAAACAATGAACTCATTTCAATCTTATGTTTTGCAAAGCAATCCAACCTAAGAGATAGATATTCTCTAACGGCTTAATCACAGGAGCAACTTTATCTAAATTTTTGTCCACATTTTCTATTTCGGCAAAAATATTTGCCACATTTAACTTATTTATAATAATTTCAACACACTCCAATCTTGCCCTAGAAGCACTTATTTGTCGTTTTATTTAATATTTTTCAAAAAAAAATCAAAATAGCAACAATTCCAGCACTTTAATTGAATATTCCGACGGGAATACCAAAGCAACTCCCCCTCTATCATTGAATTCTTAATTTCCTTAAGTTCTGAGTGAGTTTATGTTTTTGATTTTGACCGACGAAAGGTGTCGTACAATGATTTAGTTATTTAAATCAAACGATATTCTACAAGACACTCTTTTAGAAAAATCAATTGCACGTATCCTGAGGGGTTTAAATGAAATTTTTTATGTTACTCGTACTATTATGTTCTTCTCTTTTTGCTAGTCACAAAGACACAATCAATTTTGAAGAACTTAAATATAAAGTAATCAAAGAAACAAGAAAATCTAGACTTGCTTGTAAGATGCAAGAATATAAAAAGAAAACTGCTCTAAGAAGTAATCTCTATTCTCAAAGTGAAAACTTAAAAGAGCACATAAAGAATCATAAGCACAAATTTAAAAACTTTATTAAGAATATCAAAAAGAAGATCGCAGATAAACATATTGACGTCATTCTGTTAGAGAGTGAAGACCCTAATATTTTAAACATTGCTATTACTTATAAAAAAGGTCGCTTTTTTAATAAGGGATATAATTATGTTTTAAAAGATGCAAAGTATATTATAAATAGTGAAACTACAAACAATACAGATTACTTGCAAGCACAAATTTTTAATGAAGCCGATAGAGACTTAGTGCAAATAGATATAAATGAATTAGTAGCAGGAAACTATGGCCTAAATTTAGAAATTATAATTGAAAAAGAATTTAAATCTAAGAATAAAAAACACAAAAGCTGGTTAAATAAATTTACTAAGCCAATAAAGCTATCTTACTCATTTGATTTTGAAAAAATTAAAACTGACTCTGTATTCTTAATAGCAGAAGAAGTCTTTAAGCCTGAGGGAAATTGGCAAATTGGATATGACTTTACTAATTCATATTCTGAAGGTGGAGAAATTGTAAATTATCAGTTTAAAGTCTTTTTAAATAATGAATTAAACTTTGAAACTCAAACAAGTAATAATACAGCTTATCTTTCATTTTATGAATTAGGTCTTTGGAGAGTTGAAATTACCATATCAGATACTTTAAATGATACTGATACATTAATTTTTGAATATGATGTAACTAACACAAGGCCTTATCTAGACTATCAATACACACTTAATGATTTAGGACAAGTTGAACTTGATCTAAGCGGTAGTTTTGATGATGGAGGCCAAGTTGTTTATTATGCATCATTCTTTTTAAATGATGGTGTTTTTTCAGATTATATGGGACACGATGCCATTGTAACAAGAAGCTTGAAAAGATCTGGTAATAATACACTTTGTGCACAAATTTTAGATAATACTGAAATTGAGAGAGTTGTATGTCGTGATATTTATTATGAAGGTGAAATAGGGCCTTTATACACTCTAGAGAGTTTAGAGCAACAAATTTTTGATCCACGTTTTTTCTTCCCGATTCAAAGTTGTTCTGTTGCAGAAGGGAAAACATTAAAAGAAATTGTATATAACCTAACAAAGACGGATGAACCAGGCAGTGAAACGATTCAACAAAGAATCAATGATGTTAATGGACTTATATTCTTTCCTGAGCCAGGACAATGGAATGTAGAAGCATACTGTATAGATAGCGCTGATATATCAAGTAATACTAAAAGTTTATCATTAACCGTTGATTATGATCTTGGAAAACCAGATGCATACGTTGAACTTATTGAACTTGATTACTCTATAGATGGCCGTTTATATGCACCTTCTATTGAAAACTCTATCCCATCACCGTTTGCAAATTATATTACAGAATATAAGTACACAGCAAGAAAGTTAAACTCAACTGAAACATTTAATTTAAGCTTTAGCTATCCATTCCCAGATATTGAATTTCCAAGTTATGGGACATGGGAAATAACCTACACCGTAATTGATGACCTTGGCATTGAAAGTGATCCATTTATATTTAATCAGGAAGTTATTAGAAAACTAATTAATCCAATTGTTAATAATGTGAGTATAATAAAGCAAGATGGTGATACAACTGATCTTAATTATACTGTTAATAATGAGATTCATGAAAATGGATCAGCAAATATTACAGAATATATATTTCAATTTAATAAAAGAGACTCAGAAGAATCTTTTAGACTAATAGAGACCCAACCTTATATTGGATTTAGTTTTCCTAGTTTTGGTATATGGGATTTAGCATATAAAATTAAAAACGCAGATAATCTTTATTCCAATACTGTAAATTTAACTTTTAATGTTGAAGCAAGGCTACCTGAAGCAAATGTAACTCTAGCGCAAAAAAGTGGTGATGAGACTGGGCTCGTTTACACTGTTACAAATGAAAACTCAACAATTGGATCAGGGAGTTCAATTAACTCATATAATTACAATTTTAATAATTTAGAAAAAAACATATCATTTGATTTAAACACTGATAATAGATACCCAGATATTGTTTTTCCAGATGAAGGAAATTGGACAGTCACATATAAAGTAATAAATGATCTAAATCTAGAGAGTTTACCATATGTATTTAATCTAAATATAGAAATACCTAATAAGGAACCAGTCGCTGTTTTTCAAATTAATACAGACCCAACTGAGCCTAATATCTTAAAAATTAACTCAAATAGCTATGATGAAGATGGAGAAATTGTTGAGTATCAATTTAGAGCAGTTAATCTTGATAGTGGAGTTGTAACAGAGAATACATTTACACATTCAAATACCATCCCAACATTCACAGTTGAGCTTGATTATGGATACTATAATGTAGAAATAATCGCTATTGATGATGATGGGGAAAGGAGTGCTATCTTTACTCAAAATATTCAAATTACAAACTCAAAGCCAGTAGCAAACTTTTTTGTTACCAAACAAAATGACCAAGGTTCTTATACATTTAATGCAATAAACTCCAGCGATGTTGATGGCTATATTGTAAGTTATGAGTATCGTCTTCACTCACCAAGTGGAACACAGACTATATTAAATTCAAATGAGCCAATTCTTACGTATCAGTTTGTAGAACGAGGTTTATGGAGTGCTGAACTTACTGTAATGGATAATTATGGGAATCTTTCAGGAAGTTATTATCAAGGGTTTGAGGTTGATATCCCAAATATCTCTCCAATTGCCATTCTAAACTGTACAACAACGGCAGGAGAGCTGACTTGTGACGCAAGTGGAAGTTATGATGAAGATGGAAACATTGTTAACTATATACTATACCTAGGAACAAAGTCATATCAACAGAATACCGGATTATTTGAAATAGAGATAGAAAAATATGATCGAAAAATAATCAAACTAGAAGTCGTAGATAATGAAAGTTCTACTGGCTCTTCCTCTCCACTAATTTTAGACTTGTCCCCCGCCATAAACCTCGAGGCTGAATTAAATTGTAGTGTTGACGATGAACTAAGTGGTCTTACAAAAATAAAGTGTTCTTTAATTTATGATGAAAGATTAAGCCTACAAAACAATATAATATGGTATTTAAATGAAAAAGAAGTACAACAAAGTAATGATTACTATGAATTTATTCCTAGATCCCCTATCGAATATTCAATAAGAGTGGAACTTCCAGAATTAAATCAAACACTAACTCAGACCATCGATTTAAAAGAGAATGATGAGTTTAACTTAGATGCTTCAACACTAGCCTTTTATACTCTGCCCACAAATACTTCAACTCACAGCTTAAATGACAGTGTTCAAATTGCGTCATCTCATGAACTCGAATCAATAGAAATCAAAGAAATTAACATAAATAATTGTATTAAATCAGACACTACCCAAGAAAGTAATATAATTACAATCCCAGACTATTGTTTAGAGGATGGTTTAAATAATATAAATTTTTATGGATTTGATAATGAAGGGTATGAGTTTAACCTAGATCTTAGTTTCTTTGCTGGGAAAAATAGTTTAACAATAAATACAGCTCAATTTTCTAAAGTTAACATATACGCTCTTGACTTACAAAAGCCCCTTGAAATTGCCTCAACATCTAGTCTCGTATATAACTTACCAAATTCTCGATACGTTGTTATCACAACAACAGATAGTAAAATAATTACTGAGTTAGTTAATATTAACTCAGACCAATCAATAACATTAGAAAGTAATTTAGACATTATTTCTAACAATTTTAATGTATTAGAAAATTGGAAAGTAAAAAATGGTTTTTTGGAGTCAAAAAACATATTTGACTACTCTACAGAAAGTTTAATAAATGTTTTTGAGAGCATAGTGGATAACGATGGCATTTTTCACGCTAGCATAGATTTCACTGACTTTGAAGATAGCGGATTTACAATTCGAGATTCCTCAAGCCTTGAAAAAGGAGACATTTTAATAACCGTTGTAAAAAACCATACAACCCAAAAACATAGTATTAATATAGAAAGCTTAGATCTAAATGGGAGTCAACCACAAATAACTAGTAATTCAGAATCAAACAAACTAGGTGCTGATGTAATTTTAATAAAAGAGAACTTGATAGACAATACTCAAGCCTCTAAATTTGATTATAATATCCTTAATAAAGCTTATGCAATTACTGTCTCTGACACAACAAAGAGAAATTATTTCAAACCTCAGAAATTAGATATAGTTTTTGATCTGTCTATTCATAACCACTATAACGTTCGAGATAAAAAAGACTTAAGCGAAGCAAACAAACTAGCATATTTCAGTCTACCAAAGCCATTATGGGATGAGTACTTAGATCGAACTGGAACAAATCAAATAAAAGTTAAAGGTGGTAACTTAAACAAAAACAAGATAGAAAGAGGAGCTAATCCCATAGCTCTGAAAATTCAAAACAGAAATGAAATTAGTAATCTCGACATTCAATACTTTCTAAAATTTTTGTTTCGAAGTGAAGAATCTACAGACTCATCAACAGTCCCAGTAAAGTATGAAACAAACAGAAAAATATTTACGATGCAAAAAGATCAAAAAAACTATGAAACCTTAAACCTTTATCCAGATGGAACTGGAGATGAACCAGAAGTAATTCAAAATATGCCATCTGACTTAAGTAAGGTAAGAGTTTATTTTTGCTACACACGAGATTTAAGCACAGAAAACAGATCAATTTTTAATTGTGATCAAGAAATCGGGAAAGAGCTAACCACATTAATCCCATACTCATCTAACTTCGAAACCTTTGGAAAACATGATAATGACAAAGGTGGTGGGATTTATGTTACTCACGAAACTGATTTAAAACTTAAAGAAATTCGTAAAGATTTTCCAGAGTTACGTATAAATGATTGTTCTAAATTGAATGGAGGTCGTTTCCCAGGCCATAACTCCCATACTAATGGGTTAAATTGCGATCTATCTTTCTCAAGTCCTTTCGTAAAAGGGAACTACAGTGGAAATTATGTTGAAACAAAACGTCTTGAAAACCCAGATATAGAAATCGCTAAAAGCGTAAGTATATTTAGACAAAATAATTCTTTAGCATCTAAGGTATCAGAGTTTTTCAACTCTAAACTTATAAAGTTAAATAGTATACAACAAGGAAACCATATGCCGATTGATAAAATATACTACACATTTAATGGAAACAAGCATTTATTCGAAACCACTATCATAAATGAAGATATGGAATATATGAATTATTTAAATTCATTAAAACTTGTTTGTAATAATGATTTAATCACTTTTGAACCTAACAATAAAAACTCACAATTATCATTAAAAATGAGTAAAAACAATGAACACAAGAACCACTTTCATGTTAACTTTAATAACGAACCTATAAATACGGATTACGAAAACTACAATCCAAGTAATTTAACTATCCCAGAATATGGTATTGACTATACTATTACTTCTATTATTGAAGGTACATTTTCAATTAATAAACTAAATCCTAATATTCACTTCTACGCAAAAAGTATTAGTTCTGAAAATGTACATATATTTGAAATAGATAGCAGTAAAAATAATGTTCATAATTTACCAGATTACAATGACTATAACATATATATTGTAAAACGTGATAGTAAACTTAATTGTAAAGAGACTCGTATGAACATAGATACATCTCTACTTAATCTTAGTAGGTTTCACTCAAACTTTAGAAATTTAGAGATAAAACTATCAGTTTTTACAAATAGTAATATTAGTGACTTTCTACAAAGTAATATTTCAAACATTGAAGTATTTTTTACTAACCAAACTTCAGAAGCTCCAAAAAAGTTAGAGTTTCCGATGGACTCTAAGTCTATTTCTAATTACCTTAAAGGACTTGATAATAATTTAAGCCTTACATCTTCTGGTAGTTCTTATTACTTTGATATTAACTTCTATCTCGACAAAAGCTATTATCCTAAAAATGCGAATGTTGATATAATAAAGGTTAAAATTAATTACAAGAATGGATTATTTAAAGAATATATAGATGAGATAAACTTTGGTGACCTACAATACTGGGGCTTTTCACAAAATTCATCTAATGGTTTATATTGCTTAAGCGGATATGATAATAGAAGTGAAACTCAAAGTGTTAAGTATAGAAGATATTTTTCTAATGAAGGTACAGGATGGAGATGTATTGATACTCAAGATACCACAGCTGCAACTTACTTCACAGGTGGCCTGTCATGGCCAGGAATTCCAGATGCTACTGAAGTAGATGTTATACCTTGTCCTAGCCCAATAGAAAATGATGGATCTTATTTATGTGTCTTTGAATAAATTAATAATATTAGATATTGTGGTAAGAGTGACTTTAAACTTTTAAAAATCAATTAGTCGCTCTTACCTAGACTAAATTTAATCCAATTTAATTCTTTTGCTATTTGACTTTCTCTTCTTTCTTACGCTTATCTGCATTCCTAGTTATTACGGTTATAGTTTTTATAAGTGTCAAATAACTCACCCACGCTTAAAAGCAGATGCTTTATTTTTCTTACCACGTGATTTCTTTTTACCACCACCTGGGCCTGAATCAGTTGGTTTAAAGCCGCCTTTTTTGGGTCTATTGCCAGACTTTCCACCTGATTTTCCACCTGACTTGCCGCCAGATTTAGATGCGCCGCGACCACCTTTGCGATCATTGCCACCAGGTCCTGACTTGGATTTAAAATCACGTTTTCCACCGCCTGGGCGTCTTGTGAAGCGTCTTTGATTAAAACAAGTTTCACAGATATTAAATTCGAAATTATCTGGTAATTTACAACCACAGCTTGAACAGCGCTTACTAGTTTTTTCGGAAAGTAATTGATTGAGTTTTTCAATTGCTTCGGATTTATTTTGTAAAAGATCTTCTTCATCGAAGCTAAAGTTCTTATTTTGAAAATGTCTCGCTAGCCATTGATAGAGTTCCACACATTTAATGGCACGCTCAAGATAGTCGATATCATCAGATGTCGGATCGATATCTTCGTTTATGATACTCATCTCTTTTACGTAATGAGATGCAATCCAAACATAGTATTGGACGTGTTCGATCATACCAAGATTTACAGGGGCACAAGCAAAACCAAATGTTTCAGAATCACTTAGTACTTTGCCTTCATCTACTTCTTCGATCATCTCTGTTACTTCAATCATTTCTTTGAGATCAACACAGTAAAATGGTTTATCAAAGGTCATGGTATTGAAGAGGCGTAAAAATTCAGAAAGATCGAGAGTTCTTAAGCTATTTTCTTCTAGTGCTGAGTTCACGGATCTAAAAATTTCTAGATCGGGACCAACCATCGCAAATTTCTTTTGATCAAGTGTAACACCTAGAGCAGCTTGTACTCTTTGGATACCTTCGTCGACTTGTTGTAGGGTCGAGACAAACCCTTCAGGATAGCGGCCAAAGCGACCAGCACGACCAGCGATTTGTTTGATTTCAGAATCAGTTATGGGATGTTCTTTTGAATCGATATATTTTGATAAGGTTGAAAAGACAACTCTTTGAATTGGTAGGTTCATCCCCATGGCAATTGCATCGGTTGAGACCATAATATCTGTTTCACCTTCATCAAATTTACGAGCTTGTTCACGTCTAACTTCTGGACTTAATCTTCCGTAGACGATGGATACTTTAAAGCCAAGTCTTTCAAGATCGGCTTTATATTTAAGGGCATTTCTTCTTGAGAAAACGATTAAGGCATCCCCTTTATCAAGATCCACTAATCTGACAGTGTTTTTCATAACTGTTAAGCTAGTCTTTCTTTCGTACCTTCTAACTTCTAATTCATCACCAGTGAGCTTTAATATTTTTTCAACGAGTTCAAAGACTGAATCATCACCACAGAGATGAACTTCGTCTGCATTGATATTAACGAGTGCTCTTGTCCACGCCCAACCACGTTGTGAGTCGGTGATCATTTGAATTTCATCGATAACGACACAATCAAACTCTTCATTCATGCGGGCCATTTCAATAGTTGATGAATAATGAGTGGCACCAGGTTGCTCGATAACTTCTTCTCCTGTGAGAAGTGTGGTTACGGCACCTTTTGAATTTAAAGTATCATAGAGTTCACTGGCAAGAAGTCTAAGGGGTGCTAGGTAGCATCCGTGTTCTGCCTTGGCCAAAGCCTCGATCGCGTTATAGGTCTTACCTGAGTTTGTTGGACCCATGTGGTAGATAACTTTTCTTTTCTTATGACGAGCTTGGGAGTAGACCCAGAATTTTCCAAGATATTCTCTTAGGATATTGGCCGAAATATCTTTTCTTTTAAAGGCCATTACGGAGCTAATAAGTTTTTCAAACTCACGCACAAGTACACTTTCATTTTTCCATATACCAAGTCCTAGTTGGATAAAAAAGCGCTCATACTCATCATCTGTAAGCATATCAGGAGAGATATCTCTTTCTACTAATATGCTATTAAATTTAGACTTCACTCTTTCTTGATAAGTTCTACCAAGTTCAGTTTCATCACCAATATTTTGTTTTAGATAGGATTTAATATCTGCATCTAATTTATTTAAAGAACCTCTTTTCAGTTTGTATTTTACAACCTGTAGGTTTCGATCAATTTTCTTTCTTAATTTATTAACGTAATCAGAGACTTTATCGATACTCTCACTTAAGACCATTTCATGTAAGCGTTCAATATGGGAGTCGATAAGTTCTTTTTGTTCTTTAAAAACACTATCACGTAGTTTTGCACGATAATCAGCAATACACTTTTGACACTGACATAATAAGTGCTTAGATTTTAACTCAGGATCAAAGCCAGCTTTAATCTGCTCTTGAGAGTTAATATGATTTGTTTTGATTTCTTCAACCCATTCGGTAAAGGATTGTTGATAATTTAATAATAATTCGAGTTCGACTTCTCTATCTGCAGGCAGTGGCATCTGCTCACTTTGGGGAAAGAGGTAATCGTCTAAGAAACACGCCTCAAGAATACTTTCTCTATCAAATAGAAACTTAATATCACCATAATTTTTAATGAAGATTTGATCGAGACTCGGAAACTCTTTGACTAAATTCTTAGAGACTTCCGCCATTGCCTTGAGTGTGTGTAGTATAAGTTTGGCTTCATCAAGAGATCGAAGAGTCTTTTCGTCATCCACAAAGTGAAAAGCTTTAAAGCCACTTTGAGAATTCTTTAAGTTCTCTTCAATCTCTTCATATATTTCTAATTTCAACTTTTAGTTATTTCCCCATTTCAACTAGGAATGCAACCCCAAGCTTCGCAAATTTCTCAGCGTGAACTGCATCATCGTTACTTTGTGAAATAGTATCGCGAGCTGTATGGATATGTCCATTGATATCACCCATTGTAGATTCAAATGGCATAGCCGCTGGGTATCCTGCTGAGTGCCAAGATGCGTGATCTGAACATCCGTATCCACACTTAGAGTATCCCCAAGGAACTTTTACATATTCATCAATTAATTTACCCATGAACTTTGTTTGAGCGTCATTAGTAAAGTCAGTCATAAATACGATGTCTAGATCATCAGTACCTTTGTGGTTTGTCATATCAAATTGTACAACACCAACAACATTCATTCCTGCTCTCTTATGAGCTTGAGCGATTTCTTTTGATCCACGTAGACCAACTTCTTCAGCTGCATAGGCCATGAACTTTACAGTTCTCTTTGGCTTATATCCCATATCCATTGCAATTCTAATAATCTCAGTAATTGTTGCGATACCTGAAGCGTTATCATCTGCACCTGGAGCACGAGCTCTTTCACGTCCCCACCATCCAGCAATTGAATCAGCGTGACCACCGATAACTACGATTTCATTTGGAGCATCACTTCCTTCAATTGTCATAACAACTGATGGTTGTTTCCAAGAACTATGCTCAAAGTATTCAACTTTAACATCTGTTCTATTAGCTGCAAGGTCTTGCCAAGTCTTTTTAACAAAAGCTTGTGAATCAACACCAGTTTGTGCTTGGTAATATCTATTATTAAAAGCAGAAAGCTTTTCAATAGTTGTACGAATATTAATTTCTTGAGTCATGCTTACCATTGCTTCAACTCTTGGCCCTTCAGTAATTGTATAGTTTACTGGAGCAAAGTTTTTCTGAGCATTAGCTTTTACATTTAAAAAAGATTGAGCTTCTTCAAGTGACTCGTGGAATACAAATCCACCACAACGGTTATGCTTATCATGCATAAGCTTAGAAAGTTTTACTAATTCATCTTCACGAACTTTTAAAACAGTTACTTCTTCAGTTGCAGCCAATTTTTTGATTGAGCTTAAAGACTTTTGAGAGTTAGAAACAGCATCACTACCTACAGTTACATAAACGTGCTTAGGAGCAGATGCAAGGGCAATCATTGCCATCATACTTGTTAAAATTAGAGTTTTCATACAAATTCCTTTTTTTCTTAAGTAACTAGTTTTCCACAAGTAAAACTACTAGAAAACATACATGTTCTGACATTCTTTATTAGTACCTGACTAATTCCCTTGTGTCTTAAATTCATGTATAATTTACTGGAATCATTCATATAGAGGTGAGCATGAGCAGGAAAATATTCGACTTTGTTGATAAACTATTAAGTAATTCCCATAAGCCAATGACTTTAAAGGTCATCGAAAAGCTATTTATTCAGGGAATCCCTTTTAATAAACCCCATGGCTTTAAGTTCAAAAAACTAGATCAAGAAGAATGTATAATCTTTCTTCCTTATAAAAGATTAAATAAGAACCACCTCAATACAATGCATGCTTGTGCAATTGCTACCCTTGGAGAATTTCCAGCGGGCTTAGTCCTTACCAAGAACCTTGGAAGCTCTAAGTACCGTTATGTTATGACTGAGTTAAAGGCTACTTATAATAAGCATGCCAATACTGATTTACGTGGAGTCTCACAATTACCCCAGAAGAAATTTAATACGCTGATGAATGAGCTTGAGGCCAAGGGGATTGGAAAAATTATTCTTATCACAGATATTCTGAATACTGCTGATGAGAAGGTTGCGGTTGTTCAAACTGAGTGGCAAGTTAAAGATTGGAATAAAGTAAAACAAAAATAGAAAAAGCCCTCTAAGTGAGGGCCTTTCATCATAGTCAAAGTTCAAAGCAAATTATTCATACCGAAGAGAATAAAATATTTTATGATTATTTAGGGAACTTCGTTCCTCTGTTAACTTGGGAACTTCGTTCCTCTGGCAGGATAATCATTTTCTTTCATCATTTTTAAACCATCAACAATGTCCTCAAAGCGAGGTCTCGCAAATGGCATACTACTATAGTTAGCATAGACGAGTTTATTATCATCTTGCTTTACTAAGAAGACTGCAGGTTCATTAAAGAATTGTGGTTCATTTTCTTGAATTTTTTCAGAGATATATAGTCCCCAGTCCTGCATACTTTTTTCACTTAAATTATAAGCAATTTGCATATTATACATTTGCCAATTATCACGTGTCTTAGCCGCGATAAGGGTTTCATCACTTGATATGGCCGTGATTTCAGAAACACCTAAAGCATCAAGTTCATCTGCTTTTTCATTTAATTCCTCTAAATACTTTTTACAAATAGGACAATGAAATCCACGATAAAAAACATAGAGACTATATTTCGAATCAGTTCTTCTTTTTTTCTGTAAGAATTCCACATCAAGTTCAGGAATTGGTTCATTAATTTTTAACACAAAATTCTCCTTCTTTTTTATTGTATATATCTACTACTATTAAAGTTCGGCTCTTTAACTGGTGAACTCGGATCATCTGGCGGAAGCCTTCTAGGCTTTGGATCGCGTCCAGGTTTCCTTGGTGGTAATTTATTAGGTTTGGGATCCTTCCTAGGCTTTCTAGGCGGAACGATCGAAGGACTCGAAGGTTCACTTGGATTATTTTCATCCCCTATACTTTTGTCAATTTCATATCTATTTCTCATACTACTATTATAAGTGTTTGAGATTTAGTTGCTTTAATAAGACTTTAAGTGAATGTTAAGCTTTTTACACATTTAGGGTACGCGGTCCCTTTTGGAAGTTTTAAAGACTTGGCATGCTATTTTATTGCTAAACTACCATTAATCTCTTCAAGCATATCATCAAGTTTATCTTTTTCTTTATCAGAGAGGCATTTATAGATTTTATCTTCTTTAATGACATTAATTTGTGAAAGAGCATCTTTGTAGTTTTCTTCTTTCATAAGACAACTTGCAATTCGCCTTAATCCAGAACTTATATGGTCGTACTGATCACATCTTAGTTCAGCTGTTTCTTCATCAACTTTTTTACTAAATTCATACTTAGTATCAATAAATTCACCCCCAACTCGTCCAATACATTCTCCAGAGGCATTTCCCCCTCCTCTTAGAGCTCCTTCAACGGCTATGACAGGTGAACAAATAATAACGCCGACACCAATACCACCAACAACTTTTAATAAGAACTCTCCAGTATAAGCACTTCCTATTAATACATAGCTAATACTCGTTCCTGTCGTAGTACTCGCGACTCTTTGAACTTGCTCAATAGTACTTTCTTCAACTTCAAAGTACTCTTTTATACAAGAATTATTTTCATAGAGGTGATCATGATCTTCTATTGTTTGTCTTTCAATTGAACATGAAACCATAAATAGAATTGATAATAAAAAAACTTTCACACTGACTCCCCGACTATGAAAGTTAAATTATTTAATTTAATGAATACATTGTAAAGAAAGCTAAGTCTTTGTAATTTCCAAAAAGGACCGCGTACCTAACTAAAAACCTGATACGTGATAAAGCTCATCACATAAGCAAGCACAAGGGTGTAGACACCAAAAAGAATCGGCATTTTATAGCTATTGGTCTCTTTGCGCAGAACCGCAAAAGTTGAGATACACTGTGGTGAATAGATAAACCAAACAAGAAGAGCTAACATCGCGGCAAAGCTAAATTCGTTTTTGATTAAAGCGCGTAAACCCTTTTCAGCTTCTTCCTCATCAGCAGCTTCCACTGCCATCACAGTACTAAGTGAGCTCACAAGAACTTCTCTCGCTCCAAAACTTGGTACTAATGCGGTAGTAATTCTCCAATCAAAGCCCATTGGTCTAAAGATTGGCTCAAAAGTTTTTCCAATTTTAGCTGCATATGAATAATTGATCGCCGGCTCGCTTGCATTCTCAGGTGCTTTAGGAAAAGTGACTAAGGCCCAAATAAGCATGGAAAGAACAAAGATAACTGTTCCCGCTTTTTTAACAAAGAGCATACCTTTTTGCAGACTTGCTCTAATGATATTTGAAAACTTTGGTTTTCTATATTCAGGAAGCTCCATCATTAAATAACTTGGAGATGTATTTGGCATAAAACTCTTTAGGATAAAGGCGATTATAAAAGCGCTGATTATCCCCATGGCATAGAGGCCAAAAAGTACTAGGCCTGGTAGGCCAAAGCCCATATAAGTATCATTGGGGATCATGGCGGCAATGATAAGGGTGTAAACTGGTAGTCGTGCAGAACAAGTTGTTAGCGGAGAAACCAGCATTGTTATAAGTCTCTCTGTAGGATTATCTATAATTCTCGCACTCATTATTCCTGGAATGGCACAAGCGTGACTGCTTAAAAGAGGAACAACTGCTTTACCAGGAAGACCTAATCGGCGCATAAGATAATCAAGCATAAAAGCCGCTCGTCCTAGATAACCAAAATCTTCCAGAGTATAGATAATTAAAAATAAGAAAATAATATGGGGTAAGAAAACTAAAATTCCTCCCACTCCAGCGAGAATTCCATCAACAACTAAACTTTGAAAGTATCCATCAGGAATGTATTGAGTTGCAAGCTCCCCTAGAAATTCAAATAAACTTTCAATCATTCCAATAAAAGGATCTGCCCCCACAAAGAGCAATTGGAACATTCCAAGTAAAAGTGCAAAAAGGATTACCACTCCATAAACAGGATGAAGTAGAAAATTATCTAGTTTTTCAGTAAAAGTATCTTTTGTAAGAGTTGAAGTAATAACTTTATCCATTATCTCTTCAGTCTTTCTTAGTTTAGATTTAATATAGCTACTTTCTTTAATTTGTCTTTGATAGTCTTTTTCAGTAATGACTTCCTTACTTGGAGTCAGGCTTAATTCTTTAACTGATTTAATGAGATCATTTAGGCCTTTTCCCTCGGTTGCGACAATAGGTATCACTGGGCAATCAAACTCTGCACTTAGTTTATCAGTATCAATGGCCAGTCCTCTTTTTTGAGCAACATCCATCATATTTAAAGCCAGCACAAATTTTTGTCCCAGATCTTTAATTTGTAGTGCGAGATAAAGACTTTTTTTAATATTAGTGGAATCAATAACAAGCACAAATACTTCTGCTTTATCATCAGTTGATTTATTTAAGATATAGTCACGGGTAACTTTCTCATCTAAGGTACTTACATCTAAAGTATAAACCCCAGGAAGGTCTAATAAGGTAAAAGTACTCTCTTCAAAGGTAAGGCTTCCGATTCTTTTTTCAACAGTAATCCCTGGAAAGTTTGCGACTCTTTGACGACTTTTTGTAAGAGCATTGAATAAAGAAGATTTACCTGAATTGGGAAGGCCAACGAGAGCGATATTACTCATGATAATGTTCTCCCTGTACTTCAAGTACATCAATTGTTTCTGCTTCTTTTCTAGTTAAAGCAATTTGAGACTCTCCTACTTGAAAAAGTAATGGGTCTTTAAAAATGGGAGCTTTTCTTTTTAGCATGACCAGAGAGCTTTCATGAAAACCTAATTGAGTAAGCCTTAATGCGATTTTCTCGTCATTTAATTTTACCACTCGATAAAATAGGCCTTTCTCTGAATTTGAGAGCTTTACGTAATTGCTATCCATGTGTTTGATATATCAAACATCATGATTTATGTCCATAATATTAAAGCTATAAAGTCTTTTCTTCTGGATTAGTGGTATCAGCGACTTTTGCGTTATTATTAATTAAATTACCCATGTCTGACTGATATTTTATACCTGTTTTAAATGACTTATAGATCGATTGCAGTGAGCTAATGATTAGTTCCTCGGCCTCACTTATGGCATTCTCTTTTAGTCTCAGCTCTGTCTCATAGTTCTTTAACTCAATCGCCCTATTGTGTAGCTGGTTCTTATCTAGTTTGGTATCTACACCATTTACTGTTTTTTGAGCATTATTAAAGAGCATCTGCGTCTTAGAGAGTGAGATTTCTAATTGAATAATCTTCTTTGATAATTGCACTAAATTCGTATCAAGTAGATTAAAGTCATGTGCAATTTTATTATAAATCTCTTGAAATTTTCTAATCGCTTCTGGACTTGCGATTTTCTTTTTAAAGTGAACAAGATCACTTAAGTCATGAGCAAGCTTTGACTTCGCCTCTAAAGTTGTCGTCTTAGAATCTTTTAGTTCATCTTTTACTTTATCAAAGTTTGGAACCGACTCAATAACTTCTGAGTATGATTCACTAAGAGTTTTTAAATCAAGTGCTTTTCTTTCAAAGTCTTCAAAAGTTGCTTTAAGATCTTGATAGATTCCAAAGCCCATTCCATTAAGGTTCTTAGAGGTTGATGATAAATCAATTACACCTTTTTTGAAGTCTTTTAAATAATCAATTTGCCCTTTAGAATTTCTAAACGCATGAGCATTCATGGCCATTAGTTCATCTTGGATTGACTCAAGATCTTCAATCTCTTGATAAAGTGTAGAGATTTTTTGAGTCAGTTCTTTTTTATCTTCTTCTAGAGCTTCATCTAATTGAATGAATGGGTCCAACATATTTTGAATACCACCAATTTCGTACTCAGAACGTAATTGATTAAGATCTACCTGATCAAAAGTACGCTCTTTAAGATGAATGATCGTCTTTTGAATCGGATTAAGAATTGATTTCGCCTGATCCTTAATTGTCTGCTCAATAGAAGTTAAAGGATAGAAAAAGAGCATAATTTTCTTTTCATTATTATAACGAACAGGGCTTACAAACATCTCATAAGGTTTAACTTCTGAGTTTTGATCTGGTCTAACTTGAATTTGATAAATACCTGCAACATTATGCTTTAAGGCCTCTAGTACCGGATCATCATAGCCAATATTAGTGAGCTTATTTAAATAATCCCAACTCATATAGTCTTTAGTGATTTCTTCTTGAGTTATTTTCCAGTCTTCTGAGAATTGCTTATTTGCCCAATCAACTTTTAAGTTTTTATCCAGCATGATTGATGAAAATGGAAGAGCTTCTTGAAAGATCGTCCCAAAGCTCATGCGCTTATTCACATAGTCTGAAGTTTGAGCGATATAATTTTTAAACGTTCCCGTCACACTTTCATCTTCTCTATCATACTCTTGTTGATTAATAATCTTTTCATTCACAAGAGCTTCAATCATATCTTCTAATTGAGATTGAGAGGTTTTATTAACTCTCTTACTTACCATTAAACCTATTAAATAAAAGAATGTTGTTAAGAGTAACGCTCCTAGCATCCCCATAAGATAATAGCGTCCCATTCTCTCAACTTGTAATTTTTGCATTGAAAGCTCTGGTCCAATATTTTCAAACCAGTCTAGTTGAGCATCTTTAAAGTTCAACATTTGCTGCTTAAGCTTGCCTTTTAAGCGGTTATACTTTTCAAGCATACTCATTTCAACTTTAAGATTACTAATTCGGCTGATTATTTCTGATTTATCTTTACGCGAAAGAACTGAGTTCTCAGTGATCTTTTCCATTTCATCAAAGTCGGAAACAATTTTCTTAACAGTAGGTTTAAGGTCTTGAGAGCTACTTACACTATTAATGAGTCCAACCACACGATCACTCATGCGAGTTAAAGTTCTCCAATTATTTTCTTTTACAAAGTCATTAAACTTTCCCATCTTTTCTTTAAAGACGCTTAATACCTTAGCCGTTTTAGGAGTAGAGATTAAATTCGCAATTTCTTCTTTTACTTTACCAATCTCTTTGACACTTTTTTTATAACTATCATGCACAAGAATTGAATTTACATAATTAGCTTGTTTCTCATAGAGCTCAATTCTCTCAATAGCTGCTTTATAGTTTTGAGCTTTAATCAAAGTATTTAAATTTTTTGTTAAATGATCTTCTTGAAGTGTTTCAAAGGTAAAGCTTGCTTTATGTAATTCCTTACCACGGCTTCCATCAATAAAGCCTAATTTCCAAAAATAAAAAATAGCACCTAAAATAGATGCCATTATAAGAATAAAACTTACTTGATAATATCGATTAAGCTTTCGACTTAAACTTTCAAACATTTTTACAATCCTTCGTACCCAATGCTCCCTCTTGGAGTAAAGCCACTTAATTATCTCTTAAAAAAAATGTTTTTTGAAGTGGAAACCACATAAAAAAAGGCCCAAAATATGGGCCTTTCTTATTATGACACTGTAATAAAAAGTTTTCTTAACCAGCTAGGTCTTCGTGAGAATCAAAGTCGTTTTTAAGCTTAGCTTTAAGCTTTAAAATTGCTTGGGTATGTAACTGAGAAACACGTGATTCTGTTACATCTAATACCTGACCAATTTCTTTCAAATTTAAGTCCTCAAAGTAGTAAAGAGAAAGAACAAGTCTTTGCTTTTCAGGCAATGACTTAATACCCTCTTTGATTAAGCTTTGAGAGTTTTTGTAATTAACAGCATTAAATGGATTTGAACTTCTTCTATTCTCTAAAAGACCCATCATTAACTTTTTATCACCACGATTAAAAGTTGCTGAATCATCAATATTTAAAAGCGATACTGACTTTGATTTATTTACTAATTCATGAAATTCTTCAAGGCTACACTCTAATTCAACACACATCTCTTCATCAGTTGCTGGTCTACCAAACTCTCTCTCAAGCTTAGCGTAAGCTCTTTCTAATTGCTTAGACTTCTCTCTAACTGATCTAGGAACCCAGTCTTGTGAACGTAATTCATCTAGAATCGCTCCTCTAATTCTGAATTCTGCATATGTTTTAAATTTATTATCACGGCTTGGATCGAACTTTGAAATGGCGTCCATTAAACCAATAACACCACAAGAAATTAAATCATCTAATTCAACACTAGATGGTAATCTTGCAGCAATTTTCATTGCGATAAAACGTACAAGAGGGGCATATTCAACAATAATCTTATCTTTGACCTCAGGGTCCATTGTGCAACGATAATCTTTTAGGTTTTTTAGTTTAGTAGACAGTGTCGACATCGAGCCTCTCCTTAGCTTAGTGATTGAACTTCGTGTTCAGGGTTAATCTTCTGGTGAGTATTAAGATAATCACCGAAGTGTCTACTGGACTCATCGACATACTTATGAACCAATTTTAAGAATTTTTTATGGGAGGAATTTTCTGCAGGGTTAAGGAAATAATTATCAAATCTTGAGTATTCCACATCAACTCTCTTAACTCCCCCAAGGATACTAGTACGACCACCAAGAAAGTTTTCAACCGTCTCACATAGGCTTGTAACAACGTTTGCAAATTGCGATTTATTTGCATACATATTCACCACAAGATGGTTTTCTCGGATACCGTACTTTTTATTTAAAACTTTCATTAAAGAATATGAATCTGTGATAGAAGCTTTATCTGGAGTGACTACAAAAACTCTATGATCACAATAAGCATTTAAAGTTAGAGTCTCTCTTGTAATCCCTGCAGCACAATCTAAGAAAATAAAGTCATACTCTGCTTGGTGTGACTGGATAATATCAATAATTAATTCTTCTAATTTTAACTTTGATTCAAAAAGATCAAGATCACCATTACATGCTGATAATAAGTGAAACTTACCTTCTTTATAAAGACAGTCATCAAAACTTTTTTGAGCTGTTAAGAGTGAATAAAAATTTGAATTATTTAATGGAAGACCAAGCTTAATAGCTGTATTAGAAAGATTATAATCGCAATCAATCAAAAGAACTTTATGGCCTATGCTTGCGAGGGTTTTTGAAAACTTTAAAGAAATGGAAGTTTTACCAACACCACCTTTACCACCAGTAATGGAAGTCACAATAGCTGGTTTGCCAGACTCTTTTCTTTGATGAATTAAAGATTGTAATTGTTGATTTTCTGTAGAATTAAAAGAGAGTAACCACTCACTAGTTTTTTCCATAACTTCCTGTCCTCACAACCCTCAACATCCTATCGAGGGGCCTAGTAATTTATTTGTTTAACTTACGTCCTATAAATTAAACATTCCTGCTAAAAGTCTTTCTGAGCTAGCTGCTTCCATATCGTCTGGAATCGTTGCTCCAGTTCCAAAAAACTTAAGCGGGATTTTATTAAATTTCGAATGCACATTGATAATCGCACCGTAATTTAAGCACTGATCTACATGTGTTATTATAACTCCATTTAAGTGAGCTTGATACTTGGAAATAATTTTTCTATTGTACTGCTCGCTGTGGATAGCACTGTAAACACCTAATATTTCGCAGTTCTTCCAAGACCTTCTTAAAGAGTCTAATACTTTTTTTGAGTCATCTTCCACAAGATTATTCATTTTAAGATCTAAAATAATTTTTTTCTTATCATGAACAGCTTTTCTTATTTCAGTTAAGAGATGTGATACTGTTTCCACCTCAACAACATTTATTTTAAAAATTGCTTTTGCAAAGTCGTGAGAGATTGTTTCTACACTTTGCTTACGGTAACGGATGATAATTGCATCATCCATCATGGCCGCTAATTTAAAGGCCATCGATGTTTGCCCACTAGATGCTTCAGAAACAAGAGTTGTAATAACTGGATTTTCATCTTCTTGAATCTTAGAGAATAAAGGCATTTCAGTGTGAATCATTTGATTAAGCTCGCGCAATGCAAATTCAAAAACAATTTCTTCACTATTTAACTCTTCTTCATTTAATTCAAATTGAGCTTTTTTAATAATATCAGCGATAATACTTTGGTTTAAATCAAGTGATTGTAAATTTACTTTTAACGAAGATAAACCAATCGCAATTTCATGTTTTTTATTCTCAGCACTCTTAGCACTTATTTCAAAAAGCTTTTGTTCAAGAGCTGCAATTTGTTTTCTTTGAGTATCTAATTGTAATTTTAATTTCTCATTAATCTCTACACTTTGTTGAGTCGCACGAACTGGAACTTCTTCGTGGGCCACTTCAGCATACTCATCTTCACTATTTGTAAATTCATCAAAAGACTGAGTATTTCTTCTTTGATGATTAGCCTGATTATTTCTTTGAGGTTGAGCTTGAACCTCTTCAACTTCAGCTTCTTCTTGAATAAGAAAATCATCAAGAGAACTTTTAATTTTTGAAGATGCTTTACTTACAGTATTGACTACTTTATTTAAACCTAAACTTCCATAACCTCCAGCTCCTTGAGCTTGGGCCTGTCCCTGACCAGGAACATGAGAATTATAATCATTAATCATTTGGTTAATATTACTTGAAGGTGCTTGATAAAACTGTTCTCTTTGATCATCACTTAAAACGTGATCAACTCGCGCTTTCTTTGTATAGCTTGACTCACTAATAGCAGCAGTGATTTCAATCTTACTCTTCTTAAAAGCGCCTTTGAGACCTTTATTGGTCACAGTTTTTAAGATAATAGCATCTGGTCCAAGTTGTGATTTAACTTGTTTTAATGCCTCATCTAAAGTTTCACCTTCGAATTTCTGTACATACATTTTTTACACCCTCACGGTTCCAAGTGATCTAATATTTATATCCGGACTCAATTCATTATGGCTAACCACCATAAGGTTTGGAATGAACTTTTCAGTTAAGCGCTTAAAGTGCCTACGAACAACTGGTGAACAAAGCACAACCATTCTCTCACCCATATTCGTTGCTTCCTCGATTCTTTCATTAAGACTTGCAAGAATTGTTTGAGTAACTTTTGGATCAAGTGAAAGCTGTTGACCTTGTTCAGTTTGAATCAAATTATGAGCAATAGACTCTTCAATGTTTCTATCTAATGTGAACAATGGGATATCTCCGTTATCACTTTTCACCTTTTCAGTAATGGTGCGGTATAATGCTTCTCTTGCTAGTTCAGTTAGCGTGTCAGCATCCTTAATTATTGTACCATTTTCGGCAAGAGATTCAAGAATTGTGCGCAAATCTCTGACCGGAACGCTCTCTCTGAGTAAATTTTGTAAAACTTTCAGGATTGTCCCGATTGGAAGGATCTCTGGGATCAAATCTTCGATCAATTTTGGATAATCTTCACGTAATTTATCCAATAATCTAACTAATTCTTGACGGCCAAGGAGCTCATTCATGTTTGACTTGAGAACTTCAGTTAAGTGAGTTGCGATAACAGTTGATAAATCCACTACAGTATAGCCATTATATTGAGCATCTTCTTTCGCCTCTTCATTAATCCAAACTGCATCTAAACCAAAAACCGGTTCAATCGTCTCAATTCCATCAACTTTTTCAATAACTGTTCCCGGATCCATTGCTAAGAAATGATCTGGCACAAGCTCAGCTTCAGCAACAGTGATTCCTTTAATATTTACTTTATAGCCGCCTGGTTTTAATTCCAAGTTATCGCGAATACGAACAGAAGGAATAATTAATCCCCAATCCGTCACAAATTGTTTACGGATATGACTGATTCTCTCTAGGAGATCACCATTTTGTTCACTATCAACAATATTAACTAATCCATAACCTACTTCTAATTCAACTAATTCAAGACTTAATAGATCTTCAAGTTCATCACCAGTTGATTTCTTCTCAGTAAGAGCTTCAAGTTTCTCTGCTTTTTCTTGATCTTGTTTTCCACGCTCAATTCTAAAGCCCCAAAATCCAATTACCAGTGCAACTGATAAGAATGGAAGCATTGGAAAATCTGGAATTAAGCTGAATAAAACGAGTACTGCTGCTGTTATATAAAGAGCTTTTGGTTGAACTGAGAATTGAGTTCCTAATTGATCCCCTAAACCACTTTCGTCTGTGTTTCTAGTTGCAATAATACCGGCAGCAGTAGAGATGATAAGAGCAGGAATTTGAGCAATTAATCCATCCCCAACTGTTAAGAGAGTAAAGACCTGTGTTGCATCTGCAAAACTCATATCATTTTGGGCCACACCGATAATGATCCCACCTAAGATATTTACCGCCGTAATTAAAATACCAGCAATAGCATCACCACGAACAAACTTACTCGCACCATCCATAGACCCGTAAAAGTCAGCTTCTTGTGCAACTTCTTTACGTCTTTCTTTGGCCTGAATATCATTAATTAATCCAGCGTTAAGATCAGCATCAATTGCCATTTGTTTCCCTGGCATCGCATCTAATGTAAATCTTGCAGCAACTTCCGCTACCCTACCAGCACCCTTAGTGATAACGATAAAGTTGATGATAACAAAGATAATAAAAACGATAATACCAACGGCGTAATTACCACCGACAACATAGTTTCCAAAAGCTGCAATAATTTGTCCTGCAGCTTCACTTCCTTCATTTCCACCACGAATTAAAATATTTCTCGTTGAAGCAACGTTTAATGATAAACGAAACAAAGTCACAACTAAAAGAACTGATGGGAAAGTTGAAAAGTCTAATGGTCTTTTTATATAGACTGATAAGAGAAGAATAATGATTGATCCCGCAAGCACGGTGGAGATAAATAAATCCATCATTCCTGGGGAAACTGGTACGATCATTACTCCAAGAGTAAAGATCAATCCCACAGCAATTGCGAGATCCGAATTCTTACCAAACATTTTTAATCGTTCTAACATCTTCTGTTACCTCAGTACTATTACAGTTACTTTTTAGAGCCTAAAGCTTTTTTTCTGCGTTTAATCTTGTAAACAAATGCTAATATTTCTGCCACGGCCTTATAAAGTGAACGTGGAACACCCTCACCAACTTTAACCGTTTTATATAAAGCTCTCGCTAAAGGAACATTCTCAACAATAGGAATGTCATTGTCTTTTGCGATTTCTCTAATTCTCATTGCTAAGTGATCTTGTCCCTTACCTACAATTTCAGGAGCAATCATCGTCATCTGATCGTAACGAATAACAATTGAAATATGTGTAGGATTGGTAATGACAACATCAGCAGACTTCACATCATTCATCATTCTCTTAGTTGCCATATCTCTTTGAATCTGACGAATTCTTTGCTTCACTTCTGGCGAACCTTCACGCTCTTTATTTTCTTCTTTTACTTGTTGCTTAGTCATACGGTGCTTTTCTTTATAAGCGTATTTTTCCCAAGCAAAATCTCCAACTGCAACCACCACTAATCCAGTGATAATTGAAAGAGCAAGTTTAAAGGCAAACATTTTTCCAAAGCTAAAGGCCTCAGCTGCTTCCGTATGTAAAAATCCATTAAAGGTTAAAAGGTTATCGCTCATAACATAATAAGTAATTCCTAATACGATTGAGAATTTAAAAAGACCTTTTAAAACTTCAACAATACTTTTCTTTGAAAAGATTCTTTTAAAACCACTTTGAGGATTGATGCGATCAAATTTTAATTGCAGAACATCTGGCGCATATAAGATACCAACTTGAGAAACTTGAGCCAGTACGCCAAGACACATTGACGTTAAAAAAGTTGGTCCAACACATTTTGCAAGTGTGATCATGGACTTCTCTAAAACTTCTCTTCCTAACTCAGCCTCATAGGCCTTTTTAATATCGAGGCCATAAAGCCATTCGATATATTCAGAAATAAGTTCAAACATGTAGATAGAAGAAAGAACTAAGACACAGAAAGTCCCTGTCAGTATAAGAACTGAGTTAAGCTCCTTGGAGGAGGCAACATCACCCTTTTTACGAGCTTCCTCGAGTTTATGCGGGGATGGTTCTTCGGTTTTTTCTCCTTGATCGTCAGCCACTGACTAATCTCCTAGTTTCCAACAAACTGGAACCACTCGCCCAGTCTGTCCACATACATTTGATAAGCTACATGGAAATACTCTTCTGAAATTGCAAAGAAGACTAAAAGTCCAATCCCAATATTCACCACAAAACTCACCATTAAAATATTCATTTGAGGAATTGTTCTTGCCACAATTCCCATTACTAAATTCAGAACTAAATTTGTAAATAAAATAGGTGTTGCTAATAGAAATGCTGCAGAAAAAACACCTTTAAAAAATTCATGATAAAAAATATGGATATTTGAGAAGTTTCCAAGATTCTCCATTGAAATACTAAAAAAAGATGCGATTACACCTTTGAACATTGGAAGTAATGCACCCGTTGAAAGTAGCATTATTAAAATTGTCCACTGAATGATTTTTTCAAATGGACCAACTCTTGATTGAAATGTTGGATCAAAGTAACTTACTGAAGTAAATCCCATTTGCTGAGTCATCACTGTTCCTGAAGCAACAAAGAGAGTCATAATACTTCTTACTAAGAATCCAATAAGTAAACCTACGATTGAGTGAAAAATAGTCATATACCAAAAATTATCTACTCCAACCCTTAGCACTTCGCTAACCATTGCACTTTCAACAAAAGGAAAGAATGTATAAGTAATAACTAGTGCTCCAAGGACTTTCACTAATTGTGGGATTGATGTGTTATCAAAAATTGGTAATTGAATAAGTATAGTTACCCATCTGGTAAAACATAACCAAAAAGCAATCAATACTGTGTAGTCAACTACGCTAACATTAATCATTTATTCATCACCACCGAAGGAATATTGGCATAAAGATCATGAGTGAATGAAGTCATAGTCTCCATCATCCATGGGCTTAAGATAACCAATGCCATAACGATCACAACAATTTTTGGAATAAAAGAAAGTGTTTGTTCGTTGATTTGAGTAACTGCTTGAAAAAGTGAAACTAAAATACCGACAACCAGTGCACCGATAAGCATAGGTGCTGCTAACATCATGGTTACTTTAATTGCTTGATTGGTAACTTCAATTACAAATCCATTATCCATATCTTCTCCTAATTAAAAGATCTTAAAATTGATCCTGTTACTAATTGCCAACCATCAACTAATACAAAGAGTAAAAGTTTAAATGGCATAGAAATAATAACCGGAGGTAACATCATCATCCCCATGGCCATAAGAACTGAGGCCACAACCATATCTAAAATGAGAAATGGAATATAGAGTAAGAACCCTATTTGGAATGCTGTTTTTAATTCACTAATAATAAATGCAGGGATTAAGTAATGTAGTGGAACATCGTCGATAGTATTAGGAGCCTGCTCCCCTGTTACTTCATAAAAAAGTCCAATATCAGCTTTACGAACTTGGGCTGTCATAAAACCTCTAAGTTCTAATTCAATACCACTTAAAGCGTCAGTGGTTGTAATCTGCTTATTCATATAAGGCTGGATTGAATTGTCATAGATATTCTTTCCAGTGGGCATCATCACAAAGGCACTTAAAAATAATGCAAAACCAATTAATAATTGGTTTGGTGGCATACTTTGAGTACCGATCGCTTGTCGCATAAATGAAAGCACAACAATAATTCTTGTAAATGAAGTACAAAGAATAATAAATGCTGGTGCTAGCGATAAAAGAGTAAAAAGAACTAAAACCTGAATGGTATCAACCAAATCAGTTCCTTGACCAAAGTTCACACTTAGACCAGGAAGGTTTAAGTTCCCTGTTTGTGCGAAAGCTTCTCCACCAATGAAGAAGCATGCAAAGATTGAGAGTAATTTTAGTACTTGGATTGTTCTTCCTAAACAATTCCTCATAACTTTATCCTTTATTGAAGAGGCTTAAGTCCTTTAACCTTCTTCTTAATTTGATCAGAAAACTTAACCTGATCTTTAATTCCAATATAACTTGATAATGAAGACTCTTTATTTGATTGAGTAATATCTTTTTTCAAAGTTATTTTCTTATCTAAAGCTTCATCACTATCAGCTAAGAAAACAGACTCATCAAAATTTGTTCCTGCAACTTCTTTCTCACCAGCTTTAAGAATTCCCATCGGATTTTTCATTTCACTAATTGGGTGAATCCCTGCTTCAGTGTTACTTACTAGGAATACTTGGTCGTGAGCTTTAATCATCATTAAACTTTTCTTAGGAGCAATATAAGTCTGACTTAATACCTGGATTTGATCCGTTTTATTAAGAAAGCCTAATTTACCCTTTTTGATGAATCCTTTTTTCATTAAAGTGATTACTCCATAGAATAGGAGAAGTACCACACCTAAGAATGCAACAAACTTGCCAGCATATTCAATAAATGAAATTGATTGATTTGACGTAGTTTTAGGCGCTTGGCTCTTAGCTGCTTTCGTATTAACAGTGTCAACTTGATTAGGTGATGGTTTCACTACGACCTCACCGTTCTCCTTGATAAGTTTTTCAAGGTATTTTTCATTTAAATAGGTCTTTGGATTACGCTCTTTAAATTTCTTTTTCTGGGCCTCAAGCATTGTTGTCTTAGCAACCGGCTTTTTTGCGACTGCCTTGGCCACAGTCTCTTTCATCTTCTTATGAGGAACCACTAATTCGATTTTATTATCCTTAATCATAAGAGAGATCTTATCTTTGTCTTTGGTAAGAGAGTAAGGAAGATTAGCTTTAAACTTAATAGTATTTGCATCTTTTTGAACAGCTTGAATCTGAGTATCTTTTGAATTAGCTGTGGCAAAGTTAAATGCTTTATTAATCTTTTGAGAAACCTTAGCTCCTGGAATATCAACAAGTACAGATTTTCCACTTACATTCAGAGTAGGATAATCCTTTAACACTCCTGTGTAGTGAATATTGATCTTTCCTTTATCCCCGAATTTTTTAATATCCACCTTTTTAATATTAATGTTCGCATTCGCGTTCATTGAAAAAGTGAAAATGCTTAAAATAAGTGTTGTTAATAAGTACTTCATTGTTCCCTCTACTTTAATGTTTCGATTCTCTCTAATGGACTGATAATATCTGTCAATCTGATTCCAAACTTCTCGTTCACAACAACAACTTCCCCTCTAGCAACTAACTTTCCATTAACTAAAACTTCTAATGGTTCCCCTGCGAGCTTATCTAGTTCTAAAACTGACCCTTGTCCTAATTGCAAAAGATCCTTGATCACGACAGATGCACGTCCAAGCTCCACACTAACTTTTAGCGGGATATCTAAGATAAAATCTAAGTTTTGTACCTTTAATTTGTTTAAGGCATCGTCCCCAGTTTTAATCTGATCTGCTAATTGCGCGATCGCATCTTTTTGATCTTGATTCATGTCTGGATTAATGTTTTCTACGTTGTTGTTCTCGTCCATAATCTAATCCTTTAACCTTTTTGTTATTTGTACTGCTCTATTTCCTTTATATTCACCCGCTAAGCAAAATAGCTTTTGCACGCCTTCAATCTCAACTAAGAGTTCCCCCGAAACTTCTTGGCTTAGAGGGATAATATCTCCAATTTGTAATCCAACCAGATCACCTACACTCATTTGAGTATCCCCTAACTTTACAACCGCCTCAGCAGTCGCTCCGTTAACATGATCATGCATTGATTGAGTCCATAAAGAGTCAACCACATCATTTTCAGATTGGTAGCTTGAAGATAATTTTTGTTTAATTGGTTCAATAGTTGAGTATGGAATCACAACCATAATCGTTCCAGAAGCTGATTCGAACTCAACTTCAAAAGTTGTTGTGATAATAACGTCACTTGGAGGAACAACCCCAACAAATTGTGGGTTAATTTCTGTTCTCATATATTGAGCATCAATTTTATGAACTGGTTGCCAAGCCTCTTCAAGGTCATTGATGGCCATATCCATAACACGCTTCATGAATGATAATTCGATTGAAGTGAATTCCTTACCTTCGATTTTAGTAAAAGGTCTATCTGTACCACCAAAGTATGAATCGATAATTGCGTAAGCAAGTTTTGATTCAAATACTAGCAGAGCGGGACCACGTAATTCGTTGAATCGCATAATACACATACAACTTGGAATCGGAAGTGTATTAACGAATTCTCCAAACTTTAAAAGGTCAGTTGAGATCATCGAGATGGTAGAAATCTTTCTTAATGAGTTTGAAAGTGAAACCCTAAATGATCTAATGAATCTTTCGTAGATAATTTCAAGGATAGGCATTCGCCCACGGATAACTCTATCTTGATTCGTGAGATCATAGGGCTGAATATTATCGGCACCTTCGTCATCATCAAACTCATCATCAAATCCTGAATCTACTTCACCTGCTGAAGTGTCATCATCATTAACTGCACTGAGTAAAGCATCGACTTCATCTTGACTTAATACTTGCGCCATTTTTCGTCCCCTCCTGGGCTATTGCAAAGAGCATCCTACTCTTTGTTTGGTGAATTTTACTCAAATCAAACTAGTTGATCTGAAAACCTACATAAAACACGTCTACAACTTTGCCATCTACCAAAAAAGCATTCACTGCAGACTTGATTTGCTCTTTAAGGTAGAGCTTACCGTCTCTCTTCAATATCTCCTCAGGTCGCTTTTGATTTAAAATCTCAATAATAGTATCGCGGATCTGAGGTTTTCTATTTTCAACTTCACTTATCTCTGAATCTGAACTCATTTTTAAGACTGCATTCATACGCACATATCTTCTTGGTCCATCTCCCTGAGCAAGGTTTACAGTAAATGTATCAAGGTTAACTAACGTCTCCTTAGTAAGAGTCTCTACCGGCTTATCTTCAGCGATAAAGTCCTCTCCTGGCTTCGTCTCGCCTTGTTTAAGAAGCTCTGTAAGATCAGGTCTCTTAGCTTCCATTTGCATGAATTGATATTGCATAAACGCAACAACACCTAAACCAATGGTGTTAACTAATAACATTAATGCTACAAGTGGATTTTTCTGACTGCTACTGCCAGAGCTTGAAACTTCAGCTGGGCTTTCTGCTACATTTTCTTCTTCTGCCATGAATTCTCCGTAACGGTTTAGTGACTTCCTATCACCTATGTCAAATTATAAACTGCAAAAATACCGATATCAAGTACATCTTGCCGATTAGGAAATTTTTGACCAATTTTTTCTTAAAAAGCGTCAAAGTGATGACATTTCCCCTAAATGAATAAAATTGATGGAGCAAGTTTTGCCGGTTTGGCCCCAAAAATGGAGCTCTTTGGTTTGGTATAGGGATTTTTTGAAAATAAAAAAGGGACCCTTTCGGATCCCTTCGCTTGTATTCTAAATCTTAAAAAAGATTAAATTAGAACATTTCTTTCCAAGCTTTTCCTGGACGGAATTTTGGAAGAGTTTTAGCTTTGATTTTGATCTTTTCACCAGTCGCTGGATTTACACCAGTTCTAGCAGCTCTTTTAACTTTAGTGAAAGTTCCAAAACCAACTAAAGAAACATCGTCACCTTTTTTAACAGACTTCTTGATTGTCTCAAGCATGTTGTTGATAAATGCATCAGCATCTTTCTTTGTTAGGTGGCTTAATTCTTTAGACTTTAAAATTGCTTCAACTAATTCTTTTCTGTTCATAGAAATCTCCGAATGTCAGTGTTAATAATACTATAGGAAAATGTTTGCGTAGAATTTTTACAATGGCAAACAATTTTTTATCTTTTTTTTAAAAAAAGGATGTTTTTTTGATAAATGTGAAGAAACGGCAAAAATCCCTCCTATAAAGCTTTACAGTCCATCTAAGTTTTATTAATAGGGTTTATGTTTAAAAACAAGCTCGCAAAATTCGCTCTCATAGCCTTTTCTGGCCTCTTTCTTACTTCTGGAATAGAGAGAGATCAAGCCGATTTAAATCGTGTTTGGGGTGAACTTAATTCTAATAATAGCTTTAATCTTTCAAAACAGAGCTTTTGCTTTGATATTAATGGAACTGTTTTCGGTCAAAACATTCACCAATTAGTTCGTCCAGCTTCTGTGAGTAAGATGTATACAAGTCTGTGGGCAATGAGCGAACTTGGTTATGATTATCGCTTTCAAACTATCTTTAGCTATGATCAAAAGAACCTTTACATCCTTGGTGGAAATGACTCTTACTTTGTAACAGAGAACCTTATTCTTATTTTAAATGAACTTAATAATAGAGGTATCACCAATATCGAAAATATTTACTTTGATATGTATTTTAAATTAAATTGGAGTAATGATTCTCAATCAATAAAAAGTGGACTTGAAAAAGTTTTTAAAACTTCTCGTTGGACTCGATCTGAAAAAGAAGCCTTTAAAAATGTTAATGATTACCTATATGAACAAAGTCAAAGCAGTATACTTAAACCTGTATTTAATTTTAAACGCATTCTTTTTAGAAATGAATTAAATGCCCCTCTTAGTTCAGAGAGTATCACTCACTTCTCTTCCCCACTCTATCAACAATTAAAGCCTATCAATATGTACTCAAATAATTTTTATCACGATAATATATTTGATTTTCTAGGTGGTAATATAGCTTTTCACGATTTTATGTATCGTGAATTTAATGCCAATGATGATGAGATCTATTTTTATACAGGTTCAGGACTTGGAGAGAATAGAACCACGTGTGAATTAACTTTAAGACTATTAAAAAGACTGAGAGAGTTTTTAAACCTAAATGGTCTTGAGCCAATGGATCAAATGGCAGTTGCAGGAATTGATGAAGGGACATTAGCTAAGCGCTTTACCCAAAGTAAGTATAATCAATACATAAGTGCAAAGACTGGAACATTAAGGCATACCAGCACCTTGGCCGGATACATTAATGACGCCAATCAGACGATCTTTGGAGTTTTTAATCATACTTATAATATTGCTGGTGCACGAGAGCTACAAAACGAATTCATAAAATATTTTATGGATAATGCTCAACTTATTCCTTTGGAATATAGCCCAAGCAATACCAGTTCAATTGTTAATATTCAGCTAAAATAAAAAAGGCCTCTAATGAGGCCTTTCTTATATGAATTAAAAATCATTTATTAATTATAGGTTTAATTTACCTTTCTCTTTTAGCTTTTCAACAATGTCGATAAAGTGACTTGTTGGATACGCACCCTTTACCGGAACACCATTTAATAAGAATCCTGGAGTACCTTGGAAACCAAATTTCTTTGCTTCTTCCATATCTTCAGAAATTCTTTTCTTAACAGCCGTAGAGTTTAAATCCTTTTGAAGTTTTGCCATATCTGCACCAACATCTTTAGCAAGTTTCTTTAAGAACTTATCACCTTTTCTTAGACCACCTTGATCTTCAAAAATAGCATCATGAAATTTAGCTGCTTTCTTCTCATCCTGTAATCTAATTGCTTCATAGTACTGAGCTGCTGGCATTGCATTTGGGTGAAAGCTTAATGGTAAGTGCTTATAGATAAAACGAATATTATCACCATACTTATCCATTAAATCAGTAACTGTCTTATAACCTTTAGAACAGAATGGACACTCAAAATCAGAGTATTCAATTAAAGTGATCTGAGCATCTTTAGGACCTCTAATCATTTCATCATCTCTAATCTCAGCAGTTAAAGGATTATCAAATGCTTCTTCTAATTTTTTCTTCTCTGCTTCTTCTTGTTTCTTTCTCATGTCACCTTGAGCTTTCTTAACAGCTTCATTTAAAGCTTCAATAAACTCAGATGGATTTTCCTTAATTGCATCCGTTAAAATCTTAGGATTCTTTTTAAGTGTTTCAGCTAATTGCTTTTCATTCACATTACATGCACTAAAAATTAGTGCAATCATTGTTAAGATAATTAAATTCATTTTCATAAATGATTCCCTTTTTTTTTGTTTACCTTGCTATTTTATTCAAAAATTATTTTATTACGAGTCTTTTTTATTGTGATATTGGTCACAGATCGTTTTTAAATATTTATTTAACGCTCTCCCACTTGGTCTAATGTGATTAAAACCAAGTAAATGAACTCTTGCATCATAGTTACCCTTCATAAACGAACGCATCGTTGAGAAAAAACCGAATACTGCACCGGATACTTTTCCATATAAGTGAAAAGCCAGAACAAAATAATATAGTATTAAAACAACACTTAATGCGATTGTTAATGAATCAAAAATAAATTCTTGCTGCCCTATAAAAAAACTAGTGCTGATTTCATTATCTTTTAAAACACTTGTTACCAGCTTCATTAGTCCTTCTTGTAACTTACCTAAGAGGGTCACAAGAAAAATAAAGTTTGAGATCGCAATGATAGTAATCATAAGTGCAAAGTGAAAAAAGAATATGCGATCAAAAGGTGGCTTATGTATTTTTTGATACTGTGGTGGAATCGTTGAAGTCCTAAGAGTTTTAGATGTTTCAATATCTGCTAAGTAGGCAAAGAAAAACTCTGAAAAACGAGTGAGAAGTTTATGTTCAGAGAAAAAATCAGGCTCATAATTAATCTCTTGATTCCCCTCTGCTCGCTGAGAGCAGTACTTTTCAATCTCTTTAAAAGGACGCATTAAGAGCTTAGCAATATAAATCCCACCTAAGAAGAGTAAGACAATAAAGCCTAATAAGTATGGAATATAATCAATGGTATTACTAAGAATATAGTCCTTATAAATACTTTGAATATTCTCAAAGCCTTTTAATGTCTGTGCTTCAATAAAGAGAGTATTTATAGAGAGGATTAACCAGATAAGATAGAGTGCAAATAGAGTTAGAAATACAAAGATAAGACTTACCTTGAAGGCAGTTGTTAGAGTAAATAAAAACTCTTCATCTTTGAATCTTTTGGCCATATTTTTCATCATAATTTCCGATACTTACATTATAAGGGAGAAGGCCAAAAGTTTTGAGGCGGGCAAAGTTTGCCAAAGTAATTGTGTAAAAAATACACAAGGTAAATCAAATTGTTGCCGCAAAGCGTTAATGGTGATATTTTCTTTTTGCCGAGGCGAAAGCCGAAGCACTCTCTCCCTCTCTCAATTGCGCAAGCTAAGCTTGCGCTTTTTTTTTGCCTAAAAATCAAAATAATGGAAGGTCTTTATCTTTTTTACCCTTGAGGTGATCTTTAACCCCACTAGCAATCGCATCCGCATAGGCATCTAAGAATGATTTCTTTTGAACTTTCCAAATTTCTTTATCATTAGACATAAATCCGGCCTCCACTAGAATACCAGGCCTCTTTGAAAGAGCGAGAACATAAAATAAACCAGGTTTAACTCCCCTATCTTTCATCTTGAATTTTTTCTCAACTTTAAGACCAACATACTTATGAATGCTATTGGCAAGTTTTTTAGATTCAGTGACTGTTTTAGAAATAACCAAATCAATGAGAATTTGATTCACAATCTTTTCAGCACCTTTTAAAAAGGTATTTTCAATTTTCTCAACTTTTTTGACAGCAACATCAGCATGATTATCTAAATAATAAGTTTCAAAGCCATTAGAGTCTTTATGATTAGATGAATTAAAGTGGATTGAAATAAAGAGATCTGCTTTAACATCTTCAGCCATCTGGGCCCTCTCTCCAAGTCCCACAGTTCGATCAAAACTACGAGTTAAATAGGTAGTATAAAAGGGATCTAGTTTGCTCTTAACTAGCTTCGCTAATTTTAAAGTAAGATTTTTCTCATAAATCATTTCTGATTTAACTTTTCCTTTAATCTTCTTTCTAACTTTCTTCATGGCCCCCAGCTCTTCTCCTCCATGACCAGGATCGATTAGAACCACAAACCCTTGTGCAAAGCTTGCCCAAATAAATGTAAGCATTAGAATTTTTAAAATCATTTAATAAAGCTTCTTAAGTTTCATTTCAGGAAAGTAGTGTGCCAGAATATCTGTATAAGAGTAACCTCTTTTTGCCATTTCATATGCTCCGAACTGACAAAGTCCAACTCCATGGCCATAACCCTTTCCATTTAGCGTAATTGAATTATTATTATTTTTTTCAAATTTAAAGTAATTCGATGGTGCTTTCTTACGACCTAGTATGGAACGTATTCTTGATTTTTTCAAAAGGTGAACATCATCATTTGAATATAACCTTAATTGGGGATAACTCTTATCATCAGGGGCAAGACTTAGTTGAGATTTGATATCTTTATTTTGATAGACTTGCATTCCTTTGCGAAGAGCATGATCAAAACGTGACTTAGGAATATCAATCTTCCAATCAGCAACACCATGCTTATGACAATATGGACAATCAACACTACTATAACCGTCTACTTTATTGCTCCAAACTTGTTCAGGTAAACGCGTCTTTCCCCCACACTTTGAATGAAAGAAGATAGGAGTTATTCTTTGAGACTTTGGTAAGAGAACTTGTCCTCTAGTTAAACGAGTTGCTTTACTAGTCTCATAGGTCACTTCAAAGAATGATCCATTTACTTGATGTTTTTCTGAGTTCTCAAGATCGTAGTATGTTTCAAAACCATTTGTTTTTTTAACTTGTTTTGTTTTGATTAAATGAATGGCATAACTTCTCGCCGCCACAGCTTGTGCCTTTAAAGCTTCCAATGGCCACTTTGCATTCATTTCCTTAGGTAAGAGAGAGCTGATATAAGTTTCAAGGTTTAGTTTATTAATCACATCACATCCCTTGCCTTTATATGAGCTCACTAAGAAAAGACTTCCGCGATATTTTTTCTGGTTAAACTCCATTAAGCCAGTTCGAGATGTTATCTTTGCCAAAAGTATTGGTTCATTTTTCTTCACTAAGGATTTCAATGGACGACAATTAAAAACAAAACGTTTTTTTCCCGGATAGTATTGCTCGATGGGTTGTCCCGAGACTGTTTTCACTAGATCTGTTCCAGAAATATTCACATCATGAATGGCCTTGGCAATTCTCACCCTAATACTTGGCTCTGAACTTATTGAGGCGGCCCATGCATTGAGGGCAAATAAAAGAATCAATCCTTGAATCTTGAGCAAATTCCACTCCCTGGAATAATTGTATCTTATTTTTAATTTTACGCAGCAAATTCTAGGATTTCAAGTATTTATACTAATTTTGACATCAGCTTTTGCATATCTTCCCATGCCAGTCGCTTAGAATTAGGAGCTTCATTTAAATAATTTGGTGAGAACAGTGGAAGTAATTCATACTCAATGACTTCTTGGGTATCTTTATTTTCGATTTCAATTTTATAAAACTTACCCCTCAGTGCTTGTAAGCGCTCTTTAGTTTTTAATAACTTTGAACTTACAAACCCACCAAGACTTACTAAGTACTTTGGTCGACGGTGATAGATTTCCGCAAATAAGTACTCATCGCTTTTTTCAACTAAGTCTGAACAAGTTGAAATGCTATAGCGAGCTCCATCTAATTGCATGGCCTTAATCATTTTCTGAAATAGAATAGCGACATCCTCTTCAAAGAAGACACTGATTTTTTTATCTGTTACTGAAGCAATATTATGATTTAAAAACTCTTCATCTACTATAAAAAGAACATCTATATTTTCTGACTCAACCTGTGACTTATCGTTATAGAGATCATTTGAATGAGTTTGATAAAAGTCCATATACTCATTTATGGCACTACTAGCAAAGTCCCAACGTGGGTTCTTAGCTTGTTTTTTCTGAATCACAGCTCCATTGCCGAGATGAATCTTATCACTCTTAGTTTGCTCAAATTTTTCTTTCCCAAATTTATGTAACTCATCCAGCATTTTTACTTTTTCAGTAACTGACTTTTCTGCTTTATCTTCAACTTTAACTTCCACAGTGGGTGAATCGGCAACTTTTGCCTCAATCACTTGCTCTTGACTTACAGGGACACCATATGACCAGTCATGGCCAAAAAGACGCTCTGAGAAGGGCGATTTGAGATCTGCTTCACGTCCTCTAAGTTGCTTCAATGCGTTAATATACTTGGTATTCATGCTATTTAACTATCAAAAATGTCACTATTTTCCTAGAAGTTTGAAACAAGCAAATAAATTAACTCTTAAAACTCTCGGCCCGATAAGTTTAATAGTTCCACTTATGGAGGAAACTATGGCAAATGAAGTTGATTTTAAATTTGAGAAATTTGAAGAGTACTGGGGCGGAGTTGATGAAGTTAAGAACACCATAAGCAAATGTAAAGTTTGTGGCTCAAAGCTTCTACTAAGTCATATGCCAGATTACAAGAACCTGCTTGTTCAAGAAACAGCTCGCTGCATCGAGTGTGGAGCAGGTAATAGAAAAACAATTCACGTGTTGAATTAGTTTTTACTCTTCTCTTCGGCATGCAAGGTTTCATAGATTGATCTTGCATGCCTAATGCTCACACCTAAATGATCACTAATCTCCTTAACATTTAATTTTTTTACTTCATCTTTAGTTAGCTCTATATGCTGTAAAATCTTTTCACGGGTCTTAGCTCCAATACCTGGAACTTCATCTAACCAAGACGTAATAATTCTTCCCTTTTCTTTTTTATGATGGAGCTTTCTTGAAAAGCGATGTGCCTCATCTCTCATTTGCACTATTATACGCATAAGGCTTGGACACTTTGAAAGTATATATGGATTACTACGATTAGGAATAACTAATCTTTCATCACTCTTTTCAATATGTGATGATTGAAAGTTTTTAGCTATTTCACGAGACTTCGCAATCCCTACCACAGGTACATCAATTTCTTGTTCATCAAGTACCTTTTTAACTGTTGATACTTGTGCCTTTCCCCCATCAACAACAAAGACATCAGGAAGATCACCATGTTTTATTCGACGCTCAAAGACTTCTTTCATCATTGCAAAATCATTATTCCCTTCTGGTAATTCTTGCAGATGATAATAGCGGTACTTTTTCTTATCTGCCTTTCCATCATGAAAAACAATTTGAGAAGCAGTTGGACTCTTCCCCTGCCAAATAGCAATGTCATAACACTCTAAAAGCTTTGGTCTTTCGGCCATATTTAAGAGATCTTTTAATTTATTTAATCCAACGTATTCACTTTCTTGATTCTTTATACGAACTCTCTGAGACTCCTCAGCATGCTTCTTAGTTGCATCGATTAAGGGTTGGTATTTTTTCGTTTTAGAGATTACTTTAAATTTAATACCCTCATCAGTAGATTTTAAGAGAGCTTGATACAAGTTATCAGCATTCTCTTTATCTAGATCAACAATAATCTGTTCAGGTAAAACATCATCAACTTGTGTGTAGTATTGTAAGATGAAAAGACTGACTTCCTCTTGCACATCATTAAAAAGATCATCGTTAGAAAAATGAAATGATTTGTGTCCAAGTAAATTTCCTTCACGAATCATATAAAGACTTATGTCTAATTCTTCTGAGCCATTATAAAAAGAAATGACATCAATATTCTTTTCATTATTTAATTCAACACTTTGATCAAAACTATTTTCGAGAAAACTTTCAAGGTGTTGAGAGTAATCCCTAAGCATGGCAGCTTGTTCGAAGGCTTCATTTTCTGCATGTTCATGCATTCTACTTTCTAATAATTGTAATGCTTTTTGAGACTTTCTTTTTCCACGAAAAATCATCAGAGCTTCTTCAAGATCCTCTAAGTAATCTTTCTTAGAAATCTTTCCCACACAAGGAGCACTACACTGGTGCATTTGATAAAGAATGCAAGGTGTTTTTCTGGTTCTAAAATCGTAGTCAGTACAGTCTCTTAATTGAAAGGCCTTAGTGGTGGTTTTCATGGCCTCAGAAATACTACTCCCAACTGGGTATGGTCCAAATAACTCAATATGATTTTTCTTCTTTGGTCTTCTTACATATTGAAGTCGTGGGAACTCATGAGTTCTATCGACCATGAGATAGGGATATGATTTATCATCTTTAAGCCTCACATTATAGCGAGGTTTATGTTCTTTAATTAAGTTATTTTCTAGAACGTATGACTCAGCATCAGAGTTGGTGAGCATAAAATCAAAGTCATTAATTCTGGCAATAAGCACCATGGTTTTGGCCGATTTCTGGGACTTATTAAAATAACTTGTAACTCTTGCTTTTAAATCCTTCGCTTTGCCCACATAAATAATATTCTTTTTTGAGTCTTGCATTAAGTAACAGCCGGGACTCTTTGGCAGTGACTTGGCCTTATCAAGCAATTCAGCAATTCTCTTTGCGTTATTAGCAAGCTTTACGGACTCGTTTAAATGAGGTAAGCTTTTGTTTTCATTATCAGTCAAGTCTGTTCTCCAAGATTTGTCTAAAGCTAGCTAAAATTAATTATTATTAGCTAAATACTAACCAAAAAGGAAATTTATGTCCAAGTACGCAGCAGGGAAAGAAGTTATATCTTATTGTGGAAAATGCAAATTAGCACTATCTCATACAATAGTTTCCATGAAAGATCCTTCTACCATTGGTAAAGTTGAATGTAGAACCTGCAAGGCTACTCACGCTTATAAGGATCCATCAACTAAGACTAAGAAAGTAAAATCAAGATCAATGATTCCTGGTGGGAAATCTAAGTCAATGTCAGTTAATGATCTTTGGACTGAAGAAATTGGTAAAGCTCAAGGTAAGCCAATTACATATTCTATTCGCCACACATTTAGTGCTGGAGATATGGTTGATCACAAGAGCTTTGGACTAGGAATAGTTCAAGGGATTGTTGATGGAAAGATCGAAGTTCTCTTCCAACATGATATTAAAACACTAGTACACGATAAATAAAAAAGGGATGCAAATAGCATCCCTCTTTTCTTCTATAATTATTCTTTTATAAATTAGAATCCAAATCCAAATCCACCACTAATACTTAAACCAAGGTTTCCTGGACTATATGGTGCGTATCCATATCCGCCGCCAAAGCCACCACCGTAGCCTGCGCCCATACCCATTCCACCGTATCCACCGGCATAACCGTTAGACCAAAGGTTTTGAGCAGAATTCATATAAGAGTTCTGAAGAGCTGCTTGTTGGTAATATGAATCTTGCATATAAGCTTGTTGGTTTGATCCATATGCTTGAGAGATACCGCCCCAGTTCATACCACCGTTGCCATAGCCGCCTCCCCAGCCGCCAGAACCATTCCAATAAGAGCCTGCTCCATTACCCCAAGGTACTAGACCATAACCGCCAGCTCCGCCACCGTAAGGATTACCAAATCCTCCCATGCCAAAGCCAAGACCTGCTCCACCGCCATACTGAGGATATCCTCCTCCCATGCCGCCGCCGTACATTCCACCGCCGAAGCCAGGATAGCCCATTCCCATGCCGCCACCCATTCCAGGGTAACCCATGCCGCCACCTAAGCCGCCGCCGATTCCAATATTAATTCCGCCACCCATTCCAGGGAAGCCCATGCCGCCGCCGTACATACCACCACCCATTCCAGGATAGCCCATGCCCATTCCGCCGCCATACATTCCTCCGCCGAAGCCAGGGTAACCCATGCCCATTCCCATTCCAGGATAGCCCATGCCGCCCATGCCTCCACCGAGACCAAAGCCGATATTAATTCCGCCGCCCATTCCTGGGTATCCACCCATTCCAAAGCCGCCCATGCCCATACCGATTCCACCGTATGGATTATACATTCCATAAGGACCTGCCATTCCTCCTAAGAAGCCTGGACTGTATCCTGCAGCAAAGTAAGGGTTTCCAAATCCACCCATTCCATTGCCCATGAATCCCATACCACCAGCAAAACCACCAAGGTTATAACCATTACAACTAGGAGGTTGTAATTCTTGATATGGTAATTCATTACTTGCAAAGTAACCTGCTCCTTGAGAAGGATCAGCGTAACCATACATAGTATTAATATAGTTTGATTGCATTAATTGACATTGCTCAAATCCAACTGCAGCAGCTCCGGCCCAAGCTTGGTTTGAACCTAACATCGCATTTGAATATGACCTCATTCCTAGGTAACCAAATAGTGGTGGTGCAAGAGCTCCCACAACTTCAGCAATACCACTTAGAGTTCCATAAGCTCCACCACGTCTTCCTGCACTTTGACAGTCAACACATACTGAAGCATCTCCACCTGCAGCGATAATTATATTTGCTTGATCACCAATACATTCTTCATCTGTTAAATAATACGCACATCTAAAGCGAGTCCCTCCAGAAACAACGACTCTATAACTTCCGTCACCTCCAGCTCCATTACCTGAGTTTGTACGATATCTGATTTCATAGTCAGCGCCACCGCCGCCACAAATTCTTCTAATTTCACCATTCTTCTTTACACATAGATCATACCAGCGAGAACTTCCAACAGTAACAAGTTCACCGTTTACGCGAATTTGTCCACCACCTTGAATAGTTACTCCACCAGTCGTTCCAGTTGAACCTGTCGCTCCACTTGCTCCAGAAGTAACAACAACACTACCCGTTACACCTGTTGAACCACCAGCTCCGGTTGTTGCATCGATAATAACTTGGTCTGGATTTACAGCTGGGTAACAATGAGTTTTCCAACCACCAGCAAATCCACCACTTCCCTCTGGGAATGCAGCTTCAACTTGCGCAACCGTTGTATCAGAAGCATTTTCACTTACAGTACATTTTATTCGATAACAAGACTCTCCAGCATCGTTTAGAGTAGGACCCTCCACTGCGTACGAACCTCCAAAACCCCCTTGACTAACGGGTGTGGAACATTGGTTGATAATGCGTTGGACGATAGAATTGTCCGCCAGTGCATTACCCGCAATTAGAGTCATAATGATAAAAAAATGAATTCCCTTAAACATAATCTCTCACCTAGATAGAGTTATTACCTTAAACTATTGTAAACCAATAAATAAAAGTCTTTGAGTCGGAAAAAATTCCCCTCAGTCTGTTATCGGTAAATTATGGAAAATGTTTAGTGAATTATAAGGTACTGATATCTTACAAATTAAAGAGTATCAGTACCTGATTGATTTGATTAATTATTGAGCTTGGCCTCTTGGATTGAATTTTCTGATATTTTTAACCAAAAATTCAATTAGATCTTCGTCTGTACTAAAAACGTCTTCAACGAGATCAGAGTTCAGAAGAAAATCTTTTACTCTATTAGCTACTTTGTGAAGAGACTCAACCATGTAAAGCCCACCAATATTCTCACCTTGAAATGATTTAATGATTTCTTTACGAGCGTGGTTGAACATTTCAGTTTCAGTTATATCTTCAGTTACTTCATCTAAACCAAATTTTTCTTCAACTTCTTCAATTGCTTGATCACGAATGTCTTCGTCAGTTGAGAAACTTACACCTAATTCAGTTGCAAGTGCTTCAATAAGTGCAGATCTTTTATCAACATCATATTCAATAAGATCATCTTGTTTTAGATGATTAATAGTATGCGTAGATAGAGCGATTAATGTATTAAAATCTGTGCGCATAGTTATCCTTTTAAAATCTATTCTAGCTCAGTCTACAATAGGTCATGACATTAAAACAAGAAATATCAGCTAATAATTTGATATTTTTATTACTTTTTAAAACGGCTCTTAAGTTTTGACACAACTCTCAATACTAGTTCTCTCTCCCCAAAAAGCCATAATAAAAACAAGTATGAACCGCCCATGGCAGCAAAACCAATTCCTAAGTAAAGTGCCTTTTGGATAAAACTAAATTTAAAAAATAAGAAGTAAGGCTTGATTAAAAATGCTGCAACATAACAAATTAAGGCAGAACTTATCATCTTAAAAATCTTTGCAGAGTAAAAATTCTTAAAACCAAAAGGAGTGTTCTTAATAAATAAGAAAATTAATAATTGAGAATTCAAAAAGACAGAAACCGTTGTTCCTAATGCCAGCACTTGAAAACCATAATGTGGTACAAGTGCAACACAGAAAACAATATTCACTAAAATACTTCCAATAGAAGCAACAACGGGAATCATCTGTTTTTCAATAGTATAAAAAGCAGGAACAAAAATTTTATACAATCCATAAAAAGGTAATCCAAGTGCGTACCAATATAGTGCTTTACTCGTCATAAGAGTAGAAAGTTCATCAAACTTTCCACGCTCAAAAATAATATGCACAATCTCTCGAGCAAAAGTGAGGGTAATAATCGTCGCCGGTAAAATAAAGAGCCATGATAAGTGGGTGCTCCCCTTTATATACTCTCCAGCATCTTCTTTATCACCATTGCGCCAAGCATTTGAAAAGTGAACGAGATTTGAATTACCAATAGAAACACTTAATATTCCCACCGGTAATTGAAATAAACGAAAGGCATAGCTTAAAAATGAGACAGCTCCTACAATTGTCCCCGTTGCTAGAATTGTATTCACAATAAGATTCACTTGAGTCGCCGCAAAGCCAATTAATCCAGGGCCTAAAAGTTTGATTACTTTCTTGGTCTGAGTATGAAAGCCTTGTCTAAAAAGTACTGGCCCTAATTTGTATTTAAAAATTAAAGGCAGTTGAACGAATGCCTGCAAAAAACCACCAAAGAGAACACCGGCCGCTAATGTGTAAATAATAGGGATGCCACTTTCACGGAGGATACTTGGTAAGACCAACATACTTGTAATCATACTGACATTAAAAAACGCAGGTGATAGTGCTGGTATAAAAAAAGCACCCATTGAATTTAAAGCCCCCATAAAAAGTGCGGCAATAGAAACAAAAATAATAAAAGGTGCAATTAATTGCGTGAGGTAAACTGTCGTTTGAAACTTTTCAGGATCAGCTTTAAAGCTTGGTGCTACAACTGAAATAATCCATTCAGAATTTGTCACAATCACACTGGTTAAAAGAAAAGTAAGTATAAAAAGAAAAACAAAGAGAGACCATAAAAGTAAACGAGCACTTTGATGACTTCCCTTCTTTGCCTCTAAAAAATTAGGAATAAATGCTGATGATAATGCCCCTTCAGCTAAAAGATCACGCAACATATTTGGAATTCTAAAGGCAACATAGAATGCATCTGTCATTCCACTTGCACCAAAGATGTAAGCAATAAACTGTTCCCTAACTAAGCCCAAAATTCGGGAGCAAAATGTTGCAATGGCCATTTTAAGAGATGACAGAAATACAGTTTTTGACTTACTCAATTGAAATCCTTCTTTTCTCTATTAAAGCCAAACTTCTCTTTAATGTAAATAATTTAGAGCACTTAGAGAGTATATGAATAAAGCGCAGATAAAATTCGTGTAAAGAGGAAAAATTTTAGCCTGCCCCTATGACGCCCCGATCGTGCCCCTACTGGTATGACCTTCGTATCATACGACTATGAGCGTATTTCAACGATCTTACGCACTTAAATACCGCGCTATTTTGTTCGGTTGCATATTGCCCCTATGAATCTAACAAAGTCTTAAATGGGCGCAAGAATTTGTCATCAAAATTTACGTGAACCAGCTCTAGATGGGATGTAATATAAACTTAGCAGGAAGCTCGAAAGGGCTGGAAGAGACCAGGAAGGAATCAAATTCAGCCCTTTAATATGCAGGAAGCATAATACAACCAACACATCTTACTAGTCAATTAAGACTACTAAGAGACAAAGGAGGGTTAGCATGAAACTAGCTGTCGCCGTCGAAGTCAACAAACATCCTGCCGAGAGACACAACTACAAAATTTGGTATCTTGAAATTGGCCCTAATGGAAAGGTTCAAGGGATGGGAGTTAAAACTAAAGAGGAAATTATTCAAGACCTCTTTGAAAACTATCAAAAAACCGGAGAAACGAACTGGAGATGCTTTAAGAAGGATCGAGAGGAAAGTGAGCCAATTGAGATTACCGATTTTATTGCGATGAATGCATTTGAAAATACTCATTTTGGTAACTTGCCTACTCTTAGCGAATTTCAAAAGACGCTTGATTCGCTAGAAGCCAATCTCGAGCTACGTTCTATAGCTTAATTTATTTTTGCTTCACTTCCAGTTCGGAACTCGAAGATTCATTAAAAGCCCGCAAGTATGCGGGCTTCCTTTTTTCTATAAAAACAAAATTAAATTTCTATAAATACAATATTGAATCCCCAAGTGATATAAAAAATATAACTTGAGATAAGTTTTACTTAGTAAATTACTTATACTTTAATATTCAAATGAAATTCTTACTCTTACTATTAATATCAATAAACACTTATGCCTTTGATCAAACTAAAAGATTCGTTGCCCATAAAACTGATAAACGTTTTCTTTCTTTTGCTCTCGATACAGCTCTCTTAGTTGGAAGCTATTGGTGGAATGAATCTGGAGAAGCGGAAGGTGGAAGAGGCCGTCATAAAATTGCTCCCTTTGATATTCTTAATCCATTATTTATTAAAAGAACCAGTGCACTTGCTCCTGCATACTTTAGAGTTGGTGGCTCGGAGGCCGATGCTCTTTTTTATGCAATCAAAGAAGAGAATCCTCAATTTGATTCTCAACTAACAAAAGAAAAGATAAATGAATTGAAAACATTTATTCAGAAAACAAAGCTTGATCTTTTTTTCACATTAAACGCAGGTCCATTGCATTGGAAAGATAAAACTTATGCAAGTGCCAATGTAAAATTATTGATTGATTATTTTAAGCAAATTGAACTACCGGCAGTCTATGAGTTTGGAAATGAAGTTCTCGCCTACTGGGCCATTTGGGGAATCAATAAGCAAATATCAACCAAAGAATACTCTCATGCCTTTGCAAAAGTTCGAGATGAGAACCAAATAAAACTCGCTGGAGCGGCCAGTGCCTTTTGGCCAGTTATTGGTGAGCCAATGGGATTTTTATTTGGAAAAGTAACGAGCATTATAAAAAAGCTGAAAAGAAAAATGGATATCATCACTTGGCATTATTACCCTGTGCAATCTTCGAGGTGTCCGGTAGCAATTAGAAGAGCAAACCTTTCTCGTTTTTTTGATGCGAAAACTTTTGATGCCATTATCCCCTTTGCTAAGGAGATGCATGAGTATCATCACAACTATGCTCCAAGCTCAGAGTTATGGATGGGAGAAACAGGTTCTGCTCAGTGTGGAGGAATGAAGGGACTCTCCGATACATTTTTAAGTTCATTATGGTGGGCAGATGAATTAGCAACTCTCGCACTTTACAAGCATGATATTGTTATCCGCCAATCAATTGTTGGTGGTGATTATGCTCTTCTAGATTTTAAATCTTTAAAGCCAAGACCAGACTATTGGCTCAGTCTATTATGGAAAAAATTAATGGGCCAAAGAGTAATTCGCTTACCTTTTCAAAATTCTGGTAAGCTTTTAAGAATTTACCAACACTGTCATCCCGAAAAAGGCTCAACTTCTCTTATTATCAATGCCTCAAAATATATTCGAGAAGAAGTATTTCAAAATGATGTGAAAGTCTATCAACTAACTTCTCCACAACTTGATAAGTCTCTTTACTTAAATCAAAAGCTAGTGAAGACTACTAAAGATTTAGATAGTTATATGCTTGGAAGTAAAATCAAATTACCTCCAAGAAGCATAAGCTTTATTCATAATGAACGAGATCAGTTTTGCTCAATTGAAGGTATGCCGTCTCGACATGCTTTTTGAACATCTTCATTTTCAGGATCTAAACAAAAGTGAATATGATTATCATGTCCTGTGACTCTTCCAACATAAGGAAGTTCTTTTCTAACATTCCAATCATTAAAATAAATATTAGTTGCGCCAGCACGTCTTAAAAGTTTTATTAACTCAATAGTCTTATCCAGATCATAAACAGGGTTATGATAAGTCATAGCATAAGTAGTATTATCAATTCTTAATGGCCTAATATCAATACACTTTCCTGTATAATGAGTTTCGTGTGGTCCCCAGTTTTTAGGGTGATACATATTACCAAATTGAATCTGACAGCCATAGCCTGAACATTCTTCTTGTTGTGTTTTTAAGATTTCCATAAAAGTACAGGCCGTCATAGGCTTTGCATAAGCATCTGCACTCCCCTTATCATCAAGGTTATAGTGAAGGGAGCCATATGGGCCTGGAGCACTTCTGGTATCAGCATCATAGTTTTCATAGTCAAGGGGAACCTTTACAATTCCACGTGAGTCTAAAAGTTCTAATTTATTTGTTGAAAAGTTAAGTGCACTATCACCCTTGGCAACTTTTATAAAGTTTGCCATGGCCAAAAAGTCTTGGTCTTTTAAAGGCATTAAATTATTGGCCACATGACATGCATTTAAATCAACCCCAATAGAATCTCCCTTAGAACCATCAGCATAAACAATTTGAAAGACATATTCATCAGTACATATTGGTTCATCAGGATACTCAACTTGAACGCTAGTATGAAAGATAAAGCTCGAGTAACAACATCTATTTGTTAGAAACTTTCCATCACCTGTTCTTCTAGGAGTAATGGCCGCAACATCCATTGCTTGTAATTGTGGAAAATGTAAAAGAGGAGAATCTTCAGTTACCACAAAGGTAAACTCATCAACTTTCTCAACAGACTTAGAGTGCAGATATCCCTTTTCACCTAATTCAACTTTTGGCAAACTTGTTAGTTTATTAGTTGCTCTACGCAACTTCCCTCTCTCATTTAAGTTTTCATTATGAAATTCATCATCATTAATACCAAGTACTTCAACTTTTACGTATGAGCTTGGAGTCCCCACTAAGTGTTGACTCTCTTTTGGAACTTTTACAATTGATCTTCTTGGAATAAAAGATTGACGTGTACGATCTCTTAAACTTCTTAGGTTCTCGTATGTCTTATCACCTTGCTTATAGGCACTTGAAACAAAGAATGGTGGTTCATCACTTTCAGACACTGTACAAATTCTTTGCTGTCTCGCTTGAATTCGTCCTTCATCTAGATCATACCCTTGAGATGTATCATTAGAGACTGAGTCCTGAGCTATTAATTGAAGAGAAATAAAGAGTAATATTAAGGTCTTCATTTAATCTTCTCCAATTTTATTTCCTGAGAACATATAAGCTTATTTTCATTATAAAGAGAAAAGCTTAAGCGACCAGGGTAAATAAACTCATTATTTAAGTGATCATTAATAAGAAATTTATCAACAAGATAATCTTCTTTGGCTTGGAACTTTACTTTAAAGTTCTTGGCAAAGTTCTTATCAACTTTGCAGCCTAGGCATTCTTTTTTATCCACTTTTATATGTGTAATGGTTTGATTAGATTTAATGACCAAACTATGAAAATTATTTGAACTATCATTCCAACTAGCTGGAAGGCGAAAAAACTTACTGGCCTTTACCTTTTTATCTTTATGAAATTGGAGAAATTTGACCTCACCTAGGAGTTCAATATTAAGCTTTGAGCAGTCTTTGGCCCAACAAAATTGTGTTAGTGCTAATAAAAGCATTACGAATTTCATACCAGCTTATCGGAAAACTGAGTAAAAAATTAAGTTTTTTTGGATTTTTGAGTTTTGGTATTTCTATGAATCTAACACATTTTTGCGCTCTATGGCAATGGAATTCAACTGTTTGAAATTATGAGATTTTTTCTTTATTCAGGGGCCATTATTTTGTTTAACTTTAAAGTATAACACGCTAGGATGCACACGCTTTTTTAACATTTTCACGAGAAGACTAAGAGGTAAAAAAATGAACACACTCGCAATTATTGGTGCCCAATGGGGAGATGAGGGTAAAGGTAAAATCACTGATCTACTAGGACAAAAGGCCGACATTGTTGTTCGCTTCCAAGGGGGAAACAACGCAGGTCATACTATCATCTTTGGAGATAAGAAAATCATTCTTCATCAAATTCCAAGTGGGATTCTTCATGACAACTGTATCTCAGTCATTGCTCATGGGGTTGTTTTTGAACCTGAAGCTTTTCTTAAAGAACTTGAGGATGTTAAAAAGCATATCGATGTTACACCAGAAAGATTAAAGATTTCACTAAACGCTACTGTGATCACGACTTATCATAAATTACTCGATGCCATTAGAGAGGGTAAAACTTCTAATAAGATTGGAACGACTGGTAAGGGAATTGGTCCAGCTTATGAAGATAAAGTTGCAAGACGTGCGATTAAAATCAAAGATCTTTTTGATAAAGAGATTTTAACTAAGAAACTTTCTATTGCTCTTGAAGAGAAGTCATACTTATTCGAGCATTTTTATAAAACTGAATTTCCAACTATTGAACAAGAAGTTGAAAGACTCTACTCACTAGGACAAGAAATCTTTAAGTACGTATGTGATACTTTTAATTATTTAGACACAGCTCAAAGAGACGGAAAGAAAGTACTTTTCGAAGGTGCTCAGGGTGTGCTTTTAGATATCGATTATGGTTCATATCCATATGTAACTTCATCTTCGACTGGAGCAGCAGGAATTATGACTGGAGCTGGTCTATCTAACGGAGCATGTGGAGAGAAACTAGGAATTGTAAAGGCCTATACAACAAGAGTTGGAGAAGGCCCAATGCCAACAGAAATTGCAGAAGAGATTGGTGATCAAATTCAAAAGATTGGTCATGAATTTGGAGCAACCACTGGAAGAAGAAGAAGATGTGGATGGATCGATCTTCCTATTCTTAAGTACTCTGTTAAGTGTAGCTCACTTACTTCAATTGCCCTTACAAAACTTGATGTTCTAAGTGGTCTTTCAGAACTTAAGGTTTGTTACGCCTATGAAATTGATGGAAAAGAATATGACTGTGCTTATCCTGGTCTTGATTTAGCTAAAGCAAAACCACTTTATAAATCACTTAAACCTTTTAATGATACTTTTGCAGATGAGAATACATACTCAGCTGAACTAGAAGATTATATTAAAATGATTGAAGAAGGCATTGGTGTAAAAGTTGGAATTGTTGCTTTTGGTCCAGAAAGAAGTCAAATCCACTTTAGACAAAATTATTTTCAATAAGAATTATTCGCATAACATTAGCTCCATCGCATCTTTGGGATGGAGCTGATAAAAATACTCATAATAATATTCACTCTTATCTTTTCTTACCTGACTATTTGAAGGACATAATAAACTTAGACTTTCTTGTTCCTCAAAAAAGCTTTTCTTTTGCATACCCTCTATATATTTTTTAATTAGCATTGCTTTTATTGTTTCATTATTAATAATATCACTGGATACAGAACGTGCTAGTAAACTCTCTATCCTCCACTGATGAGTAAGATCAGTAAGGAGCTCCAAGTAGACCTGTTGTAAATTTATACTCTCATAATACTTAACATCTTCAACAATATACTCAGCAAACTTAGTCACAAGAAATAATTCTAAATCTGGTGTATCATAAAAAGCATGAGCACCAAGTGATAGAAATAACTTATCTGATTTTTCATAGACACTACAAAAGTTATAATCATTAACCTTCTCACAAACCTCACTCGCACGTACGAACTCTGCTTTAAAGCGAGATAAATTCATCTCTAGATGAGTCATATCGATAACTTGTTTAAACTTTCTTTCGACTTGGTAATGATAAGGTTCATCTTTTAAGACATGTAAGAAATTATCTTTTACTCTTTTAATCATTTCTTTGGTTTTAAAATGTAATGAAGAATAATAAGTATCAACCAATTTCTTATTTAATAATTGCTGGCAATTTAAAATAAAGTTTTCTGGTGCACCGGCCTTACTAAAATCTTCACAAGTCTCGATACCCATTCTTCTATATGAGCGACGATACTTCCAATCCCAACATGAGCGGTTCCAAAGAAAGTCATAAACCAAATCACCATTTTGGCGATCAAAGTTTTTACAAATCAAATCCTCTACAGCTGAAGACTTAGCAATCTCTTTAAATGCTGTTATATTGAGGGCCCTTAATTGCTCATTACGACTCTCGAGGTTCTCATCCACACAATTTTTCACAAAGAAATCCTCACAACTTTTTGCAAAGCTATGTGCACTAAGAAAAACAGTGAAAATGATAAACAAAAATTTCATAACTTAAGAGATGCAACTTGTTTGCCAAGCTTCTGACAAGATATTAGCGACTTAGAGTGTTTAAAATGCTAAATTTTCTTAAGAAGTGATCAAATTTTAATCAGTTTTTTGGACTGTTATTACAATAGCTTAGCGATGAGCTTTGAGCCGAGCTGATCGATGATCTCAACCTCTTTAATCTCATTCTGTAGACTCATCCCACTCTCGCACTGAACCTTAATATAATGAGATGTATAGCCCTCATAAACCCCATCTTTTTCTCTTTCAAATAAGACCGATTGCTTTGTCCCAATCAGAGCACGAGCAAACTCAGCTTGCTTCTTCTCTCCAAGAGCGATTAATGTTTTTACACGATCTTTTTTGATATCAGCTTGAATATGATTATCCAATTTAGCGGCAGTTGTATTCTTGCGCTTGGAATAAGGAAAAACATGGAAGTGAGTTAAAGCGAGTTCACGAGCAAGATTATAAGTATCTAAAAAGGCCTCTTCACTTTCTCCTGGATAACCCACAATCATATCTGCACCAATAGATGCATTTGGAAAATACTCACGCACAAGAGCAATCATATCCCTATAGTAAGCCACATCGTACTTACGACGCATGGACTTTAAAATATCATCATTGCCTGATTGCATTGGAATATGAAAGTGATCTTGATAGATCCCACTGTCTTTTAGAGTCTCTAAGAGCTCACGTGTGATGGTATTAGGCTCTACAGAAGACAACCTTAGACGTTTAAGCCCTTTAGTCTTAGCAACCCCTCTCACTAAGTCTGTGAGCTTCTCCTTAGATGTACTTTCGTACTCTCCAATATTCACACCAGTTAGAATGATTTCTTTAAAACCATTATTAACTAATTTCTGGGCCTGCTCTTTAGCCCCTTCAACTGTAATTGTTCGAGAACGACCTCTAGCAAAGGGAATAATACAAAATGAACAAACATAATTACATCCATCTTGGATCTTTAAAAAGGCACGAGTATGAGAGTCCGCTTCTGTGGTCGTCGCTCCCCAAAACTCATTGGACTTCTCTATCTTAGCTATATTCTCTTGATCCTCTTCTAAGTAATCAAAGACCTTATATTTCTCATTTGTCCCCAGAATTAAGTCTACACCCTGCATTTGCTTAATTTTATCTGCTTCCATCTGGGCATAACAACCTGCTACTACAACTTTACCTTCAGGTGAGAATTTTTGGGATTTGCGAATCATATTTCGACAGCTAGAATCTGCACCGTCAGTTACAGTACATGTATTTAAAAAAGTAACGTCCGCTTTCTCCCCATAAGGAACCACTTTATAACCCCTATCAACGAAGCCTTGAGCGATCTGGCCTGTCTCTGAGAGGTTTAACCTACAACCCAATGTATGAAATGCGACTGTTTTATCCATATATACCTTTTTAAAGACGCACAATGTAATAAATAATAATTATATTGGCAACCCACTATGTAAGCTTGCCGTGACCGGAATCATAAAAAAAAAGTTTGAAAAGTCTTACATTTCCAGTTGACTTTTTTACGCACTAAAATTAAATTCATATTCACGTTTTTAAGATGTGGTCTCGTAGCTCAGTTGGTTAGAGCATCTCCCTTTTAAGGAGAGGG